>ERZ1292633.3745-Hain-H41-02um-R1-3745-length-14563-cov-6_pt1 | contig 14563 bp, 8 predicted proteins | sample MGYA00564406_ERZ1292633 | MGnify/ENA primary metagenome ERZ1292633 (study PRJEB36523, sample SAMEA6512639) | groundwater metagenome | collected 2019-01-08 | study: AquaDiva: Metagenomics assemblies of 32 groundwater samples
TACTGATGGATGATCTACGAAAACACTATCGCTTCTTCGGTCGTTCGGAGCGGATCGAGCTGCACGGCACGGTCGGCGCGACGGCACGAGACAAGGCGGAGGTCGGGCGCTTCGTGGAGGAACGAGCGTCCACCGCTGGAAGCGACGCGGCGGGCTGGAGCGCATGATTGCCGACAACCGAACACCCCACCACGGGTGCCGGGGGAAGCAGGGGAGTGACTTTCATGATACTTCCAAGACCGCTGCCCCCGAGGGTACCACCGGGAACCCCCGACGAGTTAGCCGCAACCTCTAAGGCGTCGGCGTCGGTGCTGATGTTTGAAGCGCGCCAAGCAGACGATGGACGCGAGCCGGAGAAGTGCGTCCCCGAGCCGCTCGCCGAGGCTAGCATCACGTGCCGACATCGTCGCAGCAGCGCCACAGGGATCACTTGGTGGAGCGCCGCCATGCACGGAAGGCACAGGGACGCGTTCCAGCACCCCGGGCACCTGTAGACACTCCGACGATCTTGGCAGCCGTCACACAGGGGAGCGGGCTGATCTAGGATGCCCGTGCGCGGCGAGGCGGTCATGTCACTCTCGACGGAAAGTGGTTGCCACCGGACCGTGGTGCCATCGCCGGTTCCGTCGCCAACGACAAAGTACCCGATACGGGCCGATCCTGGCGGCTCGGCGCCAGGCCGAGGCGACAAGGTCGGCAGCTGGCCACCGGAAAGCAGCGGCAGAGCTGCTTCTTTGCCGCTCGACGCGGTCAGCAGGGTGCCGAGGGGAGCAGACGGCGGACCGATCGTTGAAGCTCCAGTCAGCGTCGCGAAAGTGGGGGCCGCAGGCGTACTGCTGGGTTTGATGCCGCCGCATGTGTTTGGGCTGTTGGTGCGCAACGGAACGGGCGGTGAACCGGTTGGTCGCGAGTTTGGCGTCGCCTCACTCGCCATCCTAACGGCTGTCTCTTGCACCTTGTGCAGCGCCACATCGAGGAAGCCGAACATCGCGCACAGCGTCGACAGAAGCAAGCGCTCCGTGGGTGTCGACTCCGACACGTCCACGGGCTGCATGAGCAGCGTCTCTTGGATGCTGCCGAGGCGCGTGCCTTCGTCCTCCCAGCGTCTCACCATCGCAGCGAGTTTCGTGCGCATGCCGCTGGACAATCCATCGCTCGACCTCTGCGCCAGAGGTGCGCCGGTGCGCGCGGCGGCCAATGCCTGCGACGCGGAGGTCACGGAGGGGGGTGCCGATGGCACGGCCGCGCAGGGGTCCACCGCGTCGCTCTGCACGGAGTCTAAGAAGTCCATCCAGTCGGCTCGGAGCATGGTCGGGACGTACGTGACTCCGGACGGAGCGGCGGCGGCAGCGGTCGAATGTTTCCCGGCGGCTGGCGCACTGAGGCCAAAAATGGTGGTGAGTAGCAGTGGTGTCGAGGCGGACGACGCTGCCGCGCTAAGATCGCCGTTGGCCTGCGGCGTTGGCGGGACCACTTCGTGAACAGCGAGGTTTTGGAACCAGCCAGTCAGAAGGTGAGCAGCGTAGTGGCACTTCGCAAGGGACCGCCACAGTTGGGCTTCCGTCTCAACTGCGTCTTTCCGCTCCGTGCGCAATTTTTCCTTCACCTTAATCACCTCGTACGACTGGGCCTTCAGCGTCGCGTTTTCCTTGGTGAGGACGGCCAGTCGTTGGTTGAGGGTGGCCGCCTTCGCTCCCCATTCCTGCCGTTCGGCGTCGAAGTGGAGAGCGTCTTCGGCGGCTTTGCAAACTCCGAACAGGCTCCGCCAGCGTTCTTGCGCCAATTCGTGTATCGCGTAGCGGCATGTGGTTTCGCATCGCACGAGAGTCGCCTCCACCCATTTGCGCAACGCTTCCAGCGCGGCCGCGGACGCTGCGGCGGAACGTGACGGCCCCGAAACTGCGGCGGGCCTTGAAGTCGTCCCTCCTGACAGCGGTCGCGCTGGCAGTGAACAGGCTGCCGCAGAATCCGCGGCGGTCTCGGTTCCCGCCAAGATGCGGAAACAGCGGCGCTGGTAGCCTTCCTCCAGCTCCATGACGAATGCGGGAGAGCGCACGGCGGCCGCAGCATGGTAATACAGCGATAGCAGGTCACAGAAGGAAAAACAGAAGCCATCCGGATCGAGCGCGGCATCCGCTTCGCTGCCGGCACCATCTCCGATGATGTGGCCGATGGAGGACGGCATGTACGGCGACAGCAGCGATCCTACGCGCGCGTGGAACTCATGCGCGGCGGCGACGGGCAACCACCGTGCCGTGAGATAGACCCAGTACGGAGACGACGGCTGCGGTGCCGCCCCCGCGGCCGGCGCCGCTGACGAGCGTTCCGAGCGAGCACCCACTCTCTTCACCACGTCATTGAAGTCCTTCAATTCCTGCACCAGACGGCCGAATTCATCGCGCAGACTGGTGTAAGTGGCCTCGTCGAGAACGAGATCCGACGGTAGGCTGTACCGGCCCACGCGCAAGGGCTTGGACTTTCCTGGGACACTCCCCAAATCTGTTGTGCCGTCAGAATGCGTAAGTTGTAGTGCCGTCATTGCTTCCTGTCTAGCAAGGGCCATGGCGAAGAACCCGGGGACGTGGCAACGCGCCTGCAGTAACACTCGAAGTGTCCTGTTGTGTACCGCCGCGACGTCCCTAGTCGTCGATTGAAACGACCGAATAAGACCGCCCAACTGTGTGGTTGAGATCCAGTCGTCGTTAGCCGCCCCGACCATGCGACCAGTCGCTAACGGTGCAGTAATCTCTCGTTTTGTGATTTGTTGCACCACGGCATTGACGTCAGCCGCCGTGATCACCAGAGGATCGACCTTCGCTTCGCCGGCAAGGGCCAACAATCCGGCGTGAAACGCGTCAAAAGCGCGGCTGGTTGCACGCCTATTTCTGGCAGAGTCCGACGCGGTAACGAAACCGAACCAACGATCTGGGTCCCCCGGCTTCCGGTGACGGAGCAAGGGCGGCACACTATTGTACGCCCATCGCGGAGGACCGTCTGGCCGGGCGTTGTCGGGCGACCACCACCGGCGGCGATCGACATGCTGGGACAGCATCGTGTAGGCGCTCACCATCGTCGAGTGGTCCACGGCTGTGGTGCCCGGAATCGCGGCCAGTAAGCAAAGGTCAATCGATGTGAGCAGCGCGAGGATTCCTGCAGCAGCGACGCGACCGTCGACTCCGCTGTCCATCAGTCCCTCAGGCATTGCCGCTGTCGCCGTGGCGATTCCGATACTCAAACGCGGTCCTCCGTCGCTAAACGCCTTCGGAGGGTCTGCCGCCGTCGGCAGTGTAAGGGATGTCGCCGTGTTGGTCAAACCGAAAGGCGCGTACCGCTTGAAGCAAAGGACCTCTGGATCCCATTCCACTGGCGCGAGTGGCGATGTCGCAGCAGGTGGAGCTGGCGGACCTGGCTGCCACGACGGAATCGAGGCCCGGATGGCAGGGCCCGCATTCACCAGCACGTGCAGGTCATTGGCGGCAGCGACGGCGTGCTGGGCACTCGGGAAGGCCACCACGGCCGCGCTTTCCCGGACATCGTTCCAAAGAACCACGCCGTGGTACGCCGCGATCAGAGGTCGCAGTGCCTTGTCCTGGTAGGTTTGCATCACCCTGTCGAACAGCGCGGCATCCACGCCCGCCAACCACGCGGTATCGATCCACACGGTGAGAAAATGCATCTGTCGCACGAACGCCGCGGGTGACTGTGCGGCCGGGAAACAATCGGGCGACTGGTCGTGGAGGCCGACTTCGGGGCGGCGTACTTTTAGCCCCACAACTCGTCGAAGGTCGTCTTGGGAAATCGCTTCGGGATTGACGACTGCTTTGATGTCATTCCGCCTCACAACGCGGTACCGCCTGGTGAACTCGTCGGGCGAAATGTCCAGGGCGTCCTCGACGTCCTCGTGCAGAATGAGCTCGTCTTCGGCCGCGCTGTCCAACAAATGACGCGCTCGGTCCACAACGGGCATGTCGCACGGAAGCGTCACACGGGGGCCGTGGCACGGCTGCCGCGTTGCCGCGGCGACGAACGTGGCATCCAACACTTCAACGATGGCCGACCGAATGGGGACCCGCTGGCCGAACTGCATTCCAGGATCAGCGGCGCGTTGTGCCCACGTGTCCCAGACGAACGCCGGGGACGCGTCCTTGGCAACCTTGGTCGTTTTCCCTTCCGTCCAGCCACCGCCCGCGAGCTGGTGGATGAGGGTCGCGAGCGCCACGGCGTCATTCGGATCCGAAACGAAAGCTGCAAAGGCCGGCTGGTGCCCAGACGAATTTGCGTAATGGGGGCTGTTGGTGATGGGGTCGGCGATTTCACACAACACCGGTGGGAGGCGAGGGTCCTTCTTTCCCTTCGCCACCGTCGCAGCTACGGATGCCGCCGAAGAAGCGGTTGTGCGGCGACTGGGGCCGTCGGCAAAGACTCTCAGGGCCTTGCGTCCCAGCTCCATCATGTCAGCTGAGGCGTTCGCGATGCAGCAAGCTCGAGCGGCCGCCGAGGCTGCAGCGCCACCCTCTGGCGGTATCTGCCTTGCCGCAACGCTCACGAGGCACAAGTAGCCGGTCCGTGGTGGCAACTGGCACAGGTTGACGCACGCCGATTGGTTGAGCGCGTCGATGCGACTTGAGAAGCCGACGGCTCCGCGCAGTAGAGCAATGCCCTCGAGCTCGCTGGTCGCTTGCGGGTCACATTGGGCATGGTGAGGCGGTGCGAAAGAGTCGACAGACGACTCCGATCGGACAACACCAGGCGAGGCATGTCGTTTCGCATGGACTCCCGTTTTGGGCGAGTCTCCCCGCTTCTGAAACTGGCCAGGTTCTTGGACACCTGGATTGTGCACTTCTACGGCGAACCACAACGCAACGCATTCAGCATCCAGCAGGCGGCTTGAGGCCGCAGAAGCCGGCGTCGCTTGGTCATTGTCGACCGCGTTCCCGCCCCACAAGCTCTGGTCGGCTGCCACCCATTCGACCAGGCGGCCTTGAGAGCGGTCACCTTCGTCGCTGAAAGTCAATGGACACGACAGCGGCGATGGTCGTGGACCCGCGCAAACCATGATGGGTGTGGGTGGGGGGACGTGGGCGCCGATGCTTGCGACGATGCGTTCCTTGTGACTCAGTACCACCGCGTTCGCTGCGCGTTCCGGACAGAACGCATCCGCTTGTGCCTGTGCCAACGGCGTGCGCGACATGGCCAGGCAGACTGCGCCCAGGTGGCTGAGGAGCGATAAGGCCCTTGCGCGAGCTCGACCGTCAACCACTGGGCTAGGGGCGGCGACGGTTGTGATAGCGGAGCGACACACAGGCTTCCAATCCACGTGGGCATGAACCACACCCGCGGCATCCGTGTCGTTTCGGCCTTTCCCTCGCTTCTCTGGCGATCCGCCCCGTGCCTGGCGGGCCGCGCCGGGTCTGCGAGGAGGGTCGTCGCGTCCTATCGTCACCCCGTTCGCGAGCTCTCTAGCCACCTGCTGGGAGAACCGCACCGCGTCAGCACTGCTTGCGAAGATCACGGTCGCGATGGAACCTTGCTCCAGTCGCGCATGCGTCCCATTCCCGGCTCGCGCCGCGGCGTCGACGATCACGGCAAACCGTTGAGCCACTGAGTCTGGGGTGGGAAGGCACAACGACGACGTTTCTATGCTCCCGGGATTCGAATCGGTCGAATCCGGAGCCGCACGCTGGCTGAGGGCGACCAGCTCGATGAAATTAGAAATGTGCACGGCCGCCACGTGAACGCATGAACGTGCGTTGACGTTTGGTTCTGGTGTGGCCAGCGCGGCCACTGCCGGCCGCGAAGGAGCATCCATCACGGCAAGCTGCGCCTTCAGGTGAAGCAGCTCCGATTGCAGCTGGCTTACTTCCGCCATCCACTTGCGGCGCTCCGCACCGTGCTCGTCCTTGCGGGCCCGGCTCAGCTCCGCTTGGTGCGCAGAGAGAGCGTCGACCAACTGGGCGGCCGATTTCATCTCCGCTTTCTCGCGCCGCATCGCAAATCGCCTTTCCTCACTCAGATTTACGTACTGTGCGAGCAGTGTGAGTAGCTCCTTTGCGAAGCAATCGAACGCGCCGCCCATGACGGCCGTCAGCGGGAGGGACTCAACGGTGACGGAGGGCAGCAGCCGCGCGGCGGAGGCCGCGCTGGTAATGATGGCGCTTGGGGGGTCGTCCGACAGGAGCGCACTGCTCGTCCCGTTGGCGCCAAGAAACTGCCGCTGCTGCGCTGCCTTTTCGACGCCCATTTGCAACATTCTACGAATTCCACGGTCGACGCTATTTCCCGGAGGTGGCGCGCCGTCGTCGGGCGCGGTGCCCTCTGCTGACGGTCCAAGAAGCGTTTCCCGAGCGAGCTGCAGAGCGAGTTGAAGTCGCGTTGCACAGTCGACCACGATCGCGGAGTACAGCGACATTCTACAGTATTTATCAATGGCGTTGGGGAAATGGGTGGGCAGACACATTCGGCGTCGCGGTATCATGTACGGTAACGCCGCGTCGAAACACGCACGGTCCCACGCACGGTCCGATCGCCACGATTTCACCGCCTCCACATTTATTCACTTTATGGACGCTGCATTACGGGTACCAGTCCGCGTCGGCATTGATGCCGCAGTAACCGACGCCGTCCCAGTACTGTTTCACGTTCGGTTTCGACCACCCTCCGAACGGCTGGAAGTCGCTGAAGCTGGGGCGATGATCGTAGTGAGCGTACCACAGCGGGCTGGCCTTGTCCGCGCCGACGTGGCAGCTGTCGCCCATGATTCGACCCCACATGTACTCGGATGCGTAGACGCCAGTGTGAATGCCCAGTCCGTGGGCGGCGTCAATGAGCTCGCCGAGAAACGCGCAGTTGGATGCGAGATCTCCGCTCCATCCGCACCCTGGACTCGGATTGGTCTCAATGTCGAACCACATCATGCCGAATAAGCCGTTGACCTGGTCGAAGTCGGACCGCACCTGCGAAGTCGGGTCTTGGCTGCGGCAAGGGAAGTGGTACACATCGTGGTAGGGAAGGCCAGCCGCGATGGCCTGTCGCAACGTGGCTGGGGCGTTGGAATCCACGCCGCCGTAGCTGCAGTAGGAGCGGACGGAGACGAAGGACCAGCCGTTCTGAATGGTGCAGCGAAACGTACTCGCATCGTAGTACTCGCTGATGTCCCCGCCGTACGTGGCAGCCGCCGCCGTCGCGAGGACAGCTAGCGTCACCGTCAGGAAAGCGGCACGCATGCTAGCTCAGGTAGGTAGGGTGTCTCATGAGGGGGGGGGGTGAGGGTGAGGGGGGGTTGGACCGTCGTCAAAAAGCGGTTGTGGTGTCTGGACAGTGTGCGTGGGGGGTCAAGTCGGGTCGCGGAAAGGGGAGTTCATCCATCTACTACTGTACAGGGGTGGCTCACCGGCGCGAGTTGTTCGTTGGTCGCAACAGTCGGCGGTAGAAGTCGGTGTCCTGGCTACCAAACGCGACGCCGCCGTCGCCATCTTGGTCGAAAAAAGCGGCCACGGACCGCGGCGTGGCGGGGGACCGTCGCGAGGCCGCGGCGGCCTGTTCCAGCGCGTCGTTCCTCGATGCCGCTTGCAGCCCCTCGCTGTCCCTGAACACAAGCGCCCAAGACCGGGGAATGAACGGCTCCCTGTGCTCGCCCAGGCTCAACGTTCGAAGTGCCTCGAAACGAAGATCTGCATTGTGCGGTGCCTTTTGGGAAACGTGAAATGGGGGCGCAGGGCAGGACACATGGCCGTGATGATTCGATTCGGCGGTGTGCACCCGCTTCACATCGTCTTCGGGACAGTGCGCGTGAACGGATTGGCGCGCCGCCGCGGCGACCATGTCCTGCAGCAGCGGGGGCTTGTAGACCGTGTCAAAGCGATAGCGAACCGCGTGGGTGTGGATGGCCCGGACGCGGTTCGTGCCGGGCGGACGGAACGCCAGCGATGGCGCGACGCGGTCGGAACAACGGCTCTTCTGACGCGACGAGGTGCCCCCACCAGGGGATGGCGCGGTGGACGGGGCGCCTGCCGCTTCATTTCGTTCATCGACGCAGTTGCCGTTGAGCCATCTGCCGACAAACGTCCGCGCCGACAGCGGACGACTGTTGGGCTTGCCGCAGGCGGTAGCAGGTCTCATCGGCGGTGCGGGAAGGTGCGGCACGGCAGAGTTCGCCTCGCTTGGCAGTTCCCTTGGTCGGCTCGCGTGGCTTGCCTCGCTCGTGCAGTCGGATTCACCCTTCCTCATCTGTGACGTCGTCTTGTAAGAAGAGATTAGAAAGAGTGGACAACGACACATCATTCGGTCGGAGAGGCCGCAATGAATTAACAACCAATTAGAGAGAAAATGATCGCCTTCAACTTCGGATGTACATGACGGGGCGGCGGCGGCGGGGGGAACGGAGGCGCGTCGCTCGTGTCAGCGGCGTTCTCGATGGTCGGTGAAGTACTGCTTCACGAAGTGGAGAGGGTCGCTGGGCTTGTGAACAAGGAGCGCTTGCATGCACTCGTGCAGCACCTCGCGGTATTCGACATGCTCCCGCAGGTACGCCTCGTGGCTAGCCAGGATTTCGCGGCGGCGCACGTCGTACTCGGCACGGCCACGGAAGTCAAGCTGGTCTAATGACAGACCTTGGGTCAGCGACATCGGTCAGATTCGAGACGTCACGACGGATTTTCCACGATCTCGAGCTAAGTAGTAGGTGGAAAAGCAATCAACAAAATCACACAACCGCCTTGCAGGCTCACGAATCGAATTGGCGTCACCCAGTCGCCGCAACAACAAATGTTGCTGTGATCGGATCACGGGATTGGGCCTAACGACGACAAATAAGAACGCTACTGGTCGAAGCTCCTGGGTCGCGTCGTCGTGCGACGTTTGGCACCGGCAAATTCGCCAAAGGAGGACTGATACGCGACCTCTGGTGCACCGTTTTCTAGCAAACGGCCCGTCCACGCTGAAGCGGTCGTCGTGGTGTCGGACAATGACACTCTTCCAGACAAAAATGAAGCTTCCCCGAAATTCGCCGGCCTCGGCAGATCTAAGCCCGTTGCATAAACTCCGCGGTTTGCCCCCCTGGCGCCGTCTAGTGGCAACAGTTCGAAGTCGGGGCCGATGTGGTGGACGCGCGATGACGGCACAGGAACGGCGGACGCGGTGGTCGCTCTGCCACTGCCGATCGACGACGCGGAACTATTCACAGCCGAGGCTGCCGCTGCCGCAGTGGTTTGGATGCCGCCTGTCGTCCGAGGGAGGCTCCCCGGCGAGCTGATGGTGGACTGCTTCTGGCGCGGCGTGCACTCGGGAGTTGCTTTAGGCGTTTCAGGCAAGTGATTCAACTCGCTGCGTTTCCCTGGGCTGGAGTGTGGCACGAGAACGGCGGGCTGCGCCCTCTCCGAAACACGATCGCTGCTGCCTCGATGTCCACCCGTTTGCAGCTCCGACAGCTCGGCCAGCAGCAACCCTTGGATGTCATCGCACGTTGCTTCTTGCCTCCGAACTCGCAGGGCGTGCGACGCTGCTTCCGCGGCCACCGCTGCGGGTCTCAACGGTGCCGCGCCAACGACGTCTCGGGGCGCGGCGACGTCGGAGTCCCTTTGGGTGTGCCGCAAGAAGTCATGCAGCGTCGTCGGCTGCAAGGACGTCATGCCTTCGGCGGCAAGGTTGTCGCGGTGCCGTGCGTTTAACGGCTTTTGTGACAGCGACGTGTCATTCGACCGGCTGTGCGCAGCGTGTTCGCCACGCCGGCGCGAGCTGTCGCGAACTGCGCGGCGCTGTCGTGTGGCATCGGCAAGGTCGCTATGAGCGCGCGCGTCGCGAATCGCTTGCATGTGCTGCGACGCGTCCCAATGCGCTGGATACCCGATCGCGTGCTGCACTGCGGCGGCGGACTTCGACAGCGACTGACGCGTGTCTTGGCGTCGCTGCCGCAACGCTTCAAGCGCCGCCTTTTTCTCCTTCAACGACTTCGTGAGCGACGCCACTTCTTTGCGCAGCTGCGACACCTGACATTCTACCTGCGTCGACCGCTGCTTATACCCTTCCGCTCGGTCGCGCGCGGATTTGATCGCACCGACGAGCTCCTGAATGCGCGCGGCGACGGCCGACGGTACGGTCTCGACGTGACTCTCGCGTTCCGCGTCGTGACTCTCGCGTTCCGCGTCGCTCGGCGGAGCTACAGGGGCGATCGCGGCAACTTCGACGTGCTGACTGGCCAGTGAGTCGCTGTGGGGACTCGAATCGGCAATTGGCGCTACCTTCGCGGCGCGGAGAAGCAGTTGGGTAGCCAGTCGCTCCTGAGCCTCGTCGGGGCGCTCGACAATCACCAATGGGTGCTCGTTGTCAAGGTCACCCTCCTCGGCGGACAGCATGGCGTCATCGGTCGCCTCCTCCTCCTCCCCTTCCTCTGCACCCCCCTCTGGGTTGACCACCGCTGCGCCGTCGTCTTCGTAGCGAGACTCGCTGGCGGCCTTCGAGACCGAAGCAGTGTCCACGCGGTAGACGCATCCATCGATCTGCGACAGCGTTGGCAACCGCGTGAGCAAGTCCGCGACATGCCGGGGGACAAGCCGCGACAAGCAAGCGACATGGGGAAGACCCAACGACTCGGACACAAAGTGGTTTCCCGCCACTCGAATCGTGGCAAGACGGTGAAACAGAGTCAAGAAACCATCGGACCCGGCGGGCTGAGGCGCCTCGCTGGGCGCCGCATCGTCGTCATCAGCAAAAATGGCGCCGGCGCTGTCGAGAAGGTTATCGGACACATCGAGACTGATCAATCCGGGGCACAGGGAGATGCCATGGAGGCGCTGCAGGCGATTCCCGCCCAGTCGCAGAGACGTCAGCGTCAGTGGCCAGCGCGCCGTCGACAGCTCTTCGATGCCCATATTGGCCGTTCCGAGTTGCGACAAGTCGTTGGAACTCGCGTCGATGCTGGTCAGGTCTTTCACATGACGCAGCGAACGCAATAGACTGCCGAGCGTTTGCAGGGAGTTGAAGCTAACGTCCATCGTCTGCAGGCTTAGTGGCCATAGGGATTCCACCGGAGAAACGTCCTGATGCGGTTCGGGAAGTGGTGTTTGCATCGCCCTCCGGAACACATCGTCCGTCAATCCGTTGGCGGCGAGGACGATCGTCGTGAGGTGCCGGAAGACGGACACGCAGCGAATCGACACGATGCGGTTGTTCGACGCGTCCAGTGTCTGCACGGCGTCAAGCGAACGGGCGGGATCGTCGCCACCGGCCGCCGGCGAGCTCCCTCCCTGATGCACGTCGAGGTGGCGCGTGAAGTCAAGCACCTCGATCGCCCTCCCGCTGATGGATACGATCATCAATCTCAACCAACTACTCTTACCGTAATCCACGGGAAAAGGGAAGGGCCAAAAGGCATCGTCCGGTTGCCACACATCCCTATTTGAGAGAGTCTGGTTAGAAATGGGCTTTGGAGAAATGTGCGTTAAGTCGAGGGGTGCCCTGGATGGGCAGTTACTTACTCGCCGATAGTCGCAGTTCCATGTACCGAATGGGTTCCGTGAGCGGAGACCAAAGCCGCAGCTCCTCGATGCACTTGAACAGCTGGGGATCGTCGGCCTTCAGAAGGTGTAGCAAGTGCTTCACGTTCTCGCAAACCTCTCCCGTTGTGGACGCCCCATGTCCAACCCGGATCGTGCAGCGACCTCGGGGATCGATTTGCAGCCTTTCACCCCGCGCGGCTTCGGTGAGGGTCACCACGAAGGCCTGATTGCCACCCTCCTCCTTCGCCGACGCGAGATCAACAATGTTCAACGTGCAACCGCGTCGGCTCAAGTCCGCATTGGCTGCCGGATTCGTGGTCGGAGGAGCAGTTCGAGCCGCGCGGTGCACTAGTGAGGCTGGAAGTCGGCCCACGATTCGTTGGTCGACCACATATCGGGAAAATTTGTGAGTGACCTGCAGGGACGTTTTCACGGCTTCTGGTGAAGAACCCGTCATGCTGCGAATCGGAACAACCGCGTCGAAGAGTTTGTGGCGCAGGTTCACGCGGACACAGTCCTGCGAGATGTCGTCATCTGCGATTAAGGCGGTTCCACTAGACGGCGCGCCAACGGCCCCGCCTAGCTGGTAGGTCGCGTGGGGCAGCACGAAAAGCATGGTTGACGTCGAAGGCCTTGACGACGCGACGACTGCGCTGCGTGACGTCGTTCCTGCCGACGGGGGGCCCGCGTCGAGACGGCGGCGTGGCCCGCTTCGCTCGGAGCCGCCATCGATCTCATCCCGCGCGTGCTTTTGGCCAACAACAGTGGCAGCCGATTCCTGCGTCGCACGTGCACCCTTCAGCTGGCGGGTTAACACCTTCGGCGGAACGACGAAGTCCACGTACAGTGGCACGGCGGTCGCTTTCTTTGAATCGTTTTCGCAGCGCCGCAGCACTTGCTGGAGAACCACCTTGGTGGCGAGGGCCCGTTTGTCCTTGCTCATGTTCGCCGATGGGAACCGAGAGAGTCTGAAGGGGAGGAGGGAAAAGTGAGACCGAGCGAAGGTGATGGCACATTCGAATACAGAACCTGTGTGTGTGTGCGGCGTTTGGTGGCCGCCATGGTGGATGGGATCATGATGTGATGATCACCAAGTCACTGAGACCGACGTCCTCGTCCGGGAGATCCTCGGGCCCCACCGGATTCGGTCTCGCGCCCAGCGCTGGGACAAGCTCGATCAGAGCCACGACGTTCGCCATCGCGGAGGACAGGCCGACGTCAATGTCGACCAGAAGCCCGCTGCAGTGCACACCGACGCGGCCGTCTTCGTTGACGGTGTGGCCCACGACCATGCGTCGTGCCCCCAGGATACGCAGACTCTCTCGCAGAACATCACATTTTCTCCGACGTGCTTCGAAAATCAGCCGCCTCGTCCATGTCGGACCGTTGTCACCAAGCACATCACCGAAGCCGTCGCCTGCATCGACGCCGTCCGACACGTAGAAAGATTTGCGAAGGGCGCGTTTGGCCATGTCGTTGAGGCCTGATGCCCCATGCCGCGCAAACTCCGGCAGTATCCCCGCGTGAACGAAAACCGTGTCGTTGATGTGCGCAACAACGTCGTGGGACATCAACCGCGCGCCGAGGCGCCCACCCCTCGGAGAAAACAGGCGCAACCAGCCGTCAACTCCGCCATGTTTCTGCAGCTCGAGGGGGTTCACATAGGCGGTTTGGCCTTGCAAATTCATAATTTCGTGGTTGCCAAGGAGCAAAACGACGCGGCCGCCGTCCTCCGCCGCCTGTCCCTGCAGCGACTGCAAATACTCCAACGCGCGCACGGAGTCTTGGCCCCTGTCCACGACGTCACCGGTCTGCACGAGAGTGCTGCACCCGCCCGTCCACGTGCCAGCCGCATCGGCTAACTTGGCAAGATGCAGCGCCTTCTTGGTGTTGGACAAGTCGCCGTGGATATCACCGAGCGCCACCAATCGGCATCCGGCTGCGAGAACCACTCGCCCATGTCGTGCCGGGCGGTGAAGATGCTCGCGCATTGTGTGTTCGTCCGGTTGTTGACGCAACACGACTGGGGTTCCTAACGGCGGAACGGTGTCGCCAGCCGTCGTCGAGGCGTCCGGTGAGCTAACTTGATGGGAACGTCGCGGCAGCCGGCTGGAAGCGGCTGGTGAACCAGAATGCCGCACGCGGCTAGACCAGGATGAATTGGCACTGGCCACGACAGTGGACCGCAGCAACGCGAATATAACGACAAATATCAAAGCGACCAGCAGTAGCAGCACAACGGCCCTTCCGCTGACCGCCCGACGGGGGCACATACGGAATAGGGGTGTGATTGGGACTGTTGAGAGAGAAGAAGGTTGGCATCTGAAAAGGAAACAGCACTGACGCACGAACGGCGCACGGGGGGCTGGGGTGCCGCGTCGCTGCGCATGCGTCAGTCGCCCACATCGTCGTCATCCTCGCAGTCGACCGGCAGTCCGTTGAGCAGAAACGACTCAAAAGTGTCGCTCATGGTGAACAGTGCCTCGGCGGCGGATGCGAAATCGACGTCGGCTCGGGGCCGCTCCATTCGTTCCGGGGCTTCCAAGGGGGCCCAAAGCCCACCCGCCTCGGATGGGGTCAGCCGTGATCCCGCGGCACGGCCCGGTGCCTGATGCAGCTGGGCGTCGTGCGTCGAACGAAACTCGGCGAGGGCGACTTGCTGCGCCACGGCAAGGCCGCCTTCGGCGAACGCGCTCCTCACCCTGTCAAAGCTATTCGACGCGATGGACTTCAACGCCGCGGTGAGGCATGCGATGGCCATGTCCGCCACGAGCGCATCCGGATCCTCCCGCTCTCCGAAGAAGTCATCGTCGTCACACATCGTGTCGAACACCACCGACCGGTTGCACGCATGAAACGAGGCCTCATCGGCCGCAGCATCTTCACTGGGCCCCGCGCCGCTGCGGGACGTGAGATTCATGGGCGACGCCACGGGGTGACCGCGACGAGCTGCCGTCATCATGCTCTGGCCGAGGCTCGCCTCTCGGGAGCCTCCGTCCGCAAAGCTGACTCGTTGATTGGTCTGCGACATCAGGGGAGACCACCACTTAACGACCTTGTGTGTGGGGGGG
>ERZ1292633.3746-Hain-H41-02um-R1-3746-length-14557-cov-5_pt1 | contig 14557 bp, 9 predicted proteins | sample MGYA00564406_ERZ1292633 | MGnify/ENA primary metagenome ERZ1292633 (study PRJEB36523, sample SAMEA6512639) | groundwater metagenome | collected 2019-01-08 | study: AquaDiva: Metagenomics assemblies of 32 groundwater samples
CGAGCAACAGGACTTCTTCAACGCGGTAAAAGACCCGGACGGTGACTATCGGGCGGGAAGCGCATTGGTCGCTAATTCCCACGATTTCAAGACGCCGTGCAACATGACCATTGCCGACTCGAAACCGGAGAGTAAGTTCATTCGTCTGCTTTGCGAGCGAGAGAACGCCCAATCGCTTTACGGTTGGCTAAAAAGCTCGCCTCAACGGTTCTATGCGATTGAATACGCTTGGAAGAAAGGGGAGCACCCGAAGCGCGGCGATTTCAGCCCCGACTTTTTCATCCGAAAAGGCCATACGGTTTACGTTGTGGAGATCAAAGACGACAGCGAGATCGACGACCCATCGCCGGAAAACCAAAAGAAATTCGAATACGCGCGAGACCATTTCGACCGGCTGAATGACTGGCTGAAGAAAGCGGGAATAGATATTGCGTACCAACTCAATTTCCTGGCGCCGAAAGACTACAACAGGTTCTTCATCAAATTGCGGAGGGATGACGCGCGGGACTTCCGGTCGGAGTTAGACATTGTTCTCGGACACAGTGAGAACGGCAACCAGTCTGGCTAATCTACGGTTAGTCGTTTGCTATCAAGCTGCATGGTGCTGTCGACGTGGTCGGAGCTCAACCTGCTGTTCCCATCTGCCTGCGCGTTCCAGCTGAGGAGGTAACGGTAATGGAATGCAATCTGAAGTAGAGCAATCCATGAGTTCAGCAATCGCTCTCTTAGCACTGATAGCTGGTGCCATCCTGATCGTGTGGCTGGGGCGGCGCATGCTGCGCGCCTGCGAGGCCGCGAACGGCGCCGACTGGGGCCGCCGCTGGCTCAACCGCCTGGACGGGCTGAACCGGATTCTCTGCCGCCGGTTTCACCGGCTCAATCACGACGCGCTGAATCTTCCCGCCACCGGTGGTGTGCTCCTGGCGTCCAACCACGTCTCCGGGCTCGACCCACTGTTGCTCCTCGCCGCCAGTCCGCGGCCGTTGCGTTTTCTCATTGCGCGCGAGGAATACGAACGCTGGTGGCTCAGGTGGTTGTTGCGCGCGGTCGGCTGCATCCCGGTTGAACGCACGCGCAATCCACGCGCCGCGCTGTATGCGGCACGCGAGGCACTGGAGCGGGGCGAAGTGGTGGCGCTGTTTCCGCACGGACGAATTCATCTAGATCATCACCCGCCGACGCCGCTCAAGCGCGGCATCGTGCTGCTGGCACGCATGACCGGCGCGCCGATCCTGCCGGTGCGGGTGGAGGGCGTGCGCGGTCAGGGCAGGACGGTGGCGGCGGTGTTCATTCCGAGCCGCGCGCGAGTCCTGGGTTTTCCGACCCTGCCGTGCGACGGGCTGTCGGTGGAGGATTGTCTTGAAAAGTTGTGGGACATCCTCGCGCCGCCGCAGGTTCGCGCCGGACACGTAAATCCGCACCACCCTCACCGCCGGCGGGCGCCGGATTGATTGGAAATCCGCGCATCGACCGAATCTGAGCAACCCCCTCTCCCCCGTCCGGCGGGGGAGGTGAGGCGGGAACAGGAAAAGGTCCGGTGGACCTTTTCCCCGCCGAACGGGTGCAGATGATTCTTCTGCGCCCCGGCGGGAACAACGGGGTGAGGGGGTCATGCAGCGTTTTATCACATCGCTTTCCCTTGAAAAAAGGAGACTATCCCCCCAGTTTAGTAGCCAACACACGATTTTAAGAATCGAGGGCATTTTATCCCATGCGCATGGACAAATTGACCACCAAGTTTCAGCAGGCACTCGCCGACGCGCAAAGCCTGGCGCTCGGGCGCGACCACCAGTTCATTGAACCGGCGCACCTGTTGGCGGCGCTGCTCGACCAGGAGGGCGGCACGACCCGCAGCCTGCTCGCCAAGTCCGACGTGAACGTCAATGCCCTGCGCACCAAACTCTCGCAAGCACTCGATCGTCTGCCGACGGTGGAAGGTGCCGGCGGCGAGGTGCATGTTTCCAACAATCTGTCGACGCTGCTCAATCTCACCGACAAGTACGCGCAGAAGCGCGGCGATCAATATATTTCGAGCGAACTCTTTCTGCTCGCCGCCCTGGAGGACAAGAGTGAGTTCGGACGCCTGCTCAAGGAAGCGGGCGTTTCCAAAAATGGCGTCGAGAAAGCCATCGACGCCATGCGCGGCGGGCAGAAGGTGGAAGATCCGAATGCCGAAGAGGGCCGGCAGGCGCTGGAAAAATATACCATCGATCTCACCGAGCGCGCCGAGCAGGGCAAGCTCGACCCGGTGATCGGCCGTGATGACGAGATCCGTCGCGTCATTCAGATCCTGCAACGGCGCACCAAGAACAATCCGGTGCTGATCGGCGAACCCGGCGTCGGCAAGACCGCCATCGCGGAAGGGCTCGCGCAGCGCATCGTCAACGGCGAGGTGCCGGAAGGAATGAAGGGCAAACGCCTGCTCGCGCTCGACATGGGTTCGCTCATCGCCGGCGCCAAGTTTCGCGGCGAGTTCGAGGAACGCTTGAAGGCCGTGCTCAAGGATCTGTCCAAGCAGGAAGGCCGCATCATTCTGTTCATCGACGAACTTCATACCATGGTCGGCGCCGGCAAGGCTGAAGGCGCGATGGACGCCGGTAACATGCTGAAACCGGCGCTGGCGCGCGGCGATCTGCACTGCGTGGGCGCCACCACCCTGGACGAATACCGCAAGTACATCGAAAAAGATGCCGCGCTCGAACGCCGTTTCCAGAAGGTGCTGGTCAACGAGCCGACGGTCGAGGACACCATCGCCATCCTGCGTGGCCTGAAAGAGAAATACGAAGTACATCACGGGGTGGACATCACCGACCCGGCGATCGTCGCCGCGGCCACGCTTTCGCATCGCTACATCACCGATCGCCAATTACCGGACAAGGCGATCGACCTGGTGGACGAGGCGGCGTCGCGTATTCGCATGGAGATCGACTCCAAGCCCGAGTCCATGGACCGCCTGGACCGGAGGCTCATTCAGCTCAAGATCGAGCGTGAGGCGCTGAAGAAAGAGACCGACGAGGCTTCAAAGACGCGTCTGACCACCCTCGAAGGCGAGATCAAAAAACTGGAAAAGGAATATTCGGACCTGGAGGAAGTCTGGAAGTCCGAGAAGGCGGCGGTACAAGGCGCACAGCACATCAAGGAAGCGCTCGATCGCGCGCGCCTGGAATTCGAGACCGCGCGCCGCGCCGGCGATCTGGCGCGCATGTCCGAGCTGCAATACGGCCGCATCCCCGAACTGGAAAAGCAGCTCGCTGCCGCGCAGGCCGCCGAAGGCAAGGAGCGCAAACTCCTGCGCAATGCCGTGACCGAGAACGAAGTGGCCGAAGTTGTGTCGCGCTGGACCGGCATTCCGGTTTCCCGAATGATGGAAGGCGAGCGCGACAAATTGCTGCGCATGGAAGAGGCGCTGCACCAGCGCGTGGTCGGCCAGGACGAGGCGATTCGCGTGGTCTCCAATGCGATCCGCCGCTCGCGCGCGGGCCTTTCCGATCCGCGCCGTCCCTACGGCTCATTCCTGTTCCTCGGACCCACCGGCGTGGGCAAGACCGAACTGACCCGTGCGTTGGCCTATTTCCTGTTCGACAGCGACGAGGCCATGGTACGCCTCGACATGTCCGAGTTCATGGAAAAGCATTCCGTGGCCCGGCTCATCGGCGCGCCGCCCGGCTACGTCGGTTACGAAGAGGGCGGTTATCTCACCGAAGCCGTGCGTCGCAAACCTTATTCCGTGATCCTGCTCGACGAGGTCGAGAAGGCGCATCCGGATGTGTTCAACGTGCTGCTGCAGGTGCTGGACGACGGCCGTCTCACCGACGGGCAGGGACGCACGGTGGATTTTCGCAATACCGTTATCGTCATGACCTCGAACCTGGGCTCGAACGTGATCCAGGAACTGGCGGGGGAAGAGAATTACGACAAGATGAAACAGGCGGTCATGAACATCGTCAGCGGCCATTTCCGGCCGGAGTTCATCAACCGCATCGACGATATCGTGGTGTTCCATCCGCTCGGTCGCGAACAATTGCATCGTATCGCCGAATTCCAGGTACAGTACCTGCGTGCCCGGCTGCGCGCGCGCGAGATGGATATCGAGCTTACTCCGCGGGCGCTGGACAAGCTGTCCGAGGCCGGTTTCGATCCGGTGTTCGGCGCGCGGCCGCTCAAGCGCGCCATTCAGCAGCATGTGGAAAATCCCCTGGCGCAGGAAATCCTGGCCGGCAAGTTCGGACCGAAGGACGTCATCGAGGTTGACGTGGCCGGAGACGAGCTGGTTTTCCGCAAGAAACGCCCGGCCGGAAAGAAAGCCGGGGTCGCCTGACGCCTAGTAGTCTGGCAAATAAGTTTTTCCGGATACTTGGCTACCGGACTCCCTCTCCCACCGGGAGAGGGAAGGGGTGAGGGGGACCGTAAAATGGCTCCTAAACTCCCCCTCATCCTGTCCTTCTCCCGTTGGGAGAAGGGACGCTTCATTCCGTGTCGTAAACAGAACATACGGGAAAACTTATTTGACGGAGTACTAGGCGGGTGAACTTTTTCGTGTTTCCTCCATCCATGTGTCATAGCTAAAATAGCCCGCAACCCGGGAGGATATATATGTCTTTGGATCGTCGCTCGTTCAAGGTCGGCATCATGGCCGGCGTGTTTCTCATTACCGGCGTGGTGGCCGGAATCGTGTTCAGTTCGCGCCTCGGCTGGCTTCCCAACGCCGACAGCAGCCCCACGGAGGGGGTGGCAACCGTGGCGCCGGCATTGTCCGGACCGACACCGCCTAATTTCGTCCCGGTCGTCAAGGCGGTCATGCCCGCGGTGGTCAATATTTCCACCAAGCGCACGGTGCGTTCACAGGGTGGCGAGGTGCCCTCGCAATTTCAGGATGACCCGTTTTTCCGCCAGTTCTTCGGCGACGAATTTTTCCACCGGTTCCAGATGCCGCGCGAACGGCGCGAAAGCAGTCTCGGTTCCGGGGTGATCGTGGATTCCGCCGGCTACATCGTCACCAACAATCATGTCGTGGCCAAGGCCGACGAGATCAAGGTGCTGCTCAACGACAAGCGTGAGTTCACCGGCAAGGTCGTGGGCACCGATCCCAAATCCGATATTGCCATCGTCAAGATCAACGCCAGGGATCTGCCGGTAATTTCATGGGGCGACTCGGACAAGCTCGAGATCGGCGAATACGTGCTCGCTATCGGCAATCCTTTCGGACTCAATCAGACGGTGACGCAGGGCATCGTCAGCGCCGTGGGACGCGCCAACGTCGGCATCGCCGATTACGAGGATTTCATCCAGACCGACGCCGCGATCAATCCCGGCAACTCGGGCGGGGCGCTGGTGAACGCGCGCGGACAGCTGGTGGGCATCAACACCGCCATCTTTTCGCGCTCCGGCGGATACATGGGGATTGGATTTGCCGTGCCGAGCAACATGACGCGCGCGGTCATGGACAGCCTGATCAAGACCGGCAAGGTGGTACGCGGCTGGCTCGGCGTTTCGATCCAGGAAGTCACGCCGGATCTGGCGAAGCAGTTTGGCATGAAGGAATCCCGTGGGGCGCTGGTAAATGAGGTCATCCCGGACAGCCCGGCCGCGGCCGCCGGTATCCAGAGTGGCGATATCATCACCGCGTTCAACGGCAAGGCGGTCGATAGCCCGAGCACGCTGCGCAACACCGTGGCGCAGACCCTGGTCGGCAAGAGCGTGAAGGTGGATGTGCTGCGCGAAAAGAAGTCGCTAACCGTGGATGTGAAAATTTCCGAGCAGCCGAAGGACATCGCGCAGGCGGAAGGCGAGACTGCTCAGGGCGACGGGAAGGACACGGCGCTGGCCGGTGTCGAGGTGCGTAACCTGACCCCCGACATCGCGCGTCAGCTCGGATTGCCTCCGGGAACAACGGGCGTGGTGATTGCCGGCGTGGAGCAGGGCGGCGCTGCCGAGGAGGCGGGACTGCAAGAGGGCGATGTCATCATGCAAATCAACCGCCAGCCGGTGCGCAACATCGGGGATTTCAAGCGCCTGGCCGGCAAGCTTTCGAAGCAAGACAGCAGCTTGTTCCTGATCAATCGCCAAGGGCGGAAATTGTTCATCACTATCCGGCCTTGACGGTTGTGTGGGGGCGGGATTTATCCCGCCCGTGGGCGCGGAGAATGTAGCCCTGCTTCGCTCGTCTTGCCATTCATAATTGCGCCCCTGCAATTCAGACCGGAAAACGCTCGCACCATTTTTCGATGGCTTCCCGAACCTGCTGCGGCTTCTCCGTCAGCGGCCAATGGTAGGCATCAACCGTTACGGTTTGCACCTGCGCATTTCCAGCGAGCGTTTTTTGCGTGATGTCCGGATCCGTGTAGGTGATGCCGGAGGAGAGCAGGGCCAGGATCGGCACCTTGATCTCCGCCAGCGCGGGTAACGGACGGGTGATCTCGATCATCTCCTGCAGAAAACTTGCGATGGGGAAAAACTTCAGATCCTCCCACGGAGAGGAATACAGCTCGATCATCTCTTTTTGTTTTCCCGCCGCGAGCAGATCCTGTCGCGTTTTCTCATCGAGTTTTCGCAAGTCGCGGACCGGAATATGTCGCCGGCGCAACCCCAACCTGTTCAGCAGGCGGATCAGCGCCGCCAGCAGGCTGACCGCGGGCCGCAACCGGCTCAGGACGCGCATGCCGCTGCGTAACGCCTGATGAAAAATCGGGTCAATGAGCACCAATCCGCGCACGCGGGCCGGATAACGCGCCGCGAACAGCACGGCAACCTGTGCCCCGAGGCTGTGTCCGACAAGCAGCGCCTGGTCGCAGCCCTCCGCATCGAGAATATCCCGCAGATCCCGGCACCAGATTTCCAGGCTGAGCTTGCCGCGCGGGAAGGATTCGCCATGACCGCGCAGGTCGGGCCGCAGCAGATCCCAGGTTTCCTTCAGCGATGTGTGCTCGACGAATTCGGACCACCGGCTCATGTTGCTTGCCACGCCGTGCAGCAGCACGATGAGTCGCCGCGGTGCGGCCTCGCCGCGCCACAGGCGATAGCCGAGCCTGGCGCCGTCCGGCGTGACCAGTGTGCGGTAGATTTCCATATCCGTTTTTATAGTAGCGGTTGCATCTGTTTCGGGCCAGCGCGCTGGTGCTGGCCCGACCGGCTGCTAGACTGAGCCCAAACGTCTCGCGAACAAGGGGAGAACATGAATACCCGCCAGGATTCCCAATCCGGTAGCGTCGTTCTCGTGCGGTGGCAATCGCTGCATCCGATGGTACGCCAAGCACATTGGATCGCGCTGGCGTTGATACTGCTGACACCCGTTCTGATTCTGGCGGTGATGTGGCAGATTTTCGCCACCGACCCGCAGGCGCAGGAACGCCTGTGGCACGGTCTGTGGAATGCACTGACGGACCGCCCGGATCATCTGTTGGCCGTGATCTCGATGCCATTTATCATGCTGTACCTCGCCATAGAGCAGCCGGCGCGACTCAAGGACAAGATCGTGGTTGGCGAAAGCGGCATCGCGTTTCAGCGCATGTCGCGGTTGCGGCTGCCATTCGCGCCACGCGGCTGGTTCTTTCCCTGGGCGCGGCTCAGAAAGACCGAGCTCAGCCTCGCGCTCGGAGCGATTTCCCCCGTGCTTGTGCTAAGCGATGGTACGCGAACACAACGAGTTCCGATCCACGAATGGGTGGCGTCGGACACGCCGCGTGAAACCGTATTGCGGCTTCAGAAAGCACGCATGCAGATGCGGCACAAGCGCATCGCGCCGGAGGAGGCGTTGCGGCTGGCCGAGGAATCGCCGTTGTTGCGCGCGCTGCGGGCGCGCAACGTGGCGATCCAGCACCCGGACGTGTCGAGCCCGCTCGTGTTCGATCTCCTGAAGAATCGGCACGCCGCTGCCGCCGTGGCGCTGCTCGCCGTGATCGGGCTCTACGGCGCGGTGGACCTTGTTCTGTTCGATGAAACCTACGCCGGTTCCTTTCCCTGGACGCTATGGACGATGGCCGGCGCGATCGTAGCCGTTCTCACCTATCGCTGGCTGAGTGCGGCGAAGTTGCCGCCCGTGATCGCCATTGTGCTTGCGCTGATGATCGGTCTGGACGCGGGGTTTGCGATGTACCCGGGCCTGCTGCGGCTTAACCAATTTACCGACACCACGGGGATGCAAGCGCACGAATACGTGTTACGCGAATACGTGCGCCTCGAACCGCGCGAAGCCGGACTGCCGGTCATTGAGTTCAATCAGGGTATCGAGTACTGGCAACAGTTCAAGCCCGGGGCGTCATACACGCTCTATCTCCGCCACGGCGGCCTCGGATTTTATCAACTCGATATAGCCTCGGTGTACGCCGCGACGCGCGCGTTCTATGAGAAGCGCGACATCCGTTCCCCGTCCCGCGGGAAAGGCAAGAAGGAGCCGCCGCCGTCGACTTAGCACCCGCCGGCGTTTCGAGTAGACTCGCCGCCATGAACCGCCTGCCCATTGACGATGCCTTGCCCGAATTGCGCGCGGCGCTCGGCGCGCATCGGTCCGTGGTGCTGCAGGCGCCGCCCGGCGCGGGCAAGACCACCCACGTTCCCCTCGCGTTGCTTGACGAAGCCTGGCTGGCCGGACGCTCCATCCTGATGCTGGAACCGCGGCGGCTGGCGGCGCGCGCGGCGTGCGCGCGCATGGCCCAGCTGCGCGGCGAAACGGCGGGCGCAACGGTTGGGTACCGCATCCGCTTCGACAGCAAGGTGACGGCGAAAACCCGCATCGAGGTGCTCACCGAAGGAATCCTGACGCGCCGGCTGCAAACCGATCCCGAATTGAAAAATGTCGGGTTGGTTATTTTCGACGAGTTTCATGAGCGCCACCTGCATGCCGACCTGGCGCTGGCGCTATGTCTCGACAGTCAGAGGACTTTGCGCGAAGAGTTGAAGATTCTCGTGATGTCCGCGACCCTCGACGGCGAATCGATATCGAAGCTTCTGGGCGATGCCCCGATCGTGACCAGCGAAGGTCGCCGCTATCCGGTGGATATCCGTTATCTTCCGCGCGACCCCAGCGGACCCTTGCCGCCGCTGGTATGCGATGCCGTACTGTCAGCGATCGAGAAGGACGAGGGCGATGTGCTGGTGTTTCTTCCCGGCGCGCGGGAAATCCGCCGCACCCAGGAGTTGCTGGAAGCGAAAGTCGCCGCAAGCGTGGATGTTCATCCACTTTACGGCGATCTGCCCTGGGAAATACAGGATCGCGCGATCCGGCCGTCCGCCGGCCGGCGCAAGATCGTGCTGGCTACGCCGATTGCCGAAACCAGTCTGACCATCGAGGGCGTGCGCGTGGTGGTCGACGGCGGTTTCGCGCGGGTTCCGCAGTTCGATCCGCGCTCCGGATTGACACGCCTGGCCACGGTGCGCATCTCGCGCGCCTCGAGCGAGCAGCGCGCCGGTCGCGCCGGTCGGCTCGCCCCGGGTGTGTGCTACCGGCTCTGGAGCGAGACCACGCAGCGCGGTCTGGTGCCCCAGTCGCTGCCGGAAATCCGCTCCGCGGATCTGGCGTCGTTGGCGCTGGAACTGGCCGCGTGGGGCGTGCGCGAGGCGCGCTCGCTCGCCTGGCTGGATCCGCCGCCCGAAGCGGCATTCAGTCAGGCGCGTGAACTGCTCACTGAGCTCGATGCCTTGGACAGTTCAGGCCTGATTACAAAAACCGGACGCACCATGGCGCGTCTGCCGCTGCACCCGCGTCTGTCGCATATGCTGTTCGCGGCGGAACGTCTCGGCCTGGAAGCGCTGGCGTGCGATGTCGCCGCGCTGCTTTCGGAGCGGGATATTCTGGCCGGTGAGTCGCGCCGCTCGACCGATTTCACGCAGCGACTCGAGGCATTATGGGCGTTCCGCCTGCATGGCCGCCAGGGCGCCCAGTCGCATCATGCCGATGCCGGCGCGTGCGCGCGCGTGAATCAGGCCGCGCAGCAGTTCCGGAGGATGCAGTCCTTGTCCGAACCGGTGAATACCGCCGATGCCGGATCGGCGGGACTGCTGCTGGCGCTGGCGTATCCCGACCGCGTGGCACTGGCGCGGGCACCGGGCGAGACGCGCTATCTCCTGGCCTCGGGCCGCGGGGCGCGCCTGCCGGAGGCGGAGATGCGCCTGCGCCAGCCTTGCATCGTGGCGGCGAGTATAAGCGCCGGCGATGCACAGGGACGTGCAAGTGTCGCGGGAGGCAGGATGCCGGGAGCGACGGAAACCGAAGGCCTGATTTATTCCGCCGCACCGCTCGATGTGTACGTGCTGCGCAAACAGCTGGCGACCCATCTCCGGACGGAGGACGTGGTGCGCTGGGATGGACAACAGCAGGCGGTGGTCGCGCGTCGCGAGGAGCGCTTCGGTGCGCTGGTGCTGGACAGCAAGCCGTTGACCGATGCGGATGCGAACCAGATGCGCGCCGCGATGCTCGACGGCGTTCGCCGTCTGGGCATCGAGGCGCTTCCCTGGACGCGCGAAATCCGCGAATGGCAAGCGCGGATTCTGTCGCTACGTCATTGGTTGCCCGATGAAAGCTGGCCGGACGTTTCGGATGCGGCATTGTGTGACACGCTGGATGACTGGCTTGGGCCGTATCTGGACGGCATCACGCGCCGCGATCATCTGACACGACTCGATCTGTCCGCGATTCTGAAAAATATGCTCGGCTGGGAACAGAACCGGCGTCTCGAGGAAGAGGCGCCGGCGCACCTGGAAGTGCCGAGCGGATCGCGCGTGCGGCTTGAATATATTCCGGGCGAGTCGCCGGTGCTCAAGGTGAAACTCCAGGAAATGTTCGGATTGGCGGACACCCCGCGCGTGGCCGGAGGCAAGGTGCCGGTGACGCTGCACCTGCTTTCTCCGGCGCAGCGGCCGATTCAGGTCACGCAGGACCTGCGCGGTTTCTGGGAGCGGACCTACCCGGAAGTGAAAAAGGAATTGAAGGGGCGGTATCCCAGGCACCCGTGGCCGGACGATCCGTGGAGCGCGACACCGACGCGGCGCGCCACGAGGCGAAAATCGTGAATCAAGCCCGGCGCACCTTGCTGTCGATCGTCGAGCTCGGCGGCTACCCCAATTTTACGCCGCTTTACCAGCAGGCGGGCTTCACCGTGGAATCGGTGACTTCGGTGCGCAAGGCGCTCGGCCTGCTCAAAAAGATCGACCCCGACGTCATCGTCGCCGAGTTTAATTTCCAGTCGGACTTTCGCGACCGCAGCAGCAGTCTCGAATCGCTGCTCGCAGTGTTGCAGCGGATGCCGAAAACGAAAGTGATTGTCTTCTACGAAAAAGACCACGCGCATCAGCTCACCCGGATCACGGGGCGCTTCCCCATCCACGAAACCCTGCCATTTCCCATCGACCCCGCCAAACTCGAACAAAGCCTGCAACGCGCCGCCTCGGCCTGAACCGCGGTTCGCTTGCCGTAGGCGCCGGGCGGGAGTAGCGTGGAGCCCGCAGTACTGCCTGGTTGTCATGGTTTTCTGTTCCGGCGTGCGCATGCAGACGCCGATTACTGCCTCCAGTTCACCTGACAAGGAGAGCGCCAATGTATACAGAGCCTGTGTCACAAAGTGCCGGCTATCGCCAGTCCATGGGCCAGCTGCTGATGCTTTATACGCAAGTCGACCGGCTCATCATGGAAGTCTGCGCCCAGCGCCTGGCGGAAGCGCCCGATGAAGCAGCGGAGCTGTCGCTGGCCAAGCAGGTAGGCGACGAGGGCCGGCACGTTTTAATCCAGCGGCAGTGGATGCTGCGATTCGATGCCGACCCCGCGCCGCTCATCACTCCCGAACATGAGCAGTTGATCCGCGAGCATTTCCGGTCCTTGCCGTGGATCGACTTTCTTGCCGACCTTTATATCTGCGTGGAAGCGCTCGGGAGCGAGGCGGTGGAGCGCATCGTGCCGCTCGCCGATCCCGGCACGCGCGAATCGCTGCGGATTCCACTGGCCGATGAACTGGATCACGTCGCCTTTGGCGTCACGCGGATCAGGCAGGAACTGGCGGACCTTTCCGAAACGGAGCGCCGGGTGTTTCTGGAAAGACTGCCCGCTCGCATCGAGGCGCTCGCGAGCGCGTTCCACGGTTTCGGCATACCGGTGCGCCGGCTGTTCGAGGCCGTCGGCGCGGATTACGACAATCTTTGCCGGCTGTTGGAGGAGCGCCAGAAGGAACTGATTGCCGAGTTGGCGATGGGAATGTTGGCGTCACGCGCCGGCAGTAAGCGTCCGGCGCAGATGAATCGGGGATAGTGTCCCGACCTAAAATGTGTTTATCAGCCTGGTCGAGGTCAAAAAGGAAAACCGGTCATTCGGGAATGGCGTAACTCAGTACGCCCCTTAGGCGCTTCTGAAAAAGTCATGCCCGCCGAAGCGGGCATGACGATTGACATTTTGAAACGCCGCTCAGTTGCGAACGAGCGCACCATCAGCGATCTTGACCTTGTCGCCCGCGGCGATGCCGTTGGCGGCATCGAGCGTGAGAACCTGGCGCGTGCCGTCATCCATGCGCAGGGCGATGCGGTAGCGCGTTACCTTTTTCGTGTTCTTTTCGATCTCGTTGCCGGCAATTGCGCCGCCGACGACGCCGGCCACGGTGGCGAGATCTTTTCCGCGGCCTCTGCCGACCTGGTTCCCGATGATGCCGCCGATCACGCCGCCCGCGACCGCGCCACCGCCGGAAGCCTGGCCCTTCTCGGAGAAGCTTTCGATCGATTCGACCACGCCGCATTCACGGCACACCTCAGGGCTGGCCTTGGCCACCTTGGCCTTGGCGTCCGCCGGTTTCCTGGCGGCTTCCGCGGGTGCGGGGCTTTGGGCAGAAGCCGGTGTCGATGCGGTTTGTTCAGCCGGCTGAAACGGATTCGGCACGACGCCGGTCATGACCGCCGCCACGGCACCGGCCGCGAACACGGACATGACGACGATGGGTACGAGTACACTTTTGCTGCCTTCCGGGGTTGTCATCCTGTTCTCCTGTTGGAAATCTTGCTGTCGAAGGCGGATTTTACTGCATCTTCATTCGGGATATGCCGCTTGGACAGACCTGTTGTCGCAAAGTTTAACCTTTGCATCGGGAATATCCCGCTTTCTGCATCGGCATGTGGGAATAAACGCGCCATTCAACATATGGTTTACAGGCGCGCGGAAACCGCGCGTGACAATGCGGTCAGTCCTGCGGTTCGTACCCGAGATTGGGCGATAACCAGCGCTCGAGGGTGGCGAGATTCATCTCCTTGCGCCGCGCGTAGTCCTCGACCTGATCCTTCGCCAGCTTGCCGACGGCAAAGTACTGTGACTGCGAGTGCGAGAAGTAGAAGCCGCTGACCGCCGCCGCCGGCCACATGGCGAAGCTTTCAGTGAGCTTGATGCCGGCGTTGGCGGTGGCGTCGATCAGTTTGAACAGCGGTTCCTTCTCGGTGTGGTCCGGGCAGGCCGGGTAGCCGGGCGCGGGGCGGATACCGGCGTACTCTTCGCGGATCAGCGCGTCGTTCGGGAGCGCCTCATTGCTCGCGTAACCCCAGAACTCCTTGCGCACGCGCTCGTGCAGGCGCTCGGCGAAGGCCTCGGCCAGGCGATCGGCCAGCGCCTTTGCCAGGATCGCGTTGTAGTCGTCGTGCTGCGCTTCGTAGCGTTTCGCCAGCTCGTCGGCGCCGGCGATGCACACCGCGAACGCGCCGATGTAGTCCTTCCTGCCGGAGTTCTTCGGCGCCACGAAGTCGGCGAGCGCGCGGTTCGGTTTGCCGGGCGGCTTCTCGTCCTGCTGGCGCAGCGTGTGCAGGGTGGTACGCAGCGCCGTGCGCGCCTCGTCCGTGTACACCTCGATGTCGTCGTTGATGCTGTTGGCCGGGAACAGGCCGATCACGCCGTTGGCGGCGAACGCGCGATCGGCGATCACCCGCTTCAGCATCGCCTGCGCGTCGGTGTAGAGCTTGCTGGCTTCCTTGCCGACCTTCTCGTCGCTGAGGATTGCCGGGTACTTGCCGTGCAGTTCCCAGGTAATAAAGAACGGCGTCCAGTCGATGTAGCGGGTGAGCTCGTCGAGTGGATAGTTTTTCAGCGTGTTGATCCCGAGCCGGCCGGGCGCGGGCGGCGTGTAGCCGACCCAGTCGATCTTTGCCTTGTTGGCGCGGGCTTCGACGAGCGTCAGCATGCGCACGTTCTGCTTCTTGCCGGCATGGCGGGCCCGCACCTCATCGTACTCGGCCTGGTGCTTGGCAAGGAAACCGGCACGCAGCGTGTCGGACAAGAGGCTCGACGCCACGCCCACGGCGCGCGAGGCGTCCTTGACCCACACCACCGGTTCTTCGTAGCCGGGCGCGATCTTCACCGCCGTGTGCACGCGCGAGGTGGTGGCGCCGCCGATCAACAACGGCACCTTGAAGTCCTGGCGCTGCATCTCCTTGGCGACGTGACTCATTTCGTCCAGCGACGGGGTGATCAGGCCGGACAGGCCGATGATATCGGCGTTGTGCTTCTTCGCCTCTTCCAGAATTTTCGTGGCCGGCACCATCACGCCGAGGTCGATGACCTCGTAGTTGTTGCACGCCAGCACCACGCCGACGATGTTCTTGCCGA
>ERZ1292633.3748-Hain-H41-02um-R1-3748-length-14553-cov-8_pt1 | contig 14553 bp, 5 predicted proteins | sample MGYA00564406_ERZ1292633 | MGnify/ENA primary metagenome ERZ1292633 (study PRJEB36523, sample SAMEA6512639) | groundwater metagenome | collected 2019-01-08 | study: AquaDiva: Metagenomics assemblies of 32 groundwater samples
TGTGTGCCCTCCGTGGCGCGGCCTTTTGGAGGGCCGGCTGAGACCGCGATGACCAAAAAAAAAGTGGGTGGCCTCGGCCGGCCACCGTTCCGCGAACGGGAGGTCGTCGAGCGCGGATTCGGTCGTCGAGGATGAGGCGGCGACAACGAGGTCGCGTTGCAATCTGCTGTTTGGTGGCAGTGGTTCCGCGGGCGCGCGGGCAGCGATCGTCGCCGACATACGGTTTTTTTTCCGCATACGGTTTTCCACATACGGTTTTTTTTGCTCTCCCTGCCCGCCTCGTCAGCGTTCTCTGCGCGCAGCCCCGCGTTCCTGTGGCGACCGCATGTGGAAGCCTCCCCTGTCGTGTCGGATGGCGCGGATCCTCGGTTTGCGGGTGTTGGGGCAACCGAGCGGATGTGGCTACAGGCTTCCGATAAATCGTGGAACGTGAAATGAAAGTATTTCTGTGGGCGGGAAGGGTAATCGATCTGGAAATGCAATCCGTCTATCGACACGTGGTATTACCGCTAGCGGTTCGGGAATGTGTTGCCAGCGGAGGAAGGGGATGAGATGTGAAAATATTTAAAGCGACACGACGTTTTTGAACGTGCAACTGTTGTGGCTTCAGGTTCAACTGGGCTTTTGCAGCACTCGTTGATGGACGCAATCGCCGACTAAAAAAGAAACACCGGATTCTATGTATACACTCGTTCAACGTGTAGCGACTGCCTTACTGTGCCACGCAGGCGCAAGATTTTGAGGGTGGCACCGGTTTTCGCGGGACGAAGGGAACAGCTTTCTTCTTGTCTGGCAAGAGAACCGCCAACTTCAAGCAGTTCGATGCCGAGATGACTTTGGCGACTGTCCAATTTCCATTCTCAAGTTTGACCCCTTCTGTGAAGACGGCACCGTTGAACAACTCCCTCCTGGCGCAAACCGAGCTTGACGTGCCAATTACTCGGCCGTCCAACAAAACAACACCAGCCGCTTCTGGATCGTTCGTGGTCGCAAGCGCCAGCAGCGCATCCACGCAAACGGCCAACGTGCGTAATTTTTCCTCGTAACGGACGCGATCCTTGGACATTTGTCGCTTCACCGCGAGCCGAGAAGTGGGCCTTGAGGACCACACGATGGACTCTTGAAGCTGGCGCATACACAATGGACTCACGCAAGGGTGAACACAAGCATCGTTGGTTTGGAGCAGGCAGCGAGAGCTCGCACAAAGTACGTTGATCAAATCTGTCCGTCCTTTGCCGAAGAAGATTTCGTCAAGACACGATTGAATGCAGCTACGAGGGCCGCAGGCCGCAACGTTCGCCGACATCTCCTGGGGTATCGCGGCGCCGTCTGTGGGTAGCACGGACATGGTCACGAATTGGAAGACATCAAATGTCGGCAGGGGATCGGCATCGACCACGACACTGTTGTTGACTACGGCTGTTGGGGTTTCTTTGCGTCGAATTCTTAACACGCACAACACCGTGGCCGTCGTTATTGAATCGTGGCTAGTCGCCGCGTCAATTCGTTGGAGGACATCGTTTACAGACGGTAACGACGATAGGTCGACGACGTTGAAAAAAGGTGTCCATCGCACATCGTTGCCGGTGAACCAATGCGTTTCCGACCAAACTGGGTGGACAATTTCTGCTGTCGACAGATCAATCCAAACATCAACCGGACAGTCCGAATCTAGTAATCCACACCCGACGACGTGGCAAAACACGCCGAACTCCATCGCGACCGAACCGTCATTTCCCGCAGCGGCGTTGACCTCTTGACAAGCATCAAACGCGTACGAAAAGAATGTGGTCAAACAACCGTTGCTGACTTCCATCCCTGAAAGCTGGTAGCGCAAGTGGTCGCCCTGCGTTGGGGGCGAATCACAAGCTGTGCTGGCAGTTGCGGTGCCGACTTCTTCAGGGGATGTTTCTGGCTTCGGGTCACGATCTTCCGACTCTACTTTTTGGCGACGGAAAGGAGTTGGAGATCCCGCAAGACCCCCAGCGTGCGGCATCTCTTCAACATCCGATCCTTCCAGCGATGCGTTCAGCGGGTCCTCCTCCATGTCATCGAATACCAAACGCAAAACGTCTCTCCGATACGTCTTGACATGATGGTGATTGGCACGATGATGATTAACATCGTTGGTTGTTCGTCGTCGTTGCTCGCCGTCGCGGTCGTCGTTATAGTCGTCACCAATGGACACAACGGGACGCATGACCACGTGCACGTTCACGCCTTGTCCCACAAGATGGGATAGTTGATAACCACTGGCATCGACGGTCATCAACGGCAATTTGCTCAAAGGAGTGAAGTCACTCGCGGAGGGGGTTGCCGTCGTCGCGTTTCCTTCGTCTTGACACGCGTTCAACCTAGCGTCATCGGGTAGCAGGACGCCGTCGAACGCGAGCACGGACGCAACAGCGTTTGGCAACGGTCCGTCGTCACATTGTCGTGTCTCGTGAAGCACAACATCGACCGCGTCGGATCCGCGTCCCTTTGCGACCTTCCCGTCTATCATATTCGATACGTTGACGTTGATCATCAACTTCACTTGCTTTGACGGTTCATTTGCGTTCCCGCCGTTGTCGGCCGACGTTCCTTTGGGTCCTTTGTCACCTCCCTCATTTCTGGTGATTCGAGATCGCGATCGTTGTCGGCCGCTTTGTCCCGATGGGGTCGTTGAAGGTGTTATGGAAGCTTGACGTGGCTCCATTTTTTTTAAAAAAATATTTAACTTCGAATCGTTTGAATTGGGGGAACGCACAGGAGGCTTTGCTTTTTAACTGTTGGAAGTTTCTACCTTTGCTGAAACCACAAGCTGTTTGCCATCCCCGTCACGCGCGCATCAAGCCAAGAAGGGGAAAGAACAATCCAAATGTCGTGTGGCAGCTTGAAGACGCATTTTTTCCACTCCGTCCAAATTTTAAAATACGACGACATCTTTTTGCTTCTCGACCTGTTGCAGCTTGATACATTTCAAGCCCGATGGAAGCGCCGCGGCTTCCGCTGTAGGAAGATCGGCGTAGCAAAATGGGTGAATCGCCTCGGTGACCGTTAGGGCTGTATTCGGACCAAGCAACGCTTCCTTCTCCGTGGGGAAAAAAGAGTGGCTTGAGACATCGCGCCCATCGACGACTCGAATCTCGAACAGGATGCCGTCTTGCTTGGCGAATGATGTCGCGGCGGTAAACATATTGGCAGTTACCGACGTGATACCGCTCCAGTGCACGCGGCTGCCTAACGCGTATTGCATGAGGTCCTGAGCGGCTGACAGGGGCACCCCTCGGTAACAAACACTCCTTTTCACCGGCAACTTGAGCCACGCCCGATGAAAGTAAAATAGGAAAGGCCGCAACGCGACGATGGATTCGTCCCGGCGCCGCAAGCAAACGTTCGCCGCCTCAAAAAAATTTGCGCCGCCAAGGCCCGCTTGGCGTAAGTCGTATGTGTACGCAGCGATTGCGACAGCTTCGTCGACCGTGAGAGAACCAGAACCATTACTTCCTTGATTCGACTGAGCGAGGGGGGCTTGCGCATTCACGGCATTCACGGTCGTTGTCGCCTGGCGCAGCGCTGCGTCGGCGACGTGTTGAAGATGAGAACACCCGGACAAACGCATCCTCCGCAATTCGTCATGACAGGAAGATGCGGGGAAGTAGCCGTGAGGAAATGTGAGCGCGCCACGATACTTGGTATCGGAAATGTCATCGTGGCGCCTCGAATCCGCCAAGAGAGCTAAGAGCACGCGCCATACGCAGAGGATCGACGCCACGGCGGACCAACCTAAGCAAACGAAGGCCGTTAACTCAGGAGCAACAACGTCGACGGGTATCGGTTGTAAGAGGCTGGACAAACCCAGCGGCTGGGCGACGAAGACGTTCAACATCGACTGGGACATCGGCTTGATCTGTAGCTCGTAAACGATCCATAGCACGCCACAAAGCATCACCGACGCCCTCACGGTGACATCCACAATTCCACTTCGGAACACAGCGTGCCAAAAAAAAGAAGCGAAGAAGAGAACGCCGAGGGTGGCACCTGTGCTCCAGAGGACGAGGGCGTCGACATTCAAATGCCTCAACCATCGCCGGTGCATGTGTTGCCAAAGCGACGGGTCTCCCCGAACGAGTTTGGTCGCACAATTTGCGACACTCAAATGTGTGATCGTCAATTCGGCAGCTCGAAGCAGTGACGGAGGAAGCATTTGCACGAAGTCGTCGTTTCCAGGTTGCCTGACAGCGTCCAGAGCTTCTTGACTGAAGGGTGCCGCTCGCCAGACAAAGGTATCTTCAGCATGCTCGTACTCCGGAAAACAAATTTCCTCTATGTTTGAAGCCATTCGACCCCCCTCCGCGGTCGCGTTGGCCTTCATCATCGACGGCACCTTTATCAACGACGCCGTTGACCGCGAGCAAGATTGACCATCGATGGCGACCGTCAAATCAGCGTCGTCGATGAATTTGAATTCAACTGGAGGTGTCAAGGACATGTTGACGGCCACTTCGAGCAAGACGATGCGCGGCGCGCCCGTAGTGGCCCGACTAGCTCGGAAGAACGTGCGAGGCATCGCTGCAAACCGTGCACCGCTGTAGCACACAGTGACAGAATAGTTTGACGAAGCCGCTGCCTCTCGGTCGACGCGCACGCTTGAGGGATTTCCAACCTTGGCGAACGTGGATGGCGGTGTTGGGCGGAGGTCCGGTGATGTCCCGTAAAGGCACAGTAAGATGGCGAAAACAAAGACGATCGGAAGACGGATCAGGACGGCCACCCCTTTCGTGAGAAGACGGACTAGTCTCCACTTCGAGGCGAGCGTCAAAGTTTGCCTCATCATCGCGCGGTCGAGCGCAACGACGGTCCGCACCACTACGAACACTATCAGCGACCGGAAGGAGAGAAACCAAAGCGCCATGAACCAGAACCGGAATAGGAAAGCAATCATCAATGGATCGTTGTCGTGATGAGACCACCATGCGACGACGGGCGTGATCGTTGAGGAAGCAACGAACGTAATTAGGGAGAAGAGATACATCCCTCGCATGGCGATGTCCGCGATGCCGAATCGAAAGGGCCACGGAAGAAATGCACAGCCGAAAACGATGGCCACCTGCAACCATGAATCCCACAGGAGGAATTCGTCCGCAATGGTGACGGAGAAATCCTGAAGAGCAAAAAGAGAGTGACTGTTCGTCACGCGTTGCAGAGCCGCCCGGTCGCTCAACGCCGCTTCGGACACTGAAAGGTTGGCCACGCACGCCGCTGCGAGATGCTGGGAGCGAAGGAGCGACAAGAATGGTTGATTAGGGTCCCAGAGCTGGTTACCGAAGTGGCCTTGAATCTGAACTTGATTTTTGAACCTCTCAAAAGATTGTCGAGGGAAAGCACACCGCTGATGGATCATGGCGGTGATAATTTTTTCCGCAAGCGTTTTCGTGTCGTCCAAACCATCCATCATATTGCTAACGATGGGTGGTGGTGTTCGTAAAAGCGCATCCCGATGAACCGAACTCCACATCGGAGAAAAACGATTGGGGCTACATTCATCGACGTGGCGTGAGGGTTTCGACCACCACAGATGCGGCGCAGATGTAGCGGACTGACCCACGTCGGAAACGTGGAAATAAAATTCGTGAAAGGACTGATTATGTCGCAAAAGTCGCACCTGAACTTTCCAAAATTCAGAAAAGCCGAGGACTGCTGAAGTATTCGCGCAAAGACGCATTTCGGCTTCGAAATCATCCAAAGGTCGCGAGTTTCTTCCGGGAAGCGAAAGACGAGACTCGTTCACGGACAAGCGCGTTACATCGGCGGGTACGCTCACCTGAAAATAAGGATGATTCATCGCGACGGCGGCGGCAAGGGCGACGACGGCCAGTAGGTAGCACACCCATTGCACGATAGCGCGAAGGCAGCAAACGCAGAGATGTTTAACGGTCCTCGCACACGTCGAGGCGGCCTTGATGATCTTCATACTTCACCACACACAGCCCGAAAAGTCTATTTGCGAGGAAAGGAAGTAAAGCATCGAGGGTAGAGCAGTCACATCGATTGCGCCCTTGCCACACATTCGTGTTGTTCCACGATACCTACGTGTGGTAAATACACATTTTTTTTCTAGCTGTGGGCGACTGTGGGAGTGCTGTGGATGCGTGAAGAGGGGCGCCAACGATTGCGCGCGCCGCTCGGAATCTAACAACCGAACGACAAAAACAAACGGGCCACGTCGTGTGTGTCTACATCGAACAGGGAATCCATGATAGGCCACCGCTGCGGCTGGTCGAGGAGGCCATGATCGCATCCCGTTCCTTGACTGAAACCGTGAACGCGATCTGAATCCACGGCGTGGCGGAAGCCGGATGTGGCCCGCCGAAATGTCTGTTGCGGGCGACGTTAACGACCGATTCGCTTGAAATGGATGCCGGGATGCTTTCAATGAGCGGCACATCGACGTAAAGGACTCCCTCCATGGCGTGCAGGTGACGCAATCGCGGGAGCGTCGTGTAATCTGTCACGACCACCAAGCGTGAACCCGGCGTCGACCCGGCGGCGGTACCGGTAGCGCTTCTTCTGCCAAGAAAGTCGCGCAGAAAGCGACTATGGCGCTGAAACGCCGCATCAACAGCTTCGCTGTCTGCCGTCGCATCATCCGCGTCGATACCGCCGCGTTGTCTTCTCCGAATATGAACGTCGTCGCTACCGTCTTCCGCTTCTGCTCCTCGTTCCATGACGGCCGCCGTCAAGCGTTCATTCGTTTGCGCAAGCGACAGACCCGCGCCATTCACCGCGCACGAAACGGCATCGGCGCCGAGGCAGGTTTGAAGGCTGGAGGTTAGCTTGATCGCTCGCTGACGGGTGCTGCAGAGACACAGCCACAAGTTAATGTCGAAAAATTCTTCCGCAATGATGTCTCGACATGCGGAGACTTTTTGAGCTAAGCCGCCGTCGTCTACGCACACAAGTCGCGGTGGCGTAGAAGAGTTCGGTCTACTGGTAGCTAACCTCCCTTTGTGCTTGCTGAGCATCGGCTGACCCCCCCTGCTGGCGAGGAGCAGCGACGACGACGCTCCGCCGCCGTTCACCGTCGTCGTGCTGCGCAGCCGAACGCAAAAGCTGAAGGATGGCAGAAGCGGCGTCTGATGAAGTGGCGATTCCAAGTTTTCAGTCAATGGACGCAGAAGAAGCGGGGGCGTTAACGGAACGACGCGCAAAGGTCGCAGGGTGAAGCTTATCGTCGACACTGCCGCTTGCACCGGCGGCAAAAGGCCTACGTCTCGTCGAGTTTCCTCCAAGAACGACAATTGCAGCAGCGAAGGCAAACCGTTTTGGCCGACTTCACCGCTGCGCGGTTCAAGTGGCAGGACAGGCACGCACCACCTCGGAAGCGCATCTAACAGGAGCACGACTTGCGGGGCCTCGTCGAACCTCGCGAGGGCAAGCTGCATCGCGTAAGGATTAAACGACCTGGAATTCGCGATGACAAGGAGCAGCTTGGCACGTTGGAAAATGCATCGAGGCGGCAACGCTTCCTTCATGAGATCGACATCGCTTCGCAGCACAACCGTCGAACGCGAAAGCAGATGGGCAATGGCCGGTTCCAACGCGTCGTAGTGGGTCGTTGAGCAGAGCACGAAGGCTTGTACGTACTCGGCGATGGGACTAAGAAGTTCACATGCCGCCCACGCTGCGAGCGTTTTCCGTCCCGAACTGGACCCGCAAATTGCCGCAAAACTGCGCCCGCTTTTTATTTCCGGCAATAACAATCGCTGCAGCCGGTTGGGAACGCGACGCTTGTGCAACACGACGACTTCGCCGTCGTCTTCGTTTCGCCGCCGCCGGTCAGTCCATGGGTGATGTGGGGGAGGCGTCGTCACTTGACTCGTGCACACTATCGAAGGCGACGCAGTTGCTCTGCGAACAGCCGCAGCAAACTCTCCCGCGGTCAAAGAGCGAGACTCCCCGCCACTTATAGTGGATTGACCCACGATGGGTGGATTTGTCGCCCCAACGTGATGGTCACAAGGGTTGAGCCTGCGTGGTGGTGAACGTCTCCTCCCGTTCCCTTCCACTCCCCCTTTCTCCACAAAAGGTGAGAGCGTGATGACTTCCGGACGCAACGAGGAGTCTTTCTGAGACGAAGGACGCAATGTCGGACTGACGCGGCGGGCGGGCGAAATCATGAGAGGTGGAGGAGGAGCTGGCCAGGAGGCGGCGGCTGTGGGATCGTCGCGGTAACATCGGTGGTCGAATCCTGCGAAGGAACCAATGGAGAGGCCGTGGGCGGATCCGTCACTACGACGATTGGACTCCGCAACCGTCACGCTGTGAGTTACCATCGACGTCGTATTGTGCTGCCCGTTCCCGGGTGGTGAAAGTATGACGGCTGAAGGATCGTGGTGGCGATGCTGCAAAAAGACGCCGTCCCCGGATTCACGGCATTGGGACATGACGCGTCGGGGGGGCTCGACGCCGGCCTCATCGGAGAGCTCACTCCTACGGCCCCCGGAGAGCATCAAAAGGGCCATCCGCAAGGCCGCAGGGTCATGGCCAAGGGTGCGGATCAGGTCTTCTTCCATCCCCCGGCGATCCTCTTCGTCCGCCTCACTATTGCCGCCGTCGTCGATCGGCGACTCCATGGGCCGCGGAGGGGAAGGCAAATGACGGCGACGAGTCGGGGGGCTGGCGGTTCCATGACGGCTATTGGTGCGGCTCATCATCATGCGTGTTAAAAACTTCTTCTTCCGGGCGCGTCGGAGTAATCACTTTTTTGTGCCCCTTCATTACGATTCAACAAAGATTGCTTGCTCGTGTTGCAGAGGCGCTACCCTCGATGACACGTACACTGTATGTGGAAACGCACGTCGTGTATTTGAAAGAGAGAGAGAGAGAGCGAAACGGAAATTTGTTTCCTTCGTCGTTGCTGCTCAGATTTCCCCAAAGAAGTTGCTGCGTTGGATGCCGACGATGAAGAGAAGAAACGAAGGAATAGGAAAAAGAAAACACCATGACGGCGGAGGAGGGTGACAACTATTTTTTCCGGAGGTTGGACGATTCATTTTGCTGAAAGCGGATTGAGTCGTTTCGCCGTAGGCACACGGTGGTCCGCGGAGCTGCCAGAACCACCAGAGTTGCTTCCTTTGCGAGACGCCGCCGAAAGTGAGGTCAGCTCAACGTCAATGCCTCCTCCTGAGGTGGAAGTGAGAGGCCGAGTGGCCGGATGATGATGATGATGTTGAAGCGGGGAATGAACCGGCGGGGGCATCGCAAGAAGCGGAACAGAAAAGACATTTTCCGATCCTGGCGCCATGGCCGACATCGTCATCGCGCCACGTCGCCCTTCCAGTTGACGAATTTTTGCCATCAGAACGCGCCGGACGTACCAGGATGCGATGGTGCTGCCCGAGGAGAAGACACCCACCACGGACGCCACCAAACTGCTCGCCTCTGCGACCTGCCTCCAGGAGGCATACGCACCGCTGTCACCGTCCCTTATCGCTTTGCGCGCAAAGAAGACCGAGATGGAGATGATCAGCGTCACGCCGGCGACCACACCACTCAACACCGCTTTCACGAAGTATGCGTGAGGAGACAGAATCAAAAGGTAGGCGAACGCGACGGCCGCTACCGCCACCGCTGCCACGACGGCAAAATCCCCGTCGCAATGGACGTAGGCCCAGGCCTCCAGAATCGCTGCGATGATCGTGAGGGTTGCGTCGACGGCGATCGCATGCCGACACAAGAGTGAGAAGATGCTCCGATTCACCGTGGTGGAGGTGGGGTCGCCCCCCGCCGCGGTGGGGGTGAGTGGAATCCGTGACGCGGAAAAAATTGGGCGGAAGCACTGCACGTAGCTGCATGCGGGAGCAGGAACGAAGGCCACCCAGGCAGTCGTGGTTGAAATCGACTGTGAGTCGTCGGTTGCAGAAGGCGACTCCGAGGTGATGGCGGCTGCCGATCGAACGTCCGCCGCCACCCAATCGCCACGTCGATGCAACATGACTCGTGCCACAAAGCGATGGGGCATGTCGTCCAACATGCTCTTCCTCGTCGCCTCGCTGAGCAGCAATGGTTGAAATGTCACGATTTGTTGAGAGTTCACAACGATGGCGATTGGAAACACGACGATCCCGACGCAAACCAATCCACCAAGCACCACAATCAGCACGGCTCCCCACGAAAGCGCAGCAGCGGAGCTTGAAGCGGCACTATGCATGACGGTCACCGCAACGGAAAAAGCAGTCCCATCCAACGCCACGAAGGCAGCGCAGAAAACCAAGGCCGGAAACCGACCATTCGCCCACCGTTCTTGTCGCCGCCGTAACGACAGCTCACCACTCCCTCCCTCGGCAGTAGTTTCGGCGGCGGCGGCGACTGCGGGGGATTTGGTCCGCCACGCGACCCATATGAGGCAAATAACCGCGACCGTCAAGATGGCCGCCACATTGGACACGATCGCGCCGAGGGAAACAGAGTTCCAAATGACCAACACTGGCACGAGGGAACGCGGAAAGGCCACCTTGGGGGCATCGTTGTCGCTTTTTGTGGCCCCGGCTTCTCCGTTGCTAGCATCGTCGTTCCGATCGGTAGTATCTTTGGTGGTAGTATCGCTATGGTTGGCGACCATGATCACCGGAGGCGCCATGCCGATGCTGCCAGCGTTTGTTGTCTGCTTCGGCTGTGAAAGGCAATCTAAAGCCCCTAAAGCCGAAAGTGCGCGCATTTGCTGCAAGACATCGCCTGGAGCCGCGAGCGCAATTCCCGAGGTAAAAATGGTGGCGATCGTCGACATGGCGTTAACGTAGCTCGTCGGTGCCCTAGCGCTGACGACGTTGCTCTTCTCTTCCTCCTTCTTCGAAGGTGCTGTCGACGTGGTCGTAGGGATTAACGTCGTGCTGGTGTTACTAACTGGTGGACGAATGGTTGGCGCGGTTCCATTGTTGATCACGCTGCGGACTGGGTTAGCAGGGCTGTTCGTCGGCGTCGCGACGATCTCGTGCGTCGTCGACTTGGTCATTCGGCGCGTCGCAGCAGCCCTAGTGGACACGGACACTCGGACGGCCGTCTCAGGCGATAGGGAGTGTCTCGAGACCGTTCGTGACAGAGAGAGACGATTGGTCAACGTAAATGTCGCCGTCGTTGAGATGCGGCTTGGGGAGTGAGACATCGTGACCTCCTTTGGAGGCGTCCAGCACTCTTGACGACTTTCAAGCATCAACGCAGCGTCCGACGTCTCATTGAAGACGGTGTGCGCCGCAGGAAAGTAGATGGACATCCGCTGCGTTTCGTCGATTGTGTCGTTCCAGATGGTGGTGTTGATAAACCAAAGACGGCTGGCGATCGCGGATGTCGCATATGCCGCGGACGCACCACCAGGGGGAAGGCATTGCAAGGCCGAATCACGGACGAGAACGGCGGTGGCAAAGGCCACGTTGCCAATGGATTGCAAATCGAGGCAGCTTCCGTTGACGACGATGATGGATCGCGATACGGTCCATGAGCCATTCGACGGCCGGGGCGACAGTTTGAAGTTGACTGGATTGGCCGCCGGGTTCGAAAATTGCACGGTCATGAACGATGAGGTCTGAACCGGGAAGGTCACATTTGTGCCGCAAATGGACGTGGTGACATTGACCATTTGTCCGACATAGCTCGAGAAAATGATTTGAAGCGCGGTCGAGGCGCCTGCATCGGCGTTGACCCCAAGCGGCGGTGGTGAGCGAATGGAGGATCGATGCAACACGAGTGACACATCGGACATTAAACTTGGAACTCGAAAGATGAGACCGATTCCTCCACGCGGCGTGAAGACCAAGGCTGAGTCAAGGATGTGAATGCTGACGTTGCTGGCACCGGCCATGAACGTCATCAGCGACAAGCCTGAAAGGTAACTTGAATCCACCGTGATGCGACTGTCCGAGAGTTGATTGAAAAAATCCAACATCCGATTGTCGAAGTGTGTCACGGATGCCGCGTCGGCCGTGGCGACAATAGTCGTATTCTTCAACAATTCAACGGTAAGGCCGCGAACCTTGGAATATCCGCGGATGAAGGACGACGTGCAAGAGAAGTAATTCGCAGAGAGTAATAAAACGGTCGAACGCACGAAGCGGATCGAGACGTCGGAGCTTGCATCGTCGGAAAAAGTTCCGATGAACGAAATCGAACTAGCTGTGACGTCGATGGAGGAGTCGAATATCAATACATCGAGACGCCTCAACGACGCGTCCAGCCTCAACATTGTGGCCGATCCACCATTGTTCGTTGTTGCCACAAGTTGAACGGCGCACCGCTGCATCACCAACGACACGTTCGTTGCATCACGACACGAAATGAAAATAATCTCTCTACTGAATAACCGGACGACGGTGTCTTCCAGCACCACGCGACTGTCCCTCAACGCGTAGAAGTCGAAGACCGAACGACTGCTCGTCGTCTCGATGATACTGCGCTGACACAAGACGTGCACAGAGTTGGTTTTGCTATCCGTGAACAACAAAATATCTGACCCGCCTTGGATCCACACGCCGTTCAACACAATGTCAACCTGCGAAGCGTCTCCTTGAAACGAGATCACGTTGAGTGGATAGCGTTCGGCTTTGTCCGAAATGAGTCGCACGCTGCTGTCAACGGCAATCGTGATGGCTGTCGACGAGGCGTCGAAGTGGATCATGTAGCCGTGTCCGAGGGCCCAGTGTGAGCCCTGCTGTCGCACGTTCAAGACGGACTGATCCATGGCGATCACGGACACCTTTGCGGCTGCCTTGGCGAAATACAAAATGGCTGAGACGAAATCTCCGCTGTGTGTATGAATCAACGACCCTCCGACGACGAAAATACGGACCTCTTGGGCTTCACCACCGAAATATAACACGTAGGCGTTCGAATATGTTGTGGCGTTCGTCTGTGACCCGTCGGCAATCAGCACCGTCGCATTCGACGCGCCTCCGTGAAAGGCGAACAGAAAAGAGGGGCAGATGTTCGTACGACTGTCGGCCTTGACAATCGACTTGCCTCTCACAGTGATACTGATGTTGACCGCGGGGTTGACGAACGACATCGCTTCGGAAATGTCCTTGTAAGCAGCGACATCGAGAAGCGATTCGTCCGTCACCACAAGCGTACCCGAGGCTGGACCCACGACGCGATGCGCGAGAGCGAAAGACGCGGAACTGCGAACGACAACTTTCGTGTTGGACGTGAGGGAGTCGACGACGAGGCATGGCCGGTTATCGGCGCCGGCGTTGTCAGCGTGCGAACTGCGCTGCAACTCCAGGGCCCGGCACCCCTCCAGCGACCAGCATTCCACGACGCTAGATTCAACGAGCCGCTCGACGCTCGTGGTTGCCAATACAACCAGCACACTGCAAGCGCTCTTCCACAATGTTTTGGCCATCATGCGGCTGTGCTGGGTAATGTGCAGATACGCCGACGAGGCGCGAACGACGTCCATCGCTCTTGCCAAGTCGATAGCGGATGACGCGGTGACATTGCTGCCCATCGCCGTAATCGAGACGGTTGCGTCTGTCGACTCTACGCAGGCCGCGCACGCGATGCCACGGTTGAGTGCCGTTGCCTCGATGGCGGAGTCGGACAGCTTGATAAACACGTCGGAGGCGTTCATCCGCACCGCGAGGGACCACGCGCCAAGCGGCGGCTGTACTCCGACGAGAGCGAAGCCTGATGCATTGACCACCGCTGGCTGCACGACGTTGCTGGTGACCACGACAGAGCTCGCGACCACGGTGATATTGACCGTTTTCACGGCAGCGTCGGCGTTGGTAAGGGGAAATATGCCCATCCCAGCCACCCACCCCGAGCCCCACTGGGTCGCCCGGACAGCCGATGCCTCGAGGGTGAACGCCACCAGCGCAGCTGCCCCGCCGGGACCAAGGAAACATCCCAAGATGACAGCTGACGGCGAATTGTCCCACTCAGACAACAGTGCCGAACTATTCACCGCCACGATGGTCACCAAAGTCGATCGGAGCACGCGAGTGTCGATCTTCTTGACCCCAATCGGCGCCCAAAATATGAGACTGACGTTCTTCCAGTCGCAGTCGGAAATTTCGACCTCGACATTGAAGGTGCTGTCGGAGATCGATATGTTCACCGTCAGGGGCACCTTCGCAGCCACGACGGTGCATCCAGAAATCAAGATGACCGCATCACGTTGATGCGATGCAACGTCGATCACTAAGGACGACGATGCGCCAGGTATCGACGGGTCGGATGCCGCAGCTGTGGTTAATTCGCTACATGGCACCGCGTCCGCCGCGACGAGGCAATAAGAAGAAGAATCAACCGAAGAAAACGACGTCAGCGTGGCGACGAGGACCAATGCCACCGATATCCACAACTGCCGGCGATCCATCAACCAAGTCGTTGAATATTCGGCCGTACGCGTCCAAGAGCAGTTGCGATGGTCCAAAGTCACCGCCTCATTGGAAGATCCCAAGGGAAAAAAAATCGGTGTGCGTGAATGGATATTGAAACAAAAGCGCAAGAATTAAATGCCCCAGCAATGGATGTCGGCTTACGCCACCGGTGACGGCACCAGAAAGGGGGGGGGGG
>ERZ1292633.2698-Hain-H41-02um-R1-2698-length-17884-cov-6_pt2 | contig 14546 bp, 8 predicted proteins | sample MGYA00564406_ERZ1292633 | MGnify/ENA primary metagenome ERZ1292633 (study PRJEB36523, sample SAMEA6512639) | groundwater metagenome | collected 2019-01-08 | study: AquaDiva: Metagenomics assemblies of 32 groundwater samples
GCGGCGCTCGGCCTCACGCTTGGGTTCCTTCAAATTAGAAATACGATGCTCGCGCCCTTCGCGCTCAATAGCAATATTCCAGCGTCGATCAAGGATAAGATTAACGATGTTGACTCCTTGCGTTATCGCGACACCGACAGCGACGGCCTTTCAGATTACGATGAAGTGTATACTTATGGCACGAGCGTCTATTTGTTTGATACGTTTGGCTATGGTAAGAGTGACAAGCAAGTGATCGCGGAGGGTTTATCGCTCTGTCTCAACGCCGGTCGCGATTGCGCCGATGCCGGCACGCCGCTAGGCCCGACTACTACGATCGCGTTGCCGGCCGATCTTGCGAATCCTCCGACGGATTTCAATAAAATTTTGACTGACCCGTCTGAGCTTAGGCCGCTTCTCATCCAAGCCGGGATGAAGAAGGAAATTTTAGATAAACTTAGTGATCAGGAATTATTATTGATGGTAGCAGAGTTGATGGCGAGCAGTTCAATTTCTAACGCCACTACCACTCGTTGATTATGTTAAATCGATTCAGAAAATTCAGCCTCGGCGCGATAATGGCGATTTTTTTATTCGTGGGGACGGCGGGAGTATTTCTGCCGGCACCAGCGTATGCGGGAATGCCGGTATCGGTATTGGAGAGCGTACCGCAAAAGATGGAGGAGGTAGCGACCGTAATCTTTGATTTTATCAAAGCCGCCCTTATAAATGCCGGAGTGAAGGCTGCCTCATATGTGATCCGCAAGGTCTCCTATGATGCGGCTGTCTGGATCGCTTCCGGAGGCAAGGGTCAGGGGGCGATGGCGCAGACGAAAAGTTTCGGCAAGTATCTGGAGGACGTCGCCGGTGAAGCTGGCGGGTCGGCGATCGAGGAATTGAGCAGTAAAGCCGGAATGAATCTGTGCAAGGTCCCGGATCTCAAGATTGACCTCGCGATCAAGGTTGGCCTCCGGAAGGACTTCGTTGGCGGCGCCAACCCCAAGAAGCCGGCCTGTACGGTCGCCGAATTTGCGAAAAATTGGTCCACCGGCCTGAGTAAATTCTCGAAGCCCGAGGAGCTCACCAAGGCGTTCAATCTGAGCCTCACGACGGAGGAGAGCAGTGACTTTGGTATTTATGGCGAAGCCAGGGAGAAGATTGGCAATAAGGTAGCGGTGCAGAAGGAGGGCAAAACCTTCGAACGAGAGGAGGGCGAGGGGTTCAACGCGGGCAAGACCAAGGTTAGTGATCAGATTACAAATCCAGCTGCGAACGTGAAGAAGACAGCCGGCGCCCAGACTCCGGATGAGACCGTGAAATCAAACGAGGAACAGCTGAACGCCGCGCTATCCTCGGGAGACATCAAGGTTTTCCCGACTATCCTCTCTATTTTCCTCAGCACGCTCGGTAGTACCGTTATTAGTAATTTTCAGACCAAGGGCATCCTTCCATTTGGTCTCTGTATTGGCGGGATGGGCGGGGCTGATTGTCAGGCTAAGTCGCTCTCTGGAGGGCTTGATATTACGGATCCCAATAGTGGTGGTTCTGCTTCGGCGGGACGATTAGCGGCACAGAGCTTTTTTAGTTTCCTGACGGCCGTAAAAATCGCGGAGCCGACTCGGTATGATTTGATTTCAGAGCTAAATAGCTGTCCAACTGCGCCGGGTACGCCAGGCATTTACAATTGCCGAGCCGGGGATGATTTGGTCACTGCTATAAATCAGGGCTTGACTATTGGCGAGGCGATCAAGATCGGACTTCTGGATGGTAATAAGTTATTAATACCGCCGAGCATTGCGAGCAAGAACAACGATATTAATTGTTATAGGGATTCATATTGCCTGAACAATGTTCGCGTTCTTCGTCAGGTTCGTGTATTGCCGGTTGGTTTCCAAATGGCGGTGGAGCAAAGCCCTCCTGGTCAACCATGGAAACTGATAGATGTCGTTAACGGATTCTATGATTGCGGATCTACCGTTAATGATCCCGCGAAGCCATTCTGTCATTTGATTGATCCGAATTGGGTGTTGAAGGTACCGCTCGCGAAGTGCAACGCTCTCGTCAATAGCGCTAGTCTTGCAAGCGCGGACGTGCCCAATCGCTTGCAGGAGTGCGTGGATCTGCAAACTTGTGTGGTGACCAACCCCGATGGCAGCTGCGCGGACTACGCCTACTGCACGCGAGAGAAAAATACCTGGAAATTCCCGGCGGATTCATGCAATGAGCAGTTCGCCACTTGCCGCTCATATCAGAATGAAGCCGGGAGTACGGTAAGTTATCTGATGAATACGATAGATAAAAGTTTTTGTACTCCAGAAAATGTTGGCTGTCGCGCTTATAGTTTGACGGCCGGAATTTCGTCCGGCTGGCAAGATCCGAGATTTGATTCCACGAAAGGCGCCAATACCGGAATTTATTTGAATAATAATGTTGAGACTAATTGTCCGGCGAGTTCGGCCGGGTGTTCGGCGTTCCAGGTGGCGTCGTTGACTTCGGTCCAGCTGGCCCTGCGCAAAGCTCCGGATTATTTAGGTTGTTATGATAGCACGCCCACTACTCCCACAGTGGATTGGCCGACCGACAGGGCGTCACTCGATACGATCGCGGGCAGTCCGGATTGTTCGAAGTACGCGCAAGTTTGTACGGCGGCGGAGCAAGGTTGTAATTGGTATACGCCGGTCTCGGGCGGAGGAACGCGGATTCCCGGTAATTTTGAGCCAGCCGAAATTGTGAACAATCAGGTCGTGTGGAATGATCAGTGCGACGCGAAGTGCGTCGGCTATAATGTTTATCGCGAGATGCCGACTAATTATTCCAATGGCGTTCCACTCGCGTATATCATCCCGTCATCGGGCGCGACTTGTACGGTGCAGGATGTCGGCTGCTCCAGCTTCACCAATCTTTCTACTTCCACCGGTCAGGGTGAGCAGGTCGCGTATTTTACCAATCTTCGCGCCTGTCTGAAGCCGGCCGAGACTCCCGATGGCCGAGGCAAGACCTATATCACCTATGAGGGATCAGGTCAGACTGGCTTCCAGCTGAAGACCTATAGTCTCCTAAATGATAGTATCGGGAGCACGTGCGCATCTGGTGAGACAAATTGTCCACAGTATTTCTTCAAGGATCCGGATGAGCTGGTGGCATTGAATGCCGAGTGTACGAAGGATCGTTATCAGAGGGGCGTTGCGTCTCTCGACTGTCGTCAATTCAACGACGATGCCGGCACGATTTATTATCGTCTGCTTTCGCATACTATCCCGGTAACGAACGATTGCACTCCGTACCGCATCACCGAGCCGGCTTTTTACGTTGATCCTTTAGTTGGTGTCGTTGGGGCGACCAACAGAAAGGATGCTTGTCTGACTGAAAATGGATTCTGGGATGACAGCGTAGTCGGTTCGGAGGTATGTAAAATGTGCCTAAGCAATGGCAAATATAAAAACGGTATTTGTCTGTATGAGGGTCTAGCGGCCGGAGTCGCCAACAATGCCGGTACTAGCGCAACCTGCGTTGCCGCGGCCGATACTTGTCGCGCCTACAAGGGCAATGCTGGCAATAATATTCAGGAGATATTTTATGATACTTTCGAGGATGCGAGTTCGATTAATAATTGGACGGCAGTTTCCGGCGCCAGGAGCTGGTCAACCGTTTCAACTCACGTTGGTGAACATTCGATCGAATTTAATCCAATGGGATCTTCGTCTGGCGAAGTTCGACGTGCCGTAACGCTAGAAATCGGTAAAACATATGACTTAATTTTTTGGGCTTACTCAGACAGCGATGCTGAGTTATCGGTGAATATTTTTACTACGGGGGTCACGGCGATTCCTATTGGCACCGTAAGTACTGTTAGTATTAGAGCTGGAGTGTGGCAACAGTATCACCTTGGGCCAGTTGAATATCTGGCTAATTCAAGTAATGCGAGCCTGGTTTTTGGATGGGAGACGGCAGTTGATGGTAAGAGTATATATTTAGACAACATCCGCCTCACCAAAGTCACTGATTTTATTTATCTCGCCAAGAAAACCCTCAGCGTTGATCCAGTCTGCGATAGCACTCCGAATGATGGAAATCCGGGCGAGGCGCTTGGTTGCTCTGCTTACAAAGATCCGCAGAATCGACCGTTCTATCTGACAAATTTCAGCTCGATTTGTCGTGAAGGCGCGATCGGGTGTACGGGGCTATTCGATACGCGAAATACCGTGAGTCCACTCGACGATAGTTATAATGTTTGGTTTACCGGCGCACCCCTGTCAACTCCGAGCCATAATATACCAGCCACCGGTGGATTTTCGTACTCTTGTACCGTCCCGGCCGGGCAGACGGGGTGTTATATTAATATTACCGGCCGCTCGATTTCTGAGATTCTCGGTTCCGTTACGGATGGATCGATTGCTGTAAATAATTCTACCGTTACAATTTCATCTGACACGCCATCAAATCGGCCGATTTTCCTAGTGGCCGACCAGAGAGCTTCCTGTAGTCAGGCGGACCTCGGCTGTACCTATGCGGGGGCTCAGACCTACAATGCTTTGGGCGAGAAGGTATTTATCACGACCACGATCAAGAATGATCCGAGCCATTACAGCGACACACTCTGTCAGAGCGAGGCGGTCGGATGTAGCGCTTATTCGGCTGGAGCGGATGTACAATATTTCAAAGATCCGGCGCTCAGTGGGCAGAAGTCTTGCGAATACCGTACCAATGTCACAGTAGGTGGCGTAAGTACTGATGGTTGGTTTGAGAAAAATCCAGTCGGCACATGTACCAATAACACCGCGGTGTTATGTACGAAAGGTTCGGCTGAGGCAGATTGCGGCGCAGGTAAGACCTGCGATGTCTCGGACAATGTTGCCTGCGCTCCGATTTCGACGGATGTGTATGTGGTGGAGCTCAACAACCACCGTGTTCAAAAAAGGAATTCGCGGGGGATGTTTACGGGTAGCTTTGGTTCGAAGGGCACCGACTCAGGTCAGCTACAGTGGCCAGTCGGTATTGCCATAGATACGCCTGGAAATATTTATGTGGCGGATACATACAATAATCGAATACAGAAATTTGATTCCGAAGGATCCTTCCTGCTCGGAATTGGAGGTGGGACTACCTGGACCTCTGTCATCGCGCCAGCTACGCCGATAGGTTCTGGAGCCCAAGCGTTTAATTCACCGGAGGGAATCGCGCTTGATATTGCGGGCAATATTTATGTTGCGGACACAAAAAATAATCGTATTCAAAAATTTAATTCTTCCGGCGGATATCTCGCCAGCTTTACAGATACTCGGGATTTTGGCTCGTTTTATCGACCGTCTGGTATAGCGGTAACTCCAGATGGTTATATTTATATAGCGGATTTTGGTAATAATCGTGTTGTAATATTGAATCCATCAGGTCAAGGTGTGGATAGCACTGGTGGTTATGGGACTGGCATTGGTGAATTTTCCGGACCGTCCGGCATTGCTGTTGACGCCGCCAATAATATTTACGTGACAGACATGAGCAATCATCGTATTCAAAAATATAATCTATTTACCGGTCTGAATGTTGCATTTGGATCTCTCGGCTCAGGTCCAGGTCAGTTCAAATGGCCAGTTGGCATCACTCTTGACACTGATGGAAATATTTATGTGGCCGATCGAGGCAACAACCGCATCCAGAAATTAAGTTCTGATGGTGTTTGGTTGGCCAGCTACGGTTCATTTGGTTCATTTCCCGGCCAATTCGACGCGCCGATTGGTATTGCAATCAATTCAAATGCGAATCGTTTCATTAATCTCTGTCCCGCCGACCAGGATAAATGCACACAATTTATCGATCACGCTGATGTAAAAGACGGAGAGGCACAATCCTATTTCCTGATTAAGGATGATAAAGTAACCGAGGGTAATTGTAGCGGACAAGTAAGTCAGAAGGGTGGCTGCGCGCTATTTGAGGAGACCGGCCCCGACGTATTGGATAAATTATGGAATACGATTTCGTCCTATACTTATAGTAATACTAAGAATGGCGCTCTGGTGGTGCCGATCAGTAATAGCGGTAATGATGCCAACACTATTATGAAGGTAGTCCAGGATCGCGAGTGTGGGCAGTGGCTAAAAGCTCAACAATCATACTCGATTTATGATGATCAAACAAACGCTTACAAGGAAAAATCCCTTGGGAGTCTGGCGCTTTGCGATAGCACTGGGTGCGCGCTTCGGCAATCCGTTCGTATTCTCGATGCCGATATTTATCGTCAACGCCCCACCGGCTGGGCGGATATGGATTATAGCGGCTTCTCAATACCGGGATCATACCCGGCGGAGAGTTTGTCTCAGGTAAACATTTCCCTTAGTGATGTAGCGGATTGGAGATTGTTGGCACCGGTTTCATGTTCGTGGTGGGGTGAGCCAACATGGAATGAGCTTTTAAGGAGATTTATTAGACCTGTGGTGCAAGATACAAGAAATTGTGGCACTTCCGGTGGTATGACTTGCTTGATAGAAAATACTCCATGCGGAGAACAAGGTTGGTGCAAAAATAAACGATGTGTAGTTAACGTGGATGGCAGCCCAATTCCAGGCTCATCCGTCGGTCGGCAAATTTGCCGCGCTTATCCGGAGGCTGATTCCCCGTTTCCAAGTACGGATAAAATTATGAAGTCCGGTTTCTTCAAAAATGCCCATATTTGCGATGAAGGTGATAAGGTTCCCGATGGCTTTGAATATAAATGCGAATGTGATTATCGCAAGGTGAAGTACGGGGAAGTCTTTACGAAGTACTGGAAGAGTGATTTAGATGGCTCTTTAGATCGGAGTTTAATTACTCCGAATGACAGTCTTCCGGCCGGGTTCTGTCTCGGGGGGGTTAAAGTTAATACCGCGCCTACCCCCAATGAACCTATGGACGGGAAAGAATGTTCAAACGATAAGGCTTGCGGCGAGGGCGGAGTTTGTGAATTGATGAAAAATTTGCATTCGTTTGTTGGCCTTCGCGGCTTCTGCCTGGAGAAGGATAGTAGCAGACATATCAACAGCGATCCGGATCAGAACGCCTGCCTCACCTGGTTCCCTATCGAGACACTTTCTGGCGCGTCTGATATTAACAATCAGAATATAACTGCGCTCAGTGATTGGCAGAAGGGGGCAAGTAGCGGTGGTCAATATTGCCTGAATAGTACGGCCCCACCAAACAGCATGAGTTTCAATTTGGGTTTTTCGGCCGCTGGAATAAAAAACGGTGGTGTTTTTGACCCAACCAATGATCAGGGGTTTGGAGCGCCCAAGTACCAGATATCTTTTGCGTCTGCCAATCTGCTTCCTTACCCGCATCAGGGTTGCAATTTTGATTATTGGGGTGCGCACAGTAGGGCGAGAGTTGATGATGTAGATGGTAAGTTTAAAATTTTTGATCAGGGCGGAGGAAACACGCTTGCCAGCGCCCTAAGTAATTCGAATCTAGCAAATATTAATATTGATGATATTGAAGAGATTGACGTTGAGGTAATATATAGCATGGGACATGTTGGTATTGGCCAATACAACCTTAATATTGATAATGTATCAACAATTTTTAGGTTTCCTAACCTAACAGATAAAACTGGCCTTCAGCCATATTATCATGTTTCGCATCCGGGCGATGCAGCAGGTAATATAACTGGCGCTGTTGCGGGGGGTTTTTACAAGGATGGTACTGGCACGCATTTTATTATGCTTTATACCGGTCATGATGAAGCGACATTTCCGTCGCTAGGAGGAAAAACGGCCCTAACACCCGACAGAACGGTCGAATCCAGATGGACCATGAATTATGCTGGCGCGCCTACTATCCGAACATTTGAGGGGCTGAAGGGCTCCATGACAGCTGATAAGGCCATTCCGCTTACCGATAACAGCGGTGTGACGGATATATGGACACTCTCCAACGATCAGTTGACTAGCGCTTGTCCGCATCCGGATGTTGCATTACCCCAATATGATGCGGGATATTTTCCAATCCTATGGCACGCCATGAAGCTTGATTTTTTGCCGACATTTAGAAGTGTGGATACATTCTTTTGCGGACGATGGGGTATGAATACTCCGGCTTCTATTCCATCAACAGTATATCGGAGTTGCGATATAAGATATGATCATCAGGGTAAGGATGAAATTGAATATAAAATTACCTTTAAATTGCGTCAGACCTGCCAGATGGTGACCAATGCTCTGGTGGACGTTGCGAGAAATAAATTTTCAGATGTAAATCGAACAGTTCCGTATACCAATCGCCTTTGGAAAATAAATAGTAGTGTTGTACCCCCTGTCAATGATTATCAGACAGCCAATCCGGTATTTAATTATGATCAACCATACTCGCCGTTTGGCAGACTTAATTTAGTCAACGATCTCCCGGAAAATTTAATTAACCTTTCACCAAATCCAACACCGCCTGCGAAGGACGATTGTGGTGGTGGGGCAATCACAAGCTGTGCTGACTTTCAGGCTGATTATGTTCCCGAAACTCCCTATGGTACAACTGCGTATAGCTCGCCAATCAGCGCTCTCTCATCAGGAGTTACGTCTCTTTCGGCATTATATGCCAATGTGTTTGCAAATTATAGATGGAACGGTACAAGTTATGTGCCAGCACCTTCTGGGGTTGGTTTGGTAGATATCACTGCGTCCACCCCAATCACCCCATCCTTAGCGCCACAGATCCACCCTCTAAAGGTTCCGAAGAATGTGACGCCAGCCGGCTATGAGGAGGTTTCCGCGCTGGGCTTCTCTATTACGGATGTCAATGGCAATCCTACCACTGATGCGATAAGCGCTCCATTTAATTCATTGTCAGTTTCACTTCAATTCTTCATGTTTGCGAACGCTGATAGGATGCCGCTTCGCCAGGTTACTGTTGATTGGGGAGACGGCAGAGGGCAAGAACCGTTAGAAGGTTATTTCCGCAATAAACGCGGATTGATCGCCGGCTCTCCGCCTACACTCGCCTGTCAGCCGACATCAAAGGCGGTTGATTATGGACATATAAAGGATCAGACCTGCGATAATGGATATTTCCAATTCAATAAAATTTATAATTGCGTCGATAAGTCCGACACGACAATTTACAAGCCGAGCGCAGAATGCGGCGCAGGGTCTTTCCCCAATGGCTGTTGTGTCTTTAAGCCAAAAATTCAGGTGAAGGATAATTGGGGCGGGTGCAATGGAACATGTGGGGATGCGCTGAGCCCGGGCGGCACGGGCTGTATGGATGCGAAGCGTGGAGAGGGCACTGCCGCCTCTGGTGTGGATGAATGTAGTGAAGGCGCGGGGAATAATCCATGGACGCCATTTCCGGGAGAGTCAGTAATTCTCAGATATAATTAATATTCTTAACAAAAAATCTCCCGCAGTGCGGGAGATTTTTATGTCCGCCAATCTTTCTCAAGGATTGGCGGGTTTTGGGTTGCTCTTGTTGTTACGGAAACGTGTATGTCAATTCCTCCGAATCTGCCGATTGTTCGTCTGGTATCAGCTTGCCGTACTGGTCAGTCCGACTGCAAACACCAACCCTTATTCGGTATTTGCCAATCGTACCTCGATTTCTAAGCGTTATATCGCGAGACGTGGTTTTTTCGAGGATTTTTTCGTACCGTGTGAAATACGTTCCTGGCGTATTGCATGAAAAATCCGAATCCCCAGGGATCTTTTCACACCATTCAAACTCGTAGCAGTTGTCTCCCATCGAGGCGCTTTTCGTCCAGCTTAATCTGTGTTTGCATCCGTATTGGTTGCAATCATTCAGGCGGGTCATCACCAGATTGGTCGGCGGGACCAGATTGACCGCCGGCATCCGCACCTGGACTGCGCCAGTGTAGTCGGAGGCACCTCGTCCTCTCATCAACACATTCATGGCGCGGAACCAGGCAGTTTTCTCCGGGCCCAATCCGTCGATGGCCACAGTCTGTGGGGATTTGGAATCTGTCGTCAGTCTTTCTTTGACGACCACTTCAGCGAAGCCGGTCGTGCTGGAAACGAAGCTGACCTCGATCTTGGTCCGGACCTCCAGGGTGGAGACTTCGTCCCAGCTGATCCGGACGACTTGGGCGTCGAGCGCTTCGACCTTGAGATTGGTCGGCGCCTCGAGCCCCGGCACGTCCGGCAGGCCGGAGTCATTGTGTCCGGGCAGAGGGCCACAGCCGAGCAGGGCGATGGCAGCAGGCAACAGCCATGCGGCAAGCAACATCAGTCTGGTCTTCATTTGGTACTCCTTCTTGGTTTTGTCCCGTTGTTAAGCGGAACGGTTTGGTTTCTGCTTACCTTGCTTACTCTGCTTATTGCTTATAACTTCTTCAATTAACAAAGAGCAATATCGCATTATACGCGAAAATAGGGGAGTTGTCAAGGGAGGGGATTTGTGATAAAATATACACTAGTGAAAAATTCAAATCTCAAATTACAAGCTCCAAATAATATTCAAAATGATTGAAAATTCAAAAATGTACAATTTAGAAGCCAGAACTCTCGAATTCGCAAGGGAAATAATACGCCTTTGCAAAGTGATACCACCAAATACAATAAATTTCAAAATAATTGATCAGATAGTACGGTCTGGTTCATCGGTTGGAGCAAACTATCGCGAAGCAAACGAAACAGAGACAAAAAAAGATTTCCATTTTAGAATAAGGATTTGTCGGAAAGAAGCAAAGGAGACTTATTATTGGTTACAACTAATGATCGAAGCTAATTCAAATTTTAAAGACAGGATTGAAGTACTTATGCGGGAAACTGGCGAGTTGATAAAAATATTCGCCGCGATTGCACTTAAAGTAAAAGTTAATTCACGTTTAGAAAATTAAATTATTATTTTAAATTTGGGATTTATTTGGAACTTGTAATTTGGAATTTTTGATTTTATTTTGTTTTATATGAAATTCAGACGGACCTTATTCTGGGACACAGACCCCAAAAAAATAGACGTCAAAAAAAACGCTCAGTATATCATTGAACGCATCGCTGATTTTGGCAACGACAAAGAAGCGCGCTGGGCTTTGGAATTTTATAATAAAGCCCTGTTAAAGAAGGTGGTAGCTAAATCAAGAAGTTTAAGGCCGGATACTAGAAAATTATGGACGATGCTGATCCAAAAATAAATTGGCATTATGAAACCTTGCCGCCTTACACCAAAAAAGCGTTGGATTTTTTGTCAACGAAAAAATGGTTAAAAGATTCGCAGTGGTATTTAGCGGGAGGAACGGCCTTGGCGCTCCAGTCTGGTAACCGCAAATCACTTGATTTGGATTTTTTTACAGAAAATAAAAATTTCGAGAACGAGGAACTTTTGAGAGAATTTACTGGCACCAAAGAGTGGAAGGTAACGATGAACAGAAAAAATACAATTTACGGCGAATTATTTAAAGCAAAAATAAGTTTTATTGCTTATCCTTTTTTTATTCCGGCGCAGGAGCCGCACTGGCATGGCACCATTCGCGTGATCGATAAGATTGATGTCGCCGTAATGAAAATTATAGCCGTTTCTCAACGCGGCAGAAAAAGAGATTTTTTTGATCTATACTGGTGCGCTCATAATATTGAACCGCTGGAAAATATTATTAAGCGCTTAAAACTTCAGTACCCCGGCATCGCTCACAATTATCATCATATTCTGAAAAGTTTGGTATTTTTTGAGGACGCGGAGGGCGACCCGGAGCCCGAAATATATTTCGACGCCGATTGGAAAAAAGTCAAAAAATTCTTTACCAAAGAAATTCCACGGATTGCGAAGGAATTAATTAGATAATCTTTTTAGACAAAAAAACTCCCGACTCATCGGGAGATTTTTATGTCCGCCAATCTTTCTCAAGGATTAGCGGGGCTATTTTGGTTGGTTTGTCTGCCCCAGCTTGACCGAACCCTACTTAGGGCATGGTGTAGCGCGCTTGTTCTGAGGGAGCGGACCGCTTGTCCAGTGGCGGTCGAGCGCGTCGTGAGTAGTCGGGGTCACTCAGATCGCAGGCGGCAACCTCCACGCTGAATCTGATGGTCGCACGATGTGAGTAGCTCAAATCGACGGAGGTGGTTTTGTCCAGAAGCTTCTGGTACGGCTGGAAATTGTTCCACATCCAATTGCAGCTTTCATCAGTGTCGCCGACGTAGTGTGTGCACCCACCAAGGGCCCAGCAGGTATCTCCGTACGAGTTGTTCGTCCAGCTGAGCTTGATAGTGCATTCGTATGTGTTGCAGTCGCGGAGGCCACTGAAGATCAGGTTGGTCGGTGGGACGAGCGTCACTGCCGGCATCTTTACCTGTACTGCATTGGTGTAGTCGGAGGTGCCTCGCCCTCTCATCAACACATTGCTGGCACGGAACCAGGCGGTTTTCTCCGGCGCCAATCCTTCGATGACCAAAGTCTGTGGGGAGTTGGAATCGCTGGTCAGTCTTTCTTTGACGACTACCTCAGCGAAGCCGTCCGTACCGGAAACGAAGCTGACCTCGATTTTGGTTCTGACCTCCAGGGTGGACACTTCGTCCCAGCTGATGCGGACCACCTGGGTGTCGAGCGCTTCGACCTTGAGATTGGTCGGAGCCTCGAGCCCCGGCACGTCGGGAGTTCCCGAATCATTGTGTCCGGGGAGCGGGCCACAGCCGAGGAACAGCAGGGTGATGGGGAGCAACTTCGCGGCCAGCAACGTCAGTCTGGTCTTCATTTGGTACTCCTTCTTGGTTTTGTCCCGTTGTTAAGCGGAACGGTTTGGTTTCTGCTTACCTTGCTTACTCTGCTTACTCTGCTTACTCTGCTTACTCTGCTTATTGCTTATAACTTCTTCAATTAACAAAGAGCAATATCGCATTATACGCGAAAATAGGGGAGTTGTCAAGCTAGATATCCCCGTGCCGCACATAGCCACGTGAATTTTCGTCTATTTTAGTAGAAATTCACGCCATATTGACATTTTAACGTGAATCTGCTATAATTATCTTATAAATTAGCGAAGTTTTAAATATTATGTCCATTTCAAAAGTCCTTAAAGAGAAAATTGACGGATTAAAACATAAGTATGATTCATTGAAAAGAGACAAGGAATCCCTATTAGATATTATTTTTGAGGCGGAGTTGCCGGAGTCTGTCTACAATTCAAATGCCATTGAAAGTTCAACCCTTACTATTTCCGAAACGGAAAAGATTCTTTTGAATATGGAAGTTTCTCGCAACGTGTCAGTGCGTGAGGTTTTCGAAGCCAAAAATTTGGCGCGAGTATTTGAATATATAAAAGATAAAATAAATACAAAAAATGTTGATAAGGACTTCATTTTATTGTTGCATAAAATGCTCATTTCTAATATAGACGATAGAATTGCCGGCAGATTTAGAAATCAGCATGAATATGTCCGTGTGGGGTCATATATTGCGCCGGCGCCCGAACATATAGAGGCGATGGCAGGGGCTTTGCTTTTGGAATATTCCAGTCGGCATGCTGAATATTTTCTTGAAAAAATTTCTAAGTTTCATTTGGAGTTCGAGCATATTCATCCGTTTTGCGATGGCAACGGAAGGATCGGGCGCGTCTTGATAAATTATCAGTTAATGCAACTTGGGTTTCCGCCTATTATTATTCGGGATAAGGAAAAAGTCGCTTATTATAAATCATTTGGCGAATTTAAGGATAGCAATAAGAAGAAAAGTTCTATAATGGACAAAGTTTTATCATCGGCGATTCTGGAATCGCTTCACAAAAGAATTGCTTATTTGGAGGGCAATGAAATTGTAAGGCTTTCCGATTATGCCAAGAAAGAAAATATATCAATGTCCATTCTACTCAACAAAGCCAAACGGCAAAGCATCCCTGCTTTTCGTGAGAAAGGTGTTTGGAAAATAGGATTGGTAGGATAGATTATTTAACTTGTCCCTAAAATTTAAATCAACAAAAATTCCCCCGTCCGCCAGCTGGCGGAGGGGGGATTTTTATGTCCGCCGTTCCGAATGATTTGGAACGGCGGTGAACTGCGGGGGATCGGCTCACGGCGCGGTAGTGAACTCTACTGGCTCTGACCAGCCAGAGTAGCTGAAGACGTTGGCAACGCCGGAATTGGCGAACACCCGCACGAAAACCCAGACAGCGGTATTGGGAGGCAGATTCTCGATGGTGCCCCTTGGCAGACCGCGCGCGTCGAAGATCACATCGGCAATCGTGAAGTTCAGATTGGGCCTGATGCAGACCTGTATCTCGGCCATTCTCTCTCCGTAGGAATTGTCCGTCCAGGTTACCTCGATGGCTCGGTAGGCGGAATCGGAGGTGGATGGGTGGCCGGTAACGACGACGTCGGTCGGCGCTCGAAGGTCGAGGGGTTGGGTCGCGATCAACACCGCTTCCAAATATTCAGAGCAAACCGTGTCGTCGCTCGGCAGGCATTCCTTGATTCGGAGCGCTATCGTCCGAATGGTGGTAACATCGAACTGATTGTACAGCGTGTCACCGTTCGTGAATCTTTCCGCCGATGGCCGGTATTCAATTTGCGTGCCGCTCGACCAGCTCGTCCCGATGTTTACCCAGCCGTTCACCGGCCGGGATGAGTGGGAGACCCAGCTTAGCTCGACGACGTTGATGTCGTTCTTCT
>ERZ1292633.3751-Hain-H41-02um-R1-3751-length-14526-cov-6_pt1 | contig 14526 bp, 12 predicted proteins | sample MGYA00564406_ERZ1292633 | MGnify/ENA primary metagenome ERZ1292633 (study PRJEB36523, sample SAMEA6512639) | groundwater metagenome | collected 2019-01-08 | study: AquaDiva: Metagenomics assemblies of 32 groundwater samples
TTTTGTTATACCCGTTTAATCCGCGCCTTGCCCTGATGAGACTCTTTAATGAGCCTTCCGAAGAACTCTCACTATTTGACCAAACTTCTCAAGATAGAAAGTTTATCGCATTTCAAGGTGCCGAAGCTTCGGCCCGCGCCATCCCGTTGGCCGATTGGCTTGTTAAGTTTCCGAGTTACGAAAGCGTGCTTAGCATTTCCTCTAATCACCTGCTCTTAACATCCGAACTGACTGGCAATATGCAAAAAGATAAGCTTAAAATTCTCGCCGCACTGAAAAGTGGTCAGTTTTATATTTGTTTCGATGCCTTGGGTGATCCAAAAGGCTTTGAGGCTTATATCTTGGATGAAATCACTCAAAAAAAATACTCAATGGGTTCTTTTATCCACGCTACAAAAAACCTACATTTTTATTTTAAACTTCCCGCTGAACCGACGTCATTCTATGAAGTCGTGCTTTTAAAAAATGGCACCCGCGCCGATACATTAAATACTTTTGAAGGAATTTTTCCGCTTCAAGGCCCTGGCGTTTACAGAATACAGGTGCGCATCAGCCCGCGCCTGCCTTTACCCGACGCTATCAAATGGCTAACTTGGATTTACACAAATAATTTTTACGTTAAGTAATCTATTATGAGCCTTCATTTGAAACTTAGTCTTATTTTTCAATTTCAATTTCCACTGAACCTAACAGCTCAGTCTGACAGGCAAGCCTTTCGTTATCCTTGAAGCCTCGCTCTTCAGCCCGCTCAATTTCGATTTCCGTACGCGCGTTACAGTTTTCAGAACCCTTCAATATAAAAACTCGGCAAGTTGTACAGGTTCCATTTCCTTCGCAGGACTGTGCAATGCTTACTCCGGCGGCATTTAGCGTGTTTAGTAAATTATCACCTGCTATAAATTCAATAGGAGAAAAAAAACCCTTAACATGTAGTGTTTTTGTTGTATCTGACACAAAATATTTGTATCAAATTTAATATGAAATTCATAGCATTTGACTTAGAAACAACAGGAACTGTGCCCGGTGTCGACCAAATCGTTGAAATTGGAGCTGTTCGCTTCAATAATGGTTTGGTTGAAAGTGTTTTTTCAACATTAGTTGATCCGCTCAGATCTATTCCTCCAGGTGCCACGGCTGTTAACGGCATTACAGATGACATGGTCTTCGGCAAACCTAAAATTGATAGCCTTCTTGCCTCTTTTGCGGAGTTCTGTGAGGATCTTCCAATGGTGGCCCATAATGCGCCCTTTGATACTCAGTTTTTAATGTCAGATATCAAAAAGCATGAACTACCGGCGCCGCTTGGGATTGTTTTGGACTCATTGTCTATCAGTCGAAAAGTATTTCCAGGATTAGCAAACTACAAACTGGGAACCCTAGTTCAACACTTAAAAATTCCTTCGGCAGGTTTTCACAGAGCTGAAGAAGATGCAACTTATTGCGGTCAACTTTTTCTGGAGTTGGTAAAAAGAATTTCTGTCGGAGGTAAGCCTCCGCAACTTGAAAACTTAATTGCTTTAACCGGCAAACCGCCTGTTCGCTTTCCACAAATTGTCAGACAGCCTAAACAAATGGGTTTTTCGCTTTAATTTATTTTGCTTTATGGGCTACGGGATACCTTCTGCCTCGCCCAAAAGAATGCTTGGTAACTTTTAAAATTGGGGGCGCCTGCCACCTTTTGAATTCGCTCTTCATCAGCTTTTCGACAAGCCATTCATCTGTTTTTGAGACAGTATTTTTAACCTGCTCTACGATATTAATTACAGATTTGTCGAGCAAGTCATAGGCTGGCAAACTATCTTGATCTTTTTGATTGGGTTTTAATTCGGCCGACGGCGCCCGTCTGATGATTTGATCTGGAATAATTTCGTGCTGCTTATTATAGCAGGCCGCAAGCTCATAAACCTGGTTTTTAGTTAAATCTCCAATAACCGCCAGACCGCCACACATATCACCATAAAGTGTTGTGTAGCCAGTCGCATATTCTGATTTGTTACCGGTGGCAAGAAGCAAGCTTCCGGCTTTATTCGAATAGGCCATTAACATCAGGCCACGAATTCGAGATTGCAGATTTTCATGTACCAATCCAAAATCATGTATATTAAAACTTTGATCTATTGTTTTCTTAATAGTTTCAAAAATTGGCTGTATTGAAATAGTTTCTAAATCTATGTAAAGATTTTTTGCTAAACTTTTTGCTAAACTAAAGCTTTCCGGCTGGTTGAACTCAGTGGGCAGTGCAAAAAGTTTTACGTTATTAGGTCCAAGAGCATCGACAGCTAAGCATGCAACGACAGCGGAATCTATTCCACCCGAAAGCCCAAGGTGAACTTGCTTCAAACCAGTTTTAGCAGAAAAATCTCGAAGACCTAGCACTAGCGCCTTATGTAACAACTCTACGGAGCTTGACTTGAGTTTCTTGGACATCTTGAGCTTTGCCGCATCAGCGTTCCAGTCTTTCAACGTATCAAGATCAAAAACATTAAGTTCTTCTTCAAAGGCGTGGCAAATAAATTTTTGTGTCGCTTTTTTATCAACTAAGAAGCTTTGTCCATCATAAATAATTTCGTCCTGCGCGCCCACCAAGTTGACGTAAACAACTGGCGCACCAAAAAATTGTGCGGTTTTTTTAACAACATATTCGCGCTGCTTCAGCTTGCCTGTAAAAAATGGCGAGGCGCTCATATTAATGACCAAGTCGGTTTTTTGTTTTTTTATTTTTTTTATCGGGTTCTCCGAATATAATGACCGACCTTTTTTATCATCCCAGGCCCAAATGTCTTCGCAAATGGTTAAGAAGAAATTTTTCTTATTAATTTTAAAATAATTATCTTTAAGGCTTCCTTTTTCAATAAAGCGCGCCTCATCAAAAACGTCGCCTGTTGGCAATAGTTCTTTGTGAAAGGTTTTAATGATTTTATTTTTTTTACATAAAAAAGCCGAATTATAGTACGGACGGCCTCTTTTGTTTTTATTTTTTTCAAACCCACCAATAAGGATCTGTATTCCTTCGGGGATTTTTTTTACCAGCTCATTCAAAACTTTAGTTTGATGTTTAACAAGGACCTCTCTCTCGAGTAGATCAAATGGATGATAACCAAAAAGGCTGGCTTCCGGAAATATAACTAATGTTGCTTTTTTTTCTTTTGCGAGAGTAACAAAGCTTAATATTTTTTCTTTGTTTCCAGCAAAATCACCTAAGGTCGAATTAATTTGGGCAAGGGCAATTCTCATTTGATTCCTCATTAGATGAAATCAGAATACGCCCAGTAAAGCCATCTTGGTAGCCGTGTTTGTACAAAATTTTTACTTCAGGGAACTTCCAACAATAATAACCGTCTCCGTTATCAAAATCCGCGAGCCATAATCCTTTTGGCTTCGCCCCAAGTCGTTCTACTTTATTCTGCCATCTGTCTATAATTTCAGTTATTTGCTTTTGAATCTCTAGCGCGCGCACTGATTTTTTATCTTGCAGCGCCTCTATGCACGACATCAAATATTTTGTTTTTTTTGCAGGCTCTTCTGTTATGCGATAAATAAGCTGCAGCAAGTCTTGGGCCTCACTTAATGAAAAACTTCTAACAATGTTACGATCAATTATTTCAAACAAGCTCGTCCCTCTTAAGACGCCAGTTATAGTTTTGTTTGCCACTAACATTCAATTGGGAATTTACATTTTGTAGAAAATTTAGATCGCGCGCGGCGTTGTTAATATCTGCCTATTTTTTAGAGCTAATCCTTCGAATTAGAATAGTTCATTATCTGACCGCCGAAAAACACAATTAGAGCAATGATCATCCCGCCAATTATTAACCATCTAAGAATATTTCCAAAACTAAAAGCAGAGCCATCTTCCTCTCTAACTTCAACCTTCTTAGGCTCTGGCGGTGTAAACGTTTTTTTAAATGGACCAACCTGGCTACCGGTTTCGCTTGCAACAGCCACAACTGTTTTTGCCGGCACACGCTGAATCCTCGGCGATCGCTTCTTTATTTCTTCTGCCAAAGCGCCGGTAATAGCCTTATACTTAATATTAGACTTAGCAAAAGTAGGTGTATTAGAGCTTGAACCCCGTCTGCTGCGCTTTTCCTCGGCTCCATCTTCTTCAATAACTTTTATTTTTTTATTGCTGGCGCTCGAAGGGCCATCTGCCGTCCCTAAGTCACTCGATCTATTAACCTGACCTTTTGCGTAAGTAGAGGCTCTTCCTCCCCCTCTTCTTATGCCAGAACCATCCTTGTCATCTGAGCCATCGCCACTGCTGTCTTTGTTCGCACTTGATGAAGAATTTTTATTGCTACCACTAGCACCGGACCCGCTGCCTCGGCCTCCGCTGGAGCCCGAACCAGCAGTCGGCGGGCGTCCGCTGCTAAAAGTAAAACTATCGAACTTCGAGTCGCAACCGGTGGCGCCTAGATGAGTTTTTTGCGCAGCCTCTTCAACGCCAAGAGTTGGTAGTTCACCATACTCCATTAAACAAATGGTATAGCCACCAATGTAGCTGTCTATAAAAGAATTTAATCCCTTAAACATTCTTGAGGCGCCCATTATTAACCCGACAGTAATAACAAGTAATAACATATACTCCACCATTGCTTGCCCGCGATGGTTTAAAGCTACCTGTCGTTTAAAAGAAAAATTTAGGTCGTGTTCCACTATTCTGCTTATCGGTTGCTGGCGCGATATCTATGATAGAAAAAATGGTTTTCAGAAGGGAGTAAAATGTTTTTTTAAACTTAATGTCTCATTTTGAGCCACAGTTTATGGCTTTTATAATCATCTATTCCTGCAAAGTAAAATGTTCTTAAATTAATTAGCTCGAAAAATGCATAAAGCAAAGTTGGGTTGCCCCAGCTCCGCTTTAACGACATCTGGCTCCTCTCTTAAATCGGAGGTTCCGAATGCCGGATTTTTTTAGGTTCCCTACCTATAGAAAGTTTCGACGTTTTTTGAAATGGACTAAAGTAATTCTAGGTCTAGTTTTACTAGTACTTGATATTATTAGGAAAGTTTTGAATCTTTAGTTTTTTGAATCCTTGAACTTCGCTGGTTCACCAACGTGTACAGGTTCTAGGAAGGGACTTTAAATCCTGAGGCCTCAGATGTTATGGACGAGCCGCTGGGAAGCCCGCTTTTAGGAATCATTCGCTAAAAATTTCATATTGTTCAGTGTGATAGCTGGGCTCTATCTTAAATGCAATTGAGCGCCCTAGGCGTTTTTCAAGAGCTTCCAGCGTTTCAGCTTCGCTTTCATAAACCCAGTCAACAATTTGGGAATGACAATGAACAATAACGCCGGGCTTTTTGCTGTTTTCGACTAAGCTTATTTCTCTTTCCAATTCTCTGAAAATTTCATTAGCGATCGTGTTTCTTCTTTTAATATAGCCTTTCCCATCACAGTAAGAGCAGGGTTTACACAAGGTTTTAACAAGGCTTGGTCTTATGCGCTTTCTGGTCATTTCAACTAAACCCAATTCTGACATCGACATAATATTGGTGCGGCTGCGGTCTTTTTTCAGCTCTTCTTCAAGAGCCTGCATAACCTGTTCTCGATGAACCAGTTTTTCCATATCAATGAAATCAATAATAATAATTCCGCCGACATTTCGAACACGGAGCTGATGCGCGATTTCTTTAACCGCTTCGAGATTTGTTTTTAATATCGTATCTTCTAAATCTTTTTTTCCAACAAAGCGGCCCGTATTAACGTCGATAACCACCAAGGCTTCGGCTTCGTCAAAAACAATATAGCCGCCGGACTTTAGCCAGACTTTTCTTTCGATGGCGCGCGAAATTTCAAGATCAATATCGTATAAGTCAAAAAGCGGCTTTTTTTCTTCGTAAAAAATAATATTCTGTCGGTACTTGGGCATAAGCTGAGCTACGAATTTGGAGACTTTTTTAAAAACATCAACCTCATCAACCCAAACCGTGGTGACCTGTTCGCTCATTAAATCCCGCAGAGCGCGCAGCTCGACATCAAGCTCGGCGTGCACCAGGCCTGCAGTTTTTTTCTTTTCATAGTTTTTCTGAATTTCTTTTCCCAGCCGATCCAAATACTCAATATCGGATCGAAGTGATTCCTCACTAGCCCCTTCTGACGCGGTTCGAACAATAACGCCGCCTGAAGGATTAATTTTTTGAATTAATTTTTTTAATCTTTCTTTTTCTTCTTCGCCTTCAATTTTACGCGAAATGCCTGTGTGCTTAACATACGGCATGTACACAACGCCTCGCCCGGGCAAGGAAATATGAGTGGTGATTCGCGCCCCCTTTGTGCCAAGCGGATCTTTTGCCACCTGAACCAATAAGTGCTGCCCCTCTTTAATTAAATCCTGAATCGGTGTTTTTATCTCGCGGGTGGGCCTAGAATCTTCTGTACTCTCGTGCCGATGTTCAGATTCATCGTCTTCTAAAAAATCCTTACCATCTTCAGTTACGATGTCTCCAACATATAAGAAGGCCGCTTTATCCAGACCAATATCCACAAATGCCGCCTGCATTCCTGGAAGAACCCGTGTTACAACACCACGATGTACGGTGCCAACCATTGTTGGAGACGTTTTTCTTTCAATTTTTAGATCCATCAGTGTTCCGGCCTCGACGTAAGCCACGCGAGTTTCTAGTGGGCGTACATTAATTAAGATTTCTGCCGACATCTGGACCTCCTGCCTGTTTAAAATATCTCCATTTGTACCGAAGAATAGAATGATAAGCAAACTGGAGAATTAAAAATGGCTACAATAGACGATCTTTTTAGATTAATGGTTGAACAAAAGGCCTCAGATTTGCACTTAACCAGTGGAGCACCTCCATTTTTACGCCTTCACGGAGACATGTCTCCACTGAACTATCGACAATTAAGCAACCAAGATGTACAGGGCCTAATATTTGAAATTCTTTCAGAAAAGCAGAAAAAAACTTTTGTTGAAAAATGGGAGCTTGATTTCGCTTACGTTGTTGAAGGCGTCGGCCGCTTTCGTTGTAATGTGTTTATGCAGCGAAAAGGTTTGGGCGCAGTGTTCAGAACTATTCCTGAAAAAATTAAAACAGCACAAGAACTTAACTTGCCGCCAGCCATTATTGATTTGGTTGACTGTGATCGTGGTCTTATTTTGGTAACGGGACCAACTGGCTCCGGAAAATCCACAACTTTAGCCGCCATGATTCAACATATTAATGCCACACGTGAGACTCATATTTTAACCGTCGAAGATCCGATCGAATTCGTACATCCAAATTTAAAATCCTTAGTCAATCAACGCGAAGTCGGAGCTCACACAAAAACATTCGCAAATGCCTTAAAGGCTGCGCTTCGTGAGGATCCAGATATAATTCTGGTGGGTGAGCTTCGTGATCTAGAAACAATTTCTCTGGCGCTAACCGCCGCAGAGACTGGTCATCTCGTGTTTGCTACACTTCATACGAGTTCTGCAGCTAAAACTGTGGATCGTATTATTGACGTTTTTCCACAAGGACAGCAGGGACAAATAAGAACGATGCTCGCTGAGTCCATACGTGGTGTCGTTGCTCAGTCGCTATTTACACGCGCTGATAAGCAGGGGCGCGTGGCCGCGTTTGAAATTATGAAGGGCACCAAAGCCATTGCCAACCTAATCCGTGAAGGCAAAATACATCAGATTCCGTCGATTATTCAAACCAGCGCTGCGCATGGCATGGTACTTTATGAAAAATATGTCGAGGATCTTGTGAAAAAAGGTCTTATATCTGCCGGAGACGCCAAAACGTTCTTAGGAAAAGATGCCGCGTAATGCTCCCGTCAGAAATTATTAAAAAAAAAAGAAATAACGTAGCGCTTACGCCAGAAGAAATTGAATATTTTATTTCATCATACACAAATGACAGCCTGCCGGATTATCAAATGTCAGCGCTGTTAATGGCCATTTATTTTAACGGAATGACAACCGCCGAAACAGTTGCATTGACCAAAAGCATGCTCTATTCCGGTACCACAATTAATACCAACTTAATTCAAGGGTTTAAAGTTGATAAACACTCAACTGGCGGCGTTGGCGATAAAACCAGCCTCATCATTGGCCCTATCGTAGCCGCGGCGGGTGCCTTTGTTCCAATGATTTCTGGGCGCGGCCTCGGCCACACCGGTGGAACTCTAGATAAGCTTGAAAGCATACCCGGCTTTAACACCCAGCAAAGTCTGCAAAGATTCATAGAAATCACAAAAAAAATTGGAACCTGTTTTATCGGACAAACAAAAGAAATTTGTCCGGCCGATAAAAAAATATATGCCTTAAGAGACGTCACCGCCACAATTGAAAGTCTGCCCTTAATCTGCGCCAGCATAATGTCAAAAAAAATTGCCGAAGGCATAGATGGCTTGGTGCTGGATGTAAAGTTCGGCTCTGGCGCTTTTATGAAAGATGTTCCCTCAGCAAAAGCGTTGGCGCGCGCGCTGATGAGCATTGCGCACAGCTATGAAAAAAAAATTGTCGCCGTTATTTCCTCTATGAGCCAACCGCTTGGAAAATACGCTGGCAATGCTTTAGAAGTATATGAATGTGTTGAAATCATGAAAAACAAAAAATCACTTTCTTTACACGGCTACGATTTATATGAAGATACGCGCGAGCTTTCGCTGCAGCTGTCGGCACAGATGATTCTTCTTTCGGGAAAAACAAGGTCAATTCATGAAGCCTATCTGCTTGCGAAAACCAAACTTGAATCCGGCGAAGCTTTAAAAATTTTTGAACAGCTCTGTTTGGAGCAGGGCGGAGCACTAAGCGATTTAATGCTCCCACAAAAAAAACTTGAACTACGCGCTGAAAACTCTGGGTTTATCAGTTCTTTCAATGTTGAAAAAATTGGCCTGGCTGGTATTCTGCTAAAAGCTGGGCGCTCCAAAGCCGATGACATTATAAACCCCACTGCGGGAATTGAATTTCATGTTAAAATTGGCGATGCCATCAGCAAAGGCGATGTTATTTTTACGCTTCATGGTGATGATTCTGAATTATTCAGTGATGCCCTTGCATTACTAGCAATGTCTTTTGAAATTTCCTTGCAAAAGCCTCCGCCCCACGTTCTTATTAAAGAAGTATTGACGTAGCGATCAAAGATTTATTAAAGCAACTGGGAGCCAACCATGTTAGTCATTCAAAAGCTGACCGAAACTGTTAATTTTTTAAAATCCCGAGTTAAAACTAAACCCCGCGTCGGCATTATCTTGGGTTCTGGACTTGGCCATTTTGTTCAACATCTGCAAATTGAAGCCGCCATGCCTTTTGGTGATATACCAAATTTTATTCCGCCAACAGTAGAGGGACACTCTGGTAATCTAATTTTTGGAAAAATAGACAATGTGGATCTGGTTATTCTGCAGGGTCGCCTTCATTATTATGAAGGCCACTCTATGGAGGTGGTCGTGTTCCCCGCGCGGGTTATGGCCCTTTTGGGAATTGAAATTTTAATTGTAACTAATTCCGCCGGTGGCTATGGTGATGGCATGAATGCCGGCGATTTTATGATTATCGAAGATCATATTAATTTAATGGGAACAAACCCGCTGATGGGTCCGAACATAAAAGAACTTGGACCTCGCTTTCCGGATATGACCGAGGCTTATGATCGCGAGCTGATTGCCGTGGCAGAGCGAATTTTCAGATCACAAAAAACTTTTTTCCATAAGGGCATTTATGTGGGTGTTACTGGCCCCACCTATGAAACCCCATCGGAAATTAAAATGTTCAAAGCAATCGGCGGAAAAGCGGTTGGAATGTCAACTGTACCAGAGGTTATTGCCTGCAACCACTTGGGGCTTCGGATTGCCGCCATTTCCTGTATAACTAACTTAGCGGCCGGAATATCAAAAAATAAACTCACACATGCTGAGGTTACAGAAACGGCAAAAAAAGTAGAGCAGAAGTTCTGCTCTTTTTTAAAAGAATTTGTAAGTAAGATCTAATAAAATAATTTCAAGATTAGAAAATTATAATCTGAATATGACAAAGTTGATCAAAAACTTTAAACGGTATTATAATATGCGGATGTCTTGAGTAAACCTCTGGCAAGTCTTTTGTTGCACACGGATGGGGTATTGTCATTTTTAATGCAAAACCTTTTTCGTTAAGCTTGGCTTTAGCATAACCATAACACATATTTGAAATTTCACCCATGCAATCAAGTATTTCACGTGAATTGGGGTCTATTTTCTGACCAATCATTTTTTCAAACAATGCAGCCAGCACCATTTTATCAAAATGGAACCTGATCTGCCCGGTATAGGGGTCTGATTTTAAATCCAAAAAAACTGAAATGTCATTTTTTGATTTCCAATTTTTTTCAACAAAACCTTTGTCAAATGTGCTCGCAACCCCAGCCATTGTCTGCAGAGTTTCTGCAACGCCGGCCGAAAAATTTAATATAACTTCACCATTTAAAAAAGGATGCTGTGCCGGTATCTTTGGTGCTGTGCTCATAACTAGGCTGCCTTTCCACTAGATGAACTTATTTTTTTATATGCGCTTTCTAGTTTGGCTTTCAACATGGCGGGACTAAACGGCTTAACCACATAATCAGTTACGCCAGCTTTTACCGCCTCTAATATCTGCGCCTGTTCGCTTTCTGCCGTCACCAGCATAAACGGCAAGGTCTTAAAGGGCTCCTCACCACGACATTTTTTCAGCAAATCTATTCCCAGCATATTCGGCATATTCCAGTCTGAAATAATAAACTCAAAGGGCGCACCTTGCTGCGCGTGTTCTACTATAAACTTATAAGCCTCGGCTCCATCAACGGCCTCAACCGCGTTAGCATAACCTAAATCGGTTAATGCTTTTTTTACTATTTTTCTCATGGTGCCAAAATCATCTACTATTAAGAATTTCGTTGTCGGTTTAAACATTTCTTATCCCATTTCTATAAATTAATTGACCACACTGCTCTTGCATTCTTATCGGAACTTAATTTTTGAACTTTAAATAAACTTTAACTTTTTTAGCGCCCTATCTTTTTTGACTCGCTTTGAGACAATTACCCTGCATTTTTCAATTTTTTATCCTCTGCCAGGCTAATAATTTTTTCAGCAACTGAGTGTAGCGGCAACACATAATCAACAGCACCAGTGGCAACAGCCGCTCTGGGCATACCATAAATAACAGAAGAGGCCTCGTCTTGAGCAATTGTGTTCACTCCTATAGATTTCAACTTAGCTATTTCATGAGACCCGTCGCCTCCCATGCCTGTTAATACCACGGCCGTAGCATTCCTTATCTTCGCCTCAAAAACCGATTTGAATAAATAATCAACGGATGGTCGGTGTCGATTCATCAGTGGGTCTTCACTAATCTGTATAAAAACTTTATCATCGACAACCTTAACACCCATTTGTTTTCCACCTGGAGCAATGAGCACTTTATTGGGTAATACCTCATCATTATGAACGGCCTCTTTCACCTCAAAATGCACAAGTGTATTCAAACGATCGGCAAAAGCCTTCGAAAACACAGCTGGCATATGTTGTACAATCAGTATCGGCGGAATTTCATTTGGTAAGGCTTCAAGAATACTGCGTACGGCCTCAGTGCCGCCAGTTGACGAGCCAATTAATGTTATATGACTAGCATTGAAATTTTTTACCGCGCCAGATTTATTAAACTGTGATTTTCGTATTTGTGGCCTATGGATTGGTTTTTTTGCCTTAGCAGCAACTCTTAATCTTTCGTGAATAATTGGCGTAAGCTTTACTAAGTCCTTCATTTCTGGTTTTTTAATATAATCAATTGCACCCGCAGAAAGCGCATCCATCACAAAAGGGCCATCATCGTCCGATAGTGAACTAATCATAACTGTAGGAATAAACTGTATTTGTTGAACTTCTCTTAAAAAATCCACGCCATTTTTTTTGGGCATGTGAATGTCAAGAGTAATTAAATCCGGCTTGCATTGGCTGATCATTTTCGCAGCTTCGAATGCATCTTTGGCAACACCAATGACTTCAAAACCAGAATCTTGAGAAATAATTTTTGAAAGCAATGCTCTAATGGTTTCAGAATCGTCAACAATAAGTGTTTTTATTTTAGACGGCAAGCTTGCTTTGTAGACTGAATTCTGATTTTTATTTTGCGCAAGCTTAATGGCTGATTTTAGCTTGGCGCGAATTTCATTGCCAGAATTAATTAAATTTTCAATTGTCGGCTTTTCAACATAATCAAGAGCGCCGAGCTTGAGTGCTTGCTTTGCAATAGGCTCATCTTCGCGATTAATCGAAGAAACGACAATAACCGGTGTTTTGTCATTTCGTTGGTTTAGCTGATTTAAAAACGAAAGTCCATCAACCACCGGCATATGAAGATCCAACGTAATAGCATCGTATTTTTCAGTTTTAAGAAGTTTGAGCGCCTCTGCGCCATTCATCGCTTTGTGTTTAATTACAAAACCCTGTTCTGGAATTAAAATACTCTTAAGCAACATGTGTATAGTCTTGGAGTCGTCAATACATAATATATTAAGTGGCTTCGCTCTGGCGATCGCGCTGTTCGAAACCTCTAGAGCCACCCCTGCACTTTTAATATCTTCAGTTCTTTGATAAAAAGAGGGCGATACGGACTCAATTGGCAGCTTAAGTCCCTGCAGCGATTCTGAGACACCCAACACCAGGGCGCCCTCAGGAGCAAGCTTTTCAATCAACTTCGTTGTGATGCTTTCAACCTGCTGTGAATTAAAGTAGATAAAAACATTTCGGCAAAAGATTAGATCGAATTTTGCCGAAATTGGTTGATCATCGAATTTTGTCAGATTAAAAATTGAAAATTTGCACTTAGCCTTAAGGGATTCTTTTATTTTTGAAAAATCTTTAACCTTATTTTTACCCTTTATCCAATGACCATCGACATACATCGCCGGCGATTGATTCAGCTCCTCGTTTCTGTAAACAGCATTTTTTGCAATCTCAACAGATTCACTATCAATATCCGTACCCCAAATTTCAAAATCTATGTGTGGCGCCACTTCGCGCAGATGGTAATGAAAAAACATTGCCAGCGAGTAAACTTCTTGTCCCCGACTACAGGCCGCAGACCAAATTCTGATTTTTTTGTCTCCGCGCGCTTCAGCTGCGCGTATCAATTTGTTTAGATGCTGATTTGAAATGTATTCGAAATGTGTATACTCTCTGAAAAAAAAAGTGTGGTGTGTCGTCAGCAGCGACAATAGCGCTTCGGTTTCTCGCTCTTTGTTCAACTTTAAGTAAGCCAAATATTCATCTTCGGTTTTTAAACCAATTTTCAGCATTCTGCTTTTCAGACGGCTTTCAACCATAGAATACTGTTTTTCGCCCAATTGAATTCCTGCAATATCAGACACTATTTTTGCAGCTTCTTTTACAGCATTATGTACGCTCGAATTACTGTTTTCCACGGACGACTTACCTTCTGCAATTGTTAAATAATCGCTATTCTTACCTCTTAGGCGACGCTTTTCATTCTCTGATTAGAATTAGCAAATCGATCTGCTTTGCCGCCATCAACATATTGTGACAGTGTGCCTACAGACTGATTAAGACCTAAAGTTTGCACCTTCATTTGTTCAGAGGCGGCCACAGATGATTGTGTCACTGTAGAGTTTTGATTTGCAACCAGCCCAAGCCGATCCATTGCCTCTGTGATTTGTGTCACGCCAAAGCTTTGCTCTTTTGATGAACTTGCAATGTACGAAACCAGTTTGTCGACCGACTTAACGCTGGTGAGAATCTCTGTTAACGCCTCTTTACACAGCTTCGCAGTTTCAGAGCCAAAATCGATCTTTTCTTTGCTGCTCTTCATAAGCGTATCAATTTTTTCTTTCGTATCATGAACAATGCTCTCCACCTGAGAAACTGACTCATGAAGCATAACTGTTATTTCTTTTGCTGCGCCACCAGACATTTCGGCCAGCTTTCCTATTTCTGACGCCACTACGGCAAAACCCTTGCCAGATTCGCCAGCCCTCGCGGACTCCACTGATGCATTAAAAGACAGTAGTTTCGTCTGAAAAACTATATCATTTATAATTTTGGTTTTATTTGAAATTTGGTGAATCATTTTTGTTATTTCAGAAAGCTGTCCATTGGAACTTTTTACCTGCTCGGACAGCGCCATATTGTTCGATTCGATTTCACTAATCGCCATCAGCATGCTATCAACAATTTGCCGCCCTTGCTCTGCTGAGTTTTTGCTCTCCGCAGAAAGTTCTTTTGATTTTTGTGCGGACTCAGAGTTTTTTTGAATCATCGAGCTGATTTCACTTACAGTCGATGCCGTTTCCTGCAAAGAATACGATTGCTCAATTGCAGCAGTTGATAACTGTGCAGAGTCTTCTGCTATTTTAATAGCGACGCCGCCCAGTTCGCTTGAGTTTTTTGCTAAATCTTTTGTAATGTGTTCGACGGCTGTCGACAACCTGGCACCCACCCACGAAGACAGCACAAATGAGGCGGCTGACAGCCCGCTGAGTACCCAATAAAGCAGTTCGCCAGCATAACTTAAGCTAAAAAAAGTTCCAGCGACTAAAATA
>ERZ1292633.3752-Hain-H41-02um-R1-3752-length-14525-cov-10_pt1 | contig 14525 bp, 18 predicted proteins | sample MGYA00564406_ERZ1292633 | MGnify/ENA primary metagenome ERZ1292633 (study PRJEB36523, sample SAMEA6512639) | groundwater metagenome | collected 2019-01-08 | study: AquaDiva: Metagenomics assemblies of 32 groundwater samples
GAACGGGGAGAGAATTTTCCAACAATACTGTGTTGGCTGTCACGGAACGACCGGTGATGGGTTGGGACCTGAGATCAAGGAGTTGATCGTCCCGCCCGCCAATTTTCGCGCGGCGAGGTCGCGCGCAAAGACCGACATGGAACTGTATCTTGCCGGTCAAACAGGGAGTCCTCTTCAGTCCAATGCACAGCTGGGCGGATCGGCTGTCAAACCAGGACATGTGGGACGTCTTGAGCTACATCCGTACGTTGGCTCCGTTCAACCCACTCGGCTAATTCCGCTGTACTACGACTCATGAATATCCCTGTCGCATTTTGCGACAGGGATATTCATGGTGAGACCTAGAACGCCACAGGCGAGAGGTCTCCCATTTGAATCGTTCAGCAAGCTCTCGTCATATCACAACAATTCCCGCCACACGTGTAACTTCCGTGGCACGGACTTGGCTCTCTCAGCGAACAGAACGTTCCTAATCTACGGAGGATTTGTCATGCCAAATCAGGATGCCAAGTGTTCATCAGAAACTGTTGTCCTCGCATTCCTCGGCGGAGCGATCGGAGGGCTGATTGCCGGTATCCTTCTCGCTCCGAAGGCGGGCGAGGAAACGCGTCGTGAATTAAAGAGCCAGGCTCGGAGGACGGAAGAAGAGCTCATCGAGAAAACCAAGGAGGCGCGCGCCGCTCTTGATGAGGTCATTGAGCGTGGTAAGCAGTTCGTGGATGAAAAGCGGGCCGATGTCGAAGCGGCGGTGAAAGCTGGTCGGGAAGCGTTCAAGGAGAAAATGGAGAAGCGCAGTAGCTGAAACGACCATCATGAGGAGGGGTAGAGCGATGCTACGAGTCGACAATATTCGAAAGAAGCTGATCACCCAACGGCGTGAGTTGTTTCGGGAAGTGGCCAAGACGGAAGAAGATCTGCGCTGGCTCCAAAGCGATATCGAAAGTGAAGTGGAGGAGCGAGGGCAGGAGGAGACTATGGTTCGGCTGCTCGATCGTCTGGATGGGCGAGCGAAAGCCGAGATCGAGGCGATCGATCGGGCGCTCTTCAAGCTGGGGTCTGAACAGTACGGTCGATGTGAGCAATGCGGAATGGCCATCCCGCAGCCCAGGCTGGAGGCGGTCCCGGCGGCCGCCATGTGCATGCCTTGCGAGCAGGCAGAGGAGAACCAGGCGGCGCTGAGGAAATGACGGATGCGAGCTGTCCGTTTTCATGGTCGAGGGGGCCAGACGCAAAGACTGCGAGCCGTATTGTGGGAACCACCGCATTCCTGGAAGGGTTCGCGGCGCAGGACTCGCCTATCCCTGGAAGACTACCTCGAGCTTCAGGGTCGGTTCTGCCATCTCTTTGAGCCGACGAGACAAGACGGAGCCATTCGACACATTCAGGAGCGGGTCAATGCCTATTGGAAACGGGCCACGGATAACATTTACAGTTGTATGGAGGTGATCCATGGAGATCAAGGTGTTGTTGTGCAACTGCAAGGGGCTCTGCGATTCATTCAAAGACTCCGACATGAATAAGCTTCCATTCGAGGTCGAGTCAGACTTGGATGTCACGTACACAGTGCTGAGCCCGCAGTTATGTGGTCAGGGGGGGAACGCCATTTTGGAGGAGGCGATGAAAACGTCCAAGCCGGACGGGTATTTGCTCGTGGGCGCCTGTGCTCCGAAGGCCCAGGAGAAGCTCTTCAAGAAACTTATTCGTGCGACCCGTTTCAACGAGAAACACTTCGTGCCGGTCGATATCCGGGGCACCGACAACGCGGGAATTCTGGATCGTCTACGCGGATCTGTCGAAGGCATTCTTAAGCAGGCGGAAGCCGGACCAAGTCCTGCAGCATAAGCAGACAGATGATTTGCACGAGAAGGTGAGCGCACATTGGACACGAGCAATATTCTTCAGCTTGATGCGGTGAGCGTCGAGGTTGGCGGACGGTCGATCCTCCACGATGTCAGCTTGCGGATCAGACCGGGAGAGACGCATGTGCTCTTCGGCCCGAATGGATCTGGGAAGTCCTCACTGCTGATGGCCATCATGGGACTGAGTCGCTATCGCGTCACCAAGGGCCGTATCTTGTTTCAGCGCCAGGACATCACTCACCTCGCCGTCGACGAACGGGCGCGTCTGGGGATCGGCCTCATGCAGCAGCGCCCTCCAAGCGTGCGAGGCATTCCGTTGGGACAGCTTGCCGAAGCCTCGGCACAGGGGAAGGGCGGCACACGAGTGACGGAACTGGCCGACCAGCTTGGATGCACCGGTCTGCTCACGCGCGATGTGAACGTGGGGTTTTCCGGCGGCGAAATCAAGAAAGCCGAATTGCTGCAGCTCATGGCCCAGCAGCCAGCGTTGGCCCTGGTCGATGAACCGGACGCCGGGGTTGATCTGGACAGTATTGCGGTGGTGGGGCAAGCGCTCGCTTGTCTCGTGAAGCAGCCGAGTGCCGAGGCAGTGGCGCCAGCGGCGCTCATCATTACGCATACCGGACACATCCTCAATTATCTGCGGGCGGATGTGGGGCATGTGCTCTACGGCGGCACGCTCGTCGGCGAAGGCGAAGGACTCCAGTTGCTGGAGGAGATTCGTAAACATGGGTACGGGAAATGTCCGATCTGTCGCTCACACATTCCGGTCCAGTAGCCACGAGGGAAGAGTCGCTCCGGGCTCGCGCGATCCAGGCCCAAACGCGACCAGCACTCTACGGCCCCGATCTGGACCTGACGACATTCAGTCATCCTGCCGAGCAGCAGCGCCAACGGGTCAAGGCCCTGCGGTCGCTGGAGCAGCAGATGCGAGAGGCCGCGTTGCTGGCTGGTATCGACAGCGAGGAGACCGGCAGGGCGGCATCGTATTTTCAAGTCGACTACTCCGCAATCTACGAACGCATCCAGCGGCGCTATCAAGGCCAGATCGAACTCATGACCGTGGCCGAGGCGCTCAAATCCTACGACTGGTTGCGGGACTATTGGTGGCAGGCGGTCGAGGTCGATCAGGACAAGTACACGGCGGCGGTGGAACTAGCTCCAACGGGCGGCTTCTTCTTGCGGGTCTTTGCGGGCCAGCGCGTCGCAGAGCCCATCCAGGCCTGTCTGCTCGTACAGGAAAACAATATCAGCCAGAATGTCCACAATGTGATCCTGCTCGAAGAGGGCGCCGCCGCCCAGCTGATTACGGGCTGCACCCTCCATCCACGCGTTGAAACGGGGCTCCACATCGGGGTGACCGAAGTCTTTCTCAAAAAGAACGCGACGCTGTCGGAGACGATGATCCATAACTGGGCGGAAGGGTTTCACGTCCGGCCACGGACCGGCGTCATCGTGGAGGAGGGCGCGACGTTTGTCAGCAACTACATTCTGCTCCGTCCCGTACGTTCAGTGCAGGCCTATCCCCGCGTGTTTCTTCGTGGGGCCGATGCCAGAGCTCAGTTCAACAGCATCATGGTAGGACTCAAAGAGTCGTTTATTGATATGGGGTCTTATGTGGAGCTGACGGGGCAGGGCACCCGAGCCGATGCGATCTCACGAGCTGTCGCCAGAGACCGGTCCACGATGTATCTACGTGGTGAGCTCGTTGGACAACATAACGAGAGCCGGGGGCATCTGGATTGCCGCGGCATGCTTCTCTCGGATCAGGCCAGGATGCACGCCATTCCAGAATTGCTGGCTGACTCGGCGCCTCGCAGTCAGTTGTCCCATGAAGCCGCTGTCGGTCCGATCGCAGAAGAGGCGGTGGAATATCTCATGACACGGGGACTCCCGCGCGATGTCGCGATTTCGACCCTGGTTCGCGGCTTCATGCAAATCGATCTGCCGGGCCTTCCGGACATCCTGACCAAACACATCCAGCGGGTGCTCGCAGCCACGGCAGAGCACTCCTTATAAAAGAGCAGTAGAGAATGATCACGAAGGAAGAAGTGCTGGATGCGTTACGAACGGTTCAGGACCCGGAGCTGGGTCAGGATCTGGTCAGTCTCGACATGATTCGGGACGTTCGGATCGAAGGGGACCGGGTCTCCTTCACCGTCGTCCTCACGACGCCAGCCTGCCCGCTGGGGATGGAATTCCAGGAACGGTGTGAGGAAGCGGTCCGGCGGCTGCCCGGCGTTCGGGACGTGGGGATCACGATGAGTGCCGACGTGGGGTCAATCGACGGCGTATGACGGATCGTACCTTGTGTGATCCCGGGGTCATCCAACAGAAGAGGACCCTCCGCAATGAACGCACGGCGAATACTCACGATCGACGGCAATGAAGCCGTGGCCTCGGTCGCCTACCGGATGAATGAAGTGATCGCGATCTATCCGATCACCCCTGCCTCCGTGATGGGCGAACTCGCCGACGAATGGGCGACACAAACGAAGCCGAATCTTTGGGGAACGATTCCCACCATTGCACAGATGCAGTCGGAAGGCGGAGCCGCCGGAGCGGTCCACGGCGCCCTGCAGGCCGTGATGGACCAATTCGCGGCACTCACCGGCCGTCCGTATCACCTGTTCGACTACGCCGGCCATCCCGAAGCCGAACGCGTCATCGTGCTGATGGGCTCAGGCGCTGAGACCGTTCATGAGACGGTTGACTGGCTGCTTGAACGTGGTGAGCGTGTCGGCGTCCTGAAGGTCCGCCTCTATCGTCCGTTCGACGTTCAGCGATTCCTGGCCGCTTTTCCATCGACCACCCGGGCCCTCGCCGTGCTGGACCTGACGAAAGAGCCTGGTTCGGTGGGTGAGCCGCTCTATCTCGATGTGGTCGCCGCCTTGCATGAGGGACGTGTCGAGGGACTGAGTCGCTTTACGGAAGAGCCGACCGTTATCGGGGGGCGGTATGGGCTCTCCTCAAAAGAATTCACGCCGGCCATGGTCAAAGCCGTCTTCGATGAACTCGCCAAGGCCCGTCCGGCGCGTCATTTCACTGTTGGCATCACGGACGATGTCAGCCGGACTTCGCTCCCGGTAGATCCTGAGTTTGACATTGAACCGCCTGAAGTGCTCCGAGCCGTGTTCTTCGGGCTTGGCTCCGATGGAACAGTCGGCGCCAACAAGAACTCGATCAAGATTATCGGTGAAGGGACGGACCGCTGGGTGCAGGGGTACTTCGTCTACGACTCGCGCAAAGCCGGCGCGATGACGATCTCGCATCTCCGGATGAGCCCCCGTCCGATCCGTTCCGCCTCGCTCATTCGACAGGCGGGCTTTCTGGCCTGCCATCAGTTTGACTTTCTGGATCGGTACGATGTGCTGGAATACGCAGCGCCCGGCGGCATCTTCTTGTTGAACTCGCCTGCTGCCGCTGACAGGGTCTGGGATGAGCTTCCACGTGAAGCCCAGACGCAGATCCTCGACAAGCGCCTCCGGGTCTATGTCATCGATGCCTATCGCGTCGCCGGCGATGCGGGATTGGGGCGACGCATCAATACGATTATGCAGACCTGCTTCTTCGCCCTCTCCGGGATCCTGCCGATTGAGCGGGCCATCGCCGAGATCAAAAAGACGATCCAGGAGACCTACGGCAAATGGGGAGCCGACATGGTGCAACAGAATCTGGCCGCCGTGGATCAGGCCCTCGCCCATCTGCACGAAGTCCGTCTGCCTGACCATGTCACCGCGACTCGCTCATGCGCGCCCTTGATTTCCAAGGACGCGCCGGACTTTGTCAAAACAGTCATGGCGCTCCTGCTGGCCGGCAAAGGTAACTGGCTCCCGGTGAGTGCCTTTCCCGTGGACGGAACCTGGCCTGTGGGCACGGCCAGATGGGACAAGCGCAACCTGGCCCAGGAGATTCCGGTCTGGGATCCCACCATCTGCATCCAGTGCAACAAGTGCGCGATGGTTTGTCCCCATGCGGCCATTCGCGCCAAGGTCTATGCCTCCGAGGCCTTAACGGGTGCGCCCTCGACTTTCAAGGTCGTGGGCTACAAAGCCCATGAGTTTCCCGGGTTCCGTTATACGATCCAGGTTGCCCCCGAGGATTGCACTGGCTGCCACCTCTGCGTGATGGTCTGTCCCGCCAAAGACAAATCCAATCCGAAGCACAAGGCCCTCGACATGCAGGCACAACGTCCATTGCGTGAGACCGAACGAAACAACTACGCGTTCTTTCTCCAGCTTCCCGAGGCCGATCGGACAATCGTCAAACCGGATGTGAAAGGCATTCAGTTTCTTGAACCCCTGTTTGAATATTCGAGTGCCTGTCCGGGCTGTGGCGAGACACCCTACCTCAAACTGTTGACCCAGCTCTTCGGTGACCGGGCCTTGATCGCCAATGCCACCGGTTGCTCGTCGATCTATGGAGGGAATCTCCCGACGACGCCGTACAGCGTCAATCGTGATGGACGCGGGCCGGCCTGGTCGAATTCCCTTTTCGAGGACAATGTGGAATTCGGGGTCGGCTTCCGTCTGGCACTCGACCAGCACAGCGAGCAGGCGCGGGCACTGCTCAAGTATCTCGCTCCACAGCTTGGCACGACGTTAGTCGATGACCTTCTGCAGGTTGATCAGCAGAGTGAGGCCGATCTGGCCGTCCAACGGCAGCGAGTCACGGCCCTGAAGCAAAAGTTGTCGGCGTTGACATCTTCGGAAGCGCGTCGGCTCATGACACTGGCAGACTATCTGGTGCGAAAGAGCGTCTGGATCGTCGGCGGCGATGGCTGGGCTTACGACATCGGCTATGGAGGACTGGACCACGTACTCGCGATGGGGCAGGACGTCAACATCCTTGTGCTCGACACCGAGGTCTACTCCAATACCGGAGGTCAGCAGTCGAAGGCCACACCATTGGGCGCAGCCGCGAAGTTCGCGGCCGCCGGCAAGGCGACGCCGAAGAAGGATCTGGGCTTACTCGCCATGACGTACGGCACCGCCTATGTGGCGCGCATCGCCTTCGGGGGCAAAGACACCCAGACGGTGCGCGCATTTCAGGAAGCGGAATCGTATCCCGGTCCCTCACTTCTGATCGCTTACAGCCCCTGTATCGCCCATGGCTACGATTTGAAATTTGGTCTTGACCAGCAGAAGCTGGCGGTGGAATCGGGCTATTGGCCGCTGTATCGATTCGACCCGCGCCGGATCGAGCAAGGAGTGCCCGCCTTGCAGCTTGACTCAGTACCAAGCCGCCCGGATCTGACAGAGTTCATGCGCAACGAGACCAGATTTAGAATCGTTGAGCATCAAGATCCGGAGCGCTTTCGCGAGTTGGTGGCTGCGGCTCAACGACATAATGCCTACCGCACCGCGCTTTACCAACAGCTCGCCACCGTGGTGCCCTCGGCCGTTGCGAGCGGCCAGCGTCCCCCTAAAGAGGGAGTATAAGTATGGATTTGTCCACGACGTATCTCGGCTTGTCGCTGCCGCACCCGCTCATGCCCGGCGCATCGCCCCTGGTCGATGACCTGGACATGGTCAAACGCCTGGAAGACGCCGGTGCGGCGGCGATTGTCATGCACTCGCTCTTTGAGGAGCAGATCACCGGGGAACGCGCGCAGACGCTTGGTCACATCGAAGCGCATACCGACTCCTTCTCGGAAGCGCCCTCGTACTTTCCTGATCGTTCTGGAGTCTCGGTCGGGCCAGAGTTCTATCTGGAGCAGATTCGCCGGATCAAAGCCGCCGTCCATGTGCCGGTCATCGGTTCCCTGAATGGCACCACGGCGACCGGCTGGCTGGACTATGCGCGCATGATCCAACAGGCAGGCGCAGATGCGCTCGAACTCAACTTCTACGTCGTCGCCACCAACCCGCAGGAAGACGGGCAGGCCGTTGAGCAGCGGGTCTTGGACATCTTGCGCAAGGTCAAGGCTTCCGTCACGATTCCGGTCGCCGTCAAACTCTCTCCTTTTTTCTGTTCCTTCGCCCACTTCGCGTCGCAGCTCGACGACCTGGGCGCGGACGGACTCGTGCTGTTCAATCGTTTCTATCAGCTCGATATCGACGTGGAGACATTGGAGGTGGTGCCCCGGTTACACCTCTCCGATTCGTCAGAACTCTTGCTCCGGCTGCGCTGGCTCGCGATTCTCTCCGGACGCGCTCGGGCCTCACTGGCGGTCACCGGTGGCGTGCATACTGCCGTGGATGCGATCAAAGCCGTCATGGCTGGGGCTCATGCAGTGCAGCTGGTGTCAGCGCTGCTCCAGCACGGACCGGAGCGTCTCCAAACGATTCGAGAGGAGATGGTCCGCTGGATGGAAGAGCACGAGTATGACTCGTTGGGCCAGATGCAGGGCAGCATGAATCTTATGCGATGCCCCGATCCGCAAGCCTTTGAACGAGCCAACTACATGCGGGTGTTGCATAGCTGGCGCAGTACGGCCGAGCTGTGACGCATCTCTCGCTGAATCTGGGCATCGAGGCCCAACTATGGACCATCAATCGCGAGCTCACGGGCAACTTCCCGGCGCAGGTGGACGACGAAGCGATCCGGAGCGTTAGCAGTTACCCAGAGGATCCGCTGTGGTGTTCGCGGTATGTTCGTTCGGGTCGGAAGACATCTACAATGCCTGTATCTATCCCGAGAATTGTGGTGCACGGATGGATGCACGCGGGTGCGCCAGGATTCGGCTAAGCAACCAGAAATGAGGCCGCATGGAATTTAAGGACTACTACAAGACCCTCGGGGTTGAGCGGACAGCCACAGCCGATGAGGTCAAGAAAGCCTATCGCAAGCTAGCGCGCACATATCATCCGGACGTCAGTAAAGAGGCGAACGCAGAGGCGCGCTTTAAGGAAATCGGCGAAGCCTACGAAGTGCTCCAGGACACGGAGAAGCGCGCCGCTTATGACCAACTCGGCAATCGCTGGCGGGAGGGGCAGGAGTTCACGCCGCCGCCCGACTGGGGGGCCGGGTTCGAGTTCACGCAGGGCAGAGCGTCGAGGGGGGAAGCCCCCGACTTCAGCGACTTCTTTTCCAGCCTCTTCGGCAATTTTGCCCGTCAGGCCGATGCGAGCCGGGCTCGCGGCGAGGATCATCATGCGAAGATCGTCATCCCGCTCGAAGACGCGTTTCAGGGGGCGACCCGTACCATTACGCTGCGCGCGCCGCAACTGGATGCGCAGGGCCGCGTGGCGCTGCGCGAACACACGCTCAACGTCCGGATTCCCAAAGGCATTCGCGACGGCCAGCTAATCCGTCTGGCCGGCCAGGGCGCACCAGGAGCGGGTGGAGCGCCCGGGGGTGATCTGTATCTGGAAGTTCATTTCGATCCCCATGCGTTATACCGCGTGGAGAGCCACGATCTGTCTCTGACCCTGCCGCTTGCTCCGTGGGAGGCGGCGCTTGGCGCGACGGTCAAAGCGCCGACACCGACCGGCGTGGTTGAGGTCAAGATTCCAGCAGGCTCGCAGAGTGGCCGAAAACTACGACTCAAGGGGCGCGGTATCCCCGGCGAACCGGCCGGCGATCTCTATCTTGTCTTGGACGTGGTTCTTCCGAAAGCGGACACGGAGCAGGCACAACAGATCTATCACACCATGGCGCGGGAGCTGGCCTTCAATCCGCGCAAAGCACTGGGGGTCTAAGTATGGATAGGGAGCAGGACCTTCTGACAGGAAGCGTAATCGGTGATGAGGGCGTGCTGGCGCTCGAAGAGTTGGCGAGAGCCTGTGGCGCGGAGGCGAAGTGGATCATCGAATTGGTGGCTGTGGGGGTGCTGGAGCCGCAAGGTACAGATATCTCGTGCTGGCGATTCCGCGCGGCAGATCTTACCTGTGCTCGCCGAGTATTCCGTCTGCAACGGGATTTTGATGCCAGTCTCGATGCGGCCGCAGTGATGCTCGATCTGCTCGATCAGATCGAACAGTTGCGCGCTCGCCTGAAGCGAGCCGGTCAGGATGTGGACTTGGATGTGGAATAGGCCTGCCGCGCAAGGGCTGCGGGAGACCCGACTTGTCGGGCCGCTGATGGACGTGAACCATGAGTGACATGATGCGTATTCTCTGCCCCCGGTGCCACACCATCAATCGCGTTCCGGCAGCGCGCCTCGCAGATGGCCCTAATTGCGGCCAGTGCCATGCGCCGCTGTTCACCGGACAGCCGATCGCACTGACCGCGTCGGATTTCGACGTGCACGCCACCCGAAGCGATATCCCGTTGGTCGTAGATTTCTGGGCACCATGGTGCGGTCCCTGCCGGATGATGGCACCCGCCTTTGAGCAGGCGGCGAAGGCGCTGGAGCCGTTAGCTCGCCTGGGCAAGGTGAATACCGAGGACGAGCCAACGCTGGCGGCCCGGTTTGGGATTGCCGGCATTCCGACCATGATCATCTTTCGCCATGGGCGTGAGGTGGCGCGGCAGCCAGGGGCGCTGGGTCTGCAAGACATCGTGCGATGGGTCCGCAGCTGTGTCTGATACGGTCTGTCTATGAACTGTGCTCCGTTGTGCAGGATGTATTTCTGGGCGCATCAGCCCAAAGGACATTCTGGATGAGGCTTCTCCCACGATTATGAGAATCCAATTAATGGTGCGGCTTTTAAATGATGCGCTCCGAATGCTTCAAGCTCGATACCTGCGACACGACACGGATCGGCATGTCCTTGAAACAACCTGATTCTCATGACGCTCGGTCTCTCATGAACCCTGTCGCTCTACGAAAGTATGCCCACCTGGTCGAACGGGTCCATTCAGCTGTGAGCGAGGATCGTGAGGCGAGGCTGGGTCTTCAGGAGTTCACCGCAGCAGGCAGGATCTATGAGCTCATGCGAGTCGTCCTGGGAAGCGGCGCGCCGCGGCAGGTGTTGTTGTCTGCTGGTATTCATGGCGATGAACTCGCCGGAGTGGAAGCGCTGTGTGAATGGCTGGAGTCTCACGCCTATACAAAGTTTCTCCGTCGGTGGGATATCACGATACTTCCCTGCCTCAACCCGTGGGGCTATGAACATGGAACGCGTGAAAACGGTGAGGGGCATGATCTGAACCGAGCATTCAACTCGTCGCACCCGCCGCAAGAGGTCCTGTTCGTTCAGTCGGTGCTGCAACAACGGTTTGATCTGAGCCTGGAGCTCCACGCAGATGAGGATAGCAGTGGCTATTACCTGTATGAGACCAGCTTACCCGGAGTAGACATCGGACATCGCATTCTCGAGCGGACTCGCACGGTTATGCCCGTGAATCTGGATGCGACGATCGATGGGAAGTCATCCGATGGCGGAGTCATCGCGAGGTGTGGTGAACCAGGAACTCGCACGAGGCAGCCCATGGCGTTGTACGGCTTGGCCCATGGGATCCCTTGCTCCTTGACCATGGAGGCAGGCCAGTCGCCGCTACAGAGGCAGGTTCAAGCACATCTCCAGGCGATCGAGGCGGCATTGGGTCTCTGCTCCTAACGGGTTCCCATCCAGCGCGCCCCACAATCGTTATGCATCCTCAACGCAATCACGGCATCGCATGATCGTGGGGTCCGCGCTCAGGCGGCGAAAGTCGATCTCTATTCCGCACAGAAAGCACAGGTCAAAGCGCCCTGATTCGATGCGGCGCAACGCGCCTTCAATCTTGACCAGGAGTTGTTGGCGTCGGCGCGCGGCTTCTTGGGAGATTTGCTGAAGCTGCATCGCGGTCAGCTTCGCGCGGAAGTGTTCCCGCTCTTCTTCCATCATCATCGTCGTATTTCATCTGTTCCTGTTGAAGCTCCCAACGAGCTTGTACTGACAACAGTTTATACATCCATCGCCTCCGCTCTTGACACATCAATAAATGTTGTTATATGAATGACGTATGGCAACCACCATTAGCAAGCGACGAGACAAAGGTGTAAGTCTCTTCCACGCGCTATCAGACTCCACGCGGTTAGAGATCATGGAGCGCCTGAAGGACGGTGAGCAATGTGTATGCCACCTCACCGACGTGATGAAGACGGCGCAGTCGCGCCTATCCTTTCATTTGAAAGTCCTTAAGGACGCAGGACTCATCACGGATCGTCCCGAGGGGCGGTGGATCTATTATTCCCTCGATCAAGAAACTCTGGAGGAGTTGGAGGCGGTCGTCGAGTCGTTACGAGGCTCACGCCGACGAGGCGGCACCTCATCCCGGTGTGTATGATTTTTTAGCGCTAAGCAATCAACTTTTGTTGATTAGTAGAGGGGATACCCAATGAGAGATCGAATACGGTCAGGGGAGATCGTGTGATGGATATTGCGATACATCCTGAGTTCTGTGTGGAGCCGAGTGAAAAACGGCTCAATGTTTTTGAACGCTTCCTCACCGTCTGGGTGGGGTTCTGTATGGTGGCGGGAATTCTGTTAGGGCAGTGGGCGCCGGAGACCATGCAGGCGCTCAGAAGCCTCGAATTTGGCCAAGGGAGTCACGTCAATGTCCCGATTGCCGTTTTGATCTGGCTGATGATCATCCCAATGATGATGAAGGTCGATTTTGCGGCGGTGCGTGATGTAGGGAAACGGCCACGAGGTCTGCTGGTGACGTTGTTCGTCAACTGGGTCGTGAAGCCATTTTCCATGGCCTTCTTGGCCTGGCTCTTTTTCCGGTATGTGTTCTCGGCCTGGATTACTCCAGGGGACGCGGATCAATACATCGCAGGGGCCATTATCCTCGCCGCCGCGCCCTGTACCGCCATGGTGTTCGTCTGGAGTTATCTCACGGATGGCGATCCAGCCTATACCCTGGTGCAGGTGTCCGTGAACGATCTCATCATGCTGGTCCTCTTTGCTCCGCTGGTAGGGTTTCTCGTCACCGGCGTGTCATCATTGAGCGTCCCGTTCGAAGTCTTGCTGTACTCGGTGATGGCCTTCATTGTGATTCCCTTGAGTCTCGGAGTCCTGCTTCGACGCTGGCTCATTCGCCAACACGGGAAGACCTGGTTTGAACAGAGTGTGCTCCCGCGCTTTGCGCCTGTCACCATCGTGGCGCTCCTCGCCACGCTCGTGCTGATCTTTGCCTTTCAGGCCGGGAATATTCTGGGAAAGACATTTCATGTACTCTTGATTGCCATCCCGATCCTTGTTCAGGTCTATTTCAATTCGTCGCTGGCCTATGGCCTGATGAAATGGCTGGGCGTGCCCTACGCTGTGGCCGCACCGGGGGCGCTCATTGGGGCGAGCAACTTCTTTGAACTCGCGGTGGCCACGGCGATTGCGCTGTTCGGACCCGAGTCCGGAGCGGCGTTGGTCACAGTCGTGGGAGTGTTGGTGGAAGTCCCGGTCATGCTATCCGTCTGCGCGGTGTGCAATCGGACTCGTGATTGGTTCCCAGCGGAGGGCTCCGCATGACACGCACCGTCTTGTTTCTGTGTACCGGCAACTCCTGCCGCTCCGTGTTGGCGGAGGCCACATTCAACGCCCTGGCAGGCCCAGAATGGCGTGCCATGAGTGCGGGGAGTCATCCGACCGGGACGGTCCATCCCCGCTCCCTGGCCTTACTACAGCGTGAAGGCATTTCGACCGAGGGCTTGCATAGTAAGTTGTGGGACGACCTTTCGGTCATTCCGGATCTCGTGATTACGGTGTGTGGCAATGCAGCTGGGGAAACCTGTCCGGCCTACCTTGGTCCGGCGTTGCGTGCCCATTGGGGCGTAGAGGATCCGGCCAAGGCAACTGGAACGGAGGCAGAAATTGACGCGAAGTTCGAGCAGGCCTATCGCACCCTGCGCGCCCGCATCGAAGCATTCTTGACATTGCCGCTCGACCGCCTCGGAAAGGATCGCGAGCAGTTGAAGATGGAGCTCGACCGCATTGGAAAACTGTCGTAGCAGACAAGCGGGTCCACGTATCTTTCTGTTTTCATGGGAGGTTTCAGATGAGAAAGATTGAGGTGTACGACGGGGCCATGTGTTGCAGCACGGGTGTGTGCGGAGTGGATGTGGATCAGCGATTGGTGAATTTTGCCGCCGATGTTGAGTGGGCGAAGCAGCAAGGCATCACAATCGAGCGCTTTAACCTGGGGCAACAACCGTTGCAGTTCGCGAACAATCCCATGGTCAAAGGCTTTTTAGAGCGCTCGGGGGAGGGATCTCTCCCGTTGATTCTGGTCGACGGCGAGGTGACCCTGGCCGGGCGGTATCCCAGCCGGGCTGAGTTGACCCGTTGGGCCGGTTTAGTTGCTGTTCCGACCGTACGCCAGGTAGAAGGCAGCTGCTGCAATGGCGACTCCTGCTGCTGAGTTTATTCTGTCATGAGGAGCGCATCATGCGGTTTCTAGACCACGCATCACCATTCCTGTTTTTTGCCGGCAAGGGTGGCGTGGGAAAAACATCGCTCTCCTGCGCCACCGCGATCCATCTGGCGCGACAGGGCAGGAAGGTTCTCCTGGTCAGTACCGATCCGGCGTCAAACGTTGGCCAGGTATTCAGTCAGACCATCGGTAACATCATCACCGCGATTGCTGACGTCGCCGGGCTCTCTGCCCTGGAAATCGATCCGCAACTGGCGGCACAGCAGTATCGGGAGCGCATCGTTGGGCCGGTACGCGGCCTGTTGCCGGACTCCGCAGTCAAGAGTATTGAGGAACAGCTTTCCGGGGCCTGCACCACCGAAATTGCGGCCTTTGACGAATTCACCGCGTTGCTGACCGATGCGGCCCTGATTGCCGCCTACG
>ERZ1292633.3754-Hain-H41-02um-R1-3754-length-14520-cov-5_pt1 | contig 14520 bp, 7 predicted proteins | sample MGYA00564406_ERZ1292633 | MGnify/ENA primary metagenome ERZ1292633 (study PRJEB36523, sample SAMEA6512639) | groundwater metagenome | collected 2019-01-08 | study: AquaDiva: Metagenomics assemblies of 32 groundwater samples
CGCTCATCTGCCGCCACCTCTACGTCGGTGATCACCCTTGCGGCCATGAGGTTGAGGGCAGGCCTCAGCAGCAGCTTTCCACGAGGCGGTGCGACATTGGGGGCTGGTCCAAGAGGAGGCAGCGGCACTCCCTCCGCGTTGCGTCCATCGGATGCCTGAGTGGCGGTCAAACGGACGACAGACGCAGCAGCATCGGGGCGTGGTGGCGCCAACCACCAACTTGAAAATGAAAAATTCGCCAAGAACGACGTCGCAGGAACAGTGGCCGGCGGTGGATGAAGGGCGCCGTCACTCCCGCGACTTGCTGCCTCGGGACGTTCGGCGGGGCGCCCTGGTTGACTCCCTTCGAGGGAGGCCGTCACTTCTTGCCCTCCGAGGGGTCGGGAGGCCGTCACTTCTTGGCCCTCCGCGGAGGCGTCATCGGCCGTGGACTGATGAGAGGAGGTCGATCGACGCGATGGGGAGGGGGAGGAGGTGCCCTCCGGTTCCCCCCCCTTGAAATCGTCATCGTCATCAACGGCACAGCGAAAGCCAACTGAGAAAAACCGCCGCGCGCTGTCATCGGCGTTAGGTGGCGCCATGTCCGCTTGCGCCAAGGCTAGCGTGTGCGAGGCGACGGCACCGGGCTTCTTGTGGACGCCGCCAGTGGAGCCTCGCATGGCACCGAAGGACGACGTGAGCCAGGAAAGGCCCGATGTCACGGCCATCGCCGGCGCCCGCACGGTGGAGCGCAACGCCTCTAGTGCCATGGTGGAGATCGGAAGGCTGCTGCCAGCAGCAGGCGCCCCGTGCCGGCCAGCGGGGCTGTCCGCCTCCAAGCTATCCACCGACGAACAACTCCGCTCGTCACCTGCATCGGATAGGTGGTGAACGGGGCGAATGGTCACGTCGTCGTCGTCGATCCCTCTGGCCGAGGTCACATCAGCCCCGTCCCGTATCCCGCTGGCAGCCGCCAGGCCACCACTCGCCGCTTGTGACTCATTCGGCTCCGTCCCATCAATGGTTTCCGCGATCCAACTCAATGGCACCACGACGCGACGGGCGCACAAGTCGGACAGCAAACTCCGCGCCTCAGCTGCGCGATCGCGTGGAGGGGCGTCTGTCGCCGCTGACCGCGGTGCCGCCGCAAACGCTACGATATCGTCCTCCGATACCAACTGCAACAGGGCATCCGCATCGGGAAATACAAAACGACCTCTGCGCGTCGCTTCGTGTACGAGCGCGGCGACCACTTTCTTGTTGGTGGCCGAAGCGGCGTCACTCGAGTCTACCGACGGCTCGCCTTTAGCCTGTGATTCCGCCATGCTCTTGGAAGAGGCGAAAAGTCTTATTGCCCCACTTCCACGCCACCGAGTTCACACACAAACAAAAAATCAAAAAGCGACAAACCGCATCAGCACCGAGCGAAATTGAAGGGGCAGACGTGATCGATAGAGCGGTTGAATCGCTGTGCGCGTCGTGTTTGTCAAAAATACATCGACGTGGCTGGGTCAAAAAGGCAAACTGGGGCTGCGGTTGGGTGGGATGTGATCCCCACAATGCAGGAAGAAGGCCCACCCCGGAGCTGGAAGATGGAGAGGCAATGGGAGGTGACGCGACGAACGGAACGGAAACAACGATGTGTCGACTGTGTGAGAGGAAAAAAAATGGGGTGGCGAACGTCGTGCTTTGAGGAGATGGAGCGTTGAGGGATTCGCGCGTCCCATGTGAGCGGTGGAGCGGGGAGGCAAAGACGACGAAAGGGGGGGAACTGTTGGCGACGCGGAAGGATAGGGGGGGAAAGGTGTGCAAACGATGGACGCGCGGCTACGGAGAGGAGATTGGCGAGGGCCGGGCCGGGGCGGGATGCGAGAGGGGCGCTCTGTTTTCCCGACGGGCGACGAGAGACTTTCGCTTCACCCCGTTTGACTCACGCGCCGCCCCGGCTGCTGACAGTTCGTGCCGCTGGAAGAGAACCACCTGCGGCTGGCTGAACACCACCTGCCTTTTTGCTCGCGATGGGGGTTCTGCCGCTCCCATCGCGGCGCATTGGTGTCGTACCTTGTTGAGTTGCGCCGCCGGTCGGCGTCGCCGTGGAGATCGCCCCGCCGTTGGGGGAGGTCACGCCGCCGGTGGCGACGGCGTGCTGATCGAGCGATGGGGGCGCGTGGCGAATCGGGGTGCGCACGCCACCGTCGGCGCCAAGGGGCGGAATGCCGACCCCGGCGGTAGGACCGCCGCCGCTCGCGCTGCGCCGCCCGATGACAGGTGCCTGCGGCCGAGACGCGTGCGATCCGGCCGCGCCGCCGTGCCCTCCGCTATGCTGTCGACCCACGGGAGTGCCCGACGTTGCGTGAGCTCGTGGAGGCGCCGAAGCACCGCCACCAACGGCATCGGCGACGACAAGCGGCGCGGCGCCGGCTGGTAAGGTTGCCGGCGACGACGGCGACGTCGCCGCACCGGCGACGGACAGTATCCAAGGATGCCTGAGCAGCTGCGCCGTCGTCGGCCGATCGGCCGGCCGCATGCGGCAACACTGCCGAATGAAGTCGACGGCTTCGGCGGGTACGTTGCCCGCTTTGGGAATTTGAGCTTCGATGTCGCCCTTGCTGACCTGGAACATGATCGCGTACTGGTTGTCGAAAGAGCTATACGGCGGCTTTCCTGTTAACATTTGGATGACGCAGCAGCCGAGGCTCCACACGTCCGCCTCGACGCCGTGGCCTTGATTGGTGACCACCTCTGGCGCCATGTAGTGCGGCGTGCCTGCCACCGAGTTGGAGATGTGCAGGGTTCGCAGCTCCTTCGACGTCCCAAAGTCCCCGACCTTCACCTTGCCGTCGGTCGTGACGAAGAGGTTGTCCCCTTTGAGATCCCGGTGCACGATGGATTTGGAATGCAGGTAGTTCAGCCCGTCGAGAATTTGTCGGGTGTATTGCGCGGCTTGCCGGCTCTTCAGGGGGCCGAAGGTGCGAATGAGGGATGTCATGGTGCCGCCAGGGACATACTCCATGAAAATGTGCAAGAAGCTCCCCTCGCGCCGCGCGCCTAGGTACTTCACAATATTGGGATGGTCGAGCATTTGCATCACCCGAATCTCGCGTTCCAAGTTGTGGATTTGCCGGTCGAGCTCGCGGCCCTCGGCAGCCGAGAGGGCGATCTCTTTCATCGCCAGGATGGCATTGGTGTCGACGTCGAGCACTCTATAAACATTGCCGAAGGAGCCGGCGCCGATGAGGTCCTTGGTGCCGATCGTCACGTGCGGCACGCTGGGTGGGGCCGCCGCATGCGTCGCGTGAGCGGTCGCGAGGGCGGGTAAGGTGTGGTGCGGCGCCGGTGGCGGTGACACGGTCGGCCGCGGCCCCGCTCGGCCATGCGGTCCGGATACTGGAGGCCTCGACGCCGGTCCATCCCTCGACGCGGCCCGAGGGCGCGGAGGCGGCGTGCCGCGGCCGACCGCGACGCTCGGCCCCCCTGATGGCGGTCTCGCCGCGGCGGCGGCTGCCAGCGCGTTGAGCGTTTGGCTGTCGTTAGAATAGTAGGAAGACGACGTCTCGGACGACGGGCCGGTCGACTGGCGGGTCAACATGCCGTCGTTGCGCGGCTGTGACGACGACCCTCCCCTCGCCGAATCGTCATCGTGCACGTCGGAGTGGCGTGAGCGGATGGTGCCACCCGGAGTGGTGCTCCCTCCTGCGCCGCCGCCAAGTGGAAGTCCGCTGGTCGACAGAGAAGGCGTACCCGCCGCGACGCTGCCACCGCCGGCCGCGGCGGTCGTCGGCACGCCTTGATTGGTAGGTGTCCGCGGCGTCTGATTGCCCGTCGAGTATCGGTCGTTGCTATCCGCGGACGCCTGCGACAGCCTCTTGACCCCCGCCGCACCGGGGAGCGGAGGGGCGGACGCGCCAGACGGCTGCGACGCCGCCACGGAGGAGGGGCTCGATCCATGCCGTCGGAGCCGGCCGTCGGTCTCGCCGCTGCTGCTGTTCGTGATGTTCGTCGCCATGCCCATGGTGTCGACGACGACGTCGCCAGCGATTGTCTCGTCAATGACGTCGTCCATCATGTCGCCACTCGCGCCCCCGTCGCTGCTGTAGTGTCCGTGAGAACCGAAGTGCCTTGACATGGGAACCGGGTCATGGGAGCTGCCTTGCAGCTGGACGAGGCCCGCCCCAGAAGAGGGAGGTGTTTTCGTCGTTCGTACCACGCGAGCGGGTGCCACGCGATTTGACACCTTGTCGCCTCCGCCTGCACGCCCCGCGGAGCCGGAGTCACGACCGGCGCCGGCGGCGGATGGGTTGCCATCATGAGGCCCCCCTCGACCAGACGAAGGCGTCACCTTCATCGGTGACAGCAGCACCGACGAATGCATCATCATACCGTTTCAAGCTAGCGACCCAGGCCCCTTAGCTGCCCAAGATGGCCAACGGCAGAGAGGGACCCCAAAAGGACTGCAAGGTGACTTGCTGCTTTTTACCTCCTCGACAACAACACCAATCAAGTAAAAAGTATGAACAAAAAAAAAACCACACCAAAGGATGACGTTTGTTTTTTCCGCCGCAAAACTCTCTCTCCGGGTTTCATAGCACATGAATTCGACTCATAGCACGTGAAGTCGACTCGGTGACCAGCCGGCCGCGTTGAACAACGCCGGGACGCCATTGTCCCTTGAGGTCATGCGCGGAGGGCCAGACAGAACGACCAGCGAACGATCCGCGGCAGCGGAGGCGGTGGTCCGGGTCAGATCCGTGGAGGGGCCGATTTTCATCGCGGTCAGCTGAGTCGCCGACGTGAGCCGCGTATTGAGGGCCCACCTCACGTTTCCACTTCGCTGCGGCGTGGCGCTGCCCACCGACCTGGACACCAGGACATGGACGACAAGCGCGGAGGGATACTCATCGAGCAACCGCTCGAGGTCGTCCACGAGCATCACGTGCTCCAAGGTCTGAAAACAGACGACCACGGTGACGCGCCGCGGCGAAGGCGGGCTGCCCCGCGGAGGTAGCGCGAGGGCATAGCTCGCCATGTTGAGCAGGGGCGCGATCCCCGTGCCGCCCGCCACCAATACGAGGTGGTCTGACCAGTCGAGGAGGGACGTCGACGACAAAAGGAGCGAAGGCCGTTCACATGGCGTCACCAAAAGCGTGTCGCCGGCTTTCAGCGTCGCAAGCCGCTGCGAACATTGCCCACCGGGATAAATTTTGACGAACAAGTCGAAACCGCCGGTCGCAGAAACATGCACTGGACTGTACGGCCGCATGACAGTGGCTGACGGCGGCTCTGACGTGCGGCGAGGGGCTTGAATGTTGATGTGACCCCCGGGCTCGAGCACCCAGGGCGTGACTGTTTCCATGCTGGCTGTCTTCCCGAGCGCCGTTCCCCGGAGTGCGCCGCTGCCAAGACGCAACGGAGAATTCGAAAATGCCAGTTTCACGATGCCCGGCGACACCCGATTGACGGATGCCACCTGCAACGGGAATAATCTGCCGCCCAAATTGCCAGCGTCGTTGCCTCGCGAGGAAGGTAGGCCTGATGAGAGCGCCGGGGATGCGGCAATAATATCGGATTCCAGCACCGATGCCGCGGTGACCGACTGTCGGCACCGAGAAAAAAGTGAACAATACTGTTTGATGAAGGCCCTTTCCGAAGCGCCAACCATGTCCATCGGCGGCGACGAGGTGCGCGGCAGCAAATACCCGGCCAGAGAGAACACCGAGCGACGCGCGTCGGAGATGGCTTTCGAGTCGAAAAGGTCACCTGCCCGCAGTGACGCGAGTTGATTGGCGACGGCCGCACCGCTGTGCGATCCGACTCGCCGAAAAGAAGTCGTGCAATCGGCTCCCTGATGGCGGAGGATGCTGCTCGCGCCTCCGGGATGCGATTCGATCCAACGCGAACAGTCAATAATCGCACCGTCGATTACGACGACCACCGCCGCCTTCGGTGACGATGGTCCTCCGACGCGGTCCGAAGATGATGGCTGTGGCGTGGTGCCTATCCTCACTTGGTCGCCGTCCCACCGAAAAGGATGGATCGCGACGACGCCGTCGAGGTAGTCTTCGATGAGTTGCATGCGCTGAATGCGCTCAGCCTCCGACAACGCCTGCCTCTCTATCAGGTCAAACACGTCCATCTTGAGACCTGCGCGTTCACGAAGGTTTTCAACTAAAATCACTCTATTCACTGGTGACTACAATCTGTTTCTTGCGACCCGCCCCCCCCGGGAGGACAACAGCAACCGAACGACGCTCGTGGCTCGATGGAGAAAAGAAGAGTTGCCCTTGACTGATAATTGTACATTCACCGAACCTCACGACTAGAGAGCAAGAGGGAAAAGAGCGGCGATCGAGATCGAGATTGAGAAAGACTCTCTTTCAAACGAGAGTAAATAAAGAAGGGAAGGGAAGGGACTCAAAAAAAAGAAAAAAAGAAGAATGCGGGGGTGATCCACACACCAAATTGCTGAATTCGCTGCCAAGACGGAGGGTCAACCTGGGACGAAAAATCCCAGGCGATATTTTTTGAGGGTGTCAAGTGTCATCTTTGAACCACTGTGAGCATCCTCGAAGACTTTGGTGGCGTCGTCGCCGGCGGACTGAATGATGGCGTGAACCCCTCCTGGATGTTGCGACACGAACGGAGTCAAATCGTAAACCACGCCCCGGATAGTGACCCAGCAATCATTTTCGAACCGATGCCGAAACACGTCTCGGGCGGACAGCGGAGGAATGCTGGAGCCGCGGCCGCCGCCCGTGGCGGACGATGATGACGTGTCGCTCATCTGCCGCATGCGCTCATCGTGCGAACTGCGAAAGGTGCCACCGACGATTCTCGCGTTCTCGCGCTCCCCTTGTCGCATCGAACAGCGACGTTCGCCCCACTCGTCGTCCAGGTCGTCGTCTCCGAGCAGGCCGCGCGCCACGGAGGCTTGTTGGATCAGGCGCTGACCGGCAGCCTCCATGTTGCTTCCCAGGGAAAGCCGGTTTGACACCTCCAGCAAAATTATTTGTTTGCGCGCGCCGTCTTCCACGGGAAACAAGGCGTACGCGACCAACAGGCAGACTCGCTCGCCCTGTTCTTCGCGGCCAATGCCGTCGCGACGACCGTCCTCTTGCACCTCGACGCGAGGCGCCGACTGGAAAAGGTCGCCCTCGGAACTGAACGATTTCATCGATCGCTGAAGATCGGCATCGCCCGACAAGGCACGCGCTGGCGCAGCCGCCGCGGCCTCGCTCCGCGCCGCGCTTTTACGAGCTGACGAAGCTAGCGGGTTAGCTTTCCCCAGGCTTGCACCGCTACTGCTGCTCCGGGTTTCGCTGTTGTTGTTGCCGCCAGATTTGCTTCTCTTCTTTTTCGCACCTCGTCCGTGCGGTCGCGTTTCTTCCGCGTAGCTCCCGGTTGTCATCGCATCTGTCTTTTCGTCATCGTCGTTGTGGCCGGATCGGCGCCGCGTCGAGCCGCCCTTCATGATCACGTCATCTCCGACAGCGGATTCCCGCCGCTGCGCCTTCTTCTTTTTGCGCTTTCCGTCTTCTGCGGCCGACGCGCAACAGCCCATCGCAATGCGCACTCAGTTCGGGCGGGTGAATACGAATCTGAGGACAAAAATGCGCGCGGAGAATTGCGCCCGCGCGTGCAGTTCGAGATTGCCAATATTTCAAAGACCAGAAGGAATGTAGTTGGGGGGGGGGGGGGGGGTGGAGAGGCAAGGAGAATCAGGCGCACGAGCTTCCCCAGAGGTCGTGCTTGGTAACAAACGCCGAGGATGAGCCGGCTGCGATCAGGTCGGTGTGGGCGGGAGAACGAAAGGGACAGACCTGACTGACTGAAGCCGACGAAAGCGGAAACAACAGAGGCGCATTAGAGCCGTCTTTCCATCCCCTGTTTGCTGCCCTGTCGGTTCCTTCGGGGTGCATCGCCGAAGCATTCAACCCCCATTTAATCCGGAATGATAACTGATGACATTTACGCGCGGACGTCAAAATGGGAGGGGAAGAGAGGAGGAATCATCCCACCGGGCAGTGCCTACCATCCCCCGTGTGCCCCCCAATGCCCGTGCCATCTCTTGGTGCCATGCCTTTTTTTCGGGGGTCGAAAGCGGCCTAGAGTTTTTTGCTTTTCTTCCCGGCTTTGAAGGAACGGTCGAACTTCCCGTTCGATGCCGTGGCGAGCGACTTCATAGTGCGATCCAAATCCGCGACTTGATGCGACGCGGCTTCGGACCGCCGCTTGTTCTTCTCCTCCAGCTTCTTGATCTTCGCGACCCGGGTCGTCTTTTCGCGCTTGTCATCCAGGAATGGGTCCCCGCCCTCCTCGCCCGGCACATAGCTGGCTTTGATTTCGCGGATCCAGTCCTTCTTCCCTCTGTCCTCTCGCGCTCGCTTGCCCCATTTGTCCACGAACTCGCCCGTCGCCTCATCAAACTTCGTATTCGTTTTGGTGCGGTCCTTGATCCCTTTCTTGAGGGCAAATTTCTGCCAGGCCGTGAGAATCTTTTCTTTCGGCGGCGGCTTCTCTCGGGGAAGCCGTTCGAGCGGCTGAGGCAGCAACGTCACTTCGGCTGTCGCCTCATTCTCGCGGCGTTTACGTTCCTGCGGCAAGGCGAGCAGCTCGGCGAAGAGAGTCTGCACGGCCTTGGTCGCGTTGACTAGCAGCTCTGTCTCGCTACGTCGCTCACCACTCACCACGTTGGTGGTGGTAATCGTTAGGTTGCCGGCGTCCACGAGGTACGTTGCCATGCGGCAGGATTTCTGAAAAAAAATATATTCCCGTTTGGTGAAGCGGGACGACGCGAAGGGGGGATAACACACCCGCGGATCGAGAGCGTTATTCTTTCTTGCTGGCAAGGAGGGTCTTTCCACAAGCGTCGAGGGGCTCCACAAGTGTCATTAGGGACCTTCACAGCGAAGGCTGCTAGCTTGGGGGGAGATGAAGAGAAGATGCGATGTCCGGACGCGTGACAACTTTCGCACAGTGCCAATTGAAAAAAAACTCATCGTCGCCGAAAGAGCGAGTTGAGAGTGGTGGGGAGGCGGTGCCTCGATGATTTAACAGAGACAGTTTTGCTTTCCTTTATACTTTCGACGCCCTCAGCCGCCAAAAAAACCATCCGAAAATCGCAAACCTTACGAAGGAGGGGGCGCGGCAGCACCGGCGGCGCCTGATGCTGACTGCGGAGACTTCGCCCGTAAGCTATCAACAGGCACCACCGTGCCTCGTTCGCCGGTATCCTGGTTGTCCGTCTTTCCAGCGCCCTCGCGGAGGTCTTTGATCTTCACACAACCACGGCTCCATTCATCAGGCGCCACTAGGACGGCACGTCGCGCGCCAACGCGGTCGGCATGACTAAACGCCTGTGCGAGCTTCTTTTTGTCAAGGATGATGTCCGCCGAGCGTCCGGCGTCGCGCAGAATGCGGAGCACCTGAAAGCCCACATCTTTCATGGACTCGTCGAACGGGATGACCACGTCGTCCACGGAGTGGCTGAACTCAGGCAGCAGCTTCTTATCCTCGAGGAGCTCCATAATGACGCAGTCGCCAAAACCAAACCCGCAACATGGCACCGGCTGCGGTGCTCCATATGTCGTGAGGAGCCCATCGTAGCGCCCTCCGCCGCAGATGGCGCGGAGTTTCCCTTCGCGATCGAAGCCTTCAAACACGATACCGGTGTAGTAGGCTAAGCCACGGACGACCGAGGCGTCGAATTGCACCCAGTCGCCGAATCCGTACGCGCGCATCGCCGAAAAAAATGCTCGCAGTTCGCCAACCGCTTCGTGACCTGCGCCGAGGCTGCGCTCCACTTCCTCCAGGGACTTGACGGCAAGCGTTTGGGTGACCACATCGACGACATCCGATTTGAGCCCCAGCGCGGCCAGCTGCTCGACGACCTCCTCGCGACTGATCTTCTCCATCTTGTCCACGATGACGCAAACAGGCGCGAAGAGGAACGGGGGAACGCCCGCGCGCTCCACAACCGCTTGCAGAATCTTTCGCGAGTTGACCTTGATGCCCACGTCCTTGGAGGTCAATCCAAGCCGTTGCATGGTCGTACACAAGGCGCCGACAAGCTCCGCCTCCGCGACGCTGCTCTTCACGCCCACGATGTCCATGTTCCATTGATAGTGCTCTCGCCGACGACCTCGCGTGATGGCCTCGTAGCGCCAGCACTGCGGAATGCTGTACCACTTCGCAGGGAGAAGGAGCTGCTTGCCCTTGGCGAGAATGAGGCGCGCAAGCGTAGGGGTCATTTCAGGCCGCAGAGCAACTCTGTGCCCACCCTTCGTGACAAAGTTGAACATTTGCTCGGTGATCTCTTCTCCCGCTTTCCGAACGTAGAGCTCTTCGGACTCCAGCACGGCGGCGTCGTACTCCTCGAAACCGTAGAGCTTCGCTACGTCGTGGAACGTGTCAAATAGATAGTTCCGGCGGCGCATTTCCGCGGGAGGGAAGTCACGGCAGCCCTGCACAGGCTCGGTGTCGATCATGTCCGACCCTTTTTTCTTCGACTTCTTCGACAAGGCGCCTTCAACGGCCGCCGCCGGAGACGATGATGCGGGAACCACAACGGGCCCAGCGTGGCCAGCCTTCAAGTGGATGTTGATGGTCGCCATGCCGACGGGGGTTATGGTGTCGCTGCTGCTTGGAAAGACAGAGGCGGGCAACGACGATGACGAATGCGGTGGCGAGGATGTCGACGTCGTATTGCACAAGGTGAATCGGATTAGCGCACGGCGGAACGACGGGCTTGGGACCGAAGCGGCAGCAAAGCGGCGAAGCGTGGTGGAAGAAAGGTCGCTGATAGACCCCCTTGATTGTTTTATCTAGCGACCGGGGCCGGCTGTTCGCGAAGTCAAGAAAAGTGCTAGACCAAAGCTAGAGAAAGCGCTGTGATCCTCATTATCGATGTGCGTGAGTGACCGATTGTCCAATCGCAAGCTCTCAACCCTGTGCCACAATTAAATGTTTTTGAAACACCACCCGGGTCATTTTGGCGAGGATCCCCCCTGCGGTTCGTACACAGTCCGACGAGGGCAGTACGGAATGACGCATTGCAATGAGCGACAAAATGGTGCGCAGTGGGTGTTCCGCTAAGAAGCCGCTGCTTCCATCACAGGCTTAGGTGCCCTAGGGGACGGCGGAGGTTGCTGCCCGTCCTCTCTGTTTCGCTGATTGACCGCGTCGAACGTGGAGCCCAGCTCGTAGCGACCAGGACCCACGAGCGTTTCGTCCGGATGGGGCGGCCGCGCATGCTGACGGAACTTGAGCGACGCGCCAGTCCCATCACGGTGCCACACGTGCTCGTACTTCGGATGGTACGCGCCCGGGCCGGGTGCGGGACCACGACGAATGCTGCGCCGCTTGCCCAGTAACACAGCCTGCGGAGCGTGCACACCTGTGGAGTTAAACGCGTTGATCACCGGATCGGAGGCAAATGCCGGCAGTTTCGCGTTGCCACGCTGCCTTCCCGGCGCCCTGCCTACTTTGGAGGACCCGCTCGCCGCGCCAACGCCACTCCGCTCCATCAGCTCTTTTGGCGGGGAGGATGACAACCGCAGTGTGTCTTTGGGGACAAGATCGGGAAGCCATCGAGGACACCGTGCCGTCTCGGCCGCCATGTTGGGGATGGGGGCAAACGTCTCGGGTGGTGTCGGTGCGACGCGGGGCAGCTGCCGAGTCGTTGACTGTACCTCGACGACCAAGCGAGATCGTAGCCGCTGCAAGTCGTTTACCGTGAGACCCTTGACGTCGCGGAGGGCCCAGCGCACGGTGTCAGGCTTGGCCAGCGAACCGTCGGGGAGGCGCTGCTCCTTCGCCCGCTTTGCGATCAGTTGGAAGCACAAATTCCGTGACGCGAGCTCTTGCTTCCAGTAGTCCCCCATTTTTTTTTTGAACAATGTGCGTCTCTTTCTGCGTCTCTTCACCCCCTCTCTTTCTTTGTTTTCTGTCTGTAGCGACATTACCAACCTCCACATTGCAAACAAACAACACACACTGTCGAATCGAAACGACACGGACAAGATCGACCCGTCCATCCGTACTTCCGTCTCAACTCTCACCGGTTGAGAATAGAAACGGAGCGGTTCGAACAACCAGTTCGCAAACGACCTCCCGGATATCGAACAGACACGCGTCGGGGTGCAATTCGGCAACCCGGAGGCACGGATTGCCAGCGTACACGCCGAATGGGGCGATAGTGGCGCCTGGGGGCACGACACTGCCCGCGCGGAACCACACGGCATCCCCAATGACGCTGCGTGAGCCCACGACGCATCCTTCCTCGAGCACGACGCAAGACCCAACGTGGAGCGCCTCCACGACAGAGTCTTTTCCGACGGCCACGTAGTCGCCGTACTGCACCTTCAACGGTTCGACCGTCGTCGTGGTCGAGCCGCCCGCTTGCCCGACCGGACGCGCCACCACCGCCATCGGTGGCTTGATGACGGCACTTTCGCCAATGAAGACGAACGTCCCGAAGGATACCTGCGCGATGTCCCCTCGGACGATCGCGCGCGGACCGATGACACACGCGGAAACGACCTTTGTGTTGCCCTGCACGATGGACGTTTTGGAAAAGGCTGCCTGACTGGACGCAAAGACGCGGCACTCCGCGGCGGCAAGCGGGGCCCAGAGGAACGGCTGGAGAGAGGGGTTCCTGCTGCTCGGTGTCGCCGCGGCTGGCCGCGCCAAGGGCGAAACCTGGACGAACCTGGAGGCAACGGCGCGAGAGGGAGCCCTCACGGGTTGACCATCGGCATCGCACACAATGGCGGTGGCTGCCTCCGTCATCCAGGGAGCCTGCCGAGGAGCGCTGGACACTTCAGCGGCCATCACTCCCTCCAAGGAGACCTGTTTGAAAGGTTTGGATCAAGAAGAAGCACAAACGGAAATTCCACAGGAAATGGAGACGAGAGTAACACGAGTACAAATAATAAATCGATGCTCCTTTTCGGCGACTCTCGAACCTTCAGGGCAGAGGCAACGTGCGCCGGCAAATTGGGCACGCCACTCGCGACTCCATCGCCTGCAAGAGGCAATCACGATGAAAGTAGTGGTTGCAAGGGGTTTTCCACACAATATCGTCGTCCCGTTCTTCTGTCGCCCCCTCCCTTTCGTCGTGATGGGGTCTGGCCTGAGCCGCCGCTGGTTCACCTCGCTCGTCGGCGGCGGCGCCTGCGTCATCGCTCCTTCGCCGGACCGAAAGGTGAGGAGGAGCAGCAGTCGTCGCCGCCGTCTGCGCCAACGGATTGAGACAGACCGCGCAATCTCCAGAGAGAAGCATCGCGGACCGGTGAACATGTTGGTCGACGGCGTAGCTGTAGGCCGTCGGTCGCCAGCAAGGTGGCACGATGGCCTGCGGCCCATGGCGCCACTGCACTTCGAGCAAGAGGCCTTGCGCGGCCACGACGGCACACGCGACGAACGCAGCAAGGGGGTCATTGAGGGTGGGCCCGCTCAAAACGCGAGCGCTGAGCAAACAGCGGCCCACCACGTGACACCAGACGAAGCAGCGCACACCCTCGCCCGCGTCGACGGTACCTCTGGGCCACCGCGGCCCGCCAAATGCATTCATGACGATCTGAGAGACAAATGGCACCATGAGCACCATGTACACCGTCCGCAATGCGCTGCGTTCCAGAAAGCCGGCCAACATGCTCAGGAGGAAGGCCGTAGCGAGGAACCGGAAAAGAGTGTACCGTTTGAGGCAAAAGGCATCCAGACGTCGGTGCCCGGGAGGCGCCGCGTCGTCGGCCAGGGCAGCCTGAGCACGGCGGACCGCGTTGATGAGGTTCGTGTCGACACCGTTGGCTACGACCATCATGACCAGGTTGGCAATGGCCAGTGGCTTCGTGAACAACGGATGGGTCGCCAAGGCCGAAATCGTGAACACGAGGAAAGAAAAATTTCCAAGCGCGACGTTCAACAGTGTGAAAAACGACAGACGTTGCTGTCGGGAAGCGGAGTCGGTGTGACTCAAGAGCAGCGAGGCGCTGCCTGACGCTACGAGCAGCGCCACCGCGAGTATGGTCATGACGAGCGAGTAGTCGTCTTCTGGGACGGTGTCGTCCCAGCCGCGCTTCGACGCCTGCAGCACGTAGATGCGCCCGGATAAGTAAAAGGGCCGGTCACGCTCCGACGACCCAATGTTGGATACGGACGACGCATTTGAATTGGCAGAGGTTGCGTTACGTGGCTCCTCGCACAGGACCACGAGGATCCCTTCGAGCATGAGGCTGCCCACCTCGCCACTGTCGGCGCGGTCGAGGTGTTGCCACACGGGCTCAGCGGCGTTCCATCCAGAGTGAGCGGCAATAAGTCCAAAGGCCTCGCAGCCGCCGTCGCCAAAGAGTGTGACGGTCGCTTGCGATGGAACATCCATCAGGACGCTGACATTGGAATCTATGCCGGTCTCGTTGCTCAGTGGTGCGACCATATGTTGGGCGGCAGCAGCCGAAGCGACGGTCGATAAGGGATGGAGGCTACTTGCGTGCACTGCCGACAGCACACTATCGTTGACGGGGCGCATGACGGTGGTGGTCGTGA
>ERZ1292633.3755-Hain-H41-02um-R1-3755-length-14519-cov-9_pt1 | contig 14519 bp, 7 predicted proteins | sample MGYA00564406_ERZ1292633 | MGnify/ENA primary metagenome ERZ1292633 (study PRJEB36523, sample SAMEA6512639) | groundwater metagenome | collected 2019-01-08 | study: AquaDiva: Metagenomics assemblies of 32 groundwater samples
CGCTTGTCGCCATTGGCGCCGGGCGGCGGAGTCGGCCCCACGCACCTTCTTGATGCGCACCGTTTTTTTTTGGGGGGGGCGAGCATCGCCTTGCTGCACTGCATGCCGTGAACGAGGTTTGTCGCGCGCGTGTGGTGGGCAGAGAATTCTGGCCGAAGCAGATCGCTGAGTGCGTGGGGTTTGACGACGTCTCCGACGCCGTCGCGGCTGCCGCGCGGCCGAGCATCGCGGACGTCACAAGACACGATTCGGTGGCGGCCGCCGCCCTCGACACCCTCGCGGTGGTAGCATCGCGGTCCGCGATGGCTTCATCGATCGAGGCATTCACCTGGAGCTGTGTGCCGTGCTGAAGCAGGAGGCTCACGGGGCGACGGCCGTCGAACTGCAGCGGCTCAACCTTCGAGCCCTGGTGCCGTTCTTCGCGAAGCCCGTCCCTCCAGCTCGTTTGTCGGTGGTGTCGGCCGTGCCGTGGGAGCGGTTCCTCAACCCAACGTCGCCGTGCGTCGTCGACACGATGGAACTGCTCGCGGTGCTCAGCGACGGCCCCAATGACGTTATACAGGCCGTGCTCAACGCGGGCGCCGTGTTTGGCTGCCTTCGCGTGCTGGGCAACATCTGCACCGGCAACGACGCTCAAACGCAGGCAGTCGTCAACGGGGGCGGCGTCGACGTGCTGGCGTCGCAGCTCACGAGCGACGTGCCGAGCAGCCGGCGGGCACCGTGGATCAGATCGACGCGCTCATCAGGCACCCTACGGTCGTGTGGGACTCGCCAACTTCACGTGCGCGTGGCCTGACGGGCAGAAGGAGTCGGTGTGGACGGTGGCCAATATGACGTCCGGCGGCTCACGTCAACAACTACGCATCCTTGTCGAGCAGCACGCCGCTGTGGAGGCACTGTGCGCCATCGCTGCCGCGACCGCCGACGTGAAAGTGGTGGTCGTAGCTCTAGAAGCGGTTGAGAACCTTCTTGCGGTCTACGAGGAACTCAAGCACGAACAAGACTTGGTCGTCAACACGCTCGTCACTCGCCTTCGGGCCACTGTGGCATTCGATCAACTGGAATCGCTCATCCATCACGCCAATCCGGATGTGTATCACGCGATCATCACGATTCGTGAAAACTACTTTGACGTCGTGGATGAAGTGAAATCGTGAAACGTCCAAATGGCCTCCATGCAGTTCCCAAAGACGATGCAACACCCAATAAGACGCCGATGCTGTCGCTCTGAGACCGCCACCACCGTGCGGATGGCAAGAACGGATGGTTCACAAAGTATTCTTCAGTGTCATTCCGGAAGGCTTTGCCCTCAGGAGAGGTTCGACTCTCTTTACCGCGTACACCCCAACCGAGGCCGGTGGGGGCGATAGACGGCTGTAGTCTCATCCGTTCGACGTACTACCATTCATCACAACGTCGTGTTTTCCGCCTAACCCGTCCGACATGACACCGCGTCGCCATTGTCAAGGCCACATGCGGTGTGCCCCCACCCCGCCGCACAAACACTTTTGTGTTATAATCTCTCACTCGCCGCCGCACGGAATGTTGGCCGATGAGCGCGGTCGCATTGGCCTAGAAAGCGCTATCGTGGCGACGGTGCTCCAGTGCCTGCGAGACCCACGTCGCCCGTCTGACCGAAGCAATGTCGATGCTGACGAATACCGGCAGCAACTGCGATTTGAGCTGGTGGCCGCTCGCGTGACGGGGGGGGGATTCTGCCTCACCGTCGTCGTCGACGTCTCTGGTGCCATCTTGACGGCGCAACGACCAACGCGGCGCGAAGACGCCGCCCAGCCTCCGCGGTCGCGGCGACGGTTCTTTTTGCTGGCGGAAGGTGGGCAGTTCACCAGCTCGAGTTTGCAGTTCACCGACGTGACGTCGGCGGTCGAAGCCATGGTGCAAACGCATCTGTGGTGGCGCGAGGAACTCATCGTCGAGAATGAGATTCACGACTTCCACGCGAACAGCCGTCACCTATTCGTCACCGTGTTGAAAGAGGGTGAGCGCGGTGTGGTGGTCGAAGATGAGAGGAAGCAGCCGCCAATGACGTTCGGCGTGCGGGCACTCCGGGGCGCGAACAGTTTTCTCGACCGCTTCACAGCGCTCGTCGACGAGACGCACGACGGCACCCGCAAGCGCCAGAGCCGCGGATGGGATGGCTATGACGAGCACCTCCTCTCCGCGGAGGGCAGCGAGGACCCATGTCCCCGGGACTTCGCCGCCAGGTGGCACGGTGGCAACATGGTCAGCGCCCGCAGGGCCGCCGTCGATGAAAATTTTGAGCTGCACACGTCGCCGACGGAGTGTTTGCGCCTCAACAAGGCGGGCCGTCTTTGTTACTATCTGGACTCGTATTGCCCTCGCGGCTCGCTGTGCTTCATGCGGCCCGTGGGCGCGAAGCGAGAGCCGCGCTGGATCGCGGTCAGTGTCGGCGCCCGAGCGGTCGCCGGCATCATCGCGTACGCGGGAGCGGATGGCGGGGCGCCGGAGGAGCAGGAGATTGTCACGTGGGAGCTGGAGCCCTTCGCTGATTCGCCACGTTCCATTGCTGCCGATGGCTACATCGGTCTCAACGTGCGCCGCCTGGTTCCGGCCGTGCCGCGGGACGGCGTGATTCGGCGCCCGTCATGGTGCCGAGTCTTTTGCGGCTCGCAGAACGTGATGGTGCTGGACGCGGAGAAGCACGTCTTTGGGACCGGTGGCATCGCCGCCGCATTCGCCCGCCGTTCGAACGAACGGAGCGACCCTGCTGATGCCGAGGCAGCGCAGGAGGGAGCGTCGCCATCGTCGGCCGATGCTGAGGACGGCTGTCAAACCGCCGAAGCGGCATCCCCCGAGGGAGGAGGGCAGCGTCTACGGCAAATGGCCTTTGGGCACGCCGCCGCGTCGCCGTCTCCTGCTGCTCGCGTCGTCGCGGAGCACGTGTCCCTTGGGGGCGCGTTTCATGACATGGGCGTGGCCCTCGTTGGCGATGTCGTGGGGGGCGAGGAAAACGGCGCCGCTGACACGGCCGCCGCACGACGCCTCGCGCCGCCGCGTTGGCACGTGTGGCCCTCGACGTGGGCAGAGTCACTTTCAACCTTACTCGTCACGGACGACACGTCGCTCGACGTTCAGTGCGGCTGGCGCAGCCTTCTGGTGCTCACGGATCACGACCGGTGGTGGACGCCGTCGGCCGCAAGAAACGCGCGCGTGAACGGGAAGCATTTCCGGACGTCCGCGGGCCGCTCCGTGAGCCAGCTGCTGCCGGACCTCGCGCTCGACACCATCGTGGAGTTCCTGGGGCTGGGCCGCGCGGCGTTGGACTTTAGCTCGACGTGCAGACGACTGCGCCGCCATGTCAGCGAGCACAACGTCTGGAGGCCAGTGGTGGCGCACGTCGCGCCGCTTACGCTCCGGGACGTTGCGAAGGGTTCAGGCGACGCAGCCGTTGGGCGGCCGGGGTCCGTGTGCGACGAGCCCACCGTCGGTCGGGCGGTCGGCTGGCTGGCGATCGTCGCTCGCGCGCGGCGGCATGGGAAGACGGACGCCATCGTCGGCAGACCGAAAACGAGTCGCGGCGACGCGGGGGGTGTCGCGGTGGTTCCGTCGTGGATTGCGGTGCGCACCACGCCGCACACAGGAGGCAGCGGTGATTGCACCAGTGCGGCTGCGCCGACGACCTCCTTTTTCGGCGCGCTGACGCGGGCGCTGTCCAATTTCGTCGGGCCGCGACGCCGGCTGCCGCGGCGGACGCTCTTTGTTGGCCTCGACGCGGCCGGTAAGACAACCATTTTGTACAAGCTCCGCCAGGGCGATATCGCGACGACCATCCCAACCATTGGCTTCAACGTCGAATCGCTGGTCGTCAAAGCCGGTTCGGTCTCGGCAACCGGTGAGTCCCAATCGGGCACCACCGAGCTGGACGTGGTCAGCTGGGACATTGGTGGACCGGATAAAATACGGCCCCTCTGGCGTCACTACCTGAACGACCTCGGCGGCCTGGTCTTCGTCATCGATTCCAACGACTCGGAGCGGTTCAGTCAGTTCTTGCATGAAATCAGGTTTTTCTTCGACGAGAGTGCGAGCCGTGCCTGCCCCGTGTTGCTGTTCGCCAACAAGCAGGACCTCCCAGGAAGCTGGCCGGCTCAGCGCCTCGTGAATGTGTTGCAGCTGGAGTCGCGCTGCGAGGGCCGGCATTGGCGCATGCAGCCATCAGTCGCCACCACGGGCGAGGGCCTCGTGGCGGGGCTCACGTGGCTCGCCTGGGCGATGGCCCAATCACCACCTGTTTGACTTGCGGCATCCGTCGCAATAGCGCTGCAAGACACACGCCTTCGCAAGCACATTACAGTGAAACGACGGCTATTTGGGCCGTTTACCGGTACGCTGTTTGGAAGCAGCGGCGTAAAAACAAAACTGATGGATACATGCACTTCCACAAGCGCCGCATAAGACCCCCAGTTGGACCGCGCATCCGAACCAGTGCGGTTGGCACGCGCTGCTTCTCGCTCGAGAACCACCCCCCTCTTTGCGGGGACGTTTTGCTTTCTATCAGCGTACCGCGGGGGGTGCGAAATGGCAGCGCGCCTCACCGTCTTGGCTCTGGCTGCCAGCGCCGGGGCGTTCCTGGACGACGAGGACGCAGAGCGGGTGAGGCGCGCTTGTCGGCATTGGCGCCGGGCGGCTGAGTTGACTCCGCGCCTGATATTTTTGCCCACGTACGTCCGCACACTGCGCGGCCTCCTTGCGACGGACGAGCAACGACTGACCGCGCTGCACTCCGTCAAAGAGTTTTTTGACGAGATTTGTCCCGCACGTGACGGGGGTAGCGACACCGACCCGGTCCAGATCGAACATTTTTCAGGGGGGGTGCTGAACGACGTTACCAATGCCGTCCTGGCCATCGCAGTCGCCGGCGCGCACCGAGTCCCGCTGGTGGGCGCCGCCCTCGACGCCCTCGTTGCGGTGAGGGGATGCAGCATCCCGGCACGCGACCACCTCATTTGGCGACGCATCCAACTTGAGCTGTGTGCAGCGTTGAAGCAGCACGAGGAGACGCGCGAAGCGACGGCTATCGAATTGCAGCGGCTCATCCTCCGGGCCCTCGTGCTGTTATGCGCTAAACCCTGGTATCCGTCTCGTTTGTCGGTGTTACCCGAAGTGCCGTGGGAGCGGTTCCTCCACTCACCGTCGCCGAACGTCGTCGACGCCATGGTGCTGCTCGCGACGGTCAGCGACGGCCCCATTGACGTCACCCAGGCGGTGCTTAACGCCGGCGTCCTCCCGCTCGTCGTGAACTGCGCGAAGGCGGGCGTCGCTGTGCTGGGCTGCCTTCGCGTGCTGGGCAACATCTGCTCGGGCATCGACGTGTACGCCCAGGCGGTCATCAACGCGGGGGGCGTCGACGTGCTGGCGTCGCAGCTCACGAGCGACGTGCCGAGCATCCTCAAGGAGGCATCCTGGGCGCTGTCCAACATCGCGGCGGGCAACGTGGATCAGATTGACGCGCTCATCAAGCACCCCACCATCGTGAGGGACGTGCTCGCCAACTTCACCTGCGCATGGCCGGAGGTGCGGAAGGAGTCCGTCTGGACGATAGCCAACATCGCGTCCGCCGGCTCACGTCAACAACTACGAATCCTGATCGAGGAGCATGCCGTTGTTGAGGCAATGTGCGGCATCGCCGCCGCCACCGCCGACGTGAAAATGGCAATCGTAGCGTTAGAGGCGGTCGGGAACTGTCTTCACGCCTTCGAATGCCTCAAGCGTGAACAAGGCCTAGCCGTCAACGCACTCGTCACTCGCCTTCGCGCCACTGCAGCCCTCATTCAGCTTCAATCGCTGTCCCACCACACGGACACGGACGTCGTGGCGCAAGTCCGCACGTTGCGAGAGCGGTATTTCGAGGCGGGCGAAGAGGACGATCTATGCGATTCAGGAGAAGAAGATTGAAGCTTTCCTTGGGAATCTTCCTGTCGGCTTCCTACTGCTTCTGGAACGACTGAAGCTCTGCGTTGTTGTCTTGTCAAGCTGCGTTGACCCCGCCGAGGTCATTGAAGCCCTCTATTTCCACGTATTGACGGCCGCAGGCGAGCGGTAACGTTTTGTCTACGTTCGACCATCGTCGTAAGAGCCTTCCCCGTTGCCTTTTTCCTCCTTCTCTTACGTCCTTCCCCTTTCTCTGGTGACGCAATCGTGTCGATAAAGCATCTCTCATTTCAGCATTCACGCAACAAAAGCAACCCGATTCATCGTCCCTCAGTCATACGACTTGCGGTGTGCCCCCTTTCACTCATGCGTACGCCACACAGCACCTTTGCTATCACCTATCGCAGTACATCGCAGTAGCAGATGTTAGCCGACGAGCGTGGTCGCATTGGCTTACAAAGCGCTATCGTGGCGACGGTGCTCCAGTGCCTGCGAGACCCACATCGCCCGTCTGACCGAAGCAATGTCGATGCTGACGAATACCGGCAGCAACTGCGATTTGAGCTGGTGGCCGCTCGCGTGACGGGGGGGGGATTCTGCCTCACCGTCGTCGTCGACGTCTCTGGTGCCATCTTGACGGCGCAACGACCAACGCGGCGCGAAGACGCCGCCCAGCCTCCGCGGTCGCGGCGACGGTTCTTTTTGCTGGCGGAAGGTGGGCAGTTCACCAGCTCGAGTTTGCAGTTCACCGACGTGACGTCGGCGGTCGAAGCCATGGTGCAAACGCATCTGTGGTGGCGCGAGGAACTCATCGTCGAGAATGAGATTCACGACTTCCACGCGAACAGCCGTCACCTATTCGTCACCGTGTTGAAAGAGGGTGAGCGCGGTGTGGTGGTCGAAGATGAGAGGAAGCAGCCGCCAATGACGTTCGGCGTGCGGGCACTCCGGGGCGCGAACAGTTTTCTCGACCGCTTCACAGCGCTCGTCGACGAGACGCACGACGGCACCCGCAAGCGCCAGAGCCGCGGATGGGATGGCTATGACGAGCACCTCCTCTCCGCGGAGGGCAGCGAGGACCCATGTCCCCGGGACTTCGCCGCCAGGTGGCACGGTGGCAACATGGTCAGCGCCCGCAGGGCCGCCGTCGATGAAAATTTTGAGCTGCACACGTCGCCGACGGAGTGTTTGCGCCTCAACAAGGCGGGCCGTCTTTGTTACTATCTGGACTCGTATTGCCCTCGCGGCTCGCTGTGCTTCATGCGGCCCGTGGGCGCGAAGCGAGAGCCGCGCTGGATCGCGGTCAGTGTCGGCGCCCGAGCGGTCGCCGGCATCATCGCGTACGCGGGAGCGGATGGCGGGGCGCCGGAGGAGCAGGAGATTGTCACGTGGGAGCTGGAGCCCTTCGCTGATTCGCCACGTTCCATTGCTGCCGATGGCTACATCGGTCTCAACGTGCGCCGCCTGGTTCCGGCCGTGCCGCGGGACGGCGTGATTCGGCGCCCGTCATGGTGCCGAGTCTTTTGCGGCTCGCAGAACGTGATGGTGCTGGACGCGGAGAAGCACGTCTTTGGGACCGGTGGCATCGCCGCCGCATTCGCCCGCCGTTCGAACGAACGGAGCGACCCTGCTGATGCCGAGGCAGCGCAGGAGGGAGCGTCGCCATCGTCGGCCGATGCTGAGGACGGCTGTCAAACCGCCGAAGCGGCATCCCCCGAGGGAGGAGGGCAGCGTCTACGGCAAATGGCCTTTGGGCACGCCGCCGCGTCGCCGTCTCCTGCTGCTCGCGTCGTCGCGGAGCACGTGTCCCTTGGGGGCGCGTTTCATGACATGGGCGTGGCCCTCGTTGGCGATGTCGTGGGGGGCGAGGAAAACGGCGCCGCTGACACGGCCGCCGCACGACGCCTCGCGCCGCCGCGTTGGCACGTGTGGCCCTCGACGTGGGCAGAGTCACTTTCAACCTTACTCGTCACGGACGACACGTCGCTCGACGTTCAGTGCGGCTGGCGCAGCCTTCTGGTGCTCACGGATCACGACCGGTGGTGGACGCCGTCGGCCGCAAGAAACGCGCGCGTGAACGGGAAGCATTTCCGGACGTCCGCGGGCCGCTCCGTGAGCCAGCTGCTGCCGGACCTCGCGCTCGACACCATCGTGGAGTTCCTGGGGCTGGGCCGCGCGGCGTTGGACTTTAGCTCGACGTGCAGACGACTGCGCCGCCATGTCAGCGAGCACAACGTCTGGAGGCCAGTGGTGGCGCACGTCGCGCCGCTTACGCTCCGGGACGTTGCGAAGGGTTCAGGCGACGCAGCCGTTGGGCGGCCGGGGTCCGTGTGCGACGAGCCCACCGTCGGTCGGGCGGTCGGCTGGCTGGCGATCGTCGCTCGCGCGCGGCGGCATGGGAAGACGGACGCCATCGTCGGCAGACCGAAAACGAGTCGCGGCGACGCGGGGGGTGTCGCGGTGGTTCCGTCGTGGATTGCGGTGCGCACCACGCCGCACACAGGAGGCAGCGGTGATTGCACCAGTGCGGCTGCGCCGACGACCTCCTTTTTCGGCGCGCTGACGCGGGCGCTGTCCAATTTCGTCGGGCCGCGACGCCGGCTGCCGCGGCGGACGCTCTTTGTTGGCCTCGACGCGGCCGGTAAGACAACCATTTTGTACAAGCTCCGCCAGGGCGATATCGCGACGACCATCCCAACCATTGGCTTCAACGTCGAATCGCTGGTCGTCAAAGCCGGTTCGGTCTCGGCAACCGGTGAGTCCCAATCGGGCACCACCGAGCTGGACGTGGTCAGCTGGGACATTGGTGGACCGGATAAAATACGGCCCCTCTGGCGTCACTACCTGAACGACCTCGGCGGCCTGGTCTTCGTCATCGATTCCAACGACTCGGAGCGGTTCAGTCAGTTCTTGCATGAAATCAGGTTTTTCTTCGACGAGAGTGCGAGCCGTGCCTGCCCCGTGTTGCTGTTCGCCAACAAGCAGGACCTCCCAGGAAGCTGGCCGGCTCAGCGCCTCGTGAATGTGTTGCAGCTGGAGTCGCGCTGCGAGGGCCGGCATTGGCGCATGCAGCCATCAGTCGCCACCACGGGCGAGGGCCTCGTGGCGGGGCTCACGTGGCTCGCCTGGGCGATGAGCCAGCAACCTGTTTGAGTTGGGAGCAAAAGCTGCCCACCGCCGTCGTCGTGAGCGTTTAGAGCGTGTTTTCCGCCGTTCTCCAGCCGGCCATCCGGGTGCGCGTGTGTGAGGTGGGTGCAAACATGCGGCCAAGGCACACACGTCATTCGCGTCGCGGGCCCGCGGCATGGCTGGCGAAGTAGAGATGTGCGGATGGTTTCCGTGTCAAGAACAATTACAGCGCCGAGAAATCACAATCCATCCACTTTCTTTTCTTCTACGATAACAGCGCTGTTGCATCGGGATACCAAAAAGTATGGCGGCGCCCGTTACTGTTTTGGCCCTCGCGGCCAGCGCCGGGCCATTTTTGGCGGACAAGGACGCTGACCGAGTGAGGCGCACTTGTCGCCATTGGCGCCGGGCGGCGGAATTGACGCCGCGTGTCTTTTTGATGCGCACCTATGCCCGCACGCTGCGCGACCCGAATGCGACGGACGAGCAGCGCCTCGCCGCACTGCTCGCCGTGAAGGCGGTTTGTCGCGTTCGTGGTGACATGCGCAATGTGTTTTTAATCGATCAGGCCATGTTTGACGACATGCCGGTGGGGCTTGACGACGTCGCCGACACCGTCGTGGCCACCGCGCGGCCAATTATCGCGGACATCACAAAGTACGATCCGGTGGGGACCGCTGCCCTCCTTACCCTCGTGGCAACCGTCGGTTGCAGCATCCCTATCCGCCTTGACCTTATCGATCGAGGCATCCATCTCGAGCTGTGTGCCGCTCTGAAGCAGGAGGCGCACGAGGCGATGGCCATCGAACGGCAGTTCTTCAGCCTTCTCGCGTTGCTGCCGTTCTGCGCGAAGCCATTCCATCCGTCTCGTTTGTCGGTGTTACCCGAAGTGCCGTGGGAGCGGTTCATCGCACCGTCGCATCCGCACGTCGTCGTAGCGATGGCGCTGCTAGCGTTGCTCAGCGGCCCCAATGACGTCATTCAGGCGGTGCCATTCAACGCCGGCGTCCTCCCGCTCGTCGTGAACTGCGCGAAGGCGGGCGTCGCTGTACCGGGCTGCCTTCGCGTGCTGGGCAACATCTGACGACGCTCAAACGCAGGCGCTCATCAACGCGGGCGGCGTCGACGTGCTGGCGTCGCAGCTCACGAGCGACGTGCCGAGCAGCCGCAAGAGGGCATCCTGGGCTCTGTGCAACATCGCCGCGGGCAACGTGGATCAGATCGACGCGCTCATCAAGCACCCCACCATCGTGCGGGACGTCCTCGCCAACTTCACGTGCGCGTGGCCGGACGTGCAGATGGACTCTGTTTGGACGGTGGCCAACATGACGGTCCACGGCTCACGCGAGCAACTTCAAATCCTGGTCGAAGAGCACGCCGCTGCGGAGGCACTGTGCGCCGTCGCTGCCTCAACGGCCGACCTCACAGTGGTAGACCTGGCACTAAGAGCGGTGAGGAAGTGTCTTTCCGCGTACGAACGAGACGACATCAACGCGCTCGTCAATCGCCTTCGCAACACGGTGGCCCAGGAATCGCTCTCCCACCACGACCATGTCCGCGCGTTACTGATATGCTCCTTCGGCCTGGGGAAGTACTCGAGTGCGTTCGATTGGTTTTGCCGGTAATAACCAGAATACTACTCGTACTGGAATTGCTTTCTCCGCGACCACAAACACCGGCGGCCCGGTTTGGAAAATTATTCTCTGGCCGAAAATGGAGCGCCGGCGATGCGTCCTCCACATCACTGCAAATCTGTTTGGTCAGTTGGGCTGTTGTCTGTTGGGCTAAGAAACCCCCATAGGACCCTGAGCGGGCGGTGGGCGAGACGCCAGGTGGAACCGTGTGTTATGTGGCAGAACTAAGACCATGGTGTGTATCCATGTTCTGCAGCGAGCTGTAGATCCTTCTTCCCCGGATGTTGGCTGTTGTTGGACCTAAGTTGGTAGATCAACGCTCAGAAACAGACGACGCAAAGAAAACAAAGTATTGGCTCTCAGTGACACACACGCTCTCTCTCTTTTCCTCGGGGGCCTAGCCCCCTACTGCCCCGAGGCCTCTAGTACCATTTCCGCGTCTTCTCGCGTTGCATGCGCCCGCGATGAGGATGATAACGCACCAACTCCCACGACCCCCCACTGCAAGATCGTCGTCGTGGTCGTCCATTTTCTTCGCACCGGGGCTTGTCCTTCTCCTTCTCCTCGTCGTCGCGCATGTTGCTAGAGAAGCGTCGGCTCAGTCATCGTCCCCTCCTCTTTCTATTGATTCTACGACGGCCGTCCCTCCTCATTCCGGCCGCGTCGCACCCGTGATGAACTGGCCGTGCACACGGCTCGACCCGACCGCAGCAGGCACCCCGTTCCTCAACCTCAGTCTCGCATCACCGGAGGACCCAACGCGGGTGTCCCAGCCGGCCGTGACGATCCGTTTTGCGGGGTGCCACTTAACGGCACCGCCGGCGCTGACTGCCGCGTCTGCATTCCGTCGAGAAACGATAACGCTCGTCTTCGATGGTCTCGTGGCCGGTCAATTCGGAGTGATTTCATTGGACCCGAATGCGAATCTTAGGAAAGCTGCACCTCGTCCTTACGGCGTGTGTCGTCAGCGTCTCGGTCGCCGGCGAGGGGGCGAGTTTTCTCTCCTGGTCGTACGACGGCGAGCTGATCGACGTTCGTGTCACGGTGACCGATTCCAGGATAACGCTCCTCGGGAATAGTGGAGGTCTCTTCTGCCTATCCGCCGCGGCGATGCAGCGCGTCGTCCTGACCGTATGGAACAGCACCGTCGAGGCCACGTCCGCGAGTGGCGCCTGGAGTTCGTGCGTGTTGAGCGTCATGAACTTCCTATCCGCCCGTGACATCACCATGACGGCCGTGACGTCACAGTTGGCGACGACCGTCAATAGTGAAAATCAGCGATACGGCGCTTCGCTCAGTTTACAGCCCCGGTTGACCGCTCTCAGCACCACGATCGTGGTAAACGCGTTTCTCAGTTCGTTATCATCGTCGATCTCATCTACGGCATTTGCCGCCGCCAGCCTTGGGGTGACCAATTTTGGGGGCGGAGTGGACCGCGGCGGTAGTCTTCAGTTTGACAATGTCACTATCGTCGCTGTGGACAGCCGGATCACGAGCACGGGCTCGTACGCGGCCACGAGTGTTGGGGTGGCGATAATGTTTTGGGGTGGGGCGACGCTGACGCTCAACGTGATGTGGATGCACGTTTCGACTTCGGCGCATCGCCAGTCGGTGATCATGAGTACCAGCACGGGACTCTCAGTGGCGGTCGGTCTCGGTCTGTACGCTGGGATGATGTCGCAATCGGCCATCACCGAATTCCGCGCGCGCGAGGCCTCCATCGCGTCCCAGGACAGCACGGTCATGAGCTCTGGCGTGTTCGCCGCAACCAGCGTCGGGGTTGTCCTGGTGGTGGGAACCACGAGCAGGGTGGACTTGAAGAACGTGACGGTGGCCGCGCTGGCCAGTCGAGTGAACGCGTCGTCCTCGGTTTCGGCCTCTGCGATCGGGGTCAGCTCGATGGGTCTTTCCTCCTCCTACAGCGTCGCCGACACCGTGGATGTGGTGGCTCAGCACACCGTCGTCAGCGCGATAGCGGTCACCAACGCCGCGGCGCTTGCCATCACGGGCATTCTGCAAGCGACGTCCCGCTCTACGGCGGTGCGCGTGCTGGCGCAAAACGCGTCCGTCACGGTCGACTGCGCCCTCTCCGGTGCCGAGGATGCCGTGTCGTGCTCCGCTGCGTCGCCCGCGCCGCACAAGACGAGGTCATCGTCCGTCGGCGGTCAGCTGGTGATGTGCAACGCGTCCGTCCTGGTCCGAGGGTCGTCGGCGCGGATGGCCGCCGGACTCGGCCCTGACGCGTCACTCGTGGCCGTCGCCGCCTTACTGGACGGGTCCACCAAGACGGGGTGCCTTGACGAGGCACCGTGGCCCGCCGCATCGGCGTGGATGGCGTCGGTACTCGCCTTCACTGGTTTTACGCGGTGCGTGGCGGTGGGCTGGCCGAGGACCGCGGCGGGGCCGAACTCGACGACGATCAACCTGCGGGGCCGCGGCAACGCGGTCAATGGAGGCGCACCTTTTGACGGTGAGGAAGTGCCGTGGACCCACACAACCCCATCGGCATTCCCGTTCCCTGGCATGCGAAGCCTGGACGACACCGTGGAGGCAATAAACACGTCGTTTGGTCCCATCGTTATTCGCGGCATGAAGGGACAGGAGGATGTCGACCGACTGCTAGTCTGTCCCGGCACGTTCGTACTTCCCGACCGAACCACCAGGGCGCTGCGCAACGTTCTCCAAGGAGCACGTGTGACGTTAACCAACTCGCCAACCGAATCGTTGACGGCGGCAAAACTCCTCCTGAGCCGCTCACGGTCACTCCAATTATCGTCGACGGCATCCCGTTCTCGAGTTGCGTCTCGATCGGCAACGCTAATTCCTGCGGCCACTGTGACAGCAACGACGAATGTCAGCGCAGCGGTGACATCGACCATGTCCCACCCTCCCGGGATGACCCCCCTCCCTCCTGTTCTCAGTGGCAACGGCTCCTTGGAGGGGACCATCCCACCGTCCGTTTCGCGGTTGCTCCCGGAAGTGGCCTTGGTCACGTCGTCGGCAGCCATCTCGGCATCGACTGTGACCGGTGCTCTGGGCGGTGGCGCCGCCTTGTCCCTCGCGACGAAAGCCGGCATGTTGTCGAGATTGTCCGCGTTGGTCGAATGCTTGCTCCCAGGTCAGGAGCTGGTGATCGACGATATCGCCTTCGTCGTGGCGCTCGGTGACCCGTCGCTCGCGCTCGGTACCACGAGTGCTCTAATCGGCCTGGTTGCCGTCGGCGCGGTCTTACGCGTCCGTTGGTCTCCGGTGGTGTGTCTCTTCACGGCCGTCCTCATCTACTATGGACCCAACGTGGTGGCGCTCGCCGCGCAGGTCGTGTCGTCGTCATCGTCTCGAGTGCCCCCCCTCCACGTTGGGTTGGCCATCGGTTCGATCGGAGTTGTGACGATGGCTGTGGTTTTGATTTCCCGTGCCGCGCTTTCCGTTCGTCCGCCCCAGGCACACGGCGAGCGGACAGGGCCTGGAAGCGCGGCGTGGGACGACGCGGCGTCCGACGTCTCCCTCGGCGTCCGGCTGGTGGCGATCAGTGCGGGGAATAGCCGTCATCATGGGGAGGGAGGAGGGCTGAAAGCGATGGCGATCCCCGACGGCCCTTCTCGTGGTGTGGCGGCGTCGTCGGGGATCGCAGCCACAGGGGAGCCGCGGGAGGAGGAGGTGGAGTCTCGCAGCGGTCTCGCTGATGTCTCTTGGATCGAAGTGCAGCGGGCGGCATCGGTTGCGCGCTATTTCACCGACGGCGCGCGAGATCCAACCTTGAGCGCGTGGAGGCGCGTTCACGGTGTCATCGACGTCGTCGTGAGTTTGGCAGGTTCCGCGGTGGTCAGCATCCGCTACGGATCACCG
>ERZ1292633.3756-Hain-H41-02um-R1-3756-length-14515-cov-15_pt1 | contig 14515 bp, 13 predicted proteins | sample MGYA00564406_ERZ1292633 | MGnify/ENA primary metagenome ERZ1292633 (study PRJEB36523, sample SAMEA6512639) | groundwater metagenome | collected 2019-01-08 | study: AquaDiva: Metagenomics assemblies of 32 groundwater samples
CATCCAAAGCTTTAGCCCGCCATTTGATCCGATCCCCGCTGATAAAATTATCTGTTAAAGGAACGCCATTGACTACCGGATAATAATGCAAACCGTTGTCCGCGCTTACTTCCATTGCCACTTTTCCGGCTGCGTTATAATTTACGCAAATAGTTTTTACCTGGCCTTTGGTTGCCGCGAATCCGGGCAAAATATACTCTGAATTTACTAATTTTGGCAGAGCATAATCACCTTGACCCCCTTCATACCAGGATAAGGGGGATTTGATTACGGTAACTTCAGCATAAGCGGCTACCAGGCCAATAAAGAAATATATTAAAATAAAGGGGACGGTTCTATTTTTTCCAGAACCGTCCCCTTTATCCATGGCTTCTTTTGGGATTTTTGCTGTCTTTTTCATGTTTGCCTTGGCTTTTACCCCTTAATTCACCAATACAAAATATAATATCTATATAAGAATAACCACCGTAAAACTACTCGATTTTATTGCGCCTTTTACTTAACATGAGTGTCATTGCGAGGAGGCCAAAGGCCGACGAAGCAATCCCTGAAAAACAAGATTGCTTCGCCCCTTCGGGGCTCGCAATGACACAGTTATCCAGTCTGGACATTTCATATTGGACATTTCTAATCTTAAAATGACATTAAGCATCTAAGATCTTGTTCTCCAAAGCGTATTTTATTAGATCGCTAGTTTTATGTAAGTTAAGCTTCTTCAAGATGCTGTTTTTATAGTTTTCCACTGTCCGATGACTGATAAACAGAATATTCGCAATTTCTTTGGCAGTTTTACCTTCCGCAACCAAGCGCAAGATGTCGCTTTCCCGCTCATTTAGAACTGCCAGGGCCTCATTCTTTTTCTTCGGCTCTTTAGCCGTATCTGCCAAATATTCCGAGATTGCCTCTCCAAGATAAACTTTTCCCGCAGTTACCTTTCTCAAAGCCAAAATCAGCTCTTCGGCCACATTCTCCTTATTCAAATAACCGCTTACCCCCTGGTGCAAGGCTTTTAAAACATAGGCTCCTAATTTATGCACGGAAATAATAATGATTTTTGTTTGAGGGGAGACCCGTTTTACCCGCGAAATTATGTCCAAGCCGCTAATCTTAGGCATAGTAATGTCCAGAAGTAAAATATCCGGCTTGACTCTCTCCGCAACCTCCAAAGCTTCTTCCCCGTTTACTGCCTCTGCGCAAACTTCATATTCTGTATGCGCAGAAAGCACACTTTTAATCCCGGCGCGGATAATATCATGGTCATCTGCGATTACAATTCTGATTGCCATATTTAAATTCCAATAGCCTTCCAATGCCCGCCCTTATCAGGGCCAATGCGTTTAATCTGACCACTATCTTTCAGCTTCTTAATGATCTTTGCGATACCGACACGGCTCATCTCTAAGCTTTCTGCCATTTCATGGGTCGTTATCAGTGGATTATCTTTAAGTAGCCTTAACACTTTCTCGCTACTTTTCTGTATACCTTTCTGTATACCTTTCTGTATACCTTTCTGTATACCTTTATCCTTAACCGGCTTTAAGGAATATTCAGGGTTACGATAGAATATTGCCCGGAAGAAATTAGTCATTTCAAAATGCGGCTCTTTAAGGCCGGCCTTTAGCATAAAATCTCTCATTCGTTTAATACCTGAGCCAATTTTCTCCACCTTTGCCATTCTATGAAACATGTCAGCAATGATTTGGTTTCGGCGTACTGATGTCTTGCCAAAATCTTTTGGCGACAATCCAAAAGGAAGCCCTCCGGGGTTTTCAATCTCGACCCGGTCATCAAAGACGCCGACATGGATACTTGTGCCTCTCATAGCATAATCACGGTGAATAAGAGCATTTACTAAAGCTTCACGCAAAGCGTCAAGGGGAAGCTCATAAATATCAATGCGATTCAACTCATGTATTTCACTACGTACATTAAGCTGTCTCTTAATAAAGGCCATTGATTCGTTGAGTTGGGTCAACAGATCATCTCGGACATCCTTACGATCATAAATATATGTTTTGTCTACACCCTTAAATGCACCAAGTATTACCTCCGAGTAAGGGATGAATTTATTAATATCCTTGGCGAACATTAAAACACCGGCATTATTAATCTTGCTATCTCTGTAAAGGCTTATGCTTGAGAAAAAAGACTGCAAATTGTTCTTATTTACTCGGAAAGAGGTTTTTGCTTCTTGAAGAAATGTTTTCACCCTGACCAGCGAAACGTCTTCAAAATTAAAGTCTTTGGAAGGCAGGCTTTCAAAACACATATCTGTTGTTTCTCGAAATATCGTGCGAACTTCTTTTTGCGACATTTTTTGAGTTACCGCGTCAAGCCTGCGGAAATATCCCGATGAACAACTATATGGTTTCTCATCACCTTCAGGAACCTCAATAACCACAGCGCTATCAATCTGGGAAGCTCTTAAGACTGCTATGTGCGGCTCGCAATTTCTGCCAAGCGACAGGATTTCAGCTTTCATCTGATTAGTAAGTTTTTCACCAACGATTTTTCCTAGATCATTGACGCCAAGAACAATAAACCCACCTTTGGAGTTTGCCATCGCAACTATATCTCGGTCAATCTTAGAAGTATACCTTTCCTTGAATTCAACCGTTAATCCTTCACCTTCTTTTATAATAAATTCTATATCTCGAATTCCCATTTTTTTATTTGTCATTAGGCATCGTCGTTACCATATTTAAATCGGTAATGCTACATAAATACTTGTGCCGCGGCCTTTGCCTGAATTTATCTGCATCGAGCCATCCAACAGCTCCACTCTTTCTCGCAAGCCTAAAATCCCCAGCCTTAATTTATCTTCCCTGCGGCGAAAAGGCGACTTAATTACTGCGTCATAATCAAAACCCTGGCCATCATCTGAGTAAAATAATTCGGAAATATTAGGTTTTTGAACTAATTTTAATTCTACATGCTTGGCCCCGGAATGCTTAGCCATATTCGTTAAAAGCTCCTGAGTGATCCGGTAAAAAAGTAAGCTGCATTCTGCGGAAAGTTCGAAAAATGCTGCGGGTTTTTGATAATTATATTCAATACCAGTAAGATGTTTATACTCCAATAACAGAGCCTCTAAACTATCCACTAAACCTATTTCATCTAAATCCGGCGGCCGCAGCAAAAAAGCGATATTATGGCTTTTCTCCAGCAACCCATCAATAATCTTTTTACACTGATTGATTTTTTCCTGAATCTCGGTCGAAGTGTCTGTCAAGCCCTGCTGAATAACCCCCAGATAGATTTTTAAAGCGCTTAAATCCTGGCCCATCTCATCATGCACGGCATTAGACAAATGCTTACGCTCATCCTCTTCAACATTAATCATTCGATTAAACATATCTTGCCGTAAAGCCCGCTCTTTAATTCTGCGCCGGTAAACTGCCAAAGCGATTAAACTACCGGCAATTAAGGACGTAATCAAACTAAATTGTAAGAAAGAAACCGCACGCTCCTTATCTCTTCTGGCTTGCCCCATCTGCCGCTGAACCTCTTCCAGATTAGATTTGCCCATAGAGCCATCTAAAAACTCATCAATTCTAAAAACCCGATTCTCAAAATTCATCAATAGGCTATTTGCTAGTTCGCTGATTTTGCCGGGCTCTTCCTGGTCGACCAACTGAATAATTTTTTTCCCTAAAACGAATAGCTCCTCAAAAGCAGATTGCGCCTGAGCAGCCCAAACTTTCTGCTGATTTAAATATGCATTTTGGCGATAAATTTGCAGTTGTTGCTTAAAGTTTTCTCCGGATGAAAAAATTTTATTGGCGTCTGCGGCCATCGGCGCTGCACTTAAATACCGGGCGGAATGCCAATAAACATAATTGCGAATACCCAGGGCATAATTAGCATTTTTAATACGCATTTCTAAAACTGCGGATTCCAGGCTGAGATTATTTTTGCCTAGATCTTCAATCCTCTGCATCAGCCTCTGAATCTGAAATATTCCCACTAAGCCGATAACCAACGTAAGTGAAATTAAAAACCCAAAAGCCAGAAGTAATTTTTTCTCTTTAATTTTCAAGCTCCTTAACCCGCTTGAGCGCCTGCACCGTCCAGGAATCATTAGGATCACCGTAGGCCACCCGTTTTTTCCAATATTCTAAAGCCTTGACAAAATCTGCCCGGTCCTCATGAAATAACGCTAAGTTTGAATAAGCCGCGCTAAAATTCGGATCAACAGCAATCGCCTTAAGATACATTGCTTCGGCCTTCTCCGATTTAGAATCCCGTTCATAAATTATCCCTAAATTATTATAAGCAGCGGCATATTTATTATCTAGCTCCGTGGCCTTGATAAAATTACGCGTGGCCTCATTCGCATTAGAATCTGCCTGCGCGTGCAACCCTTTCTGATAATAATCTTTAGCGGTTTCTTTTAATAACGGCTTATCTGCTTCCGGGGCAACTGTTTTTACTGCTTTTTGCGCCTTTTTTCCGGCTTTTTTAGCCGCTTTATCAGCATCTTTGCCCGCGGAAATTTTAGCCGCTCTTTCAGCTGCCTCTTGGGCGACCATCTCTAGCGCCTGCTTCTTATCCACTTCATCCTTCATCTTCTCCGGCGTGAATAACCCCTTATCGATAGCCTTATCCCTGACTACTTTATTTTGTAAATGCTCCGGCAAATACTCCATCGGGATAATCTTAGTGATTTCATCACCGCGTAAGCTTACATCTCCTTTGGATAAATGCGGGGTAAGAAAAATAATTACCTCGCTTCTTTTAGCCTCTTTCACGCGGTTACTAAACAATACCCCTAAAAAAGGAATCTTGGATAATACCGGCCAGCCGCTGATTGCATCGGTTTTTTCCAACTTAGTCATCCCGGCGATCATAATCATCGTACCGTCTTTTATCTTAACCACCGTTTCTGACTGCGAGGTCTGGACTATGGGAATAATATTATTATTGGCCGTAGTAAGCGTTCTGGCGACCGAGCTGACTTCCGGTTTAAGTTTCATCGTAATAAAACCATCCGCCCCAATCTTAGGAATTATTTTTAATTTTACCCCAACATCCACAAACTCCACCGACTCCGAAGTTACTAAAGACGATGTCGCCTGACTTTGAGTGGTAGTCACGTAGGCCTCATGCGTACCGACCATAATATTAGCTTCTTCATTATTAACTACGGCAATCCGCGGTTGAGAAATAACATGTGTCGTTCCATAAGTATTTAAAAAATTCAGAATGGCATTATAATGATTGGCCGCCAATGTACCTACGGAAATTTTCTGGGTGATTGCCCCGGCTGCCAGCGAGTATGCCGCCGGAAAATACCCGTTAAAGGCCAGGCCATCCATCGCTGCCGAAGTAAAGAGTTTTTGCCAATCGATACCGCGTTGAAATTTATCATCCAAAGTAAGCTCGACAATATCGGTCTCCACATAGACCTGGCGCGACTCTTCATCCAGCTCCCGGACTAGCATATTCATTTTTTGCATCTTCTGGGGTAAATCTGAAATAATCGCTTTTCCACTGCGCTCATCAATAATTACCTCACCAGTTCCCGGAGTAATCGCCGCGCCAAGCTGCGCTTTAGCATCAGCGGCTTTAATATAATTCAGATCATAAATTGCCGTAGTTAACGGCCGGTCTAATTCTTTAATTGTTTTATTTAATAATTCTAACTTCTCCGGAATATCAATTAAGATTATCGTGCCACTGGCTTCATCAACCACAATCTTTCCGACATCGGATTTTAACTGGCCCAAGGCATTAAAAATTAGCGCCGGCTTGGCATAAACTAACTTTACAGTCTGAATTTCTCTTTGATCGACATAATCCTTACCGAAATTTTTCCGGTATTCCGCTGCGCTCATCACGTAATAAACATTACCGGCGTGATTTAAAGCCAAACCTTGAGTTACAAGAATAATATCCAGAACATCGTTAAAAGCAACATTGCTTAAATATACCGTAATCCTGCCAGTAACCTCTTTACTGGGAACAATCGTCTTTCCGGTTTTTAAAGAAATAATCCGCAATAATTCTATGATATCGACATTTTTTAAATCTAAAGAAATCTTATCGCTGGCGCTCTCCTGCATCTGTGGATCCTCAACCGCGCAATCGGTTTTTAAACCCAATGGGTTAATTAACACTGCTATTACTAAGGAGGCTGACACTGCAAACCGGAGGCTTCCCGTCATTGCGAGGATGCCGCAGGCAGCCGAAGCAATCTCGCTTCTGGGATTGCTTCGCTCACTACGTTCGCTCGCAATGACACCATGCTCTTTATTTGGTTTCATTCTTTACCTCACGGCCGAGATTACCGGCTCCGGTTATAATTGTCGGGGTTATAAATATAACTAATTCTGTTTTTTTGCTTTCTTTAGTTTTAGTGGAAAACAAATACCCTAAAACCGGCAAGCGCGATAATCCCGGCCACCCGCTACTATTATCTATATCTTCTGGTTTAAATAAACCGGCAATAATCAAAGTTTGGCCATCCTTAACTTTTACTATCGACTCAGACTGAGAAGTCTGCACAATCGGAATTATGTTGCCGGCATTCGTCGTTAAATTCCTTTTTACCGAGGAAACCTCGGGTTTAATTTTCATCGTAATAAAACCATCGCTACCGATTGTCGGTATCACTACCAGCTTTAAGCCCACATCAATAAACTGCACATTTTCTGAAGTCACCGTGGATGATTCACTCTGGCTCTGAGTGGAAGTAACATAAGCCTCCCGGGTGCCCACTAGAATTTTGGCCTCTTCTTTATTTACTGCTACAATTCTCGGGCGATTAACCGTCTTAGTGCTCCCATATTCACTTAACATCTGCATCACAATATTATAATGATCCTTGGCCAGTGTCCCCATACTGATTTTCCCGTAGCTGGAAAGCGCCGGGGTTACCGGAAATTTTCCGGCAAAATCCAAATTATCCATATTCACGGATTTAAATATCTTTTCCCAATCAATCCCGCTTTGAAATCTGTCGTCAACATAAACCTCAATAATCTCGCCAGTAATTAATACCTGCCGGCTTTGCTCATCGAATTCCTCCATCAATTTCTTTATCCGGACTAACCGCTGGGGCAGGTCATAAACAATCACCTTGGAACTGCGTTCATCTAAAATAATCTGCCCCACTCCCGGGGTAATTAAATCATTTAAGAAGCCTTTAATATCAGCCGCTTTGGCATAATTGATATCGAAGACTTCTGTGCCCAAAGGCTGATCTAATTCTTTAATCGCCGCCTCCATCACTGACATTGATTGCGAGGCATCAATAATAATAATTGTTCCGGTTGATTCATCGGAAATAATTTTACCGATATCGGATTTCAAAGAGTTGATCACATTTAAAACATTGGCCGGCTTGGCATAAGCTAATTTAAAAGTACGCGTTTCTTTGTGTTCAGAATATTTTTTCCCGTAAAGTCTTTCATATTCGGCGGCAGTCATTACCTTGACCACATTCCCCTTGCGCTCATAAGCCAGCCCCTGCATCGTCGCCACAACATCTAAAGCATCAGTAAAACTTAAATTATTCATAAAGACAGTAACCCGGCCCCTGACTTCCGGGGAAGCCACAATCGTCACTCCGCTTCGGGCTGAGAGCACATTAAAAAGCTCATTAATATCTATTCCCTTAAGGTCCAAGGAAATTTTTTCACTAGCTTGCGCCTTCCCGGATTCAGAAGGCGAAACTTCCTGATTCTCAATAACCGCAGGAACAGCTTCCTGTACCGCTACTGCCGGCTGAACATCCTCGGCAAAAATTGATTTTGTCATCAGTATCATAACTAATACCCCTAGAAAAAAATACCGAAATCGTTTCATCTTAGTTCATATTCCCGAGTGCCTGAACCCAGGTCAACTTCTAAAGTAGCGGAACTGCGCGAAATCTCTTTAATTTTAAACTGCTTATTAAAAAATTCCCCCTTCTTTAAAGTATAGGTCCGCGCATCTTTAGCATATTCAATCATTACTTCCGGATTCTTGGACCAAATAACTCCGACTAACTTAAAATCTTTAAGTTCATTTAAAACATCAACGCTTTCTGCAGTGGTAAGCCCGGCGACTTTTACGCTAGCAGGAAGAAAAAAATTTCTTCTTAAATTTTCTCCGCTGATGCTTTTACGCGTCGCTCCCTGCTCCTGACCTGCTGAGATAAATTTTAATACCGCCTTAGAATCATTCGGCGTAAAATAGGCGGCATTAGATTTAGAGATCGAAGGCGCGCTAAATAAAGTATAAAGAAAAATTAAAGTTAACAAAACCCCCACTCCGATTAAGCCCAGATTTACTTTAGCCAAATTAATCTTTAAATTTTTAAAGATACTCTTTAACGTAGCCAAATCAAATTTTAGGCCCGCCACCTGGCCAAACAGTTTCTTGGGAGCGCCGATATTAATCTTGGCGCGCCGTGGCTCGCCCGAGCTTTCAATTATCTTAAGTAATCTTTCGTCTGAAGTTTGTTTATCCATAGTTAAACCACGCTGCGGGCAATTAGATCCCGGATCATTGCTCCATCAATCACTGCTTTATTGCTCGTCACCAGGTTCCTTAAAGCATTATGGCAGATTAAATTAATTCTCCGCGGATACCCCTGGCTATAACGCTGAATTTCACTAACCGCTTCGTTAGTAAATAGTTGCAACTCTGTTTCAAAACCGGCATGGTGCAGACGAAAATTAATCAGCTCGCGGGTTTCCGGCTCATCCAGAGGATTAATCACATATTTAAGTACAATCCGATCATAAAAATTCTTAATCTCTTTAATCTTAGGTAAAAGCTCCATCTGGGAAAAAAGCACCAACTGCAGCAACTTATAATCATTGGTTTCATAATTTAATAAAACCCTTAAAACCTCCAGTGACTCCTCGGTCAGCTTTTGCGCCTCATCGACGACCAAAACAATAGTTTTGTTCTCTTCCACACCTTTCTGAAAAAGATGCTTTTTAATTACCTCTTTATAATCCAGGATGCTTGTGGAACCGGCAAGCTGCTCCTGGAGATTAAAGGCGCGCACTAACGATTCCAGAAACAATTCTTCGCTTTGGGCGGTAGGATCGAGGATCATATAGAATAATATACCCTCCCGCTCTTTAAGCATCTGGAAAAGCTTCCGGGATAGAGTGGTTTTACCCACTCCCACATCACCCAAAATTACGCTTAAGCCCCGGCGCAGGCGAATCTCTACCAATAAACGGATCAACGCCGCTTTGTGTTCATTGGATTCAAAGAAAAACTCCGGGTCCGGGCTATTGGAAAATGGTTCCTTAATTAAACCTAGGGGCGAAAAATAACTCATTTAACCCTTTCTTAACAAATCGCAGATTAATTTTAAAGAATACCCCTGACTTTTAAGATTACCGATCTTTTTTAAACGGGCGCCTACCTGCTGAGGGTCATAAAGCCGGTTGTTGCCATTTCTCTTTTTAACCATCAACAAACCTAAATTAGTGTAATAATTAACCGTTTGATAGGAGATACTGTAAATTTTACCAATTTCCGTCGGTGAGATTAATGTTTTAGCCATGATTGCTTCCTCCGTAGTAGAATTAATAACTTTGATTTAGCGGGATACTTTTAACTGCATCCCAGGTTGCTGAAAAGCAGACAGTAGTTATAGTAAGTGCTATCATGCTATATTAAATAGTATAACAAGCTATACATTTTGTCAAGCACTATTTTGCTTTTTTTAGCTATTTTACCGACGGGCAACGCAATAATGGGGTCAGAATTAATTGTTTTCCTACCCTAACCGGATAAAATAATTCTGACCCCATTAAAACAGGTTGAGCCGTCATAACTGCAGTATTCACAATGTCTTTTGTTCCAGATTAAATAGGAATTTTATATCTTTTTAAGTAAGGAAGACAGGAACGAGGATTCAGCGCGCAATAAACAGAGGTTATGCTCTAAGATCCGGGAATGGGCAACGGAGCCTTTCAAATCCTTAGAGCCCAGCAGCTCCTGAATACTCAAAGATATCTTATTAAGAATGCTTAAGCGGGCAGCAAGCCTGCGGCGAGCTAAATTTGCCGGCAAATAACTTAAAAAATAAAGGCTTAAGTCCAAAGTAAATTGCGGACGTTTAAAATCCAGCAGATTCTTACTTAGAAGTGTTTCAAAGCGATCCTTGCCTTCTGGAGTCAGGCAATAAACCAAACGCTCCGGCCGCTTGCCGCACTTAGATGCCTGTTTAGTTAAGTACCCTTTTCTTTCTAAAATTTTTAGCGGATAATAAATTGATTTTAATTCTACGCCGGCAAAAAGAGAGAGGATTTCGCGGACCTTGGTCTTAATCTCATAACCGTGTTTCGGGGTTTGACGTAAGAGGCCTAACAGCAGGAGCTCTTGCTCGATCATGCGGTGACACCCATAACTCTGAATTTTTTATATCTTAATTTTAATAATTCTTCTTTATCTAAAGCTTCTAGCTCCTTAAGATTCCTTAAAATTACTTCTTTAATGCTCAAGGCGATCTTTTGCGCGTCACGATGCGCTCCTCCTAAGGGTTCAGGGACTACTTCATCAATCAATCCCATTTTTAAAAGATCCGTTCCGGTAAGTTTTAAAACTTCAGCTGCCTGGGGAGATTTGGAACCATCCTTCCAGAGGATCGCCGCGCAACCCTCCGGAGAGATAACTGAATAATAGGCATTCTCTAAAACTGCTACCCGGTCAGCCACCCCGACCCCTAAAGCCCCGCCTGAACCGCCCTCTCCGATCACAATCGCTATAATCGGCACGCTAAAGCCCATCATCTCCCGTAAATTAAGCGCAATAGCGTGAGATTGCCCGCGCTCCTCGGCTCCGATACCCGGATAAGCCCCCGGTGTATCAATAAAAACTACCACAGGTAAATTAAATTCTTCCGCCATTTGCATGACCCGCAAAGCTTTACGATAACCTTCCGGATGGGCGCAGCCAAAATTACGTTTTAGATTTTCTTTAGTATCGCGCCCCTTCTGATGCCCGATAACTATAACTTTTTTCTTATCCAACTTAGCCAAACCGCAGATCATCGCCAAATCATCGCCAAAAAGCCGGTCCCCGTGCAACTCGACGAAATCTGACATAATCATACTAATATAATCTAAAGTGTAGGGGCGCAGGGGATGACGGGCAAGCTGCACTTTTTGCCAAGCGCTAAGATTAACATAGGTATCTTTTTTTAAATGCTCCAGCTTTTCTTCCAGCTTTTTAATCTCTGAAGAAAGATCAATCTTCTTCTCGGACCCAAAAGATTTGAGCTCCTGAATTTTCTTCTCTAACTCAACAATCGGTTTTTCAAAATCTAGTCCGGCCATATTAATTAATTATCGTAACCTCGGTTCCCACGGGAATAATACTATAAAGCTCCTCAACATCGGCATTGCCCAGCCGGACGCAGCCTTGGGTCACCTGCTTACCCAGCTCCTTAGGCTCGACTGTCCCATGGATGCCGTAGCCAGCCAGATCAAAACCCATCCAACGCGTGCCTAAAACATTATCCGCGCTCTCAGCCGGTACGATTGCCCCGGCCTTAAACCAGGTCGGATTAGGAAGCTTGTTGACTACTTTAAAAGTTCCGGGCGGAGTACAATTATTTTTTCCCGTAGAAACGATATAAGTTTTAAATACCTCGTCATCACTTTTAAGTAAAAGCACATTCTGAGATTTACTCACCAGGATATTAAAAGGCGCGTTCCAAATCTTTATCTTCCGGCCCGGAATAATCAGCGAATCGTTAAGATTGTTGCTTTTCATAATCAACTCAGTAGTAGTCTTATAGGCGCGGGCGATCTTATCCAAAGTATCACCGGGTTTTATTTGATAGACTGCGCTCTTAGGAGTGATGGTAGAAGAAAATAATAATTTGATATTTAACTCTTCAGCTTTTTTCTGTAAATCCACCACATTAGGAGATTCCGGAAAATCATTAACCAGTTTCTGATAGGCTAATTTTGCCTCAAATAAACTACCCTTGGCTTCCAGCTGGCGCGCCTGGTCAAACAAATTGCGCGCGCTGGAATTACCGGTAAACACAACCTTGCTGTTAATCTTTTTTACTCCCAGAACAATAAGAACGCTTATTATGCTTATCATTACGATAGTAATAATCAAATATCTTTTATTCAACTTGAAACCTCCCTATTTTTATCTTGAATAAGCTGCCAGAGATATAACAACTCCTAAAATCAACCCCATGATTACCTCAACCGGGGTATGCCCGATAAGTTCGCGCAGGCGCAGCTCCTGAATTTTACCCTGCCAATAGATATCATCCATGATCTTATTTAAAATACCGGCTTGCTTACCCGTTGAGCGGCGCACGCCTTGCGCATCAAACATAACCACAATGGCAAAAGCAAACGCTAAAGCAAAATAAACACTGTCAAATCCGCACTCCATGCCTATGCTCGTACCCAAACAAGCAGCGCCGGCCGCATGCGCCGAAGGCATGCCGCCGCTTCCGATAAATAAACGAAAATCGAATTTCTTTTGGCGGAAAACCCCCAAGACTACTTTAATCGTCTGGGCAATCAACCAGCCCGAGATAGTAGTCATTAAAATCTTATTTCGATGAAATTCTGTCAACAAATCTTTCATTATTCTTTAGTTCTGGCGGGAACAACTTCGATTTTGATTTTCTCCGGCATAATTAACCGGCCATCCTTGGTTAGGAAACCCCGGTTACCTTCTGCTTCTGAGACAAAAGTTTCTTGCTGCTTATTTTTTAAATCTTTTATGGCTTTTTTTAATTCATCAACCGAGCTGAATTTAAACCTGAGCTCTTCATTATCAAGATAAATACGCCTCCGGCTATCAATCAACGCCCGGTTCTCCGCTTTTAATATCGACAACCTGATATTGATATCTTCAAGGTCATTCTGGATCTTAGCATTACTTTGAAAGAACCGCGTAATCCGGTTATTGCTTGCCTTCAAATAACCCTTCAGGCCATTATTTTTCTGCGTCAACTGCTCTTTTAGCAGTTTCTCTTTCTCCAGTTCCTGCAATAAGCTTTGCTTCTCTTGCAACAAATTCTGTTTCTCTCGCGCCAGCGTGGTGATCTGGCCTTGAGCTTGCAACAAGCTGTCTTGTAGGCGGTATTTCTCTTGCAATTCGCCCACATACTTAATCATGCTAAAGGCGGTAATCACCAACAACAGGATCAGCGCTATATTTTTAAACATATTCTTATTCATAAGGTTATATTATATAACCCTGCGCTTAAAATGCAAGCTTTTTTCAGTTAGATTTCAGGCTTCCCTACGTCTATTGACTTAAAAGGAGAAGCCATGATCTCAAAAACTTACAGTTTTGGCCTGCTAGGCCTGGAAGCTTACCCGGTAGAAATCGAAATCGATGTCGCCGCGGGCCTTCCGCAAGTAACTTTGGTCGGTTTAGCCGACACCGCGATTAAAGAAAGCAAGGAAAGAGTGCGTTCGGCAATCAAAAACTCAGGTTTTCAGTGGCCGGCGCAAAGAATCACCGTGAATCTTGCCCCTTCCAACATCCGAAAAGAAGGCGCCTGTTTTGACCTGGCAATTGCCCTGGGAATCCTGGCGGCAACCGGACAGATTAATGGCGATAGGCTGAAGAATTATTCATTGCTGGGAGAATTATCCCTGGATGGACGGCTACGGCCGGTACCGGGAGTTCTCGCCATAAGCTTAACGCTGGCCAGCTTGCCGGTAAAAAACCTAATTTTACCCGAAGAAAATGCTAAGGAGGCCGGGATTATTCCCGAGATATCTGTTTGGCCGCAAAAAAGTTTAAAAGAAGTTGTGCATTTTTTAACCAGTCCCGATTCACGGCAGCCATTCAAATTAGCGCTAGAAGAAATCCTTAAGCAAAACGCAAATTACAACCTGGATTTTTCTGAAGTCAAAGGGCAATATTTTGCTAAAAGGGCGATTGAAGTGGCAGTTGCCGGCGGGCACAACATTCTTTTACTTGGGCCGCCGGGCTCAGGCAAAACTATGCTGGCCAAAAGAATTCCCACCATTATACCCAGCCTTTCCTGGCAGGAAGCCCTGGAAATAACTAAAATTCATTCCGTAGCCGGCACCTTACTCAACAAAGAAGGCTTCCTGGGGACCCGGCCGTTTCGCTCCCCGCATCATGGAATTTCCGATGTCGCCCTGATTGGCGGAGGCAGCACGCCTAGGCCGGGAGAAATTAGTTTAGCCCATTACGGAGTTTTATTCCTGGATGAATTACCGGAGTTCAGCCGTAAAGCCCTGGAGGCATTAAGGCAGCCGCTGGAAGATAATTTAATCTGCATTAGCCGCATAAAAAGAACTTTAATTTTTCCGGCTTGTTTTATTTTAGTTGCCGCGCTTAATCCCTGCCCCTGCGGAAATTATTTTAATCCGCAGAAACCTTGCCATTGTAACCCGGCAAAAATCAGAAATTATTTAGGCAAAATTTCCGGCCCCCTGCTTGACCGCATAGATATTCATATTGAAGTTCCCCAAGTGAAATACCGGGAACTGACCGAAACCCAAGACGCGGAATCATCGCAGGCAATTAGGCAACGCGTAGAAAA
>ERZ1292633.3758-Hain-H41-02um-R1-3758-length-14511-cov-6_pt1 | contig 14511 bp, 13 predicted proteins | sample MGYA00564406_ERZ1292633 | MGnify/ENA primary metagenome ERZ1292633 (study PRJEB36523, sample SAMEA6512639) | groundwater metagenome | collected 2019-01-08 | study: AquaDiva: Metagenomics assemblies of 32 groundwater samples
GCCCGCCAAGGTCGGTGTACGGCACCCGCGCCGCGAGCGCGGCGCGCATCACCGGGAGGTTCCAGTAGTACGTGACGCAGTTCAGGACCGCGTCGTGCCCCGCGAGGAGCTTCGCCGTCGCCGCCTCGTCGCGCACGTCGACCCTCGCGAAGCGCGCGTTCGCCGTCCCGGGAGTGAAGTCGCGGAAGTCGGCCGCCGTCACCTCGGCCTCGGGCGCGAACGTCTCGAGGTCTTTCAAGACCACCTGCGCCATCGCCCCCGCGGCGCCGAGAACACAGAGCCTCATCGATACACCTCGCGCCGGTGAGCGACGCGGAGCACTGTCACCCGGCGGGCAGCGTCGTCGATGTCGAAGAGGATGCGGTAGGTACCCTGACGGATTCGATAGAGGCCATCGCTACCCGCGAGCTTCTCGACCCCTGAAGGGCGAGGCTCACCGGACAGCGCCGTGACACGTTCGACGATTCTCCTCCTCGTCGAACGCGGCTCGATAGTTTCGATCTCCTTCGCCGCCGACCGCCGGATGAGCAGGCTATAGGCGGCCACGCCGCTTCATGTCGCGCACGAAGGTCGCGAAGTCGAGGGCCGGCTCCTTCCGCCGCTCGGCCGCGGCGGCGAGGTCGTCCAGATCCTCCGCGAGCGCCTGGCGCACCGCCTCGTTCACCATTTCCGAGATGGAGCGCTCCGCCTCGGCGGCGCGGAGCCGCAAAGCCTTGTGAACGTCCGCTTCGAAATAGACCGTCGCCCGCTTGGCTTCCGCCATGGTCGAAACGTTAGCACCAAGTCACTATAACGTCAAAACGCCGGTTCTCCTTCAAGGCCGTCGGTCAAGTCGGTCCTCGTCTTCATGTCGCCCGACGACAACTCTAGTCGTCGTCTTCGTCATGGTGGATGACGGCGGTTTCGCGGTCGACCTCCTTGAGGGTGTCTTCAAGGATGTCGAGGACCTCGTCGATCATCGGGTCGGGGATGTTGAGCGCCGGTTCGATGCGGACGACGCGCGAGTTGGTGAGCGTGCCGGCCACCAGGACGCCGCGCTTGAAGAGGCCGGCGACGACCTTGTAGCCGATCTCGGTATTTTCGAACTCCATGCCGAGCAGGAGCCCCTTGCCCTGCGCCTTGCGGAGCACCCGGTCGTAGCGCATCTGCAGCGCCACCAGCTCGCCCAGCAGGTACTTCCCCTTGCGCAGCGCCTGGCCGACCAGGTCCTCCTCGAGCGTCACGTGGATCGCGGCGATCCCCGCCGCGCACGCCAACGGGTTGCCACCAAAGGTCGACGTGTGGATGAAGGGGTTCTTCTCGAGGACGCTCCAGATCTTCGGCGTCGAGACGAACGCCGAGAGCGGCATGACGCCGCCGCCCAGGGCCTTGCCGAGACACATGATGTCCGGCACCGTGTTCCAGTGTTCGACGCCGAACATCTTGCCCGTGCGCCCCATGCCGGTCTGAACTTCGTCGGCGATCAAGAGCGCGCCGTATTCGTCGCACGCCTTGCGGATGCGCGGCCAGAAGTCGTCCGGCGGCACGATCGCGCCGGCCTCGCCCTGCACCGGTTCCATGATCACTCCCGCCACCCCCTTGCCGGTGGCGTCCGCCTTGTAGAGCTCGTCCTCGACCGCCTCGGCGTCGCCGAACTCGACGAACTGGACGCCCGGGAGGAGCGGCAGAAAAGGCTCGCGGTACTCCCACTTGCCCATCAGCGACAGCGACCCGGCGCTCTTGCCGTGGAAGCCGCGGATCGACGAGATGAAGTTGATCCGGCCGGTGTGGAGCCGCGCCAGCTTGTAGGCGCCTTCGACGGCGTCGGTGCCGTTGTTGATGAAGAACGAGTACTGGAGATCGCCGGGCGCGATCTCGCCCAGGAGCTCCGCCAACGCCCCGCGCAGCGGATCGATGAGCTCCTGCGACGAGAGCGGCATGCGCGCCAGCTGATCCTGAACCGCCTTGACGATCTTCGGATGGCGGATGCCGGCGTTGTAGATGCCGTAGCCGCCCAGACAGTCGATGAAGCGGCGGCCGGTCAGATCGTAAAGCAGCGACCCCTGCCCCTCCCACTCGAGGGCGGGCTCGTCGCGCATCTCGATCAGCGACTTCCGGTACTCGAGGTAACCGCGGTTGTAGTACGAGTCGAAGTTGTCCATCGTTTCGCGGACGATGCGGTGCTTCTCCTCCTCCGAAAGCTCTTTCGACGAGATGATGTCGAGCCAGCGGCTCGACACTTTGAGGACCTCTTCCCGGTTCATGACCGCTCCGTTCGGCAACCTTTCTGGGTTTCTTCGGATCGACGACGCCCAGGGGCCGAAAGCCCGCTACGGATCAGTGAAGAGATAGCGCGAGAAGCGCCGGAGAGAAGAAAAAAGCTCAGTGAAGGGCATGTTCCAGAACCTCCAGCCCCTCATCGAGCTCGTCGTCACCTACCACCAGCGGCACCAGAATGCGCAGCACGTTGCCATGGGTGCCGGCGGAGAGGAGCAGCAGGCCGCGCTCGCAAGCGCGTTTCACCGTCGCCGTGGTGCGCTCCTTGTCCGGCTCCTTGCTCTTCCGGTCCTTGACCAACTCGAGCGCCCGCATGGCGCCGAGGCCCCGCGCGTCGCCGATCGCCGGAATCCGCTGCGCCATCGCCGCGAAACGCGCTTCGAGCTTCACGCCCAGCGCGGCGGCGCGTTGGAGCAAGTCGCCCTTCTCGAAGAGGTCGAGTACCGCGAGCGCGGCGGCGCAGGCCACCGGATTTCCGACGTAGGTGCCGCCCAACCCCCCGACTTGCGACGCGTCCATGATCTCGGCCCGGCCGGTCACCGCCGAAAGCGGCAGGCCGCCGGCGAGCGACTTGGCGGTGACGAAGAGATCCGCCTCGACGCCGTAGTGCTCGCTCGCCCACATCTTCCCCGTGCGGCCGAAGCCGGTCTGGATCTCGTCGGCGACGAAGAGGATGCCGTGCTTCTTGCAGAGCTCGGTGAGCACCCTGACGTACGCCCGCGGCGCGACGACGAAGCCGCCCTCACCGAGCACCAGTTCCATCACCACGCAGGCGACCTTCTCCGGCGCGACGTGGGTGGCGAAGAACTCCTCGATCTCGGCGCGGAAGGTCGCCTCGTCGGCCGGCGCCGCCTGGGGCCCCGGCGGATGGCGGCGGTAAAGGTAGGGATACGGCAGGCGGTAGATCTCGGGCGCGAACGGACCGAAGCCGAGCTTGTACGGCTTCACCTTGCTGGTCATCGACAGACCGAGGAGAGTGCGGCCGTGGAACGCGTGCTCAAAGACCACCACCCCTTCGCGGCCGGTCGCGCGGCGCGCGATCTTGACCGCGTTCTCGACCGCCTCGACACCGCTCGAGGCGAACATTGTCTTCTTCGCGAAAGAACCCGGCACGAGAGCGTTCAACCGCTCGGCCAGCGCAACGTAGCTCTCGTAGGGGGCGACCGCGAAGCAGCTGTGGGTGAAGCGCTCGAGCTGCTCGCGCGCCGCGGCCACCACCGCCGGATGGGCGTGGCCGACATTCAGCGTCCCGATGCCGCCGGCGAAATCGAGCAGGGTGTTGCCGTCGACGTCGACCACCCGCGCGCCCGAGCCGCGCTCGACGAAGACCGGTGTCGAGTGCCCGAGGCCCGCCGGCACCGCGGCAGCGCGCCGCGCCATGAGCGCGCGCGAACGCGGCCCCGGAACTTCGGTCTTGAGCTCGATCACTCTCATTGCGAAGGAGCCCGGTCGTGGAAGGGTGCGCTGGCCGAAGCTCGCGGCGTCGAAAACATGCTAGCACCGGATCTCGACTCCTCCGTCACCCCGGATCTTCGCTCGCCCCGTCTTTCACGCCGTCGTGTGTTGGGTAAATAACTGTTTCTTATGTCACTTAGGTTTCCATTCCGCGCCCGCCGCCGCAGCCCCTCCGGGAGCCTCTCCCGCGGCGGCTGGGGCCTGCTGTGGATTCTCTCCGGGCTCAACGTTCTCAATTTCGTCGACCGCACGCTGATCGGGCTCAGTTCTTTTCCCTCGCGCCGGGCACGGGGCTGTTCTACGTTTGCTGGTTCTTGACCAGCGCCGGAACCACCACCTGGTTCGGTCCGTTCTTCGCTTCCGTCCAGGAGCTCTCTCCAGCGCACACGCGCTCGAGCGCGATCGCTTTCGCGGTGCTCACGATCAACCTAGCGCCTGCTTGAAAGCCCTGTGTTAGCGTCGATTGAAACCGGCGAAACAAGGTCGCTTTGGAGGGTTTCGCGAGCATGGTCGAGAATGGCGTGGACCGGAGCGCGGAGCGGCCGGTGGCGGTGGAGGTGGATCGCGTCTTCCGTCGCTTCGGCGATTTCGTGGCGCTCGACCACGTCTCCCTGAAGATCCACGAGGGCGAGTTCTTCTCTCTCCTCGGACCATCGGGCTGCGGCAAGACGACGCTCTTACGCATCCTCGCCGGGCTCGACCTCGCCGACGACGGCGTCGTGCGGATCGGCGGCGTCGACGCGAGCGCCATTCCAGCGCACCGGCGGCCGGTCAACACCGTCTTCCAGTCCTACGCTCTCTTTCCGCACATGAGCGTGCGCGACAACGTCGCTTTCGGTCTGCGCATGAAGAACGTGCCCGAGAAGGAGATCGCGACGCGCGTCGAGCAGGCGATCGAGATGGTGCAGATCGGGGCCTTCGTCGATCGCAAGCCGGCGCAGCTCTCGGGCGGCCAGAAGCAGCGCGTGGCGCTCGCCCGCGCGCTCATCAACCGGCCCAAAGTGCTGCTCCTCGACGAGCCGCTGGGAGCGCTCGATCTCAAGCTCCGCAAAGAGCTCCAGGTCGAGCTCCTGGCCCTGCAGCGGAACGTCGGCATCACCTTCATCTTCGTCACCCACGATCAGGAGGAGGCGCTGGTGCTGTCGGATCGGATCGCGGTGATGCGCGCCGGCAAGATCGAGCAGTTGGGCGAGGCCGAGTCTCTTTACGAGAATCCGAAGAACCGCTTCGTCAGCCAGTTTCTCGGTACCTGCAACCTGATCGAAGCCGAAGTCCAGGCCGACGAAGGGCGCGAGATGCGCGCCTTGACACCGTTCGGCACGGTCTACTTCGCGAAGCGCGACAGAGGCCCCGCGGTCGCTCCAGGGACGAGGTGCACGCTCGCCATCCGGCCGGAGAAGGTCGCCGTCGCCTCGCCGGGCGAAGCCGGAACGAACAAAGTGCCGGCGACGATCGAAGAGCTGGTCTACATCGGCGCCGAGACGCACTACATTCTCAAGTGCCCCGCGGGCAAGCTCACGGCCTACGTCATGAATTCGGTGCTCGGTCCGCAGGGACTCGAGATCGGCAATCGCGTCACCGCGCACCTGCCGAGCTCGGCGCTCCTGGTGCTCGAGGACTGATGGCCGGAGAGGCCAACCCGCGCCTCGCCCGCACCGAGGTGCGCTTCGGCGAACGCCTGACGGCGCAGGCCGAGCTCCTGCGCTCGAGCCTGACGAGCGGGCCGGGCATTCTTTGGGTGTCGCTCTTCCTGCTCCTGCCGCTCGCCGGCATCGGTGTCATCAGCTTTCTCACGCGCGGCACTTACGGCGAGATCGAGCTGCCGTTCACGATCGGGAACTATCGGCGCATCGCCGGGTTCGGTCTCCTCGGCTTCGACGCGCAGTATCCGCAGATCATTCTCCGCAGCCTCCTGCTCGGCGCCGGGACCACCGTCGTCTGCCTCGCGGCGTCGTTCCCGCTCGCCTTCTTCATCGCCGGTCAGCCCGAACGCAGAAAGCAGCTCGCCCTGACGCTACTCATCATCCCGTTCTGGACGAACCTCCTGATCCGCACCTACGCCTGGCAGATTCTGCTCGGACCGGACAGCTTCCTGGCCCGGGTCGCCTCGACCCTGGGCCTTGCCGAGGCCGGCCGGCCGCTTTACCCTTCGGTCTTCGCGGTCTACCTCGGGATGCTCTGCGCCTACCTGCCGTTCCTGGCGCTGCCGCTCTACACCGCCGTCGAGAAGCTCGACTGGTCGATCGCCGAGGCGGCCTCCGACCTCGGCGCCGACAAGCTGCGGGTCTTTCGCCACGCCATCCTCCCGCAGCTCGTGCCCGGGATGATCGCCGGCATCATCCTGGTGTTCATTCCGGCCACCGGACAGTTCGTGGTGCCCGATCTCCTGGGCGGCGCCAAAACGGTGATGCTCGGCAACGCGATCCAGCAGCAGTTCGGGCCGTCACGCGACTGGCCGTTCGGCTCGGCGATCGCTTTCGTCGGCATGGCCGTCGTGCTCGTCGGCCTCTATCTCCAGTCGCGCTCGGCGGCGGCGAGAGAGGGCGAGGGGCTCTTGTGAGACGGGTTTCGCTGCCCCTCTGGATCGCCTCGGGCTTCCTCTATCTCTTTCTCTATGCCCCGATCGTCGTCGTCATCGTCTACTCGTTCAACGCCTCGCGCTACGGCGGCCCCTGGCGCGGCTTCACGACCGAGTGGTACCCGGCGATCCTCGCCAACGCCGACAAGCTCGACGCGGCGAAGAACACGCTCATCCTCGGCGTCGCGAGCACGCTCATCGCGACGGTTCTCGGAACCATGCTGGGCTTCGGCCTGTCGCGCTTCCGCTTCCGCGGCAAGAAGTTCTTCTCCTTTCTCATGTACATTCCGGTCGTCATTCCGGACATCGTCATGGCGGTCGCGATGCTGATGTTCTTTCGCCTGGTCCGCGACCGGTTCGGACTCTTCCAGCTCGGCATGACGACGATGATCCTGTCGCACGTCACGTTCCAGATTCCGTTCGTGGCCATCGTCGTGCGCTCGCGTCTGGTCGGCATGGATGCGGGCATTGAGGAGGCGGCGCACGACCTCGGCGCGACCTCCTGGCAGACCTTCCGCCACATCACCCTGCCGATGATCCTGCCGGCGGTGGTCGCCGGCGGCATGCTCGCGTTCACCCTCTCGCTCGACGATTTCGTGGTCAGCTTCTTCACCACCGGGCCCGGTTCGACCACGCTGCCCATTCTGATCTACTCTTCGGTCAAGCGGGGCATCACGCCCGACATCAACGCGCTCTCGACGCTCATCGTGCTGGTTTCGATCGTCGCCACACTCGCGGGGCTGCTCTTCCAGCGGCCCCGCGACTCCCGCCAACACCCCGGAGGCAAGTTATGAAAAGAAAGCTCCTCGCCGCTCTCGTCACGCTCCCGTTCGTTCTCCTCGTCGCCTGCGCGAAGAAGGAGGCGCCGCCCGCCGCGGCCGCGTTCGAGATGGCGCCGGTTTCCGCTGCCGGACCATGCGAGCTCAACCTGTTCATCTGGAGCGAGTACATCGATCCCGAGATCGTCGCCGCCTTCGAGAAGGAGTTCTCGTGCAAGGTGACGATCGATCTCTACGAGGACAACGAGTCGATGATGGCGAAGCTCCAGGGCGGCGGCACCGCGCTCTACGACGTCGTGGTGCCCGGCCAGTACCTGATCCCGGTGATGGTGAAGCTCAACCTTCTGGCGGAGCTTCGCCACGCCAACCTTCCGAATCTCGCCAATCTGGACGAGAAGTTCGTCAACCCGGTCTACGATCCGGGCAACCGGTACTCGGTCGGTTACCAGTGGGGCACGGTCGGCATCTACCTGCGCAGAAAGCCCGGCAAGGCGGTAGATGAGACCTGGGGCCTCCTGTTCGACAAGACGAAGCAGTACGGCTCCTACCTGCTGATGGACTCGATGCGCGAGATGATGGGCTCGGTCGCGAAATACCAGGGCAAGAGCCTCAACACCACGGTTCCGGACGACGTGCGCGCGCAGATCGCGGTGCTCGGCGACTCGAAGGCCCGATCGCAGGGCTTCGAGGGCGGGGTCGGCGGCAAGAACAAGGTGCTCGGCAAAGCGGTCGACGCGGCGGTGGTCTACAACGGCGACGCGGTGCGCGGCATGGCGGACGACCCGGAGACCTACTACTTCGTGCCGCGCGAGGGCGGCGTCCTCTGGCTCGACAATCTGGTCGTGCCGGCCAAGGCGCCGCACCGCGACAGCGCCGAGAAGTTCATCAACTACATCCTCGACGCGAAAGTCGGCGCGCAGCTGTCGAACTTCAATCAGTACGCGACGCCCAACAAGGCCGCCAAGGCGTTCGTGACGCCCGAGGATCTCGCCAACCCGGCGATCTACCCGTCGGCCGAGATGATGGAAAAGCTCGAGTTCATCAACGACCTGGGCGACGGAAACAGGCTCTACGACGAAGCCTGGACGCAGGTGAAATCGAAGTAGCCACCTCCCCGACGATTCCCGACCGCCTCCGCCTGCGCGGGCTCCTCGAGGAGGAGCTCGCGCGCTTCGTCGACATCGACGGCCATGCCGAAGATCCTGGTCTTCAACCTTCGCCTCGCCTGAGCGCGATAGGCTGTCCAGCGACCCGCGGGGAATCCGTTCATGCGCCAGAATCTCGAGGAAGCCCGAAAACAATCTGCCTACGTCCTCGATCTGATCTCGAAAAAGAGGCTCTCCGAGGACGAGCGCCGCCAGGTGATCGACGAGTCGGTCCGCTACTGGACCGACCATGTCAACGAAGGGTTCCTGCAGTTCCGCAAGTCGGTCTCGACCGACTACACCGCGGTCGAGTGGGAGGACGAGGGCGCGGTCTTTCGCGACATCCAGGGCAAAGAGTTCATCGACATCCTGGGCGGCTACGGTATCTACGTGGTCGGCCACCGGCACCCGACCGTGATGAAAGCGGTGCGCGACCAGCTCGACCGCCAGGCGATCCACTCCCAGGAGTTGATCGACCCGCTGCGCACCTACCTCGCGCACCTCGTGGCCCTGATCACTCCCGGCGACTTGCAGTTCGCGTTCCTCACCAATTCGGGGACCGAGTCCGTCGAAGGTTGCCTCAAGATGGCGACGCTTGCCACCGGCCGGCACCACTTTCTCGGCGCCGCCGGCGCCTTTCACGGCAAGAGCATGGGAGCGCTCGGCGGGACTTCCAAGGCCGTTTTCCGCGAGCCGTTTCTGCCGCTGCTGAAGTGGACGCACGTGCCGTGGGGAGACGTCGACGTCCTCGCCAAGATGATGCAGACCTTCGACTTCACCGGCGACCGCGTCGCCGCGCTGGTGCTCGAGCCGATCCAGGGCGAAGGGGGGATCAACGTCGCCCCGCCGGGCTATCTCGCGGCGGCGCGCGAGCTGTGCGACAGGTACGGCGCCATGCTGGTCTTCGACGAGATCCAGTCGGGGATGGGGCGCTCCGGAAGGATGTTCGCCTGCGAGCATGACGGCGTCGCGCCCGACCTGATGGCGCTCGGCAAGGGCTTCGGGGGCGGCGTCATGCCGATCGGCGCCGTGGTCGGCACCGCGAAAACCTGGGAGAAGTACATCGAGAATCCGTTCCTTCACACCACCACGTTCGGAGGCAACCCGGTCGCCTGCGCCGCGGCGATCGCGACCATCCACGTGCTGCTGGACGAGGACCTGCCGCGCCAGGCGGCCGAGAAGGGGGAGTATCTGCTCGGCAAGTTCGCCGAGCTCGGCGCCAGGTTCCCGAATCTCCTGAAAGTCTGGCGGGGCCGCGGCCTGATGCTCGGCCTCGAGTTCGCCGACGATCACCTGGGCTACGCGGTGTCGAAGAATCTCTTCGCCCGCCAGATCCTGATCGGCGGCACCTACATCAATTCGCGCACCCTCCGCGTCGAGCCGCCGCTCACCATCAGCTATCCGCAGCTCGACCGCTTCGTCGAGGCGCTCGCGGAGTCGCTCGCCGCGGTCTACGAGGAGCACCATCTCTAGGATCGAGGAATCCTGCTTCTGGCTTGCGGACCTGCCGCCCAGGGCGGCGCGCGCCGCACTCTCCGGCGAGCGGCGCGCCGACATCGCGATCGTCGGCGGTGGTTACACCGGCCTCTGGACCGCGCTCTTCCTGAAGGAGCTCGCGCCCGAAAAAGAGGTCGTCGTCCTCGAGGCCGAGCGCGTCGCCCACGGCGCCTCGGGCCGGAACGCCGGCCAGATCGGCGAGACCTTCGATCATTCGCACGCTCTCGCGATCGGACACTTCGGTGAGGACGAAGCGCGGCGGCTCGCGCGGCTCGCGCGCGAGAACCTCGATGAGATGGGGGCGTTTCTCGAGCGCGAGGCGATCGGCGCTGAATTCGCGCGCGTCGGGCAGCTTTTCCTGGCCCTGACAGAGGCTCACACCAGGGAAGTAGAGGCTGCTTTGAGCTCGGCGCGAGCCCTGGGCATCGGAGACTGGCGGAAGCTCGATCGCGACGAGACGCGGGCGGCGCTCGGCAGCCCCCTTCCCTTGTGTGCTCTTTTCGCGCCGGCCGGAGGAACCGTTCATCCCGCGAAGCTCGCCGCGGGGCTCGCCGCGCTCGCGGAGCGCCGCGGCGTCCGGATTCACGAACGAACCCCGGTGGTCGGCATCGAGCGCGAGAGCGGAACGTTGCGCCTCGCGGCGCCGGGGGGCGCGCTTCGCGCGCCCAGGGCGATCCTGGCGACCAACGCCTATTCGCATCTCCTCTTCCCTCGCCTGGCGCGGCGCTATCTGCCGCTCTACGACTACGTCCTCGCCAGCGAACCGCTCGAGGCGCCGCAGAAAGCGCGGATCCGCTGGCACGGCCGCCAGGGCGTCACCGACTTCCGCGCCTTCTTCAACTACTCGCGCCTGACCGCCGACGATCGCGTCGTCTGGGGGACAAGCGAGGCGGTCTACCATCGCGGCAACAGCGTGGGCGCCGCGCACGATCACGACCCGCTGGTCTACGAGGCGCTCGAGGTCAGCTTCCGGCGCTTCTTTCCCGATCTCGAGGGATTGAAGTTCCCGTTCCGCTGGGGCGGACCGATCGCCGCAACGACGCGCTTCACTCCTTTCTTCGGGTCGCTTTTCGATGGCAAGCTCCTCTACGGCCTCGGCTACACCGGCCATGGCGTGGGCACCACCCGCGTCGCCGGCAAGCTCCTCGCCCATCTCGCGCTCGAGCGCCGAAGCGAGCTCGCCGAGCTTGCCCTGGTGCGCAAGCAGCCATTTCCCTATCCGCCGGAGCCCCTGCGCAGCTGGGCCGTTGGCGGAGTCACCCGCGCCCTGCGCCGGGTCGACGCCGGCGGCCCGCCCTCCTTCCTCCTCCGCCTCCTCGACCGCCTGGGCATCGGCTTCTCAAGCTAGCGCCGTGCCGGAGGAGATCTATCGACAGTGATCGACACGGGCGACCGCTAGTCGCTTTTTAGCTCAGGCGGTGGTTTGGTTGCCTTCGTTCTGTTTCGGGAGGCGCGGAAGGCATCAAGGATCTCCTTAAGAGTCGGGGTCAGGAATACCAGGCTCAAGGTGGCCAAGGCCCTCCAGGCCCAATGAACGGTCGAGTACGACACAGCAACGACAGCTACGATCCAGAAAACTGAGTAGGCCACGAAGAACCACTTATTTCTGAGGATCCTTATCGCGATGTTTACTTCGCTACGAGCTGTTGGTGTCATTTGGATGATTCCTAAACCCTAGTAGTTCCGGTCCGCCGTGTAGGCGAAGATCCAGTTTTCGCCGGTGCACGAGGTGAGCGAGCCCGAGCTGCGCAGCTGCTTCAGACGGTCGAAGCTGCGGCGTGCGCTATTCCAGTTCTTCAAAGGTTTCGGCAAATCCTTTCGAAGTGGTAAAACCCCTTGGGCGAGTACGTGGCATCCGATTGGCCGCTTTGGGACATAGGAGGCGGGCCGCTGGACCGGTGTTGGGACGACTTCTAGGTTCGAGTCAGGTACATCATTAGGAATATCGCCAATACGGCAAGCGGGCTCACGAAGATCAACGATGCCCTGATTCCGAGCCCGCTTCTGTTCAGCTGGTCGCGGTTCCTCCAGTAGCGCACTTCAAGATAGAAAAAGGTCGTCGAGAGGAACAGCGAGAGCCCTGGGACATGTTCCTTCATCCTTCCAAAAAGCCAGATCCGCCCAACGACTGCGAATCCAAGTAGGAATAAGAAACACAGTCCGAGAAGCGCCCTGATTGGGTCACCCTGAACCATCTCTCCCCCCTGGCTATTCGCAAGCATTGGCGTTCGGGCCAATGACAAGCAGTGGCTTGTAGAAGTTGGTGGAGGTCATGTGGCCAACTGGGGCGCCATATGCGAGCCCCAGAGCCACGCCACTCCAAGAAGTCCTACCTGGACCCCCTGGGCTTGTGTAGGCCCCGGCCGCAACGGGACCGACGCTTGCTGCGCTTTCCAGGAACTCGCTGCCCCAATGACCGCTTCCAACGCCGAAATTGCTTGTAAGCGTCGCCCCGAATGTAGCTCCCGTGCTCGGCCTATCCCTCAAGGATCCGAACTCATAGATTCCGATCGCACCGGGTAGGAACTGAATGTTAATTCCCCAGACTCCGATCACAGGGCGACCGTCGGAAATGCCGAATACGCCAGAGACGGATCCAGAGACACCGATCGTAGTTCCAGCACATCCGCCGTCGATCTGTCGCTCTCGTTCGCCTTCGTCGTTCTCGCGCGGTGGCTTTCTCTTGTCGCCCGTGTTGGAGCCGCCAGGGTCGCGCCTGCTGGCTACGACATCGATCTCGTCAATACAGATCGCACCGCCCTCGTTACCGTCTTCGTCTTTGATTGGAATCCACAGTGCGCACCTGCCCGTGGGGTCCACATACTTCAGCGGATTCCCGAGCACGTAGCCGTACAGATTGAAGCTCTGCGGCTGGTGGGGGTCGCCGCGCACGGGGTCGGTGCTCATGAATCTCCCGAGCTGCAGCGAAAACTGCCGCGCATGCATGTTGTCGGTGTCGTCCGCGGTCGCGGTCGGCGTGTTGAGCAGGTCTCTCTCGTGGCCGGTGAATTTCATCTGCTGGGTGTCCTGCGTCGTTGCCGTGGCCTCCTCCCCGAACGGGTAATACGTGTGCGTGGCAAGGAACGTCGGGCTCGTGGGGCTGAAGACGAAGCGCGGCGAGCCCAGGTGATCGGTGCCGAAGTAGCGCGTGCCTTCCGTGGGATGGATCGAGGCGAGCGGGGTGCGGCCGCGGTAGATGTAGTCCTCGAAGGCCGGCCAGCCGCCGAGCTCCGTCTTGTACTCCCTGAGGATCTTCCCGTCGAGATCGCGGATCGCCGACTGAAACGCGCCGCCCCCCAGCCGGTACGAGAGGATCCGCTCGTCGTCCGCCGTGTAGGCGTAGACCCAGTTCTCCCCCGTGCACGAGGTGAGCGTCCCCGAGCTGCACAGCTGCTTCATCATGTTGAGCCGATCGTATCCGTACGCGGCCCCGTTCCAGCCCGTCAGGTTGCCCGAGGGTTCGTAGGTTCCCGAGGTCAGCCGGTTCGTCGTCGCCGTGGTCGGCAGGTTCCGCGTCACGCCGTTCGTCGTGATCGAGAGCATGTTTCCCCAGCCGTCATAGCTCACCTGCTGCGAACGCGGCGCGCCGCCCACCACCACCGAGCCCGACTTGAAGCGGCTCACCTTGTCGTAGAGAAACTCCTGGCCGTTCAGGTACTTCACGATCCCCGGGGAGGCGCGGCGATTACGGTGACACTGCAGATCGGCCGATGCTGTTCACCTCTGCGGCTGTCTTCAATCGGGAGCAACTATCGGTTCCACCAGGAGAGCACCTCGTTGGCGTTTCTGATTTCCAAGACATCAAGAAGAAAGGCGACCAGAAGAGACAGCCCCGTCGTCCAGGAACTAAACACCAGTGCTGGGACCAGAAGTCTAAACCACGTATCGTTAAGCGCCTGGTAGCCACCACGGTAGATGAAATCTGCATAGCCACCATGTTTCGCCTTTGCTCTGCGCACCCAAAACCAAGGTTCTCCAAGCTCCTTCCAACGTTCTGGGTGCACGCTCCGAAGGCGGATGAGTATCAGGAATGAAATGAAAACGAAAGCCGGCCCGAATGCATAGATGAGAATGAACGGAAGATCCAGGAGGATTGGCATCTCAATGCCCCTAGTCGCAGACGCCAGTTCCGGTTGGAGGAACAAGAATCATGGACGGGCCGACGCCGCCATTTGCAGTGAGCGCGAAGCCATACGTCCCGCCCCAAGAAAGGGCGCCACCAGGCTCGCCTAGGTTTTCGCTGTAGCCCTCGGTCGAAAGGCCGGTGAGGTAGCTACCAGCGACGTTGTACCGCCAGACGAACAGCCCTTCGGGTTGAATGCCGTAGTTTCCGTACGGTCTCGTGACACCGACTGGTGAATTCATTTCCATGCCCGCGCCGATACTGCCGACGACACCGACCCACCCTGCGACGCTTCCATCGTTCCCCTTTGAGAAGCTTAGAGCGCCGCCGATACCTATCACTCCTGGTGCAGGTCCAAGTGGGGAAGCAATGTCTACAGAAAACGGCGGTAGATAGCCTGTTAAGAACGTAGTCACTTCGGCAACGTTCTCTCGAAAGGCCCTTTCAACTGGACCGCATCCGGATCGCTTGTTGCGTTCCTTGTTGCGCTTCTCTCGCTCTCTAATTTCCGTATTGATCGGCTGCTCCGGTTGGCGAAGACACTCGGGCTCGATAGGGAACGAGCACGGATCTTTACCGGTGACGGTCATCTTCTCCAGCCCGAAGGGATCGACGTAGAGCATCGGATTCCCGAGCACGTAGCCGTAGAGATTGAAGCTCTGCGGCTTGTGAGGGTCG
>ERZ1292633.809-Hain-H41-02um-R1-809-length-35111-cov-8_pt2 | contig 14507 bp, 10 predicted proteins | sample MGYA00564406_ERZ1292633 | MGnify/ENA primary metagenome ERZ1292633 (study PRJEB36523, sample SAMEA6512639) | groundwater metagenome | collected 2019-01-08 | study: AquaDiva: Metagenomics assemblies of 32 groundwater samples
TAAGTGGGGGGCGCCCCGTCCGCATTCTCCCTCCGGGACCCGTGCTCCCGCCCGCACTCCCGCCCATATTGACACCCTATGGGGCGAGGGCGGAGAATCGGGGCATTCTCTCTCTCGTCGAACTCTCGGAGGTATTTCCATGGAGATCGAGATCCGCTACTGCACCGAGTGAGGCTACAAGTCCCGGGCCGCCAGTTTGGCGGCCGAGCTGAAGCAGCATCTCGACGTCGAGGCGATCCTGATCCCCGGATCGGGTGGGATCTTCGAGGTCACGGTCGACGGCAAGATCGTCTTCTCGAAGAAGAAGGTGGGCCGGTTCCCCGAGGAGGGAGAAGTCATCGGCCTCCTGCCCCAGACCTAGCCGACGATTTCGCCCAGTCACGCCGTCCAAATCGCCCCAAGGAGGCATGATGCTCTCGCGTCGATTCCGCCCTGCGCTGGCGCTTCTACTCGCCGCCGCGACGGCCCTGGCCGCCGGCTCCGCGCGGGCGGCCGCTCCCGTCCACCAGGAAGTCCTCTCCAACGGTCTCACGCTCCTCCTTCAGGAGGATCACGCCAAGCCGCTGGTGGGCGTCTGCATCTTCGTGAAGGGCGGAAGCCGCACCGAGACGCCGACGCTAGCGGGGCTCAGCCACTACTACGAGCACCTCATCTTCCGCGGCGGCTCCGTGAAGCAGGGCGAACTCCAGTTCCGGAAGGAGATGCAGCGGATCGGCGAGGAGAGCGGCGGGTACACCACGAACGACTGGACGTGCTACGGGTTCACCGCGCCGACGCCGAATCTCGACGAGGCGCTCTGGCGCTCGGTTGACGCCTGGATGGGACTGAAACTGACGCAGAAGAAGGTCGACACGGAACGCCAGGTCGTCATGGAGGAGTACAACCAGGGCGAGGACCGGCCCGACTACAAGGTCTACTACCAGATCGAGCGACTCCTGTTCCGCGATCATCCCTACAAGCGGGACACGATCGGCCTGAAGGAGGCGATCCTCCACTCCTCGCTCGCCACCTTCCGCACCTTCTACGTGGAGCGCTACGTCCCGAACCAGTTCATCCTGGCCGCCGTCGGCGACTTCGACACGAAGGCGCTGCGCGACAAGATCGCCGAGGCGTTCGCGCCGTTCAAGCGCGGGAAGGACGACTTCGAGCTGGGCGAGGTGGAGAAGCCGCAGACCGAATTCCGAATGGGTGTCGAGACGCTGAAGACGCCGAACACCTGGACCATCCTCGGATTCCACGTCCCGCCCCATGCCAGCCCCGACACGCCGTCCCTCACCGTTCTCGAGACGGTCCTGGGTGGCGGCACCTCCTCGCGCCTCTACCGCGCGCTGAAGGAGAAGGAGAACCTCGTCACCGAAACGAGCGCCGACCAGGAAGTCCGGCGCGATCCGGGGATGTTCTGCGTCTACACGACCATGCCGCCCGCGAACGAGGCGAAGGTCTTCGTCATCGTGCGGGACGAGCTGAAGCGCCTGGCGACCGATCTCGTCCCCGCGGCGGAACTCGACCGTGTGAAGAGCCAGCTCGTGAACGCCTATGTCTTCGACGCGCAGACGCCGTTCAAACGGGCCGAGCGACTCTGCCTCAACGAACTGATGTCGGACGCCACGACCGAAGCGCTCTGGCCGAGGCTCCTGCAAGGTGTCACGGCGGAGGACGTGCGGCGCGTGGCGCGAACCTACTTCGCCGCCGATCTCGCGGCGTACTCCGTCATCCGTCCCACGGGCACGACCGGTCCCTCCGAGGCCGACGTCCGCGGCATGCTGGACGCCTGGCGCGCCGGCTGGCCCGGCGGCGCGGCCGTGGCCCGGACGGCTGCCGCCTCGGTGCGGAAGGAAGTGCTGCCGAACGGCGTGACGCTCCTCCTCAAGCAGGACCACGCCATCCCGATCGTCGCCGTGGAGACGGTGGCCCGCGGCGGGCTATGGATCGAGCCCGCGGGAAAGGGAGGCGTCTCCAACATGGCGATGGCGCTCCTTCGCCGCGGCGCCGGAACGCGCGGCGCGCGCGAGATCTCCGACCGGGCCGCCGCGCTCGGGATGCGGCTCGGCTCGGGGGGCGACGAGGACTGGGGCCAGGTATCGTGGCAGGTGCCGTCGGCGAATTTCGACGCGGCGTGGGCCCTCTATCGCGACGTGCTCCTCTCGCCCACCTTCCCGTCGGACGAGGTCCGCAAGGTGCGCGAGGATCTCATCCAGCAGGCGAAGAGCCTCGGCGACCGCCCCTTCGAGTACACGAACGCAGCCTTCTTCCGGGCGCTTTATCCTGCGTCGCCGTACGGACGGCCCGTGCTCGGCGACACGGCGTCGCTGGCGGCCATCACCATGGCCGATCTCCGGCGCGCGTACGAGACGATGATCTGTGGCTCGAACCTCGTGGTCTCCATCGTCGGCGACTTCGATTCCGACGCGCTCCTGGCCACGGCGGCGAAGACGTTCGGGACGCTGAAGAAGGGGACGCCGGTCGAGGTGGGCGGCGCGAAGGATGAACCCGCCGTCACGTCGCGCCCGATCTTCGAGGAGAAGGACCAAGAGCAGATCACCTACAACACGGGCTGGCTTGGCTGCTCGGTGCGCGACCCCGACTACCCGGCGCTCCGCGTCGCGACGAGCCTCGTCGGCGACAAGCTCTTCTTCAAGTACGTCTACGAGAAGGGCGTGGCCTACCGCTCGTGGTTCTACATGAGCGATCGGATGGGGCAGTCGTCGGTGCAGAACGAGATGGGCGTGACGGGGGCCAATTTCGCCATGGCGTCGAACGGCGTTCTGGGCGACGTGGAGGCGTACCAGAGAACGCCGCCGACCGCGACCGAAGTGAAGGGCACGGTCGACAAGGCGATCTCGCGGCACCAGCTCGGAAGTCAGGAGAACCGGCAACTGGCCCAGCGGCTCGCCTACTGGGAGATGACGGGTCTCGGGTGGGAGTTCGGAGAGACGATGCCGGAGAAGCTCCGCGCGGTGACGCCGGAGCAGGTGCGGGACGCGATGAAGAAGTACTTCCGCCTCGACGCCTACACGCGCGTCGCGGTGGGCCGCGATCCGTCCAAGGTGGGGACGAAGCCGGCCTCGGCCACACCGGCGCCGTAGGCCCGGCTCCGAGAAGGCGAATTCGTCGCGGGGGTTGGGCGGCTAGCGCCCTGCCCTCGCGACCGCCAAGCCGCATCCGACGCCCACGATCGCGCTCATCGGCACCACCTGCATCCAGCTCTGATCCGGAATCCCCGCCAGGAGTCCCAGCCCGAAGCCCAGCGCGCCCCCGACCAGGCCACCGCGCCAGAGCGGCGCCTTCGACTTGATGGCGTAGCCCGCCAGCACGCCGTTGATGATCCCCTGCGAGGCCCGTCCCAGAATCGCGAGGAAGAGCGCCATGCCCGGCGCGCCCGTCCCGGCGGAGAGAACGCCCTGCGCCGCCCCCAGAAGGAGCCCCGCCACCACGCCAGCCGATACCTTGCTCATGCCCGACCCCCTTCCGTGCGCCGCACGCCGCATCCTGGCGGCTAGGCGCAGGATAGCCCCGCCCCCTTTTCGCCGTCCAGAACGCCGAGCGAACCGCCGATAAACCGTTCGGGCTCCTACGATTCCCGTACTCCTGAGGATTTAGTCATGACGCCCCTTTCCGGAAAGGCGACGAGCGCGACGGTGCCCGGCATCGGCGACGTGCTGATCGAGCATTTCGATCGCGCGCCGGTCGGCCTTCTTCTCTTCGCCGAGGACCGGACCATTCTCCAGGCGAATCGCGCGGCCGTGGAGCAAACGGGGCTCGCTCCCGGCATTCTCCTCGGGGCGCCGCTTCGTCGATTCCTCTACTCGGAGTCGCCCGAAGGGCTGGAGGACCGGATCTTCGAGGAAGTCGCCCTGAACGGCTCGTGGCTGGGGCAGCTCGACGTTCGAACTTCTGTCGCCGACGCGAGCCCGATGATGGTCTCGGTCACCGCGGTCGCGCCCGGCGCCGAGGGACCGGTGCGGTACGTCGGCACGATCACGGAACTCGGCCAGCAGCGATGGATCGAGGCGGAATCGAACCGCCGCGCCGCCGAGCTCTCGGCTCTCTCCGCGTTGGCGATCGCCACGGGAAGCAGTGTGGAGCCGGCGACGATGCTGCGCGCCGCGGCGCGGCAGATCGTCGAGGGGCTGGAGGTCGATGCCTGCTGGATCCACCGCTACGAAGCATCGGACGGAGGCCGGCTGGCGCTGGTCGGCGAGGCGTCGTACCTCCACCCGACGCTCCGCCTCTCGCCGCGCATGATCCCCGACGCCATCAACCCCGGCGTGCTCCGCGCCATCGAGACGCGCGAACAGGTTGCCACCTCCGAACTCCTCGATCGGAGCATCGCCACGGTAGTCCACGCACCGCTCCTGGCGGCGGGCGACGTCGTCGGCGTGATCTCCATCCTGAGCGTGGAAGGGGAGAAGCTGACCACGCGGAACTCGGAGCTTCTGCGCGCCGTGACCTATCAGCTCGGCACCGCGATCCAGAACGTCCGACTTCTCGAATCGCTGACGGTTCACCAGGCCGAACTCGAGGAGAAGAATCAGGAGCTGGAGCGGTTGGTCGAGGAACTCCGCGCCGCCGACCGGCTGAAGAGCGAATTCCTGGCGAACACCTCGCACGAGCTTCGCACGCCGCTCAATTCGATTATTGGATTTCTGAACCTCACGCTCGAGGGGCTCTGCGAGAGCGAGGAGGAGCGTCAGGAACTCCTGGGCCACGCGCTCCGGAGCGCGAAGCATCTTCTGGGGCTCATCAACGACGTGCTCGATCTCGCCCGGATCGAAGCGGGCCGGCTGCAAGTCGATTGCCGCGACATCGACCTGGCGCCGATCCTCTCCGACGTGAAGGCGACGATGGAAGTCCAGGCGCGGCAGAAGTACCTCGACTTCGTCATGTCCGAAGTCCCCGCCGGAATTCACGTGCTGGGCGACGAGGTTCGGCTCCGCCAGGTTCTCGTGAACGTGATTGGGAACGCCATCAAGTTCACGCCGCAGGGGAACGTGACGGTGGCGGTGAACGCCTCCCCCGGCTCCCCCTTCGTCAACATCGACGTGACCGACACCGGGATCGGCGTCGCGGAGGAGCGGAGGGGCCGGCTCTTCAAGAAGTTCTCCCAGGCCGACGCGACCACCACGCGGAAGTTCGGCGGGACGGGACTCGGGCTGGTGATCGTGAAGCAGTTGATCGAGGCGATGGGCGGGTCGGTGCGGCTGGAGAGCGATGGAGAGGGAAAGGGAACGACCGTCTCGATCTCGGTGCCTCGCGCGGCGGCGCCGCCGCGACCGCACGGGCCGGAAGCGCCCTCGGTTCCCCCTACGGACGCGTAACGACGAAGATCAGCAGCTCGCCGCGTCCGATCCGGATGCGCGCGGGCCGCCCGGTCGTGACGTTCGATACCGAGTCCTGCTCCCCGAGGGACATCGTCCGGCCGGTCAGCGGATAGCGAAAATGCTCGGTCGTCACTCCCTCGGCCGGTGCCCCCACCGCGAAGAACGAAACCGTCGTGCCGATCGGAACGTCTAGTTCCACGTCGCCCCTGGCGAGCCATGACCGAGCGTGATCGTCCTCCAAGACGAGCGGCGCGCGCCCATAGTAACGGCGCAGGAGCGAGACGTGGCCGAGGACGTGGTCGAGACGGCCGGCGCTCGCGCCGAGCAGCGTGATCTCGTCCTGGGGGCCGCGCGAGAGGATGAAGTCGATCGCCTTCTCCGTGTCGGTACGGTGGTGGTCCGGATCGCGGATCTGCGGCACCGTGGAGAAATGGGCGAGCGTTTCGGGGTCCGCGCTGTCGAGGTCTCCGACGATGGCGTCGGGAACGAGCCCCAGAGCGCGCGCCGAATTGGCGCCGCCGTCGGCGCAGACGAAGAGCGACGCTCCCTCGAGCGCCATGGCGATGGTGCGGGGCTCCGGGGGCGTGCCGTTGGCGAGAATGACCGCGCGGGACATGGTGACGATCGGCTCCGGCTGGTGTAGGGTGTGCCGCGGTCAGCGGATGACCCGTTCAGCGTAGCACCGGCCGAGGAGCCATGGCAAACCGCAGAGACGCCACAACCGTACTCGTCGTCGCTCTTCTCGCCCTCGTCGTCGGCGGCGTGGGGCTCTGGCTCGGCTTCCGGCCTCCCCGGCCGGTCGAGACAGGCCCTCCCGTGCCGAAGCAGCCTGATCGGGGACCGATCGTCTACGAGATGACCTCCATCTTCAGCGAGCCCGACCGGGTCAAGCTGGGGTGGCGCGTGATCGAGGGTGCGTCGGCATACCGCGTCCTACTCATGACCGCGGCCGACGACTCGCTCTTCGCCAGCGATTCGCTGACGACGAACGCCTGGACGGTTCCTCCCGAACTCCGCTCCAGGCTCGCGCCGCAAACCGCCTACCACTGGCGGCTGACCGTCTTCTTTCCCGATAAGCCCGCCTCCCAGTCGGAGCCCGCCTCCTTCGCGACCCAGTGACCGCTTGACAGTCGCGCCCCGCCGGCGCGATGCTGAATGCTCACCGTTAGGGGTGGCCGGAGCGAAATCCGGCCTGAGATCACACCCTAGGAACCTGAACTGGGTCATTCCAGCGTAGGGAAACGGAACTGACGTCGAAACGCCGTCCGTGCCGCGACCTCTGCTGGTGGCGGCCGACTTATTTTCGGCGGAAGGGCGTCACCATGAAGAAGTCTCTTCTTCGCTTCATCCCGCTCACCCTCCTTGCCGCGCTCGCGGCGGGGGCGTTCGCGCCCCCTGGCTCGTGGGCCACGACCATCCTCTCGCCCGTGCTCTTGGGTCGCGTCGTCGATGCCGCCACCGGCGCGCCTCTGGCCGAGGCCCGCGTCGTGTGGCGTGCCGAACAAGCCGCGACGGATCGATCGATCAAGCACGAGCGTGTGACCGACACCGACGGGCAATTTCGAATCCCCGTCCCTGAAAGTCCCGGGATTCTCGAGGTCACTCTGCTCGGCTACAAGCGATTGTCGCTCGCGCTCGCGCCCGGCCGTCAGGATGTGGAACTCCGCATGGAGCCCCAGGTGCTGGCTGGCCCCTCGATCGAAGTAACGGCAACGCGCCCCGACGAGCGCGGCTCGGCGGTCGCCTTCACGCGGCTCGGACCGGAGCAGTTGAAGGAGAAGTACTGGGGGCAGGACGTCCCGATGCTTCTGGCTGAAACGCCCGGCGTCTATGCCTACTCCGACGCGGGGAACGGCATCGGCTACTCGTACGTGAAGGTGCGCGGATTCAGCCAGCGCCGCGTCGCGGTGACGATCAACGGGATACCGCTCAACGATCCGCAGTCGCACGAGGTCTACTGGGTGGACCATCCCGATCTTCTCGCGAATGCCGGGTCGATCCAGGTGCAGCGCGGCGTGGGAAGCGCGCTCTACGGCGCGAGCGCCGTCGGCGGTTCGATCAATCTCGAGACGGCGGGAGGGCCGGCGGAGCGAGGGCTCGTGCTCGAAACGGGAGGCGGCTCCTACGGCACGACGCGCTTCTCGCTCCACGGCGAGAGCGGACTCCTCCAGAATCGCTACTCCTTGACCGGCCGCTATTCGCGGATCGTGAGCGAGGGGTACCGCGAGCAATCGTGGTCCAGCCTCTGGTCCTACGCGTTCTCCGCGTCGCGCTTCGGCGAGCGGATGACGACGCGCGTGAATCTCTACGGCGGCCCCGAGGAACTCCACCTCGCCTACTACGCGGTCGACCGTCCCTACCTGGACGGCCGCATCACCGGCGACGCGAGCCGCGACCGCCGTTTCAATCCGCTCACGTGGCGGAACGAGACCGACAATTTCTTCGAGCCGCACTACGAGCTGTTGAACGACCTTCGGCTGAGCGAGAAGGCCACCTTCTCCTCCTCGCTCTTCTACTTCCCGGGGCGCGGCTACTACGACGATCTTCCGTACGGGCCGATCTCCCTCGCCAGCCGGCGGCTTCCGAACTTCTTCACGAACGACAAGACGCTCTACCCCGCCTCGTACTATGCCGACACCACCGGAGCGGGGCCGTACGAGGTGGTGGCCACCGACCTGACGCAGCGGCTCTGGGCGAAGAACAAGCACTACGGCTGGATTCCGCGAGCGCGCGTCGTTCACGCGAAGGGCGAGGCGACGTTTGGCGGCGAATGGAGAGAGGCCGACGGGCGGCGCTTCGGGGAACTGACCTGGGGCGCGGCGCTCCCGCCGGGGACGGCGCCGAACCACATCATGTACGACTACCTGGGGCGCGTGAACGTGCAGTCGCTCTTTGCGCAGGAGGCGTACGACCTCGGCCCCGACGTCCGGATCACGGGGAGCCTCCAGTGGCGGCGCACCCGCTACGCCGTGGGGCGCGACCTCCTGAACGGCTACGACTTCAAACTCCGCTACACCGCGCTCAACCCGAGGCTCGGCGTGAACTGGAACGCCAGCGACCGCTGGAACCTCTTCACTTCCTACGCACGCGTGAAGTCGGAGCCGATCCTGACCGAGATCTATCGCGCCGACGATCCGACGTCGGTCCCGCTCTTCCGCGTCGTCGACCCGGCGAACCATCGCTACGAGGATCCCCTCATCGATCCGGAGACGCTGAACGATTGGGAGGCGGGCGTCGGTTACGCGAAGGGGAACGCGCGGCTTCGCGCCACGGGCTACTGGCTCGACTTCAAGAACGAGATCGTGCCGAACGGGCAGATCGGACCGCTCGGCGTGCCGATCACCGGGAACGCGGCGACCTCGACGCATCGGGGGATCGAGCTGGAGGGGGAGTGGCGGCATCGGAGCGGCCTGGAGGTCTCGGGGAATCTCACGCTGAGCCAGAACCGCTTCGACGACTACCGGGAGTACGCCGACTCGACGACATTCTCGGAGTATGACGGGAACACCATCGCCGGATTTCCGGGTCGCATGGCGAACCTGACACTCGGCTACCGCCGCGGCCCCGCGCGCCTCTCTCTCTCGCTCCGCGACACGGGCGTGCAGTACCTGGACAACTCGGAAGACAATCGGAAGAATCCGTCGCTCCGCGCGGCCCCCGGCTACCAGCGAAAGCGGGTGGAGCCGAACACGGTCTTGAACGGCGCGCTGTCCGTGAAGTTGGGCGGCGCCGTGGCGCGTGGCCTTGGCGCCCGCTCGCTCCAGCTCGACCTCCGCGGCTTCAACCTGGCCGATCTCCGGTACGAGACGGCGGGCTACGTCTACTACGAGGTCCCCTACTTCTATCCCGCGGCGGGGCGGAACGTCTTCGTGAGTCTGCGGGCGGAGTTCTAGGACCCGATGGGCGCGCGCCTCACCCCGATCGATCTCGCGATGGTGGGGGCGTACGCCCTCTTTCTCCTCTACCTCGGCTACCGCCTCTCGCACGTGGCGCGCGGGAGCACGGCCGACTATCTTGTCATGGGGCGGCGGCTCACCCTCCCGTCGTTCGTCGCCACGCTCGTCACGACGTGGTACGGCGGCGTGCTCGGGGTGGGGGAATTCACCTTCCGCTTCGGCATCTCGAACTGGATCGTCTTCGGGGTCCCGTACTACATCGGAGCGCTCCTCTTCGCGTTCTTCATGGCGCGGCGCGCGCATCGGACCAAGTTCTACACGGTCCCCGACCTCCTGAACCACGCTTACGGGCGGCCCGCGGCGCTGGCGGGTGCGGTCGTCGTGCAGTTCCTGAACTCGCCCGCACCCTATGTGCTGATGCTGGCGGTCCTCCTGCAGCTCCTCTTCGGCTGGGGCTTCCTCCCCGCGCTCGGGGTCGGGACGTTCTTCTCGGTCGTCTACTCGCTGCGGGGCGGATTCCCCTCGGTGGTGGTCGCCGATCGAGTCCAGTTCGTGCTCATGTTCGCGGGGTTCCTGGTCGCGCTTCCATTCCTGGCGATGACCCACGGAGGCTTGTCGTTTCTCCAGGCGAACGTCCCCGCGGCGCATTTCGTCTGGCATGGCGGCAACAACCTCCAGTACGTCTTCGTCTGGTACCTGATCGCGCTCCAGACCCTGGTGGAACCGACCTTCTACCAGCGCGCCTTCGCGGCGAAGGACGAGGCGACCGCGCAGCGGGGTGTGTTGATCTCCATCGGCTTCTGGATGCTCTTCGACTTCCTCACCACCTTCACCGGGCTCTACGCGCGCGCGCTGATGCCCGACCTCGCCGATCCGGTCGCGGCCTTCCCGAGGCTCGCGGCCGAGTTCCTCCCGCCGGTGATGCGGGGACTCTTCTTCCTGGGACTCCTGGCGACAATCATGTCGACGGTGGACGGCTACACGTTCATCGGAGGCGTGAATTTCGGGCGCGACCTGATCTGGCGGTGGCGTCGCGAGCCGGACGAGGAGAACGTGAACCGCTACTCCCAAATCGGTTTCGTCGTGACCGCGCTCCTCGCGTTCGGGCTGGCGTTCTGGTTCCGGAGCGCCGTCGATCTCTGGCATCACGTCGGATCGATCGGAGTGCCGGCGCTCTTGATCCCGCTGATCCTGGTTCACGCGCCGCGCTGGCGCGTGGGTTCGGCGTGGGCCACCGCGTCGATGGTTGCCGGTGGGGGAGTGGCGCTGGGGTGGCTTCTGCCTTCGCTGGTCGCTGCGGGAGGGAGCTATCCGTTCGGCGTGGAGCCGATCTACGTGGGGCTGGCGGCGAGCGCTTCCGTCTGGGCAATGGGGCTCCTGGCGGCGAAAAAAGTTAGGAACCAAGCCGGCCCTTCGGTGATCTAACTAGGCAGAGAGCGGGTTCCCTAAGCACCCGCTTCCCAAACGGTTAGCCCGGCCAGCCTCCGGCCGGGAAACCGGCTTGGGACGCAGACCCCTCGAGACCGGGTCAGGCGCTCTCGAACCGATCGATCCACGGACCCGCAAGCCCGTGGAAACGCTCCCCGTCAGCGGTGCCTGGCGGGGAGTTCCTTTTCGGGGATTCCGGTACGGTAGGCGTGACCGCTGTTCCGCCGGGGGGTGCCGCACCGGTATCCTCCGTCCTCGTGACCGACCTTCCCTCCCGACTCCCCTGGCGCGCGGCAATTCTCTGGGCGTTGCTGGCGCTCGCCATCGCCACGGTTCATGCCTCCGTGACCGTGCGGCAGATCTCCCCCTCGAGCGATCTCTGGGACTACGCGCAGCAGGCGCGTCAGATCGCGCGCGGCGAGGGCTTCACGTCGCTCTACACGTATCCGACGCTTCTCGGCGCGGAGGAGAAGCCGCCGTATCCGGTGCGGTGGCGGATGCCGCTCTTTTCGTGGCGAGGCGCGATGATGCTGCAGAGCGGGATGTCGCTGCCGGAGGGGTATTTCATTCTGGCGGCGTTCTCGCAGGCGCTGCTGGTGGGGTTGGTGCTGCTGCTTGGGGCACATTTCCATTCTGCGCGCGCGGGGGCAATCGCTGCCGCGGCGGCGATTGCCTGCCCGCTGTTGTTGGACTCGTTCAATCCCGGGTTGAGCCAGGTGCCGGTGGCGGCGTTCGGGTTGCTCGTGTGGCTCCTGCTGCTTCGGGGCAGGGGACTCGCGACGGCGCTGGTCGCGGCGGTGGTGGCAGCCGCGATCTGGTACGCGCGCGCAGAGTCGCTATTGTTCGCGCCGCTCTGGATCGCGGCGGCGTGGCAGGGGGCTAGAAGGGTCGGCGCCGGCGGACCCGCCGCAAAGGCTGCCCCCGCGCACCCTCTGGCTCGTTCGCTCGCCTTCGCACTGGCGCTTGTCGCACTCTGCGCGCCCTGGCCATTCCTGCTTCGCGCCATGAGCGGCGATGCGGCGCCGATCCAGGGAAATCCGATGCTTCTCTATACCTCGCAATTCCCGGGCTACGCGTCCTCGCGAACGTATCTCGAACCGATGCCCGGATACATGGCCTATGTCCTCGGGCATCCTGCGACGTTCGCGCTCCGGTGGGTGAAGGACGTCGTTGGCTTCCTCGTCGAGTTCGGCGCTGGGTTAGGACCCATCGCGATCGGCCTCGCCATGGCGGGGCTGCTGCTTCGCGAACCGAAGGGGCGTTTTCGCGATCTGGCGCCGACGCGGCTCTTCTTCCTGGCGATCGCGCTCCAGATCGCCGCGTTCGCCGCGCTGCAACGAAGCCCGCGATTCCTCGTGCCGGTGGTGCCGCTGGCCTGCGTGGCGATCGGAATCGCCGCGGCCCCCGCGCTCGATCGGTTCTGCGGGAGGCGGACGGTGGCGTTTCTCTTCCTGCTTCTCATCGGGGAGCGCGCGGCGACGGTCGGATTCGAGACGCGGTCGGCAGCGCGCCGCTTCCCCTCATTGCCGGTGGCATTGGCGGCCGCGCTCCGCGAGAGAGCGCCGGCGTGGCCGCGGGATCAACTACTGCTGACCGACGTCCCCGATTGGAGCGCGTGGCATCTCGATCGTCCGGCGCTGCTCCTGCCGACGTCGCGTTCGATGGCGCGGGTGATGGAGGATCACCCGGTGGCGGCGATTCTGCTCTCACCCGCCGCGCGGGCGCGGAATGTGGCCGACGGGGACTCCGTCTGGATCGAGATCTGGGATCGCGTGGAGCCGCTCGCGGGATTCCGCGGCCCGATTCCGCTGCCGGGCGGGGCGCGGATTTACGAGCGAGAGGATCCCAGGGTCGCGCCCAGAGACTGAAAGAGACGGTGTGGAGCTTCTCTGCCAAGGGGAAGATTCGCGTCTCGGGCTTGGGCACGTCAGACGGTCGCATCGGCGCCTGCAGGAGAAGTTGGAGTTCGCGGAGAATCCTGACTGGGGGCTCCTCTTCCTCTCGACCATTTTCCGCGATTCTCAGCGAAGCCAGGCCGGCACGCACCCCGACGCCGCCAGGCTAGAGTCAAACATTCGCACTTTGGACGAAAGACGCACCTTTGGTGCCGCCGCGCCCGAAAACCCCTAGAACCAGTCGTTTTGGCGAGGTGTTAGACTTGCAGCACCTCCTCCACGTCCCTGCAGCCGCGGCAAGAAACGGAGAACGACATGCGCCCAAACCTACCGGGCCCTCGCAGCCTCCTCATCGCCACTCGCGTATCCCTCGCCCTCCTCGTCGGTGTCATCCTGCCCGGATGTGGCAGCTCGAGTACCGCTCCAACAGCGCCCTCGGCAACAGACCACGCCGCGCTGGCGACCGGGGGTGCGTCTAAGAGCATTGCTCAGTCCGTCGCCCAACTCGCGCAATCTACCGGCGGCGATTTCTATCCCCTCAGCGTCGGAAATCTGTGGCAGTACTCGCGCGTGTTCAACCTGGGCGATGAAGTCGGTCCCCCCTATGAGGTCCACTCGGCCGTCACTCGCGAGCTGATTGGGACGGAGACCCTTCTGAATCGCTCGTACGTGGTTGAGGAGGAGCGAACCGTCCAGGACACGCGGCCAGGAGAACTTTTCCGCACCTGGACTCGATATCGCCAGGATAGAGCTGGGCTTTACTACGCCGACGTATGCGGGTGCGACCCTCCGATTCTTGACGGAGGGGCGGGAGGATCTCCGAGCCAGGAGTCCTCGACGAGGAGCGACGCATCGACCCCGTCATGGGAAGTCCTCAAGAGCCGGTACTCGCTGGAGCAGCAACCGGCGTTCGAAGCTGCCTATGGCCGTCTCAAGGCGCGTCTGAATCGAGCGCGACATGCCCTCGAAATGGCGTCTGCGCGCATGAGCCGTGACCCTGGGCCCCCGGGAGGCGCGAACGGCGGTGAGGTTGGATTGCTGAAGTACCCTCTACACGTCGGATCAAGCTGGAGCATCCGCGAGGATTCCGGGCTGACCTGGACCGTGGAGGGTGTCGAGCGAATCAACCTGCCGGGGGGTCAGTTCACAGCCTATCGAATTCGAGTTCGGTACGAGGACATGGAACCCGATGACGAGGCGATCATCTGGTACGGGAGGTCTGGTCGGCTCGCACATCGGTTACATCTCAGCGGGATTGCGACCGACAGCAATGGGAACCCGATTGGCACCTTCACCAGCGATGAATCTGAGGAACTCGTTGGGTTGTTGCTGAAGCCGGAATCCAGGTAGGTCACTCAATTCCATTCGGAACGCGCAACCGCGCAATCGGCTACGATGAGTCCCATGGATGCTGATGGTGCGCGGAAGTCGGCCCAGGGCGCGGCAACGAAGATCGCCTGGCGCGGCACCGTGATCTCTGTGCAGCCTCGGATCGGTCTCCTTCGCTCCTTCGACCAGCGCCACCACTCCTACCTTGGCTACGTTCTTCGTCTGCATGGAGCGATTGGTGTCGAGGAGCGAGAGTTCTCGGTCGCGATCGGCGAAGCCGCGCAGGTGAAGCATCAATTCCGCGTAGGCGACGTGGTGAATGGCGAGGGCGTCCCCGTCGCCGATCCGCGGGCCGAGACGGCGGAACTCTACAAGGCGAGCAAGATGCGAGTGGAGGCGCGATCCAGCGAACCGACGCTGTCGCCGCCACCGTGGCACACGCTCGCCATCTCACTTTCCGAGTACCGTAGGCGCGGCCACCGCCGCCTCGACGCGCGCACCTATGGCACGAAGTGCTCGGCTTGTGTCTGGGGCTGCCGGATGCCGGTCGAGATGATCATCGACCAGTGGAATCCCTCGGTGAAGCGGTTTGCGCCAGTCCCTCCAGATGCGGGAAAGCACGACCCATACGAGGCGGT
>ERZ1292633.1743-Hain-H41-02um-R1-1743-length-23097-cov-6_pt2 | contig 14503 bp, 11 predicted proteins | sample MGYA00564406_ERZ1292633 | MGnify/ENA primary metagenome ERZ1292633 (study PRJEB36523, sample SAMEA6512639) | groundwater metagenome | collected 2019-01-08 | study: AquaDiva: Metagenomics assemblies of 32 groundwater samples
GGGGGCAGTTCCCCTGGTGGGGGTGCCCTTCGCATGGACATGGCCAGCGGACACCCCCTCCCAGCTGAGCCGCGGCGCTCGCCTCTCCCGCCTCCTGCTGAGGTTCGTCACGAGGCCGTGCTTCTCATGTCGTCGCCAAGCGATGCATTGCGATTCGCCACGTTGCGCACCGAATCATTGGCTCTGCGCACCGACTGGGCCGCACCCGGCGATGCGATGGCACGCACACCGGGGCCCTCTCATCGAGAGAGAGGCGGGGCCGTCCCGCAGGGCGACTCGACGCTCCCGGTCAATAGGAAGACGAGGAATGCGCGCGACACCAAAGGCGCAGCTGCGGCGGGCCGCCATCACATCGCGCGACCCGCGGCGGCGCCGGCCGACCTCGCCGTGGCGGGCAGTCCCGCGACCCGCCTGCCGCCGTTGCTCGCCTCCGGGCAAGTGAACGAGGCGACGAGCATCGTGGCCTGGCCCAGAGGAGCGGTCAAGTAGTCTCTTGCAGCCGAGCGCGAATGTTTCTAAAGTATAAACTCTAAAGTTTATACGTGTGTTGTACATATGTAGTGTTTAGTTTAGTTTCCAGAGTCCTACCATCATGTTCGACAGTCTGCGCATTATCGTGTTCTGCTGCTACGTTCGGCCCCCCAAACCGAGTGCATACCGACGGTTTTGGTAGCCATGTTCAGCTCCCTGTGGTATGTTTACATTGCGGCTGCCCGAAACGACGACGGTGTCGTCTTAGCTTGTTGGGGCCGCTACTCGAACGTACCAAAAAGCCAAAAATTCGATCAAGAAGAAGACCAAGTCTCTCTCTCGACATCACCCATATACACTCAACCCATACACATTCACCCCCAAAGTGATGTCGTCTCTTTTCGCGATGCCCTTCGTGGTGCTCAACTACGGCGCCGAGATGGTCTACATTTTGAACGACCGCCTTCAGGCGCAGAGCGTGACGAACGAAAAGACGATCAAAGTCATGAGCGATGTGGCCAAAGCCATGTTTGCCCCTGCCTTCGTGAACGAGCTCATGCGGCCCCAGCCAGTCTACGCCGCCAAGGCCTTGCGGGAAATTTTCGACCGCTTGGTGCAGGCGTCGATCATGCGGCTGTCCGAAGCATCCATGGACAAGCTGTACGACCTCATGACCATGGGCTGTAAGCTCAAGGTGGTCACGTGCCGCCGGCCGGAGGACCTCGTCCACCTCACGCTGAAGCACCTCGAGGCCATCGCGTCGTTCCTCCCCGACCCTGCGGCGCCGGCCTCGCTGCTCATTCAGGACGCCAGAACGCTCTTCGAGCGCATGTTTTCCACGTTGTCGCCGGGCCAACTAGCCGACGTTCGGCACACCGTGTTGTGCGTCTTTCAGGACAAGCGCGTGAAAATTTCGATGATGCTGCACGAGGAACTGCAGCTGCCGGATGGGACCTTGGTGCTCCCCCGCGGACTCACCGGCGCGCTGCCGCCTTACGCGGTGCCTAACCTCTGCGAACGTTTTTCCATCGGGCCGCTGGGAACGGTGCGATACTCTACTGCCGGCCATCCCGACTTTGTCGAATCGCTGCCGCACATCGACGTTGTGCAGGCGCCGCCGCCCATCCCGAACAAACCCGCGTACGCGACGCCATGGGCGAACTTATACAACAAGAGCAAAGGGCCGGCCGCGGCAGGAGCGTCACTCGACGGCCCACAGAACAAGCAAGCGCCAGTTCCGCCATCGCCTGTGCCGGTGGCACCTCCGCAGGTCCCGGCCGCCATCGAAGCAGCGGCGCCTGCCGCGCCGTCGCCGCCGCAGGACCACCAACCGCCCCCGCCCCCGCAGAGCTACTCCCCGGTGGCGATGCCTCGGCAGGGCGTGACGGTCGTGCCACTGACTACATCTTCCGTGGCGCATGGTTCTCCCCGCAGCAGCGGCGGCACCGGTGAGGGGGATCTACTTAGCCGGCTGATCCCCGCATCATCCTTTTCGCATCACGCGGCTGGCGGTGGCGGTGGACACGACAACTTTAAATTAGCACTATTTCACGACGACGATGACTTCGGTGGGGTCCTCGTCGACGGCGGCGGAGGGGGCTTCGGCGCCCTTTCTTCCTCGGGCGCCCCGGCGCGAGGCGGCCCTCTGGCGGATGGCTTTAGCACGTTGAAAATCGATCGAGACAATCGCGCGTTGCAAAACGTGGCCGCCACCTGGGGCCCGGCGGCACAGGCGTCTCCGCATCAACTCCAAATGAACAGTGCCAACCGCGGCGGCGATGATCTGTTGGATCTCATGGATTCCTGAGCTACTAGGGGCGGGTGTCTCGCCGAGATGAAACCAAAGGAAGAGCCAGCCCGAATAGTTTACCCCCCCCTCTTTCCTCGCTCAGAACTCTCACTCCCTCTCCGCGCACTTGACCTGTTCTCACCTCCACGAGGATAGCCGTGTTCGGTCGACGCCGTTGAAGGGCCCTCCTTTCTTCGCGTCTCCTAACGTCTTATGTAGTCAGGTTCTCTCGTCAGCAACCTTTTTTCCCCGCCCTGGGCCAAGTTCCCCCTCAGGAAAGAGCGAGAGAGACAGTGTGCGCGAGAGTCGGCGAGAGGTGTACATAGAGAGAGAACGCGAAGCCGTCGTTCGATGTGTCTGTCTATCGCGTGATGCGGAGGGCTCCCCATCCGTCGCCCGGAAACGGAAGTGAGAAGGGACAAAAAAACTGTCCCCGCGACCACCCGGGTAGCGTTTTCCTTTTGCCGAACGTTCCATACACAAACCACATCGGTACGTTAAGAAAAAAAGGGACCAATGTTGCGATTCTGCAAGCGATCGACGGGCGTGGCGGCCGTCGCTGCCTGTTCGCCGCCTGTGGTGTCAGGCTGTGCCGCCATGACGGCGATGCTGCTCAGCTCTTCCCGGTCGTACCGTGTGATGCCGCACATTGACAACGAGATTGAAGAGCTGGCCGAGACGCAGAAGCAGGGCCGCTGGTTCATGGGGAAAAAAGTACTCTACTGCGCGCCGCCCAAGCAAGGAGAGCTCATGTGTGACAAGCTGAACGACCGCGAGCGTCGACGCAACGGGACGTGGCCGGAGAAGAGCCTCGCCCGTGGGATGACCCAGCTCTGGGCAAAGGACGGTGTGCTTCAGCAGATCGATGCGCACCACGAAAACAAGATTATTACGATCACCGTCGTCGGCTTCGACGGCCATCCTTTTCACTTCCGCATCCCCGCGATGCCCGACGTGACGCTCAATACGCTGATCGACGGCAGCGGCATCTGTCATGGCTGGGGCAACATTTGGGGCGCGTGCCGAAACAGTGACTGCGGCGACTACCTGCACGGCGATGGCTGCCTTGTCAACGTCGACATCGACACGCTCGATAGGCTGCCGGTTCCAGGCCGATGGGAGTACAGCTCCCTGACGCACTATCGCTCGATGAACCGCGCGGACATCAAGTGGAACACGCGCTTCTCCTGCCAACTGAAGCTCACGGAGGATCTAGACGGCGGGCTATTCGCCATGAAGCAGTTCTATTCCCGCTCGCTCCGAGAGCAAGCCGCCGATTGGGGTGAAGACGACAACTACGCGACGTTAGCATGCCACAAGTGCAGGAAAATCGAGCCTTGGGCGCCGATGCTCGAGGAGCCCACGATGCGCTGCTTCAACCTCCAACCCGAGATGCTGTGGCTGAGCGACTACGAGAGCGTGCTCAAGCATAAGTACCCGCGATATGAGCGCAAGGACGGCTTCCATACTAAACCCGAGTACTGGGCAGCGTACGTCTAGACCGCGAGCCGACAGAGGACAACCGAGAGCCCAGAAGCGGAGAGATGATGACGCGCGTCTTCGAGTGGCAGTAGGCCGGCAGCGACGTGTGTTTGAGTGCGATGTGTGCGGTGCGTTTCTTTCTCTCTCTCTCTCTCTCCTCGTCGATGACCGACCGTCAAAGACGCCCCCCGCCCCCGCCGATTCCGTACCATTCCCGTCCCTCCTCGCATGATCAACTGTACGGTTGCCCGCGGTTTCCAAATTGTTTTTTTTCTTTGAATGGGATCTATCTTCACGAGAAACAAAGGGTCTTTCCACCCTCTTTAGTTTTCCCGCCAACACAACGTCAATCATGTCGGCACCGCACCAACCTCCGTTCAAGTTCAACATGTGGAGCTTCATCTTCCACCACACGTTCGCACGCGGCTACACGCGCATTCCGATCTTGCTCAGCATTCCGCTGGTCTGGAAGAGCTGGCTGGAGCCGTTTGTCGAGGCGGAGTTCAAGTACCTGAACAAGGGCCACACGCAGCAGGAACTGTGGGACGCTATCGAAAAGCGCACGAACGAGCGCATCGCAGCGAAGGCCGCGTAACACAAGGCGTGCCAAAGCCAGACAGGGGGAGGGACAAGAAGGCTCTCCTTTTCCCCTGCCAGCTCAGGTAGCAGGAGAGAGTGCCGCAGCACCGGGGGGGAGGGCGTCTGTGTGGGATGTTGTGTTTGTGCTCCATGCGTGGGTGTATGTGGGGATGGGGAGGGAAGCTTTTGTGCCAGTGAGAGAGCCCCGCCGCCGCCGCTGGTTGGAATACGCTGGGCCACGCACTATGAGTCCCACATCCATCGTCTGCTTGTTGTTCGGTTTACCCTCCCGCCTTCAAAAAAGCCACTGCCACCATAAGAGCGAGCAAAGAGAGAAAACCCCTCTCTCAACACGCCTATTACACACCCCCTACTGCCGAGATGACGTACGTTAACGTCAACATGGAGCAGCACGTGGTGCTAGAAGGCTTTCCGAGCGACGTCGGTCCAGCCAAGAAGGAGAAGTTCAGGCAGGTGTTTGAGACCAACGTGCTAAAAATGCAACTTGGGCACACCAACTTCACCCTGAAGCTCCTCGACGACGCCAATGGCTTCGTCGTCGGCGCGTTCCTCGATTGCAAAACGGTGACACAGGCCGATACCGCCGTGGCCAAGTTGCACAAATATCCATTCACGAAGACGTCTGAGATCAAGGCATACCGATGGTCGGACTTCACGAAGTTCCTCGAGACGTCGGAGCACTACAGCGCGGCGGCGGTAACGGACGCCTCGTCCGCCGCCACGGGCTCGTCCGCCACCGCCGGCGATCAGCAATTAGTGGACACGACGAACACGTTCATGCTTGACCCCCGTGCGCGACCGCAGCTCCTCACCAAAGCCGGGGAAACGTACGATGTCAATATTCACTGGCTCAACAACACGCGTGGAGCGCTGGATCTCATTCGCGGCCCGTCGAAGGATCCCGAGTGCAAGCTGTGGTCCGAAATGGACCGCAGGGCGAAGCGGTTGCAGACGGGGATTCCGAATCCGATGCCCATGTGGTCGCCGCTCGGCAACTATCTCATGACTCAGCATCCCACTGGCATTAACTTCTGGGGAGGGAGAGGATTTTCACCTATTTCCGAAATTCCGCTCGCGCAGGTGGAAAAAATTCAAGTTTCGCCCTGCGAAACGTTCCTAGTGGTCTGGGCGGGTGAAAACTACCAATTCTGGCACATTGCGGAGGCACGGTTGATCAAGGAGATGAAGGCTCCCGCTACCGGTGACTGGCCCGTGTTCAAGTACAACACGTCCGATGAGCTCGTGGGCTTCGTCCACAAGACGCTGAAGGGCCAAAGCTACGTCGACATTTTCAAGGCGTCAACGATGGTGCGTCTCATCCCCTCCAACGACCCGGAGGCACGCCACACCATCCACCCAGGCGAAAATGAGCGGTTGACGTCGTTTGAGTGGTCGTCGTCCAATCCGAATCTGTACGCCTTCGTCGTGGCAGGCGAAGAGTCCGCTGGCTTGCGCGTTCACGTGGAGCGGATCGCGTACAGCGGCTTTGGCGACGTCGCGGACATCGTGACTCTAACGCGTCGAAATTTCTTCCAGGCGTTGAGTGTAGAATTGCTCTGGCAGGGTGATGCGAATAGCCTTGCGGCCAAAGTGACCAAACTTAAAGGGTCCGACTACACCATCTTCCGCGTGAACAGCTCAACCGTCTCCGCGGAATCGCTCGAGTTGAAGCCCGTCGAAGGCAAGCAGGTCGAGGCGTTGCGCTTTGCCTGGCAGCCGTGCGGCAATCGCTTCGCGGTGATCGAACAGGAAAAGGGCGACATGGACACCCCGAAAAAGTGGGCCGTGTTCTATCAACTTGAAAAGGTAGGTTTCAAGGAGCTATCGACGTATCGGACGGAAGGACATCGGCTACACTGGGCCCCTCGCGGACAACGGTGTGTGGTGTCCAACTTTGAGCGTTCCGCGATCGAGTTCTTCGGTGTTTCCGGTGCGCTGACCGAACGATCACCCCATCCTCAGTTTACCATGATCGCGAATGGCCAGCACCATATGGTCACCGGGGCACAATGGGACCCCACCGGTCGCTTCTTCGTGACGGTGACGTCAAGCTTGGAGCAGCAGATGGACAACGGTATTCGTGTGTGGAATGTGAACGGCATCCTGATCCTGCAGGAAAAGATGACGCGCCTCAGCCACGTCGCATGGCGCCCATTGGCACGCACCGTGCTGTCGTCTGAGGAAGTGGCGAAGATCCGGCAGGAGTTGCCCGAGACGTCGAGGCGGTACGTCGCCGAGGCGCTCGAAGAGCAGCAGAAGACGGAATCGGCGACGACGAAACGGAAAACCGAGCTTGAAGGTAAGTACAAGAAGACCATGGACGCCATCCAGGCCCACTCGGTGGAACACGAATGGGCCGTCACGCGGCTCGAGGAAATCGCCAGAGCACCGGCGCACAAGCACGCACAGAAGCTGCTCGCGGAGTTGGCGGCGGCGGCTGCTGCCTAAGCGGAACGAACCAGCATGATGGGGGGGGAACAGGTACCACCCCCCCCACCTTTTTTTCGCTCCTTGTTAAAACTCAATTAATGCCCTCTCTCCCCCTTTCACACCTCTCGAATCTTCCTGAGTCGGTAGATAGAGAGATAGGAGGGGCGGCCGTCCGTGCGAGGAGCGCAATTAATATCGTGATGGGGGGTGCGCTTTTTTGCAAAGCGGAAGAGAGAGAGAGAAGTGCACAGGGCTTTGGTCACCGCCGCCGCCGCCGTCGTGACCATTCGCACGCCGTCCTGATCAACTGGAAGATCACCTTGCCGTCAATAAGGAAGAGAGGTTCACAGGTTAGGAAACACACTTTCCCCGTGTCCCTCCCCCCCCCCTCATCGTCGAAAACCCACTCGCTCCCCCTTTACACGCGATGAAACGATGGCTGGGTGTGGTGATCGGCGGATGCCCCTCCTCCCTCTCCTCAGGGGGCGCGGGGCTCGTCGTATCGTTCGTTCGCGGCTCCTCAGTCAGCACCACCGCTATCGCTGCAACGGTCGTGACCACTCCTCGGCCGGCACTGGCGGGGCATCCTGTGACAAGGGGGAAGCGTGGTGCGCCAGTCGGCCGCGAGTCGCGCAACGACAAGGTCGCCGATAGCTTCCCCGCAGTAGGCAGCGTCCTGGCGCTCTGCCCATTGCGACTTTGTTCAGCGCGAGGGTCATCGTCGTCCGCACGTGGCCCCCTCGCGACGAGCGGCCACATCGCCACACCGTCGGACGCCCCTTCGTGCAACCCCGAAGTGGAAGCACCCCAGTTGCCGCCGACACCTCCTCCTCCTGATGACCCACCGGCGAACTGCAATGATAACCACACCAACACGGCGGCAGGTCCTCCCACGGCGAGTGCAACGCCGCCATCGCCACCGGACACACCGCCCGAAGCGGTGGGTCCGAGCGTAATAAAAACCGGATCAGCGTCGCTCGCGGCCAAGAGCGACGACGATGACGACGGCCTGTTAGTGGTCGAGCCGATGAGGTGGGAACAGGCGCCGGTCGACGTCAATAAGATCGTCGACGAGAAAGGTCAGTACATTGTGAGCCGCGTCAAGTGGCACGAAGGCGCCCTGGCGTATGCGACGCCTCCTCCACCGGGACCCTTGGCCCCTCGCTTTGGCTACAACGTCGTGCAAGTTAAGAAGGGCATCACCTACTGGCAGTGGTACCGCAAAAATCCGCACTTCAGCTGGCGGCATCTGAACATTCACTTCGTCTTCATGGTCGGCCTGACCTACCTCATGACGTTTCTCATCGAGGAGATTCGACACGTGGAGTATGAAATGAAGGCCCCAGGGGCGATGGCGGGGGAGGTCTTGGGCAAAGGCGGCCCAACCGGCCGCACGCGAAAGACGACGTTTAGCCGGGAGGAGGTCGATGCCATCACCGCGAAGATGCAGGATTCGTACATGTCGGGGAAGGAAACCGACTACGTGGGCAATCGTGACTACGCGATGCGGAAGATCGCGCGGCCCAAGGAGTTTAGCATCGCCGACGTGCAGAACGTGCGTCGCCGCCCGTCGGAAGCCGCCGCCATCGCCTCGGACGGTCCCGCGGCGCTCATGCACTCCTCCTCCGCGTAGTCACAATCCGCCCCGATCACACACACACAAACCGTCCAGGCTCACGCAGCTCCCTGTTCGCCCAACTGAGGGATGTTGAACACGATCGGATCAAAATCGCGAATGGATCACATTGCGACCCCCCAACCCATCAAAAAACAAAGGCTTCGTCTGTTTTCCTCCTACCCCCTTTCTCCCGCCACACCTCGACCACCGCGGAACGTTCTGGAGTGTGCGCAGTTTGCAACTTTTTTTTTAGCCGTCGCGTTCAGCATTATTCTCTAGCTGGTGCAACGTGCAACCCGTCGTTCGCCCAAAGGCCGTTGTGATTTTCCATCAACAAGAATGCTGTGGAGCGAAGACGAGTTCACGGTGAACTCACCGGGAGCGGCCGCCAATGGCAGCTTCCTATCCAAGAAGACGTCACAAGTGGCCAAACTCTACGCGACCGAGGCGTTGAGCGCCTTCGGATCGACCGACGCGAGGTCGTTTCAAGTCACGGAGGTCCTGACGCCGGAGCAACTCGTAAAACATCAAGCCAACATTCCACGTCTCCCCATCGCAGAATTGAAGCACTCGTGCGACCTCTACTTGAAGTCCATCGAAGGGTTGGCGAGCGCGGAAGAGTACGAACGGAACGCCGCGTTGGCCGACGAACTGTGTGCTCCAGGGGGCGAAGGGGAAGCCCTTCAGCAGCAGTTACTGGCACGCGAGGCGAGCCACGGTGCGCCCAGCTGGCTGGAGCCGTGGTGGGACGACATGTACCTCGTCACCCGCGACCCCGTGCCCATCAACGTGAACTACTTCTTCGGCTTCGAGGACGACGCGAACGCCGACCACATGACGCAGGTCGGGCGGGCAGCCGCGCTGACGCACGCGGCGGTGTGCGCGTGCGTGCAGATCCGGAACGGAACGTGGTCGCTGGACACGGAGCGCGGGAAGCCGCTGTGCATGTCACAATACCGGCGCGTCTTCTGCGCGTCGCGTGTTCCAGGGGAGCTGCGAGACCGGATCGTGTCGTATGCGTCGTCGCCGCTGCTGGACGACGAGAAGCTGTCGACGACGTGCGAGTACGTCGCGCGCGCGCCGAACCACATCGTGGTGATGGCGAGGAACCGGATGTTCAAGGTCGCCGTACTGGATGAGTCGGGAAAGCCGCTGCCGCTGGAGGCGCTGCTGGAGGCGATGGCGGCGGTGGCCGAAGCGGTCGACGCGCCCGGGTCGCGCGCGGGGCCGCCAGTGGGGCTGCTCACGACGATGGAGCGCACGGCGTGGTATCACGCGCGGCAAGCACTCGTGGCAGCGCACCCGGCGAACGCGCAGACGCTCGACGACCTGCAGAGCGCCATCGTAGTCGTGGCGCTGGACCAGGTGGTCGTGGGCGACCTGGACGAGCTGGCGCGCGTGCTGCTGCACGGCACCGGCACGAATCGATGGTTCGACCGGCACAACCTGATCGTCACGGCGTCCGGGAGGGCAGGCATCAACTTCGAGCACAGCGTGGGGGACGGCGCGACGACGCTGCGCGTGGCGGACACGATGTACAGGCAGAGCGGCAAGGCGGGCCTTCCGAGCGCGCTGGTGGCGGCGGCGCGCGCGAAGGCGGCGGCTGCGCGGACGCTGCCGCAAGGCACGACGGAAGTCACGTGCGGCGTCGACGGGACGGTGGACTCGCTGATGCGCGGGGCCTTCGACGACTTCCGAACGCTGATCGAAAGCAATGAGACAACGACGCTCAGCTACAAGCACTTCGGCGGCGACTACATCAAGAAGGCGGGCATCTCGCCCGACGCGTTCGTGCAGCTGGCGTTCCAGCTGACGCACTACCGGCTGTTCGGGCGGCTGGAGGGCACGTACGAGTCGGCGAGCACGCGAGGATTCCTGCACGGCCGCACGGAGGTGGTCCGTGGCGTCTCGCGCGCGGCGCTGGATTTCTGCGAGGCGTCGACGCAGCCGGCGTTCGCCCGCCGGATCCACTCGAAGGTGCCGGACCAGGCGCAGCTCCTGCGCTGGGCGGCGGAGGCGCACGTCGAGTACATGCAGCACGCGAAGGCGGGGCTCGCGGTCGACCGCCACTTCCTGGCCCTGCGGATGCTGGCCATGCAGCACGACCTGCCGCTTCCGGCACTGCTGCAGGACCCGATTTTCAAGCGCGCATGCCACTGGACCCTGTCGACGTCCCACTGCGGGTCTTCGGCGCTGTCGCTGTTTGGGTTCGGGCCCGTTGTGGCCGACGGGTTCGGGCTCGGCTACATGATCAAGAATGACACGATTTCGGTGACCGTCACGGCGAAGTATACGCATCGCGCGCGGGCCAGCGAGGTGTTCGCGTCGATGCTGGAGTCGTCGCTGCTGCAGATGAAGGCCATCGTCGAGTGCGACTGGGAGAAGCGCCGCAACCAGAAGCCGACCGCGCTTGCCTTCTCGCATCCAACCACCGGCACCGTGGACTTCGAGTACGAGCCCGGCCGCGGCTTCGTCTATCGCAACAGCCGCCGGCAGCAGTCATCGCTGTACTCCTCCACGTAGCCTCCGACCGGACGGAAGGGACGCTGTGAACACAGGGACCTCCCTCCCACATGATGGATCAGATAGGTCAGTCAGTTCACCGTCCCCCCATCGGGTGCCTCACCACCAGGGTGCGCCGCTGTCACACACTGCCCCCGCTTTGGCACACCCGCCGCTGTGGTACGCGCAGGGTTGAACCTTTGTCGTCTCCCTCTCATCCGCTCTCTTTCCCCCCTCCGTCATCCGACATTGTTCCGTTCCGTTCAACGACCAAATCGCCCCTGGATCGATGCCCAGCCAAATCCGCATGGGCTTTATCCATTCACCCATGTCGTAACAGCTTCACGGGCGCTTCGCATCAAAGTTCCCCCCACCCACCCTTGCTATTTTTCCTTTCTTCGCGTGAATGTATCGGCTGTGGAGGATGCAACAGCAGCTTGTCGACGAGGATAGCGAGCGACAAATGGCGGAGTCGGCACTGAAGCGCCGAGGTGGCGGCCCCTCCCGTCGCCCCGTCGCGATGAGGCCGTCGCCGGATGCTGATGTCAAGGCGACGCCGGCTACAGCTGTTCGTCAGAGTGACCAACAGGACAATCGAACGAGGCAGACGCAGGAAGAAGAACAGACGAAGAAGCGTACCGACGACGTCTTTGCGGCAGCCGTCACCAGCGACGGCGACTCTCGAGCGGCCGCATCTCCAATGTTCGCCCGTGAGGCTGTAAGCGCTTTTGGAAGCACCGCTGCCGGCTCCGCGGCGCTGCAGCGAAGTCACGGACCCCATAGCGTTCAGGAACATCAACGACGCGTGCCCCGACTACCCGTGTGTTCGCTTCGAGACACGTGCGAACGGTACTTGAAGTCCATCGAAGGGTTGGCGAGCGCGGAAGAGTACGAAAGGAACGTCGCCTTGACCGTTGCTCTCCAAATTCCGGGGGACGTCGGAGTCAAGCTGCACAACCACTTACTGGCACGCGAGGCGAGCCACGGTGCGCCCAGCTGGCTGGAGCCCTGGTGGGACGACATGTACCTCGTCACCCGCGACCCCGTGCCCATCAACGTGAACTACTTCTTCGGCTTCGAGGACGACGCGAACGCCGACCACATGACGCAGGTCGGGCGGGCAGCCGCGCTGACGCACGCGGCGGTGTGCGCGTGCGTGCAGATCCGGAACGGAACGTGGTCGCTGGACACGGAGCGCGGGAAGCCGCTGTGCATGTCACAATACCGGCGCGTCTTCTGCGCGTCGCGTGTTCCAGGGGAGCTGCGAGACCGGATCGTGTCGTATGCGTCGTCGCCGCTGCTGGACGACGAGAAGCTGTCGACGACGTGCGAGTACGTCGCGCGCGCGCCGAACCACATCGTGGTGATGGCGAGGAACCGGATGTTCAAGGTCGCCGTACTGGATGAGTCGGGAAAGCCGCTGCCGCTGGAGGCGCTGCTGGAGGCGATGGCGGCGGTGGCCGAAGCGGTCGACGCGCCCGGGTCGCGCGCGGGGCCGCCAGTGGGGCTGCTCACGACGATGGAGCGCACGGCGTGGTATCACGCGCGGCAAGCACTCGTGGCAGCGCACCCGGCGAACGCGCAGACGCTCGACGACCTGCAGAGCGCCATCGTAGTCGTGGCGCTGGACCAGGTGGTCGTGGGCGACCTGGACGAGCTGGCGCGCGTGCTGCTGCACGGCACCGGCACGAATCGATGGTTCGACCGGCACAACCTGATCGTCACGGCGTCCGGGAGGGCAGGCATCAACTTCGAGCACAGCGTGGGGGACGGCGCGACGACGCTGCGCGTGGCGGACACGATGTACAGGCAGAGCGGCAAGGCGGGCCTTCCGAGCGCGCTGGTGGCGGCGGCGCGCGCGAAGGCGGCGGCTGCGCGGACGCTGCCGCAAGGCACGACGGAAGTCACGTGCGGCGTCGACGGGACGGTGGACTCGCTGATGCGCGGGGCCTTCGACGACTTCCGAACGCTGATCGAAAGCAATGAGACAACGACGCTCAGCTACAAGCACTTCGGCGGCGACTACATCAAGAAGGCGGGCATCTCGCCCGACGCGTTCGTGCAGCTGGCGTTCCAGCTGACGCACTACCGGCTGTTCGGGCGGCTGGAGGGCACGTACGAGTCGGCGAGCACGCGAGGATTCCTGCACGGCCGCACGGAGGTGGTCCGTGGCGTCTCGCGCGCGGCGCTGGATTTCTGCGAGGCGTCGACGCAGCCGGCGTTCGCCCGCCGGATCCACTCGAAGGTGCCGGACCAGGCGCAGCTCCTGCGCTGGGCGGCGGAGGCGCACGTCGAGTACATGCAGCACGCGAAGGCGGGGCTCGCGGTCGACCGCCACTTCCTGGCCCTGCGGATGCTGGCCATGCAGCACGACCTGCCGCTTCCGGCACTGCTGCAGGACCCGATTTTCAAGCGCGCATGCCACTGGACCCTGTCGACGTCCCACTGCGGGTCTTCGGCGCTGTCGCTGTTTGGGTTCGGGCCCGTTGTGGCCGACGGGTTCGGGCTCGGCTACATGATCAAGAATGACACGATTTCGGTGACCGTCACGGCGAAGTATACGCATCGCGCGCGGGCCAGCGAGGTGTTCGCGTCGATGCTGGAGTCGTCGCTGCTGCAGATGAAGGCCATCGTCGAGTGCGACTGGGAGAAGCGCCGCAACCAGAAGCCGACCGCGCTTGCCTTCTCGCATCCAACCACCGGCACCGTGGACTTCGAGTACGAGCCCGGCCGCGGCTTCGTCTATCGGTCGACGCGAGTCGGCGTGTCTCGCCTGTAATTCCACACCTCCTGTAACCCGAATGGCGGCCAGCCGCAGGGCCAGGCAATGTCGATGACTGATCGCGAGGTTTGTACGGTTGAGCGCTTTTCCTGCCGCTCATACAGGGCTCATAGTCACGCATGCATCCACGCGCTCCTCCTCATCCGCATGACCGAGCCTCCTACGGCAGCAGCACGACGGAGGGCGTTTCCAGCAACCGGCCGACGTCGCGGCGCGAGCTGCTCGCCTCTCGGAAAGCCGACCTGGTGTCCTTGAACGCCTGCCGATTTGCGTCGCTGAGGTCCCGACCAATGGTGGTGCCTCCCCCTTTCGTGCCCCAACCACCGCGAACCGGGTCGACAACACGTAACGACACGAAGCTGAATAACGGCACCAGCGGTGCGGTGTTACCGTCGATGCACAACGTTCGGTCCTCGCAAGCGGCCCGCCATTCGGGCAGCGACATGACCGTCGCAGCGGCTGCGTTCTCATCGGCGAGTGGATTCCGGCTTCCCGTTGTTGCTTCGCCTGCCGCCGCGGAATCGCCGCCCTCCGCCGCGTCGACCTTCAGCGCTCCGGCCGATGATTTGACCCGCGCGATCCCTGGCTGGTACTACGGTGTCCCTCGCGACGGCGACTCCCTTCGTCGTCGCCACGAGCGCCGTGCCGCGAGCGTTCCCTTTGTCAACGTTAAACTGATGCACAGCGTCGCGCCTCGCTATTTGCACCACAAGATTATGAGCACCATCAAGACGGCCGCGGGCACGCTGCAGGAGGAGGCCCCGCTCTACAGCAGTTTCTCAAAGGACTTCGCCTTTCGCGAGCGCGACGTCGCCGCCCTTGTTTGAAA
>ERZ1292633.3760-Hain-H41-02um-R1-3760-length-14493-cov-59_pt1 | contig 14493 bp, 13 predicted proteins | sample MGYA00564406_ERZ1292633 | MGnify/ENA primary metagenome ERZ1292633 (study PRJEB36523, sample SAMEA6512639) | groundwater metagenome | collected 2019-01-08 | study: AquaDiva: Metagenomics assemblies of 32 groundwater samples
GAGCCTCGATGGCTTTTTCTCTTGCCCAAGTCGTGAATTATTCAGGCTAGACCGGTGGGGCGGATTCTCGGAGATCGGTCCGGCAAGGACCCTGCGAACCAGCCTGCCCCCAGACCCACGGAAGCACCTGCATGGAGGGCTTGATTCACGGCTTACGCCAAGAGGGACAGGCAATGCTCTTGCTGAATGAACTCAAACAAAGAGTAGCGGCAGGTTCCTGCAGCAGGGCTTTCAACCCCTTCGCCATTCACCTCGCCTACGGTCTCGCAAATAATTCGCTTCCCAAATGTCGGTTTACCATCCTGCCAATCAACGTCGCGTCAATCACGATCATCGGCGAGCAAGAGGTATGCTCCATATATGCCGAATATGCCGATGTGTTACGACCAGCATAGGCGTCATCTCCAGGCACGGAATTTTTCCGTCGGAAGGAGAAATCCAAACGCCGCTCGGCCTCCGTAATTCATCTGAAGGCCCGATTCCTAGCGTGTTTCTTCGAACAACATTCCACCCGGTACAAAGGAGAATCAGACATGACCTCTGAGAACATTCCGGCAGTAGTGGCCAGATATTTCAGCGCAATAGGAGAAAAAGACCCGGACGCCTGGGTCGCCTGCTTCGCGGAGCAGGGAACCAGTTACGAACCGGGATCTCCCACGCCCCTCCAGGGACATACCGCCCTGCGCCAATTTCTGGTGAATGTCCTCGGAGCCTTTCAAAAAATCGAGATGACAGCGGACCACATCTTCCTTTCCGGCAACCGGGCAGCAGTGAAGTTCACGGGGCGTGGCACCGGCAAGAACGGCAGGCAAGTGATCTTCGAAGGCATCGATGTGTTCGAGATCAACCAGGAAGGAAAAATTCAAACCATGTGGGGCTACTGGGATCCAGCGGCGATGATGGCGCAACTGCAAGGTTAGAGACCGTCAGAGGCTCAGGAGGAAACATGATTAAAAATCACATCATTTACAACTGTTACCTCGACTGGTCGTTTGACTTAGAGCGGGCCGAGGGCAGTTACCTCTGGACCCGGAACGGACAGCAACTCATCGATTTTACCTCTGGCTGGAACACGACTAATCTCGGCTGGAATCATCCGGAAGTCGCCGAGGCCTTGGTCAGCCAAGTCAAAAAGAACACCTATGCACCCATGTGGACGGCCGATGCCGCGCAAAACGAGTATGCCGCGCTCCTGACCGCCGCGCTTCCGGCGCCACTCACCGCGGTTGGACGGGCTACCGGCGGGACCGAAGCCAACGAGATGGCCATCAAGACCGCCCGAGTCTTCACCGGACGGAATAAGATCGTCGGGTTTCAAGAGACCTATCACGGGCAGTCCGTGAGTACGCTCGCGATTGGGTTTCCTGGCCCGCCGGTTCACGACTTCGTTCAACTCACCTATCCCCAGACCTACAGAACCGACAAATCTCCGGAGCGCGTCCTTCAGGAGTTTGCCGACGAACTGGAGCGAGTGCTTTCTACGCGAGAGGTAGCGGCCCTGTTCACTGAGGCCGGCATTATCACAGGGTGGGGCTCCACCTATGTCGCACCCAGTGGCTACCTGCCACTGGTGAGAAAGCTCACCGAACAATATGGGACCTTGATGATTCTGGATGAAGTCGGGACCGGCTTCTCCCGCTGCGGGGCGTTGTTTGGCCTGGAACTGGGAGGGATCACACCGGACATTGTGACCTTTGCCAAGGCGATCTCCAACGGCACCGCCCCCATCGGCGCCATGGTCACGCGCGACGACATCGCCGAGGCCACATTGGCGAAGAGCATCTTGCTGTCGACGTTCGGCTGGACCCCCGTCGCCTGTGCCGTCGCGCTTCGAACGCTCCACATTCATCAACGTGACAAGGTATGGGAAAAGGCCAAACGAGATGGAGCACATATCATGAATCGACTCAAGAGCGAACTGGGTGATCATCCGAAGGTGGGGGACATTCGCGGGATAGGCATGGAAATCGGCATCGATATCGTGAAAAACACAAGCACCAAGGAGCACGATGCAGCGACTGTGGAAAAGATTGTCCAGCAGGCCTTCAAACGGAACCTGCACATCGTCTGCGATCACCACAGCAACATTCAACTCATGCCGCCCCTCACCATCGAACGCGCGACTTTGGATGAAGGGCTTACCAGGCTGATCGAAAGCATCAAAGCGATCGGATAGGGAGGAGTATATGAGGCACCTCAGTTCAATGGGAGACAGGGCGGTGCCTGGATGAGCTAATCACGTCGGACAGGCTCCTAGATGGTTTTATTATCGACAGTTGATGAGATTCAGAAAACAATAATCTCCGATCACAAAGAAAGAAGGAGATCCATCATGAAATTCATGCTCACCTTCACCATTCCATCCGATAAGGAAAAACGGAACGAAGCGATTGCGCGATTCCAGAAGACGGGCGGACAGCCACCTCAAGGGGCCAAGTTGCTGGGACGTTGGACGCAGCTTGATATGAGCAAGGTGTATGCGTTGGTCGAGTCGGATGATCCGAAAGCGTTGGCTGGGTTTGCCATAGATTGGAGCGATCTCCTCGAAGTGGACACGGCGCCGGTGATGGAGGATCGGGACTTGTCTGACGTGCTGACACGTGTCGGCAAGTAGGTTAAACGGGCGGTTTCGTCACGAACTCCATGAATAATGCGGGCGAGACGACAGGCATACGCTCATGCCACGTTCAATAAACCTGGGGATCGCTCAACCGGATATGGCCGTTTCCCCCGTTCAGAACATCAATGCCTATAAGTCGATCAAACCGCCCGGGATTTGATCGAGCTTGGATCAGCGTTGTGCTGACCGTCGAGAGGCTGGTCGACTTCCAGGTCCAGCCAGAAACCAGAACGAGAATAAGAGGGAGGCCCCCCCATGCGTATTCAAGCAATGGCGGCACGAAGCCGCGGCGAGGAATTGGTTCCCTGGACCTACGAACCGGCCGCGCTGGGTCCCTTCGACTGTCTGCTGCGCGTCCTGGCCTGTGGTCTATGCAGCAGTGACCTGCATATGGTCGACAACCACTGGGGCATGTCCCGTTACCCGCTCGTGCCGGGGCACGAAGTGGTCGGAGAGGTGGTGGACATCGGCTCGCGCGTCAATCAGATTTCCGTCGGTGACCGCGTCGGGGTCGGATGGCAGCGGTCAGCCTGCTTCCAGTGCCACGATTGTGTGAGCGGGAGAGAGCACTGCTGCAACAAGGGATATCAGGCCCTGCTCGCTGATGGCTACGGCGGCTTTGCGGAACAGATGGTCGCGGACAGCCGCTTTTGTTTTCCCATCCCTGACGGTCTCCCGACCGATGTGGCCGGTCCGCTCCTCTGCGGCGGGATCACGGTCTACTCCGCCCTGAGCAGCGCGGGCATGACTGCCGGTCAAGAGTCCCAAGAGATTGGGGTCATCGGGCTCGGCGGCCTCGGGCACCTGGCGATTCAGTTCGCGGCCAAGTCAGGGAATCGCGTGACCGTGTTTACGTCCAGCGAGGATAAGGCCACTGCAGCATCCCGGCTGGGCGCTCACCAAACGATCCTCACGCAACCGGACGGTCGGCCCGCCTCGGCTCCGGATCGGCCACTCGATCTGTTGATCAGCACCGTGCCGATTCAACTCCCATGGGAAGCCTACGTCGAGCTGGTCCGGCCAGGCGGCGCCCTGACCTTCGTGGGTGTCCCACCCGGACGAGCCCCCCTGCCCCTGGACGCCATGATCCTGCATCGTCGTCGACTGCTCACCAGCTCCATCGCCGGCCGCCCGATGATTCAGGAGACGCTGGACGTGGCCGCGCGTATCGGGGTGCGACCGACCATCGAAACGTTCCCTTTGGCTGAGGTTAACCACGCCATCAAGAAGTTACGGGAGAATCGGGTCCGCTATCGCGCGGTGCTGATGGTCGAATAGAAAGGATCATGTGGACGGCGCCATGCAAGCTGCAACAGTCCGATCAGCCGGCACTCGGAGAGAGTAGGTAGTCGAAGTCGGCCTTCGTCAACAGGCCCTGCCCGGCGCCGCGCACCGCGCCGGCCATGACCGCATCGTACAGATCGAGTTTCCGTTGCTTGAGCGCCATCATCTTTTCCTCGATGCTGTGGCGCATGAGAATCCGCACGATCGAGACGGTCCGTTGTTGCCCGATGCGGTGTGCGCGGTCCGACGCCTGGTTCTCCACCGCCGGATTCCACCAGGGGTCCAGATGAAACACGTAGGTCGCTTTGGTGAGATTCAGTCCCTGGCCCCCCGCCTTGAGACTTAAGAGAAACACGTCCGGCTGTTCGCCGTCCTGAAACGCCGCCACGCGGGTCTTGCGCGCGGTCGCCGCGGTGGAGCCATCCAGGCGATGGTGCGGCAACGCATGCCGGGCGCAGGATTCCTGCACGAGGTCCAGAAAACTGGTGAACTGCGAGAAGACCAGGGCGCTGTGCCCCTCGTCCAGCAAGACTTGCAGCCGTTCCACCAGGAAGTTGAGTTTGGGCGAGGGTTCGTCGGTGCGGTTCGTCAGCAGACGCGGCGAGAGACAGACTTGACGGAGTTTGAGGATGGCCGTCAGTGCGATGAACTGAGCCTGACCGGATGTTTTGGTGCGGTAGGCCTCGTCGATCGTGGAGCGGATTTGGGCGACCGTCTGCTGGTAGAGCGCCTTTTGCCGCTCGGTTAAGTCGAGGAACACCTCGCTCTCAATTTTCGGCGGCAAGTCGTGGAGAATCTCGCTCTTCGTCCGCCGCAGAATGAAGGGCCTGGTCCGGCCAAGCAACCGTTCCAGCGCGCTGCCTTGGACACGTTTGAGATCTGCCTTGAACCGGTCGTAGTCACCGAGGAGTCCGGGCAAGCAGAGATCGATGACCGAGAAGTACTCGCCCACGTGATTTTCAAGGGGGGTGCCGGTCAACGCAATATTGAAGCGCCCCCTGAGTCGGCGGACCGCGCCCGTGGTGCCGGCCAGGATGTTCTTCACCGCCTGGGCTTCGTCGAACAGGATGACGTGAAATGCCATACGTTCCAATCGGTCGATGTCCCGGCGGACGAGTCCATAGGTCGTGAGGACGACTTCGCCATCCTGCGCATCGAGGGTCCGCGCGCTGCCGCTGTAGACATGGACCTTCAAGCCGGGAGCGAAGCGCGCCAGTTCCTGTTCCCAGTTGAAGAGCAGACTCGTCGGCACGACCACCAAGTGAGGGCCCTTCACACCGATCGACGCCTTGATGCGCCCTTCCTCAATGGCCGCCAACAGACAGATGGCCTGGAGCGTCTTTCCCAATCCCATGTCGTCCGCCAAACAGGCGCCGAAGCGGTGCTCGTAGAGAAACGCCAACCAGGCATAGCCCTCCCGCTGATAGGGGCGGAGGGTTGCGTGCAAGCGCTTCGGCAGGGGCCGCGCGGCGATCCGGGTGAATCCCAGGAGACGACCGAGCACGGCCTCGTCCTCGGCAGGCAATGAGACCGCAATGCCCTGCTTGCGCAACGCCAGCCAGTCGAAGATCTGTAGCCGGGGCACGCGCACGATCCGCGTTCTGCCTCGATCAGCCTGCGCCTCTCCGGTGAGATCAAGGATCGCGCGCAGCCGTTCCAGGCTATGGCCATCCAGGACACGCAGGCCCCGTTCGCTGTCGATCAGCCCGCCCTGCCGGAGGGCAGTCCGCCATTCCTCTTCCTCCAGCGCCACACCGTCGCAGCGGATCTCCGGCCGGATTTCAAACCAGTCGATCCCCGTCCCTTCCTGGTCGCCACGCTCCACCTGGACGGAGCAATCCCACCGGGCGGACTGGAGGGGCTTGTCTTCATACAGCAATTCGATCCCGGCTGTGGAGAGTTTCTCCAGGAGCTCCGGCAATCGTTGGAACAGCAGACGCGCGTCGATCCTCATCTCGTCGGCTCGTTGCATGCCGCGAAAGATCTCCGGGCCGAAGGTGTCGAAGGGAATCTGGTACAGCAGGGCTTCCCGCGCCTTGTCGATCGGCTGCAGGTGCCAATGCCCGGCACGAATCAGTAACCGCACATCCGGCCGGGCATAGACCGACAGGTGTTGTCTCAGCCATCGATAGGCCTCGTCGCCGATCGTGCGTGACCAGCACTCCGGGGCAAGGGCCGTTTTGATGCGGCGGTCTCGCTGTTTCGAATCCTGCACCGAAAGGAGCGTGAAAAACGTGTCGTAAAGCACGGCCTTGCGTTTCTGCGCGCGCAACGGACCGGAGACCGCGCGACCTTGCTCCAATGCCGCAATGCACGAGAAGGTTGAGAGGCTTGGAGGAGCGCAGAGGTCACCCATCCGACTTTGTGCCAGCAGCGTCCATGGGGCGGTCGGGTTGTCCCGAGAGCCGTCTGGAGGCGTCAGAATCAGAGCGTGTGAGGGCGCGTCATCCGTCGGAGGAGATGTGGCGCCTTGAACTGCCGTCGCCGTTCCATCCACCTTTAGCATAAGATCGCGCAGGGTCCGGTCGGCCTGTTTTCTGGTGAGGTCGATGTGGGCCGACCGAAACTCGTCGAGCGAGACCGCGAACTCCGTCTCGTGAGTGATGCCCTGCCACCGTCCAGACCGTGAACCGTCGGGCAACGTGACCGTGCGCGGTCCCTCGTCGCGATCACCATAGTGATCGTAGAACGGATCGACCTTCTTGAAACATTGTTGCAGCGAGCGAAATGAGGCCCATCCGCCCTCGTCCTCCAAATAGAGCAGCCGCCCGCCGCCCACATCGACAACGAAGGTTCTGAAGCGTACGATCCGTTCGAGGGCTACTCCGTCGGCGAGGCAGCGCGCACGGATGCGGACCCGATCGCCTGCCAGGTCGATTTCCGTCTTACTGTGGCACGTGACCGATGGGGCCCAGGAGAGCGGCAGGGATTCTCGGCCCGTCTCCAGCACGATCGGGCAGGGCCGGTCGTGGCGCCTGAGGTAGTGCAGCAGCGGGTCTTCCCCGAACCCGGACATGAACCAGGTTGTGTTGAACAGAGGAACCAGCTCGGGAGGAAGCGCAGGGGCCCACCCCACGGGGAGCGGCGATCCGTTTCGGTGGATCAGCAGCTGCGGGTATGCGTGCCGGACATCGATGACGATCTCATAGATCGTCTTCTTGCGGATAGACCCTTTGCGGGTGGCTCCCGGCGTCCCGCTCGATTTCGGGGCGCTGCCAAGCAGTTCAGTCCGGAGGGCAGGCAGTCTGGTTTGTAGCGGATCCGGTAAGCTGAATGCGTCCGGCGAGAGCAGGTGCTTCGTGGTGAAGCAGGCGCACAGGACATGTTTGCAGAGCCGGTCGGGGTTCCAAGCCGGGCAATCGCAGGAGGCGGCGAGGAAGCCGTCGTCGAGGGAAAAGATGACCGCGTAGAGCCTGGTCCCCTGTACCTGCGCCGTCAGCGTGCTGCGATCCCCGCTCCAGTGATAGTGCAGCAGCCGCTGCTGCCGGTAATAGTCGTATCCGCGAATGACGGGCTCTTTCGGAGCCATCGTATACACGTCATTGGCGGAGAGGGCATGAAAGGCGGCGAGGAGTGCGGGCGGTTCTGGGCGAGGCGTCAGATGGACCGCTTCCTGTTCCGAAGGGGGACCGTCCCCAGACTTGCGACGAGACGAGGTCTTCCTGCGCATAGCGCATCACTATAAGCGGGAGGGGTCAGCCTCATCAAGATGCGGCGACGAATCGTCGGGGGGCCTCCGACAGTTCCCCATCGTGTCGGGGCTAGAGCAGCAGATGCCAGTGATTCGACATCAAACAATAAGCAGCGATGCGCATCCTGCTAGCCACGTCGTGACCGCAATCACTCCGCCCAGCACAGCGACGGCTCCGGCAGACAGGGCCGGCATGAGGCGAGCGACCGGTCTGAATCGTTCAGCTTGTGTGAGCGCCTCTTCGACGTACATCATCAAGAGCCCGATCGTGATTAGGGTTGTCGCAATTCCGGCGCTGAAGGCCAGAATCAAGAGCAGTCCGAACGTAATTTGGTGGAACGCAATCGCGCTGAGTAGGACGACCAACGCTGAGGGGCAGGGCACCATGCCGCCGGTGATGCCCAGGCCTAGCAGACTCTTGAGCGATCCATTGCCATGGTGATGGTGGTGGCCAAGGGCATGTTCGTGGTGATGGGACCCATTCCCGTGCCGGTGCTCGTGGTGGTGCTCGTCGGTCTCCTCGACCGTCCATCCTGTTCGCCAGCGTCGGCGGAGCAGGACCAGACCAATGACGAAAATGGTCACTCCGGAGGAAAAGCTTAACCACGGGTACAATTGCTCCGGTACCACAAACTTCGAAAAGTACAGCGTGACGAGGCCCAACAGAAAGACCCCGATCGTGTGGGACAGGGTCACGGTCAATCCCAGCAACAAGGCATGCCGGGCCTTGCCTCGTGATCCGACCCAATAAGCCGCCATGACAGCGTTCCCATGGCCCGGTGATAAGGCATGGAGCATTCCCAATCCAAATGCGACCAACAGAGCCAACAGGATCATGGGAGGCCGGGTATTGGCCGTCTGCATGAGAGAGGTGAAGCGCTCGGCAGCTCCGAGTTTCTGCATGGATGCGGCGGGACGATGGACTGGAAGAGCGCCGGCGCCGGAGGCCGCGTCGGCCGTAAAGGAAAAGCGCGCGTCGGTGACTTGAGGCGGGCTCTGCAGTTCATTCTGCGGGTAGGCATTCAGTTCACTCCCATGAGCCGGCACAGACGATGCGACCAATGTGATACCGGGTGCGCCGACCGCTGCAATCTCTTTCCACCCGGCCCGTCTCGGATAATTCTCATCCCGATAGAGCACCTCAACCGGCTCGCTCCCCTGATCGGCGAGCTCCCGCCCGTCCAGTTGCGCACGATACAGTGCGGACAGCTTGAGCGTGGGCAACCCGCCCATTCCCGGTGTGACCGATAATTCATGCGAGACTGGGACCAGTACCAGCCTGTGATGGTTTTCCGTGAGGGTCAATCCGGCGGCAAGCGCCTGAATTTTATCCGGGAGATACCGGTCCTTCTCCGCTTGCCCGATCTCTCCGTTATGGTCGGAATCCAAGATTTGCATCTGTTGGAAGGTCGGAATCTCCGCCAGGTCCAAAATGTAGCGGACAGAAATCTCCTGCGCGCTCACCTCGATGCCCGAATAGTGATTGATGGAAAAGTTTCCCATCGGATGGGCGAAGGCTCCGGTCGACACAACCACCATCCACATACTGAACGGGAGAATGATCCGAGCCTGCATGGCCGTGCCCCTCTCAGTTAGCCGATCGGGCTTCTTGATCCAGACGATTCAACGTCTCTTGGGCGGTCTTGCCGTGAAGCGGATGGAAGTTTGGGTTCAACGACAGCAGTCGACGGAGGTACTGCTGGGCTTCTTGCTGCCGTCCCGTCGCCGACATGACCATGCCGGCATGGAACAAAAGTCGCGAGTCCTTGGTGCCGAGCTTCAAGGCCTGTGAGATCGCCGCCCGCGCCGGGTTGTACTGGCCCTGTCGATACAAGGCCCAGGCCAGGGCATCGTAGGAATAGATGTCCTGGCGGACTTCCAGCTCCTTGCGAGCGAGGCGAACCGCCTGATCCAGGTGGTTCGCATGGTCGACATAGAACAGCGCGCGGTCGCGGTTAAACAGGACTTGGTTCAACCGGTCCAGCCGTGCGATGTGCTCGACGAGTTGGCGGCCTTCTTGAACTGCCCCATTGCCTGGTAGACGTCGCCGAGCGCCGCCATTTCCACCGCCATGATCGGGCTGCGACGTTCCCACACGGCCAGATTCGCAGCAGCTTCGGTCACGGCGACTCTCGGAGTGGTTCCGACGCGCACGGTGAATGGGACCACCCCTTAACCGTCAAGGTTCCGGGAATCTTCTCCGCCGCGGAGAGGATTGTAGTCGCAGTCCAGAAGAAAAGAATGGTGAAGAGACCGGCTCTGCGGAAGGGAACAGTCATAGACCGCACAGCCACAAGCCGATTTTGGGGCCCGGTCTTGCGATCACACATTAAGCACCATCGACCCCTTTGACCAATCGGACTATACCCACCCAATTAACAGTTGAGCGGGCCAAATGTAAGGGGTCCGACCCCTTTTATATCTTCTCCAAGCAGGAATGTGCGATTGCAAGACCTGACCTCAAAGGCCGCTGGGGTGGGAGAAGACTGCACATGGATGCTTCTTCGAAAGCCGGCTTCATCAACCGACCAACCCAAATGGCCGCAACATGATCTGTACTTGCGCCAATTGGAACTGCTGCGTACAATACTTTTGTCCACAGAGACAGAGATAGCACTCGGGGCTCACGATGCAGAACGTGCTCAAGCAAAAAGTCACGGTACAACCCGGCGGAATCGTGCACATTGAATCGCCGGAATTGGTGCCGGGATCCATCGCCGACGTCATCATCATTCCCGAAACACCCGACGCACCTATAGCCACACTCGCCGGTCTCATCGGTGCAGCAGCAGGGGGATTCACCACGCCTCAGGAGGCCGATGCGTTCATTCGTCAAGAACGAAACACATGGCCAGCCTAAAGACGCTCACCGGACGCCTCTACCTCGATACCAATATCTTCATTTACGCATTGGAAGGCTATCCGGTCTTTCGCCCAACCTTAACCCAGCTTTTTGAGCGCATCGATCACGGAGCCATCCAAGCCGTCACGAGTGAACTGACCTTGGCGGAAGTGCTCGTGAAGCCTCTGTTGGATAGGAGCCGTGAGAGAGAAGCGGCCTATCTCCAGGCCATGCGCCCATCGACCTCATTACACATGGAACCGGTGAGTCGAGCAATCCTCATCGCTGCATCTCACCTACGAGCCGAGCATGGATTGAAACTTCCGGATGCCATTCATGCAGCCACGGCCCAGCTCACGCATTGCGAGCGATTACTCACCAATGATGCAAGCTTCAAGACCTTACCCGGCATCGAAGTTCTTCTCCTGTCTGAATTCTGAAAAAACACGTTTTGCCAATCTCTTGGTAGTAGCCCGTATAGCCGTCTTGACCATATGTCAGCGGAAGATTACTTGTCACGGTTAAACAGGTGCTCAGGATCGTTAGTGCCGTCCCAGCAACAGCGGGCGAGAGGAAGCGTCATGCAACGTAAACGGCAGACTGCATCGGATGACATGCGGGCGGAGTATACCTTTGATTATGCGACAGCGGTTCGGGGAAAGTATTACCGACGGCTGTTGAAGGAAGGCGCCAATATTGCGGTCCTGGAGCCGGATATTGCCGATGCGTTTCGGGATTCAGCGGCCGTCAACGCAGCCCTCCGCTCGCTCAGAGATGTCGGAAACAACGCGCCGTCTCACCACCCGCCCCAAACGAGCATCACGCAAAAGACCCCTGTGTGAACGGCCTGAGACACAGTCGATCCCTGCGGGACCGCACTTACAAAATGAAGGAATCACAATCGTTCCTGGCAATATATCTTCGTCGTACCCCGCCTCACCAGCTTGGCCGTCAGGTTGCCGATATGGCAGACCATTTAATTATGCGCGATGGCATCGTAAGCGGACACCTTACGCAATCCGATCAGAAAATGTGCGATTGCAAGACCTGACCCAATAAGACCCGGGATGACATTCTTAGTTCGGTTGGACCACAAACAAGCGGGTCTCCTTTCCATGGCTCGGCCTTAGTTTTTACCTCTCGCTTATGGGCTTCCTTGCATTCGGCCACTAGGAGCCTGTCCGAGTAATCAGAAAATCTGCGTTTTAGGGGGTCCTCACCCATGATCGCATGGAGATCGTTGATCCTGAGCCAATTGTGTGCGTCGAAAATCTTCAGCTTTGAATACTCGGACAGGCTCCTAGATCGGCCACCCGAGCCTTGGAACTCTCAGAGAGCAGATAGCCTCCGCCAGCAGTTAGCGCACCGACAAGAACCCCACCGAGAAGTATCTTAAAATGCGTATCCAATTTTCTAACACCTAACGTTCCGATTGTGGCGCGCCGATTCGCAGGCGTCGCACACGAATCGGTGGTTAGATTGCATTCGCACAATCAAGCCGGTGCGGTTATGAATTTGATGAATCGCTTTCCTCTGTCGGTCGTTCGCGATTGGATCATGCCATTTCCGGTCATGGTCACGTGCAGAAACTGACCTTGGCCTAGCAAACCCTCGACCTGTAGATCACGGACTATCTGCTCATAAGTATCGCGCTGTCCTCGCAAGTCCGGGAGGCAATGCTCGACTACCGTTGCGACACCGCCCATGCCCCAACCTGGATTGCTCACGTTGTTACGCGCCATCCACTCCACTGGATTATTCAAGACCGAGAGGACTCGAAGATGCCACGGCGTCAGCTGGTCGATGAGCCGCAAGAAAATCATCTGCTCATCTTCTTGCGGCGGATTTGGCAGCGCGGAGTTCAACACGGCATTGCGTAGTGCTTCCAGCTTGGCTTGCTGATGATTCCGGATGGCAACCTGCGAGGCCTGCATCGCGACCGTTACAAAAGCTTCATTGGCCGCAAGCTTTTCGGGAGTCAGTTCTTTCACTCGTCCCTGTACTTCTTCTACTACTGCCGCCAACTGCTCTAGCCACGCTTGCTTCCGCTTCTCAATAGGGGACGAGAAGATGTTCTCAAAGGCGACCTGAAGCGGCCCTCCAGCGTCAGGGACGGCAGAAATGATCGCCCTACCTACCTCTCGGGCTACATCCCCGGCACTCTTCTTGGTGGGAGGTTTCTCCATTGTTGCTGTGCAATCTAACTATAATTCGACGTCCGAATCATTTCGGCAAAGCCAGCAGAAACTGCCTGCTAATCCCAGGTCCTGCGGAGGACAGGCGATTGCGCAAGCTGCTGAATCAACATTGCTTTCGGCGGGACTACCAGGAGCGCCCGCCAGCGTGTTAGCCGTCATCCCATGCGTCCTAACATGAATCGCCGACTCCACTGAGCCGCCGATCCGCCGGGCTCTGAACACCACGGCCTCCACGGTTGAGCACGTGGGTGTAGATCATCGTCGTCCTCACGTCACTGTGCCCGAGCAACTCCTGGACCGTGCGAATATCGTAGCCCGCTTCCAGCAGATGCGTAGCGAAACAGTGTCGCAACGTGTGCGGCCCCACCGGTTTCGCGATGCCGATGCGGCGTCTTGCTTCACGGATAGCCCGCTGCGGCACGGACTCGTGCAGGTGATGTCGGCGCCGCTCGCCCGTGCGCGGGTCAGCCGAGATGGTCGAGGCGGGAAAGACCCACTGCCACCCCCATTCGCGGTCCGCATGTGGGTATTTACGCGCCAAGGCGTCAGGAAGCCCGACGCGTCCGAAGCCGGCCGCGTGGAGCGTGCGAACTCGTTCGAGATGCGCGGTCAGTCGCGAAACAATAGCCGATGGCAGCATTGTGACCCGGTCCTTGGCGCCTTTGCCTTCGCGCACAATCACCTCGCCGCGGCCGAAGTCCACGTCTTTCACGCGCAGGCGCAGGCATTCCATGAGGCGGAGCCCCGCGCCATAGAGCAACGTTCCCATAATCCACGGGACACCGTTAAGCGCGGACAGCAGGGCGTGGACCTCCTGTTGGCTGAGCACAACCGGCAACCGCTGCGGCCGTTTCGCGCGCACCACATCATCCAGCCAGCCAAAGTCCCGATCGAGCACGTCCTTGTACAGGAACAGAATGGCGGCCAATGCTTGGTTCTGCGTCGACGCGGCGACCTGCCGGTCCACGGCCAGCAAGGTCAGAAACCGCGAAACCTCTGCGGCCCCCATCTCCGCCGGATCGCGCTTGTGATTAAACTGGACAAAGCGGCGAATCCACCCGATGTAGGCCTCCTCGGTCCGAAAGCTGTAATGCCGGGTACGGATCGCCTGGCGGACTTGGTCGAGGAGGCCGGGCCAGGCTGCGACCGGATGATGGCTCATCGATCCGTCCGGCACTTCCTGATGATCGAGGGGCCTCACCGAACGAAGCGCAGAATCGACCTCCACCGGCTCTCCGGGGAAGAGGGCCAGCACCTGAGCGATGGTCCGATCCGTACGGGGGACGGTCCAGTGTTTCTCTCATTGATGCCATCGGCGACCGACAACGGTCTTGATCTTTGCCACATGATCGGGGGAATAAGGGACATGCACGATCAGCCTTCCATCCTCACCCGCCCTCATCCGAATCGGATCTGTCGGCATTCTCAGCCCCTTAGCCTTCACTGTATCGATGCGTTTCCCCGGATCACACCGCCGCTTCCTCGTCTCCCGCGACACCTGCCTCCGACCCAGAGGAGCATGAATAGGCGCGGCACATTCTCAGCCGATTCATATGCTTCGTCAAGTGCCACCTAGATGGTCGCCCTTAGAAATACTTCCATTGTCCCGGACTGTTCTTCACTGCGCGCATCGAGGGACCACCGTTTCATCGTGGGGCCTCTGCGAGCAGTGAAGAACGATTCATTATCTTCCTTTGAACCTTCTCCATCTAGTGGAAAGAGGTGGATGGCTGTGGTGCTCCTCGCTGCGCCCATCGAGGGAGCACCGTTTTACCGTGCGCACTCTGGGAGCAGGAGGAGCACCCTGAGCTCGGTCGTCAATAGTGGACGCCATGAATTGCAGCCTCACGCCGCCGAC
>ERZ1292633.3761-Hain-H41-02um-R1-3761-length-14493-cov-6_pt1 | contig 14493 bp, 13 predicted proteins | sample MGYA00564406_ERZ1292633 | MGnify/ENA primary metagenome ERZ1292633 (study PRJEB36523, sample SAMEA6512639) | groundwater metagenome | collected 2019-01-08 | study: AquaDiva: Metagenomics assemblies of 32 groundwater samples
TATACTACAAGGCTCTCTTTTTCTATATTCTAGCCTTTAGTAAAATATGAGCTAGGAGTAATTGTAACAATATTAAGCACTTCTATGCTTGTATCTTTAATAAAAACAAAAGATGTTATAGTTAATGAATCAATAAATAAAATAGAAGAAATTGTATAATAAAGATTATAATAAATGATTTAAAAAAGTCCTTTTATAGAAAGGACTTTTTTTTATTTTATTTAATAATTATTTTATTAATTTGGTGATATTTTTATTATTTGATTTTCAGAGGCTGTATAAACAACTCCATTTGCACCCAAAGAAATAGATCTAAAACTATCATTTTGATAATTATTATTATTTGATTTATTTTGAGATGTCCATATATTTTTAACTATTCCAGTTAAATTATCAACCTTTTTTATTGTATTTCCATTTGAATAATATAGATTGTTTTGTTTATCAAACAAATAATTATAACTTGAATAAATAAAATCGTAAAAAAGAACATTATCAAAATTATTATTTTTATCAATATAAGAATTAGGATAAATATCTTTTTTACCAGAAATAAGATTTAATTTAACAAAATCACGAGAATTAAAATATGCATTTAAGTTCTTATCAATTCCAGAAAAAGTACCTATGGTAATCTCACTTGATATTTTTTTATACTTTTTATTTAAAGTTTTACCAGTAATATCTATTGTATAAATAGAAGAATCAGTATTACTAGAAATACCGTTAAGATTATTCTCATTATCTAAAAAAATAAATAAAATTGGGTTTATTGGTCTATTTTTATATTCAGAAAGGTATTCAGTAGTTGTTTCTCCTGTTTTTAAGTCTGTTTTATAAAGTATTGAAGCTGAATTGTCTAAGTAAAAAAAGTTATTTTTATTATCTATTGCCGTATTATATGTATTTTCAGATTTAATACTTATAGAAAAGGGTAGTGATAATATTTTATTAACTATATTTGTATCTTTATCTATAAATAAAATTTTATTTCTAAAAAGTACATAAAAATTTCCATTGAGATCATTTTTTAAATATATATTAGGAATCGAGTATAAATCTGAAAGTTTCACTCCTTCTTTAATATTATCCATTAAATAACTTCCAAATACATCTTTAATAGATTTATCAACAATAGAATAATTTATTATTTGTGTGAAAAAATTCTCTGTATTATCAGCTAGCCCCAAAAAAAGGCTTATTTGATCTTGATTACTATTACCAGCTTCAATAAAGCTATTAAGAATATTATTGTTTTTATTAGGAAGATTTATTTGAAGATTAGGATTAATTAAATTCATTTTATTTGTTAATAAATTAAATTGATATAATTTAAAAAGAGATTTATTCTGATCATAATTTGAAAAATATAATTTATCTTTTTGATCAAATGAAATATTTTGTTGATTATTTGATAGATCAAAATTAGTATCTTGAAAATCAAATAAAATCTGTTTTGGTATATTTGTTTGAGATGCATATATTACATCAGGTAAAGAGGAAATATTAACTTTTTCCAAAAAAGCACCACTTTTATTAGCATGTTTGAAGAACATATTTAAATTATTATTTTTATCTAAAAATAATTTACCGCTAATGGCTTGAATAGAACCATCAATTTTAAAACCTTGCGTTGAAGAATTAGATACATCGCCATTTGTTAGATTAATTGATAACTTGTTTACTGATACAATCATATCTGGAGAAAGCTGTGTTGTTATATAAAAATTACCATTTTCATCATAATTCAATGATAAAGAAGATATATCTTTATTAATTTTATCAAAATCTATTGCTAGATTGTTTTTTAAATCAATAGTCCTAACTCTACCATCATAATCAATAACTAATAATATTCCTTTTCTATTAGATAATATACTTTTAATTCCATTTGATTGTGAATTTGTTGCATCTTGAATAATAATATTAGTCATATTACTAGGATTTTTACCGAAAATCGTAGTTATTTTTTTTGTAATGGCATCAATTCTTCTAATTTTATTATTTTCAACAATGTATAAATTACCATTTTCATCATAGGTTGTTAGTATTGGATAATTAGATGAAGATTCAATAAGTGGAATAACATCTTTTTTAACATCTATATTTTCACGAATATACTTAGAATCATAAATAATGCTTTCAGTATAATTTACTTTATTATTTATAATATTATTTCCATCACAAGATTCTTTATCTAATTCAATTGGTAAAACAATTTCTTTTTGAATGTTTATATTATTTTTATCATAAGCAATATAAATTTCTTTTATAGCTCCATAAGATACTTTAAAATAATAGTTTTTATTAAATATAGTAGTTGGTAGTAAATTATTAAAAGAAACTTCTCCTAAAGAGTCTGTAATTAGTTGATTTCCTAATGAAGTATCTGAAAATATTATAGCTCCACAAATATTTTTATTATTTTTATCTTTTACTTTTATTTTTATACTTGTATTTTGTAAAATACTAGGATCATTTTTTAAATATGAATTTATTTCAGTTTTTTTAATTAGATTTATATCTTTATTAGGATTATTATTATTCCAATCTATTAAAAATTTTACTATTCTTTCTGAGTTGATATCAAAAAAGAAAGGAAAAAGGTCATTACTTTGATCTAAATTAATTTTATCAGCTAAATCTTTTTTACCTTTATCTATAAGCATTTTAATTATTTGTGCTTGATAAATACTATTATCATCTAGTATTAAATTTGTAGATTGAGCATTAACAATATTTACAACACCACCCATAGTTTTTAGAATAACATCATTATTATCTTTGAAATAAAAAATAACAATATTTTTTCCAACAGGAATATCTAACGATAAATTATTAGCACCTAAACTTATAATTTGATCTTTTGCATAAAAGAAATCATTTTGAGTAGTAATAATTCTAATATCTACTTTAGAAATACTATATCTATCAAAAGCTTTAGTTTTAAAAGCAGGTTCTTTTCCTAAATTTATAGATAATTTAACATTTCCTTTCAAACCAGTATATACATTAGAATTAATCTTTAATTCATTTTTAGCAACACTATTTAAATTATTTACTTTATTTAATTCACATGCTGAAAGGCTAAATAAAGCAATTGATAATAAAACAATCTTTTTCATAATATCTTTTCCTTTTAATTTATATATTTATTGAAATATTACTTGAACCTGAGTTTAAGTTTGGAGAATCAACTGACAAAACACCTTTTGTAGCTAAATCTAAAGTTATTTTTTGACTTAAAAGATCTTTAGAAGGTAATTTAACCTTGATTGTATTTGCTGTATATGAAACAAGCTCAAGATTTTGAGAACCAACCATAACCTTAGGAGTTAATGTGGAAGGATAAGCTAATAGATGTTCACCTGCTATTATTAAAAATTTATTATCAGATGTTACTGTACTATAGTTTAATACTGGAGTTTTTAAAGTTATTTTTTTATTTGATATATCTTTACCACTAATTTGCAAAGTAACTGAATAATCTTCATTTGGTAATTTATATTGATCTGTAGATGAGCCCAAATAAGAACAACCTGTATCTTTTTTGATTTCAAAAGCTAAACTATCTTTCTGTATAGATAATGTATTTCCATCAATACTTTCTATTGTTGCCATAGTATTTTGAGAAGTTACTAAATTTTTTCCTGAAACATTAACTAAGTTATTAGATTGTTCTATTTTATCTAAAAAAGGCATAGTTACAACTAGTTTATCTTGAGATATTGAGTCATTTATTTTTAAAAAACCTTCATCTGGGTAATTCTCTGCACTTTCAGGAATTTTGAATCTAATTTCATTTGAACTAATAAATTCAGTAGATATAGTAGAACAAGTTCCTATATTAGCATTAAGAGATTGTGTAAAATTCTCGCCTTTTACTACAATAATATCACCTGATTTTACATTTAAAATACCTGAAATAGATTTATTACCATTTAAAATTTCAATAGAATTAATATTTATTTTTGCGACTAAAGGAACAAATGTTGAACTGCTAGAACTGCTACTACTAGAGCTACTATTATTAGAAGTATTTGAGGTATTTGAAATAATAGAATTACTTTGAGATACAGGAGAACTTTCAATTATTTTACTTCCTGTATTTTCAATAGGTTTAGAATTATTTGATTCTGGTAACTTATTATCTTTAATTGGTACAGATGAGACGATAATATCAGGTGTTTTTACTACTATTTTATCATTAATATCATTATTTTGTTTTATTGGAGTTTTATTACTTTCTAAATTATTTGAACATGAAGAAACAAATAAAATTGAAAATAAAGATACAGTTATTTTTTTTATCATGAAGATCCTTCATAAAATTTAATAATATATTCTTCATAGCTAATTATTTTTTTAATTTGGAATAAGCATTCTCAAATAAAAATGTTGACAAATATAAAGCTAAAGTAGATATAAATACATTATACAATATTCATAAAGATTTTACAAATTTACTTTTTAGAATATAAAAAAAATATATATACCAAGTATTTATTATTTTTATCTTTAAAGCGATTTAATTTATATAGTAATAAAAAAATTATATTACAAGATTTTTAATATAGTATAAAAACTATCTAAATTATTGCTTTCAATGCTTATTTTTAATAATTTTTTGTACTCAAAAACACAAATATCTGCTATGATCTATAATTAGATTTTGTAAAAAAATCTAGATATTGTTAGGGTAGTAAACTATTTTTATGAAAAAATCAATTATATATACTTCTACATTACTTTTAGTATTTGGAGCTGGAACTAGTTTTTATTATAAAAACTCAGTTGAAGCAAAAGAAGATAAAAAAGTTCTTGTTAAAATTGGTGATACTAGAGAAGAAAGCGATAATTCTGTAAATAAAATAGAACAAAAGAATTCTACTCAAGCACAATCAATTAATGAAGTAAAAACGATTCAAACTAAATCAGAACAAATATCTGAAATAAAAGAAACTATAGAAAAAGTAGAACAAAAACCTGAAATGCAAAATAAAATTGCGAAGACTATTGAATTAAAATCTAGTCACAGTACAGGAAGCAAAATAAAATGGAGTTCTTTTAATGAAGGGATGAAAATGGCAAAAGCTTCTAAAAAAGTTATGTTTATAGATTTTTATACAGATTGGTGTACTTATTGTAAAAAACTTGACAATGAAACCTACTCTGATGAAAAAGTTTCTAAATATTTAAACGAAAAATTTATTCCTGTTAAAGTTAATGCAGAGTCTATGGATAAAGTAAATTTTAGAGGTAAAGTTTACACAGAAAGAGATTTAGCTTTAGCATTTGGCGTTCAAAGTTATCCTTTTATGTTTTTTATGGAAAATGAACAAAATGCATTAGGTTCATTACCTGGGTTTTTGAATGCAGAAAAACTATACCCAATAATAAATTACATAGGAAGTAATTCTTACAAAACTAAGACTATAGAAGAATTTTCCAAAACATTTAAAAGCTAGAAAATATATAATATGATTAAAAAAACAACTATAGCAATAATATTGAATCTTTTTGCTGTTTTTAGTGTTTATGCTGCTACAGACTTTGATAAAGGAATTGAATTTGAAAAAAAGGGGGATTATGATGGAGCGATATCTTCATATCAAAAGTATTTAAAAATTAAACCCAAAGATTTTAATTCTTATTACAGCATTGGTAAAATATATTATAGAAAAGCAGATCTTGATAAAGCTTTAGAATTTTATCAAAAAGCTCTAAAATTTAACCCTAAAGATCCAAGTCTTCATTATGATACAGCAACAGTTTACTTTGAGCAAAGAAAATATGATGATGCTATAGCATCTTATCTTAGTGCAATAAAAGTTAATCCTAAAAACCCTAATTATCATAATGATCTTGCAAATGCTTATTCTAATCAAAAAAAATATGATAAAGCAATAGAAAGTTATAAAAAAGCCATAGAACTTTTACCAACAAACCATGATTTTCATTATAATCTTGGTAATACATACACAGATTTAAAAAAATATGAACTAGCAATAGAGAGTTATAAAAAAACTGTCATTTTAAATCCTAAAGACCATGAAGCCTTTAATCAAATGGGTAATGCACTGTCTTTTTTAAAAAAATATGAAGAAGGTTTAGAGCAATATAATAATTCAATAATGGTTAATCCTAATTATGATTTAGCTTATTATAACTTAGGTGCAACCTATTTTGATATGAAACAATATGAAAAATCTATTGAGAGTTATAAAAAAGCATTAGAAATAAATCCTTATTATGAAGGAGCTTATTATAATATGGGATATGTTTATGATATTATGGGAAAATATGATGATGCGATTGAATCATATAAAAAAGCTATCGGAATTATAGATTATTATCCAGATTCTCATTTTTATTTAGGCAAAGCTTATATTGTTACAAAAAAATATGAAGCTTCAATCTCAGAATTAAAAAAAGTAATTGATATTAATCCAAATTTTCAAGAAATTCAATATTATTTAGCTCAAGCCTATCAAGGGATGAAAGATTATGAAAAATCTTTGGAAAATTATAATATTGCAATAAAATTAAATCCAGATAATTTAGACTATTTATATTCATTAGCTAGTATGTACGCTGATAGCAATGAAAAAAATAAATCTTTGGAAATATACAATAAAATACTCGATAAATCACCTGATTTTAAAGATGTTAAAAATAAAATAGAAATTTTAAAAAAATAGTAAAATATCAAAATATAGAAATTATTTTTTTTATAAATAGCATAAATACAAAGCTTTAGGCTATTTTTTTCTATTGGTTTTATTTAAATATAAAAAATTATTTGACTTCATTATTAAATATTCATCTATACCTTTTTAGTAATGTGTATTATAATATCTTATTTAAAATATAGTTTATTTCGGAGGTCTTATTACTCTAGTGGCTCAACCGTTATTACAAGTAAAAAATTTAGCAACTCACTTTAATACCGAAGAAGGTATTGTTAAGTCTGTTCAGGATGTTAGTTTTGAAGTAAATGCTGGAGAAGTTTTAGGCGTTGTTGGGGAATCTGGTTGTGGTAAAAGTGTAACCGCAATGTCAATCCTCCGACTAGTTCAAGGACCTCAAGGTAAAATAGTAAATGGTGAAATTTCATTTAATGGAATTGATCTTTTAAAACTATCTGAAGAAGAAATGAGAAAAATTAGAGGGAATAAAATATCTCTAATTTCACAAGATCCAATGACTTCATTAAATCCTGTTCTTACAATTGGAGAACAAATAATGGAAGCTATTATTCTTCATCAAAAACTAAATAAAAAAGATGCTAAAGCTAAAGCAATAGAAATGTTAAGGTTAGTAGGAATTCCTTCACCTGCTGAAAGAGTAGATCAATATCCTCACGAATTCTCTGGTGGTATGAGACAAAGAGCAATTATTGCAATGGCTTTATCTTGCGAACCTCAACTATTAATCGCAGACGAGCCAACTACAGCACTTGATGTTACTATTCAAGCTCAAATTTTAGATTTGATGAGAGATATAAAAACTAAAAGAAATGCTGCAATTGTTTTAATTACACATGATTTGGGTGTTGTTGCAGAGATGTGTGATAAAGTTGCCGTTATGTATGCAGGTAAAGTTGTAGAATATACAGATGTTTATACTCTTTTTAGAAACCCACAACATCCTTATACCATAGGTCTTTTAAATTCAATACCAAAAATAGAAGAAGAAAAAGAAAGATTAGAACCAATAGAAGGACAACCACCTAACCTTGTAAATTTACCAAAAGGTTGTAGCTTTGGACCAAGATGTAGAGAATTTCAATCTATATGTGGTACAAAAGAGCCACCTGTTGTTGAAATGGGTAAAGATGGGAAACCTCATCAAGTAAGATGTGTATTGAGAGAAGGTAATTAATATCATGGCAGAAGATTTATTAGTAGTAAAAGATTTAAAAAAATATTTCCCAATAAAAAAAGGGATTATTATATCAAAAGAAGTTGGTGCAGTAAAAGCTGTTGATGGAGTTAGTTTTACAATAAAAAAAGGTGAAACACTTGGTCTTGTTGGAGAATCTGGTTGTGGTAAATCAACAACTGGAAGACTTATTTTAAGATTATTAGAAGCAACTTCTGGTCAAGTTTTTTTTGAAGGAAAAGATGTTTTAAAAATGAATGCGACAGAATTAAGAGATTTAAGAAGAGAAATGCAAATTGTATTTCAAAACCCTTACGCTTCATTAGACCCTCGTATGACAGTTGGTGATTCTATTGCAGAACCAATTAGAATTCATAAAACACATACAGGCCCTGGGGTTTCTAAAAGAGTAAGAGAGTTAATGGATATTGTTAGTTTAAGACCTCAATATGCAGATAGATATCCTCATGAGTTTTCTGGTGGACAAAGACAAAGAATTGGTATAGCAAGAGCTTTAGCAATTAATCCAAAATTTATTATTGCAGATGAACCAGTATCAGCATTAGATGTTTCTGTTCAAGCTCAAGTTTTAAATTTATTAGATGATCTTCAAAAAGAATATAATTTAACTTATCTTTTTATTGCACATAACTTAAGTACTGTAAAACATATAAGTGATAGAGTGGCAGTAATGTATTTAGGTAGTATGGTTGAGTTAGCAACAGGTGAAGAACTTTATGCAAACCCATTACACCCGTATACAAAAGCACTTCTTTCTGCAATTCCAATTACAGATCCTTCTGTTAAATTAAATAGAATTTTACTTGAAGGAGATATTCCAAGTCCTGTTAACCCGCCATCTGGTTGTAAATTTCATACAAGATGTTTTCTTATGAATGACAATATAAAAAGTAAATGTAAGTCTGAAAATCCTGAGTTTAAAGATGTAGGTAAAGGACATTTTGTAGCATGTCATCTTTATTAAATTGAGGAAAAAATGGAAGAATCTATAGGTCTTAACGCTGAAGAACTTGGTGAAATCCAAAGAGAACTAAGAGATGATCTAAATAATAAAATGCAAGATCTAATTACTGAGATCCAAGATCAGCAAATGGGTGATGGCGTTGATTTAGTTTCTATGATGGCAGGAAAGGATTCTATTGCACTTCAAACTTCTATAGATTTTAGTCAAAAAATTATAGAAATGAATAATAGAAAAATATCTGATATGATGCAAAGTCGTGATACTCTTGTATTGCAAACTGCCATTGATTTTGTTCAAAGGGCTATAGAAGCAAATAATAAAAAGATTTTTGCTTATATTGAACAAAAAATGAAAGAAAAAAAATAATCTTTCATGTTATTCTATTCTTTGTAAAATAGATTTATATATGAAATAATAAAAGTATGTTTGAAAAACAAATAGAAACTTTAACTAAAGAACTTAAAGAAAAACATAAACCTCATACTATTATTTTATATGGATCTTATGCTGATAATACTTTCAATGAAAATAGTGATATAGATATTATTTGTATAAAAAAAGATGGCGAACATTATAAAGACGCAAGACTTTGGAATGATATTTTTTTAGATGTTTGGATATATCCAGAAGATAAACTTCAAAATTTAGATGAATTTATACATATTGCTATTGGAAAGGTTTTATATCAAGAAGATACCTTTGGCAATGATTTTATAAATAAATTAAAAACAGCTCTACTAAAACCTATAGAAGAATTTACTAAAAATGAGGAAGATTTTTCTTATATTTGGTCAAAAAAAATGATTAGAAGATCAAAAGTAGATGATATAGAAGGAAATTATAGAAAAAATTGGTTAATAAATGACTTATTATCCATGTATTACTTTCAAGTTAGAAAAATCAGACCAATGGGAATCAAAAAAAATCTAATTTATTTAAAAAATAATGATTTTCCAATGTATCAATTATTTAATGAGGTTTATTCAAATACTTATGATTTTGATAAAATAGATCTTTTGATTGATAAAGTATTTTTAAAATAAAATGAAAGAATTATTTTTTGCAACAGGTAATAAAAATAAAGTATTAGAAGTAGAAAAAATACTTAATTTTAAAATAATTCAATTTGATGTAGATTTATTAGAAATACAATCTATAAATGTTGAAGAAGTTGTAAAACATAAAATAATTGAAGCCTATAATATTATAAAAAAACCCGTACTTGTTGAAGATACAGCTTTAAGTATAGTTGCTTGGAATAATTTACCAGGAGCATTAATAAAATATTTTATTCAAAGTGTCGGGAATGATGGTTTTATAAAAATGTTAAATGATTTTGAAAATAAAACAGCAATTGCCAAAACATCTTTAGCTTATTTTGATGGTAAAAATTTAATAATAAAAACTGGTGAGATAAAAGGTTGTATTTCAGATAAAATAACTGGCTCTAATGGTTTTGGATGGGATAATATTTTTATTCCTGATAATAACAAAAAAACGTTTGCTGAAATGGATTATGAAGAAAAAAATCTTTTTTCTATGAGAAGAATAGCTTTAGAATCATTAATCCCTTTTATTCCTATTTAAGCGTTTTTTCCTTGCTACATTAAGCTTTGGAATATTAACATTATTTGCGTCTAATTCTATTTTAGAAGTATTTTTAATAAGTCTTTTTCGTTTGACATTAAAAAATACTCCCATACATTTATGATTTAATGAACCTAGTAATACAAAAAAAAGAACTACTACTATTATTTGCCCTGTCATAATTTTTTAACCTGTTGGAGAATTGTTTATTAACCATGTTGCATAAGTTTCAGACATTTTCCATGTTTTACCAATATATTTACCAGGAAAAGCCTTAACAAATCCCAAAAAGATTCTTACATCATCTTCAGTAATATTTTCCATTACTTGATAAATTGGAATACCTTGATAAATTCCTTCTACTGGAGCAGGAAGTTCTACTGTAAACTCGGCACATTCCCTTATTGCTTCCATTGCCATACTCATAATTAAATTTTCTTCTGATTTACTTAATTTCATTGCACCAGTTTTTTGATTATTATATAGATTTTTTTTGTAATTATCCATAAAAATAATATTTAACTCAATCATATCAGTAAAAGCAGATTTTTTTAACTCTGGTGGTGGTGGAGCTTCTTCTTCGATTGTTTCAGGAGCTAATGCTTTTCTTTTATTACCTAATTTTGTTGACAAAGAAGAAATAAATCTATTTAATATATTAAGAGGAATATTTAATATTTTTATTAACAGATTCATAGCCATAGAGATTGGTTTCATTAATAAAGCACCTAGTTTTGAAAAAAGGGCGACTAATGTTGCAATGAAATTGCCTAAAAGAGATGCTACGGATGATTTTAATTCATCTATATTAGTTTTTGCACTTTCTTTTTCATCATTTATACTTCCATCTTCATTAAAATAATCATCTTCATCCTCTTCAAGTCTTTTAGTTTCTTTACTTTTTGTGGCAGTTTTGGGTTGAGGTTTTAATTGAGCTGTTCCCTTAGCAGAAGCCGATTGCTTTTTTGTTACAGTTTTATTACTAGATTGTTCTGGTAAATTAGAAGTTGATTTTTGGGGAACATCATCTTGTTCATTATTTCTTGTAGAAACACTAACTTGAGAAGATGAATCTGAGCTAGAATCATCTTCTTTCAAATAGCTAGAATAAGCTTGTTTAGCTTTATTAGAGTTAGGCTTAACAGAACTATTTCCACTACCATCTATGGAAACAAGTTTAAATTGATCGTTGTGTTCATTCTCTGAAGACATTACAAAACTCCATGCAAAAAACTTTAAGAATCTTTCTTCTTATTATTATACGCATATCTGTCATAAAGTTGCTGTGAAATTTTTTCTCTAATCTTATTATCTTGAAATGTTAATATAACATTTTTTAAGTAATCATATTCTTCTTCATGAATTTTATTAGCTTCTTCCAAAAACTTAGCAATTAAAAAAGAGGTTAATTTATCTTTTTCTTTTTTTGAAAAAGCATCAATTTCTTTTCTTTCTGCGTTTAATTTTTCAAGAGAGGTTATTTTTAATAAATTAAGATCTAATGCCATTGTTAAATACTCTTTTTGTCTTTTACTTCTAAGATTTAAAATTAGATCAGATACTTTTTGATATTCTGTTTGAGGTAATTTTTCAGAAATTAAAACTCTTTCTTCTATGCTTTTCACAATTTCTTGATCTTTCATATAGCTTCTAAAATCTTTTAGATCTGAATAAAATACCAAAAGTTCTTTTGGTGTAAAATCAACTTTTTCTTTAATATAAGTACTATTAAACATTAATGTATGTTCTAGTGCAACTAATCCATGCCCTTTTATATATTGGCTTAATGGTCCATTTAGATAAGTTATGCCTTTTTGTTGTAAATTTGGATCAATTTCAGTTTCTGGAGTAAATTCATCTATTGCATTTGTAAAATTATGTTTTTCTGCCAAATTATTAATTAGTTTTAAAACAGTAGAGTATTTTGAATATTTCTTTTCAAAATCATTAAAATCTTCAAAATCACCTTCAAAAGACTCTCTTATTCCATTTTTACCTAACTCAGTATCATCATTTTTTTTACCTTTAGGATTTTTTGCATATCTCCAGCCAACTATTTCTATACTTATCGCTTTATTATATTTTCTATCTTGTGCTTTTATTTCTGGCATTGCATTGTTTGGTACATGAAACCATGTTGTAGCAACTTGGCTTTTTGATAATTTGATAGAATAAGATCTTGCTGGTCTATCTGGATAGTCTGGATGAAAAAGAGGTTCAGAAACAACATAGTCAACGCTAATAATACCTTCTTTCATACCTTTTCTTTCTACAAATAAAGTTTTTATTGCTCCCATTGCATTATTTCCAGCAGTCCAATGTAAAACAATAGGTGGTTTTCTATCATCATATTCTGTAGAGTATTTAAGTTTTGAAATATCTGAATTTAATTTAACCATTGAAGTATTTTTTTCTTTTTCAGATTTTTTTCCCAAGTAATTATAATAATGAATTCTTAAAAACTCATTAAAGTTGACTATATCAGCTTGTTTTTCTTCGTAACTTATTTCAATATCTCTTATTTCACTAAAACTGGTTAATGAATAAGCATCAGCTATTTTAATGTTAGTATTTTCAGAAAAAGAAAATAATAAAACAGAAAAAGCAAAGGAAAAAATTATTTTTTTCATATATAAACCTGCATCTAAAATGAAATTCTACGCAAAACGCTCTAATAAGAATTATAATTTATATTTATTGTTAGTGCCAAAAAATATTATATTCAAATAGAAAACTTATTATAAATATGTTGCAGAAAGGTTCATCTGCAAGATATATGCAATAAAAAACCCTAGTACATAACATACTAGGGCTAATTAGTAAAAAAAATTATTTTTTATTAAACTTCGTTTGAATAAAGAACATCTTCAAATTCACTAAAGTCTAAAAGACCGTCTTTATTTAAATCAGAAGCATAAACCATTTCATTTACAGATGCAGCATCAGGGTAAATAAAAACCATAAGGTGTTTCATAGCAGGATTTTTACTTGCTTCAGTTTTTATATAATTAAGATATTCATCTTTAGATATTTTTTTATCTTTACTTTTATCATAATTTCTTACATTACCAGCAATAAGATTTCCAGATTCTCTTAATTCTGTTTCTGATAAAAACCCATCTTTAGATTTATCTAATGCACCAAAAATAGCTTCACTAGCTTCTTTAGATTGTGTTGCTAATGAATTTGCTAATAATTCTTCTCTTGATACTGAATTATCTTTACTTGCATCCATATCTGTAAACATTTTTTTGTAATATTGTCTAAAAGATACTAAGAAATCTTTGTGTGCTTTGGTTTCTTTTGTCCAATATTCTTCAAAAGAAATTGGTAAATTAGGTGATTTAGCCATTACTTTATCTTCTTCAAAAGATACAAAACCATCTCCATTTTTATCTATTTCTTGAAACTTTTTTTGAGCTTCTTGTTTAAGCGGGGTTAATTTTCTTATTACATAATCAGTAAAACCTTTTTCTGATTGAGCTTTTACTTGATCTGCTTGTTGAACTGGTTCTAAATTAACTTGTTCTTTTGGAGCACAAGCTGATATTAAACCTATTGATAATAAAGACAAAACTATTTTTTTCATAAAAATCCTCTAAAGATTGAACAAAAATTACCTGTAACAAGTCTTATTATATTAAAAAATAATGTATTATAGGTTATCTTTAGTTTAATTATTTAATAAGATTTAGTTATAAAAAGATTTATATAATCTATAATTTTTAAATAAATTAATATTGTGCTAGAGATAAAAGAAAAAATGGATATAAAAAATTTATTATTAAATGATTGGAAAAATATCTTAGAATCTGAGTTTCAGAAAGATTATTTTTTAAAACTAGAAAGTTTTTTAGATACTGAATATAAAACAGAAACAATATACCCTCCTTTAGAAAATATTTTTAATGCTTTTAATTTTACTAGTTTTGAAAAAACTAAAGTTTTACTTCTAGGTCAAGATCCATATCATGGTAAAAACCAAGCTCATGGTTTAAGTTTTTCTGTAAATGAAAATATACCTCTTCCACCATCAT
>ERZ1292633.2797-Hain-H41-02um-R1-2797-length-17515-cov-4_pt1 | contig 14492 bp, 11 predicted proteins | sample MGYA00564406_ERZ1292633 | MGnify/ENA primary metagenome ERZ1292633 (study PRJEB36523, sample SAMEA6512639) | groundwater metagenome | collected 2019-01-08 | study: AquaDiva: Metagenomics assemblies of 32 groundwater samples
ATTGCAACGCCAGTGAACAGAGCATATAGTGGCTCAGCCCCCATCGCGGCAAGATCGCTCAAATTAACTGCCATGGCACGGCGGCCTAACGTACGAGGAGAAATGAGCGAGCGGTCAAAATGTATCTCTTCTACCAGCATATCCGAGGTGTACAGCAATTTCGAGTCTCCCGAGCCCTTCACAACGGCGGTGTCGTCTCCGATGCCGATAAGAATGTCTCTTCGTTTCGGTTTGCCAATGATTGATGCGATCCGCTCAATCAATTCCTTCTCGGTGTATTGGCCGACGGTTTTGCTTTCACTAGTCATCAGCGACCGTACTTTCCTGTGGCGGTGTTGCGCGTAAAAGCCTCCCAGAACGGATCCCGTTCAGGATAGGTAAGCTCTCTCTTCGATGATCCCTCATGCACCCAGCATCCTTTTTCTGCAGGACACAATTCACCGATAACCGTTGCAGAAATATCTCTGTCTGCGAGTCGGGATATCACTTCGCTACTTTTATGAGAGCGACAAGTGATTACCAACGACCCTTCGCTACTTGAGGAGTAGGGATCGATGTTGTAGAGCGCGCATACCTCCCGCACCGCCGGCGGGAGTAAAATCTTTTCTTTGTAGATATCAATCCCTGTATTCGAAGCCTGCGCTACTTCAAACAGCGCCCCCCACAAACCCCGCTCGGTGGCATCGTGCATGCCGGTCACACCGTCCCCTCTCACGCCGACACTCGCCGCCGTGAGGGCATCGTCGACGACGCTCAGTTTCCAGAACAGATCGCGCGCCTGATCAGCAGTCTTGCTACCCAGTTGCGCTGAAACATAATCGTAGTGGGCGACGCCGAGCAGAGCGGTTGTTTCGATAGCCGCCCCCTTAGTGACTATGACATGATCCCCTTCTGTCGCCATCGCTGGTGTGACATACGATTCCTTCGACCCAATCGCCATTATTGTTGCTGATCCGATCATCGGGTAGGCGCAGTTGTCATAGACTCCAGTATGGCCGGTCACGATGGCTATTCCCAGCTTGTCACACTCCTGATGCACCCCGGTCCAAAGTGCGGCTAGATCGTCGCGCGACATGGTCAAGGGGAGATTGAGGTCTATTGTCATGTATTGCGGCGCCAACCCCGAAGTAGCACAATCCGACGCGATGATATGCACCGCAAACCAGGCCGAACGCTCCCAGCCGTAGTCCGGCCAAACAAAGAACGGATCGGTGGTCGTGACGAGGACATTGCCATTACCGATGTCGATAACACCAACGTCAAGTCCCGATGCCGGAGGAACGACAAGTTCGGCGCGCCGCCGACCCAGTTTGGGACGGATAATTGAATCGAAGAGAGCCGAATCTATCTTACCGGCTGATGTCGCGATGGGAATTGGCACGGCTCGAACAATACACCTTTCATTTACAGTGGCGGGTTCGAGGACGGACCCGCCCTACTCAAATCAACGGAATATGGTACGGGGAAACGGCGAGGCAGTCAACTTGACAGACAATTCTATTGGTAGGTCGGCGTTCCAAGGTGCGCCCGGCTCAACGAGAAATCCGACATTCTTTCTGTCATTCCAACCGAAGTCTATCGAAAGTCCTAATACATCTTCACATTTGAAAGGAACTGCCCCCCTGCCACAGTCAATCACCTCAACCAAATACCGAGTCGCCCAAATACACAATTTCCGGTCACATCGGCAAACTTGTTACTTCCATTCACCCACCACATACCAGCGTCAGCCACAAGACCAAATCTGGGAGTCAGCCGGTAGCGAAATTCTAGAAACAGCTTCTTGGAAAAAAACGTTGTCTTGGGCACACTGTATTTTTCTCCCAACAACCCATATCCAAAAGCGACCGACGGTCGGATATTAAGTGGAGATTCTCGCATTGGATTGAACTTCAATTGCAATGATACGTCATACAAGGTATTCGTGAATGTGGAGAAAACTGTTCCGCGCAAGACATCAACCGACGCTCCTGCAAACCACTTCGGCGCCACTCTACCTTCAAAATAAAACGAGCCGGTCCAAGTATTCTCACCTTTGGTAGAATCCCAGTTCACCCCTTTGACGGTCACATGTGTTGATGTTATCCCGCCATACTTGATGCCTACGCACGACTTCCCTGGCTCATGAGGTTTCTTTAGCTGGCTCGACTTCGCCTTCAGCCGCTCCCGCTTCTGCTTGGTGGTCTCGGCCATGCCTTGCGATACGAATACCGTGAGCAGAATCGCAGTCAAACCGAGGGTGAAGGCGCTGAGCAAGAGCTTGAAGTGTGGTGGTTTGTTCATGATCGTCCTCCTCCTGATTGCGGTAGGTGCGTCTTAATGATTGTGCAGAAAGATATCACCTTGTTCGACGGAAAGTCAACAGGGGAACTGCGGGAATCAAGTGGCGCGATTCAAAAAACTAGTGGATGCCCCTTCCCAACCCCCCACACAAACAAAAAGCCCCGATCATTGCTGACCGGGGCTTGAAAGTGCAAATGTGTAGCCGAATGGCTTAGTACATGTCGCCCATGCCGCCGCCCATGCCACCCGGCATGCCGCCTGGCATAGACTTCTTGTCATCCGGTCGCTCCGCCACAACCGCCTCGGTCGTGAGCAAGAGTCCGGCAATCGAAGCGGCGTTTTCAAGCGCCGTGCGGGTCACCTTGGTAGGATCAATCACACCGGCTTTGAAAAGGTCTTCGTAGACGTCGGTCTGCGCGTTGTAACCGAAAGCATCTTTGCCTTCGAGCACGCGGCTGATGATGACCGAACCCTCAACCCCGGCATTGGCCGCGATCTGTCGGATCGGCTCTTCAAGGGCCTTACGCACGATCCGTACGCCAACCATCTCGTCATCATTGATCTTGAGAAGGTCGAGCATCTTCTGGGCGCGAAGGAGAGCCACACCACCACCGGCGACGATACCCTCGTCACGGGCGGCGCGGGTTGCGTGGAGGGCATCCTCAACGCGGGCCTTCTTCTCTTTCATCTCGACTTCGGTCGCGGCGCCGACATTGATGACGGCCACGCCACCGGCGAGCTTCGCCAAACGCTCCTGCAGTTTCTCACGGTCGTAATCGGAGGTTGTGTCTTCAATCTGCTTGCGTATCTGACCGATACGAGCTTTGATAGTCGCCTTGTCGCCGCTTCCTTCAACGATCGTGGTGTTATCCTTGTCGATCGTGATTTTCTTGGCGCGGCCGAGGTCGGCAAGAACCGTGTTCTCCAGCTTGAATCCAAGCTCTTCGGAGATGACTTTGCCGCCTGTAAGCGTCGCAATGTCATCGAGCATTGCCTTGCGGCGGTCGCCAAAGCCCGGAGCCTTGACTGCGGCAACTTTGATAGTGCCGCGAAGCTTGTTCACCACCAGGGTGGCAAGAGCTTCACCCTCGATATCTTCGGAGATGATCATCAGCGGACGGCCGTGCTGAGCGACTTTCTCGAGAACCGGAAGAAGGTCTTTCATGCTTCCGATTTTCTTGTCGTGGATAAGAATGAGCGGATCTTCAAGAACCGCTTCCATCGCATCGGGGTCGGTCACGAAATAGGGCGAGACATAGCCGCGGTCGAACTGCATACCTTCAACGAGGTCGAGGGTTGTTTCGGCGGTCTTGGACTCTTCGACAGTGATGACGCCATCCTTGCCGACTTTTTCCATAGCGTCAGCAATAAGATCGCCGATCTGCTTGTCGTTGTTGGCGGAAATGGTGCCGACCTGTGAAATCTCAAGTTTTCCCTTCACCTGCTGGGACATCTTCTTGAGTTCTGCGGTGACAGCAGTGACGGCCTTGTCAATACCGCGCTTGATGGACATCGGATTGTGACCGGCGGTCACATTCTTGATTCCTTCGCGATAGATTGCCTGAGCGAGAATAGTCGCGGTGGTGGTGCCATCGCCAGCGACGTCAGAGGTCTTGGAAGCGACTTCTTTGACCATCTGGGCGCCGATATTCTCGAAATGATCTTCCAACTCAATCTCTTTCGCGACGGTAACGCCGTCCTTGGTGATGGTCGGGGTGCCGAACTTCTTCTCGATAACGACATTGCGTCCTTTGGGGCCGAGGGTCACTTTGACCGCATCGGCGAGCTTGTCGACGCCGGCCTTTAATTTGGCGCGGGCAGTCGAATCAAATTCAATCATTTTTGACATGTGTAGTGTTCTCCTGAGAAATTACTTGTTTATGATCGCGAATATGTCGGACTCGCGCATGATCAGGAATTCCTGACCATCGACGGTCACTTCGGTACCGGAATACTTGCCGTAGAGAATGCGGTCGCCTTTTTTGACCTCAAGAGCCAGACGCTTTCCTTCTTCGGTGGTCTTGCCGGGACCGACTTCCATGATTTCTCCCTGCATCGGCTTCTCTTTGGCCGTGTCGGGGATGATGATTCCGCCCTTCATAGTTTCCATTTCTTCCGAGGGCTTGACCACCACGCGATCGGCGAGCGGTTTGATTTGCATAACGAACCTCCTGTTGGGTGTTTAATAATGAAACGATGATGTCGTCTATATTTGACTTGTTAGCACTCACTAATAACGAGTGCTAACAGCTTTCAATGTACATTAAACAGGGGAATTGTCAAGAAGTTCCGGGGGGAAGGTGACTAAGATTGTGACAAAAGGAGCAATTATATGATGCCACGGCGAACTTCGGTTCGCCGTAATGCATTATATAACAACGCATTAACGCGCCTTTTTGGCGGGAACGGATTAACACAGATTCGAAAAAGCATGACGGAAAGTGCAATGGCCCCAATGGACACCCTGCCAAGGGAGGTGCTTATTCGATTTCGTGTGATAAAAGGCGTTAGCTTGCCTCCCATCTGGTAATACAACTTGGTGAGCTGTAGCCCAGCTGATGACTTGGCGAAGACATGGTCTCTTAGCCACGATAGTTCCTGGAATTGCCAATTTGTTGATTGAAAAGCCAGAGCGACAACTAGGCATGATGACGAACCAGAGGCAATTTGAGTTGGGATCGTCACTTTTCCCGGTTTTCCCTCGCCTATATAAAAATGCAATTCAAACGTTCCATTCGGATCATTCGACCCCATTTTCGTTTGGTCAAAGAAGAAATCGATTGCCTTCGATCCCTTTGATTCCAAGTGAAAAGTAGTTTGGAACGAGTTGATGGATATACTTCGAACCGGGGTTGAACCCATACGAATGTAGTCGCAGAAATCCAAATGCACTAGTAACATATCGTTACTATTAGACTTGAAGGTAAACGTAACTCTCGTCGTTTTAATGTCAGGATGACTCGGGAGACTGACATTGGGCGTGAGTGAGGCGGTGCTTACAGTGACCCTTTGTAGAGGGTTATTTGAATCCATAGGTGCAAATACGATACCTCTCCCCTCAAAAACAACTTCAAACATTATGAATAGCCATCCGCTTCGCGGTGGACTATTCATAAACTCCTCAATCAGGAATCAGTAGTCAACGATTTATCCCGTTGGCAAACGGCCTGAATCTCACGGCGAAGCCCCCCTACTTCACCAGCATCATCTTCTTCGAAATAACCGTTTCACCCGATTTGATTCGATACAGATAGACGCCGCTTGCGACTGATCTTCCACGAACGTCAGTAGCATTCCATTCAACACTGTGACGGCCCGCAGGCAATACCTGATTCACCAGAGTGGTCACCTTCTCACCGAGGATGTTGAATATCGTCAACTCGACATGCCCTTTGGTCGGGAGTTCGAAGGCAATTGTCGTGGACGGGTTGAAGGGGTTCGGATAGTTTTGCGACAATTCAAACCGCTTGGGAAGGGTCTTTGGACCGGGATCATCGATTGATCCGGTCGAGACAGAAGTCGTGAACAAGGCGTAGACTCCCGGCTCACGTATCCCACTGCGAACTTCGTTGTGGGAAGTATCTACCGAGCCGCCAATCAGCACCCACTGCATGGCAGAATCATCAAATTGGTGCACCCGAAGAAAAAGCTCCTGTTCCGGGGATTCCAGATCGGAATCGGAATATAGAATGGTGATGTGGCCAGTGACCGCATCCACCCCGCCAAAGGCCACGCCGTGGGCATTACCGGCCTGGCGGGCAAACGGTTCCAGACCATCGGTGACCACCGGATACATCGACGATACAATTGTGACGCTGGGTAATCCACTTACGGCCGAATCAATTTCAATCTCGGCGTCGCCGGTGGAAGTCTTTGTCTCAATTGAATACATCGCACTGTCGTAAAGTCTGTGAACGTACGAAACGGGTACGAAGAACGCGTGTGCGGAATCATCCAAGCCATCAAATTGAAGAGAACCGGACACCGCTGGCGATGGTAGCAACGCCGAATAGCCATTGCTGATAGCAGTCACAGTTAGCGGAGAAGGTGCGAGATCATCTGGCTGGTGCTCGACTGTGGGCAGTTGCGAAAACGTTGCGGGAGTCCACGAAGTAAAAGCCAGTTGGCCATTGCTAAAAGTTGGCGCAAAAACCATCGGGTAGTTGCCGTATACCTCGTTCATGATTATTGCGACACTATCGCCATCGGACGACAGAGAATGCTGGGGGCGGTACTTGCTTGACTGCCCCGACGGATCCATGACACCGAAGAGCCATTTTTTGGTTTGTGCACTTCCAGCCGCTTTACTGCCTGTTACGAAACTGGCGGCGCTTGTGGAGATTCCGTCGCCGGATACATAATTGAGAACGCGAATGCGACCAAAGTCGGAAGTAAGTCCCTGCGCACTGCTAAAACCCTGACTGTAATCCAAACTTACCGATGCAGAGGGCACCGAATCACCGGCCGCATCCCAACAAGACACAATGATATTCCCGCGCGTTGGTGCAACATGAGTAACCGGAAAATTTACCAGCTCCCCAACATCATAGTCCAGCACGGCGAGATTGTTATTCGGTCCCGCCAGAAAATCGTAGTCGGTTGGAAGCACACGCTCGTCGGGCATATTGATCACAACATCAATGCTATCGGCTCCATAGGCATGTTCCATGTTCTGCTCAAACAGCGACCAACACGATTTGGCATAGAGGTTCCAATGCCAATTATTACGACAAACGGCATTCGAATACGCGCTCGCGCTCGACATCTCTGAACTGTAGTCGCCACACCCATCATACTGGCAGTCCATGAATCCATACGGAACAACATAGGCCTGCCGATCAGCGCAACGAACGACTCCCGAATCAAATTTGTATTCGTCTTTGAATGCGAATGCGTAGTGCCCAAGCTCGTGAAGAATCGTCTTGTACATCAGAGATACGTTCATCTGGAGTGGCCATTCAGTCCAAGTGCCATTGCGGGTTCCGTTTTGGGATCCAAACCACTTTCGCGGCATCTCGACTGGATCACTCGTCGCCCCTACACGATCGATTCCTCCGACGTTGTTGGGAACGTGCGGCCACACCTGGTTGTTCGACCAGAGGTGGATATCGGCTTCTCCCCAATGACTGCCATTGTCGTAAAGATAGACATTACCAAGGCGCGCCTGGCCATCGGTGACGTCGTACATATAATTGGCCATGTTTCGGAAACTGTTTTCGACATCCGTAATCAAGCTCAGGTCGGCGTCCCACTCGATCGATACGACGAAGTCATAGACAAACGTCGTGTGATCAATGAATACTTCCTGCGTGTCAGTGGTAAACGCCAGAGTGTCGAATTTCGGGATACCGAGAGAATCGAACATGACATTATCGAGGAAGACATGATACTTGTTGGTGGTGATACTCACATGTTTGGCGGTGGGCACCTCGGCAACATCGAGAGTCACCTTGAATCGTTCGCCGGAGGAAATGCTGTCGGATAAAAACTCCACAATCCCGGCCGGGTCGATTACAAAATCTCCGACTACTCGCTCAGTGTAGAGCGGTTTATTGGTGTTGACACGGGTAATGGAGACCGTCTTGCCGGGAAGAGTGTCGCCATACGCGTCGCGCATTTTAAGTTTATACTTATGCGGGGACATAAGGAATGCGCGTTGTTCACCGTTTCGAATGCCCACACCCACAATCTGCCCTGAGTCGTTTATGTCATAGGGAACTGTGAGTGTAGACCATCCCGAGGCAGGCGGGATGAGTGAATTGAGAACTTGAAACTGAGAGTTTTTCCAAAGGAATGCTTGCAACGGATTGGAGCTGTGGGTACCCACAATGTGTCCCCTGTTGTTCATCGCAACACAACTGCTTGGAGCGCCACCATAAAAATCAATCCATACGCCATCTTTGTAAAGCATCGCACGGTTAAGAGTACCGAAACTGTACTGAAACAATGCTGAGCCGGCTACGTGTCCGGAATCGTTTATAGCGCTTGCACCGCTCCAGAGACTGCCGTCGGGTTTACCGAGATCAGTAACCGATATACCATCATAAACAAACGCGCGATAGCTGTTCGTAACATCCCTGTTGATAATAGCACCCGTCACCTGACCTAGATTGTTAATATCCTTTACTTCCAAGAATATGCGTCCTACCGGGCCGATTCCTTGCATTGCTCCTCCCGCTGGCTTCAAGAATGCGGAGGCGCTGTTGATCTGGTCGGCGGCGGTAAAAAATGATTGCCCAGTAATGTCTCCCGAATTATTTATCGCCCTCGCCCAAGCAACTCCGCCTCCAAGATCCCCAATCGAGCTGGCAATACCATCTCGCCAAAGAACCGCATAGGAGACACTACCGGTTGTCCATGATTGCCCAACAACAAGTCCACTATCGTTGATGTCCTCGGCAGTGCCATTGAGTCCTCCATATCCGAGGAGTTCTGTCATCACTCCATCTGACCAGAGAAAGGCGTGGTAGTCTCCGTTGTTACTGTTGTCATAGTATTGCCCAACCACTTCGCCCTTATTATTTATGGCATGGGCTTCGGAAGAAATGCCTCCGGGAGGCACACCAAGATCGATGATGTCATATTTTGGCGCTGAAAAAACTGTGCTCACGAACGCGACAAGCATCGCAAGCAACAAGATTGGACGGACGATCTGGTGGCTCATAGCACACCCTTTCCGATAATTGGCATTTTGGATTGAGTGAATTGGGTATCATAAATATAATGAAAATTGTCCGGATTGCGTCAAGGTATCTTTGCTTAAACACCCCCCTCTTGGCGGCCGACCCTCTCGTTCGGCGTAACTGACTTATAAGTATGGCGTTACGCCAAGAGCATACTTCCAGATAGTTACCCCGATGGGCATCATATAAGTGGTCGAGCGCCGCCACTGGAGCCGGGACTCACAACTTTTCATATATCCGCCGAGAATTCATTACCTTTACCAACCGCGTAACAGGAGACAATGCCTCTACGCATGACATACAGACTTTTTACTAAAGGAAGATGATGCGCATAGGAATTATCGGTGGCGGGCCAGGGGGATTTTTTGGGGCGATATCCGCGGCGCAGGCCAATCCCAAAGCGCAGATTACGATTCTGGAAGCGACCCAACAACCCCTTGAAAAAGTCCTGCTGTCTGGCGGCGGACGATGCAATGTCACCCACAGCTGTTTCGAGCCATCGGAACTGGTACGCAACTACCCTCGCGGTAGCAAAGAACTGCTTGGCCCCTTCAATTCCTTTCAACCCCGCAATACGGTGGGATGGTTCAACAAACAAGGCGTTAGACTGAAAACCGAAGAAGACGGGCGCATCTTTCCGGTGACCGACAACTCATCGACAATAGTCGATTGCCTTCTGAACGCGGCCCGCGAAGCCGGTATTACCATCAAGCTCGCCTCACGGGTAAAGCAGATTACGCGCGAACAGACTTCCAAATCCAAGGCAGTCTTCGTGGTGGAACTGATTGAGGGAGCAATTGAGAAGTTTGATAGGGTCTTGATTGCCACCGGAAGCAGTCATCAGGGCTATGCTTTTGCCGCATCTCTTGGACATACTATTGTACCTCCGGTTCCGTCACTCTTCACATTCAAGATCGCCGATGCAACCCTTCGCGAATTGTCGGGGATCAGCTTTGAAGATGTTGAGCTTACTTTGTTCGACAAGGCAACGAAGTTGCTCGTTCAGCGGGGGCCAATGCTCATTACCCATTGGGGGTTGAGCGGACCAGCCGTGCTGAAGCTTTCGGCATGGGGAGCACGACTGCTTCATGAGCGGCATTACAAAGCCGATCTCCGGATAAACTTCTTTCCTGATATCCCCCGCGACGAAGTCGTAAAACAACTACGCACATACAAAGATGCTCATGGCAAACGGCGCATTGTGACTGAATGCCCCTTCGAACTCCCCAAGCGCTACTGGAATCGCATCATGCAGAGCGCGAAGATTCCCGACGATCTCATCTGGTCATACATCACCAAAGAGCAACTTGCGGCCATCTGCACCGAAGTGTCATCAGCCCCCTTTGCGGTGAGCGGTAAGGGGATATTCAAAGAAGAGTTTGTTACCTGTGGCGGTGTGGCGCTCAACGAAGTAGATTTTCGCACCATGCAGAGCAAGCCCTGTCAGGGCTTATATTTTGCCGGAGAAATTCTTGACATTGATGGGATCACCGGCGGTTTCAATTTCCAGTCCGCCTGGACAACCGGCTGGATTGCGGGACTGAACATATCAAAGGATTGATCGGCTCGCTGTCTCTCGATTTAAACTTGCCTCAATTTATTCACCCCTCCTATACTTGACTGCTATGTCCGATTTAACGAGACAATTCAGTCAATCCACAATTCTATTCACGCAGGGAGAAAGTATGCGAAAGATTCTTTTGTTATGCGCGATCGTGTTGGGAATATCGGCACTTTCAAGCGCTGATGAACTTCCGGCTCGTGCGATTCCGCAAAAGCTGAGCGAAGCTTCGGTCTCGTGTATCAGCTGTCACGAGGAACAAATGCCCGGGCTAGTGCGTGAATGGCGCTACAGCCGCCACTACGGCGCCAATGTCGGGTGCTTTGAATGCCATGCCGCCGAGGCGAAGGACACCGACGCCATGGAGCATGAAGGGCACACGATTGCGATTATTGTATCACCTAAGGATTGCTCAAAATGCCACCTTCAGGAATTCACCGAGTTCCAGGGTTCGCATCACGCTGACGCCGGCAAGATTCTCGGCTCCCTCGATAATGTTCTCGGCGAAGTCGTCGAAGGACCGATGGCCGCGGTCAATGGATGCAAACAATGCCACGGGACCGAAGTCAAAGTCATGGCCGACGGGACCCTCGATCCAACCACTTGGCCGAACTCCGGCGTGGGACGTCTCAATCCCGATGGCTCCAAGGGCTCCTGCGCGGCTTGCCACAGCAGACACTCGTTCGATGTAGCATTGGCGCGACAGCCGGAAAACTGCGGCAAATGTCATCTGGGACCGGATCACCCGCAGAAGGAAATTTATGAGGAATCTAAACATGGCATTGCCTACTACGCCAATATTGATAGGATGAATCTGAAAAGTTCATCGTGGATTGTTGGAATCGATTATTCCGCCGCGCCAACCTGTGCCACCTGCCATATGTCGGCGACCAAAGATTTGCCGCTCACCCATGATGTAGGTGATCGCATCAGCTGGACACTTCGCCCGCCGGTCTCGGAGCATGTCGACGCCGCCGCAATTAAAGCTGGCAAAAAAGTGAAAAGCTGGGAAGCTCGCCGTCAGGATATGCAGTCGGTCTGTTCCAACTGTCACACATCGAGCTACGTCGAGAACTTTTACACCCAATACGACGGCGCGGTTGGGCTGTACAACAACAAGTTTGGCATTCCCGCAACGCAGATATACACCAAACTACGTTCATCGGGATTGATATCATCAGACGTGACATTCGATGATGAAGTCGAGTGGACCTACTACTACCTCTGGCACCACGAGGGGCGACGCGCCCGCATGGGAGCATCGATGTTCGCACCGGACTACACGCAGTGGCACGGGTTCTTCGAGGTGGCGGATCGGTTCTATGTCCACTTTATCCCGCAAGTGCTCGAGATTGTCGACCACGCCATCAAGGAGGGGGGCGCCAGCGCTACTGCAGGCGAAGAAGTAAAGAAGATGGTCGAGGAAGTGCTGGCACGCGATGAGCACCGCTGGTATACCGGCAACGAATCAGCGGAGGTCAAGAAAGCACGCCAGAAAGCCGCTGAGGAATTCAAGAAGCGATACTCGAATTAGATTTTTTGAATGTGATTCAACAAAGCCCGCGTAACCATGTGCGCGGGCTTTGTTTCTCGTTGCAGAGGTGCATTGTAATCGCTAACATTGGTGCATGGTTGCCAAGGTTATTAACCGAAACATATGTCTTCTCGCCTTCTCAAGCATTGTGCTCTCGGCTCTGATTGGGTGCGGCACGGCGCATCATTTCCTCCCTGCCAGACCAATTGAGAAGGGGAAGTGGGAGATCAATGTCGCTTGGCATATGGACTTTGATGGACTAACCGCCCCGGGGCAGGTCGTGTGGCCATCCGTAAATGCATACTATGGAATGACAAAAAGGGATGTAATAGGTGCTGGAGGCACACTTTCTCTCTTCTTACCAACTATCGACCACATCACCCTAGCATCATATTTTCATCAGCAGAAGGATAACTGGGTTATCGCATGGTCTCATGTGAGGGCATTCACTTTTACCGACAATCCGTTGCTTGAACTGGGCGGTTCATATAGTTTTGGAGATACTGCCTTTTCATCTATGGCATCGCTCGGTATTGGAATAGGAACGTCGCCAAAGTGGAAACTTAGCTCACCACAATCATGTGCGGCCTTTCCTAGAGTCATTTCGCCACAGGTCAGCTACTCAGTGCGAGGACGGGATGCGTGTGTCGCATTCTCACACCGTCTTTTTGCGGCAAGAAATATGATTCAGCGTACATTCCCAAAGTGGCCGCCAACGTCTGACACTGTTTTTGCGGCGCAAGCAGGCGAAGTAGTTAGCTTTGAACCTACTCAGAACAAAGCGGAATTAGGATCATTTTATTATATGTACAGATACTTAGTCACGAAATCAGGGGATTCAGTACCCGTGTATCTTGGCCCTTACTCAGTGTTAGATAGGCTTACAATTAATATTCTAGAAGAATCTGAATTGGATTATTGGATGAACGCTCATGGGTATACCGTAGCGCGCCTTAATAACACATGGGCCATTGTAGACTACATGGAAATTCATAAAGCAATTGATTCCGGTCAGCCTGTGGTTATCACCCGCGCCCCTCAGTCGTTTGTCGATTGGGTGGAAAATATGAATCACTGGATTAAGGATAATTCCATCGGTTGGGCGATTTTTCCTAAGATGTACAAGAAATAAGACTGGATTCCTCCGCCACGGCGGACGAGAATGATACGGGGCGAAACTACACGGGCAGACGGGACGTCTGCCGCGCACATGAACGGAATGCCTTTCGAGAGACCAATCACATCCCCGCAAAAACTGTCATCCAGTTGCCGGTCGTGCGAAGGATAATGTCGTAGAAGAATGGTAAAATGCCGAGAAACACTAGACCGAGCGTCGCCACCCAGAGTGTAGTTTGCATAACAGGCGACACTGGAAGACGTGAGAAAGATGCATCCGGCGGCTCGATATACATGGCGCGCACGATGCGTAAATAATAATAGAGCGAGACGGTAGAGTTGATAGCCGCCACCGCCACCAGCCAGTGCATCCCTGCCTTTGCGGCAATGCTAAAGAGAAAGAACTTCCCGACAAAGCCCGCCATAGGCGGCACTCCCGCCAGACCAAACAGCGCCAACGCCATGACCAGAGCCATCAGCGGATTGGTTCTCGAAAGCCCTTTGTATTCGTCGATGTTGGATCGTCCAGTCGCATCAGCATACCAAACGATGACTCCAAAGACCGCCATGTTCGTGAAGGCATAGCCGAGAAGATAAAAGAGCATCGAGGGCGCACCCTCAGGATAGGGACCAAGAAATCCGAGAATCAAATTTCCCGCCTGCGATATCGATGAAAAGGCCATAAAGCGTTTGATATTATTCTGTACTATCGCGACAAGGTTACCAAGGGTCATCGTGGCCGTTGCAAGAAGCGCGATGAGCCAGTGCCACTCGCTCAGTTGTCCGCCAAAGACGCCAAGGAATAGCTGGAACATGAATGCCAGACCGGCGCACTTGGATGCCACCGAGAGATAGGCCGTGACAGGTGTTGGAGCACCTTGATAGACATCGGCCGCCCACATGTGAAATGGCGTAAGAGTCAGCTTGAATCCAACGCCGGAAATGATTAATGCCGCCGCAAGCCACAGAGCCGGCGAGGTAGCCAAATGATCGCGCATCAGGTTTAATTCAAAGTGTCCGGTGATTCCATAGAGAATGCCGAGACCGTAGAGTAACAGAGCTGAGGCCAAGGCTCCATACAACACATATTTCAGACCGGCCTCGCCCGACAGGTTGTCACCGCGCCTCCATGCCGCCAATGCGAACAATGGAATGGTGGAGAGTTCAAGCCCGATGTACAGTGTTATCAGTTCGGTCGCAGAAATCAATGCCATCATGCCAACCTGTGTGAAAAGGAGAATAACAAAGAACTCTCCCCCCGATGCGATCTGCTCGTGCTTCTTTGCGTGCCAGACAAGGGCAACGGTGAAGGCCG
>ERZ1292633.3763-Hain-H41-02um-R1-3763-length-14492-cov-6_pt1 | contig 14492 bp, 8 predicted proteins | sample MGYA00564406_ERZ1292633 | MGnify/ENA primary metagenome ERZ1292633 (study PRJEB36523, sample SAMEA6512639) | groundwater metagenome | collected 2019-01-08 | study: AquaDiva: Metagenomics assemblies of 32 groundwater samples
TTAGCCATTCAGAGGTAGGTTTTTATTTCGTGTCTACTAAATGGGGTACAGATTACTAATCGAGGTTTTTTGTTTACTGAATTTCAAAATGTATTCCGTTCACTTCTTCCAGAAGTTTCAATGATAATGAAACGGAAGGGTTTTTTGTGTGTGATAACTTCATTCGTCCCTCGTAATCTCTGGCGAGTGGTGTTAAAAATTCATCTCCCCAAGAAGGAGAAAATGTTATCACCCCGTCAAAATCCACCTCAACAATTTCATCCTGGCCGACTGATCTTAACGAAGGCTGAAAAGCGGCCAGCGCTTCCTTTCCCAGTTGTCTTGAAGTGAGAGTGGAACCGAATTTACTCAAATGTATTTTCATAATTTAAAATGTTAGTTGGACAAAACAACCATGATATTTCGTTTCCGATTCTTGAATGAGAAGTCCATCGTCTCCTCCTTTAATAATAAGCGTAGCATCTCCCGCCTTGAAAATAAAGTTTAGCCCCGCGTTACCGGTCACGATTCTCCGCACAAATTTCAATCCATTCCCCCTGGATTCGGGAGCGCGGCCGGAAATAATCTCGGTGAACGCGATATGCAGCGCTTCCTGGTCAGTTGATAACTCAGGTCTTACTCTTTTTAAGGTTTTATACACGCCTTGTCCCCGGTCTGCGAGCACTACTCTGCCTCGATTAACATCATAGCCAAAAAATATACCCGGCATACCCGGCCAATTACCGATATTATGATCGAAGGAATTATTGCCTATTTCTCCGGCGAGAGAAGAAATAAGCGGAAAAAAATCCTTCAACCGTGGGATATTGCCCAATTCACTCTCAAATCTGGATAAACGCGCTTGGAAAACCGAGCTTGTTTGGCAATAAAAATTTGAAGGAATGTCCGTCTCGTCCTTATCAGTTACCCATTTTCTGGCTATACCAAAAATGTCAAACAAAAAATTGTCAACATCTTCTTTACGAAAATACCTATGTCCGCCCGCCGAGCGCACGGAAGAAAATTTTCCTTCCCTATCCCAGCGGCGGATCGTATCCACGGATACGCCCAAAGCTTTGGAGGCCTCGCCAATTGACAGGAGTTTTGATTCATCCATATAGGGGACTGTTAAGGAGTACTTTTTTAGTATAGCATAAAAATGAAATCTATGCAAATATAGTCCAAATCTATGTAAACCTATGAAAATAGTAAAATATCTATGGGACAGGCACCATAGACTACTGTTTTTTAATCAACATATGCTGGCAAGTCTTAAATAAGCGTGGTAGAATCAGCAATGAGCCTAGCAATGGAGGGATGGCTTTGCAGAGTATTTATTTCTATGTAATCAAAAAAACATCCCGACTTAGTCGGGATGTTTTTTTGGTATGAACGATTCAATCTACTTCGCCTCTTCCGGCCACTCAATCTTCTTGCCGGTCTTTTGTTCCAGCTGGCTCGCCAACTCCTTGTTATTCTGGAAATAATTCAACGAGAATTTTATTTTTTTGTTGCCCTCGTATTCAATCACGAACGGCACAATTTGGTTAAGTTTGACGGTGGTTTGCGTCCCGGCCACATATTGGCTGTGCTGTTCGGTCTTTTTTACATACATTTTGGTAATGGCGCGGAAAGGGATGGTTTTCTTAAATAACATTTTGTAGATCAAATTATCGTTTTCAATAGCGATGTGGGCGGTGGCGGCCATGTAGAAGAAGACCAATGCGAAAGGGGAGAGAAAGACGGTAAGCAAGCAAACGATGCCGGCCGCGATAAAAAGTCCTTTTCCCGTAAACTTGAAAATCATACGATTATAGGTTAAAATGAATAAATTACTGATTAAATGATAAAACATTATTCGCAAGTAGTCAAATAAAACACTTCACCCAAATGCAAATGTCATCCCCGCGAAGGCGGGGATCCAGAGAATTTGGCTAATTTGTACTATCGCTGGATTCCCACCGGAGTTTACCCTCGCGTAGGCGGGGGTGGGAATGACAGAAAAATGACATTCGGCGACAGCACTAATAAATCGGTTAAACAAACAATTATGTCTCTGAAAATCGGTATCGTCGGGTTGCCAAATGTGGGGAAATCCACCTTATTTAACGCGCTCACGAGGAGTAAACAGGCGGACGCGCAGAATTATCCCTTTTGCACGATTGAGCCGAATGTGGGTATTGTGGAAGTGCCGGATGAGCGGTTGGCGCGATTGGCGGCCGTGTCAAAATCCAAAAAAATCATTCCGACTGTGATTGAATTCGTGGATATTGCCGGACTGGTAAAGGGCGCGTCCGAAGGTGAGGGGTTGGGGAATAAGTTTTTGGCGCATATTCGCGAGGTGGATGCCATCGCCCAGGTGGTGCGGGAATTCGCGGATAGTAATGTTGTTCATGTGCATAATCGGGTTGATCCCAAGGAGGATGCGGATATTATCAATTTGGAACTGGTGCTGGCCGATCTGCAAACCGTTGCCAAAAAATTGGATACGGTCAAAAAAAATGCCAAAGGTTTGGCCGCCAAGGATTCGCAAAAGGAAATAATCTTGCTGGAGAGGGTTTTCGTTCATTTGGAATCCGGCAAACCGGCACGACAGCTGGAATTTGACGAGGATGAAAGAAAAATGGTCGGGGAAATGTTCCTTTTGACTATGAAACCGATGATGTACGTGCTGAATGTTGATGAACAAACGAAGGAAGTGGCAGAGGGCAATGACCGCCTTACAAACGATGGAGGGGCGGAGCAGGTGCGCGTCTGCGCCAAGTTGGAAGCGGAGTTGGCGGATTTGTCGCCCGGGGAGGCGAGGGAATACCTGAAGGAATTGGGAATGACTGAGACCGGACTGGATAAAATTATTGTGGCCGGGTACAAATTGTTGAATTTGGTAACCTATTTCACCTCCGGAGAGCCAGAAACCAGAGCTTGGACAGTGTCTTCGGGCGCGAAAGGACCAGAAGCGGCCGGGGTGATCCATACGGATTTTGTGAAAGGGTACATCAAAGCGGATGTGGTGAATTGGCGCGATTTTGTTGACGCCGGCGGCTGGAATAAAATCAAAGAAACCGGCAAATTGCGTCTGGAAGGGAAGGATTATGTGGTGGCGGATGGAGATGTCTGTTATTTTCACATTGCTTAAACCGGTATTCTATATCCATATGCAAATCTACACCAAAACCGGCGATGGCGGCGAAACCTCGCTTATTGGGGGAGTAAGAGTGAAAAAAAACTGTCTGGAAATGGAAGCCATCGGCGAAGTAGACGAGCTGAACGCCGCGGTGGGGGTGTTGGCCGGGTTTCTTGATAAGGTGGAAGACAAAAAAAACGATTGGACGAGTGCCAAAAATCAATTAATGAGTATTCAAAATAACCTTTTTGTGGTCGGCGCTAATTTGGCCGGCACGCAGACCGATTTGAACCGCGTACCAAAGTTGAAAGAGGTGGTCGTGGCGGATTTGGAAGCGGAAATAGATAAAATGGAGACTGATTTGCCGAAACTTACTCAATTCATTCTTCCGGGCGGGAGCGAGGCGGCCGCGCAAGGTTTCTACACGCGCGCCATTTGCCGTCGGGCGGAAAGACGAGTGGTGGAGATGGGGGAACGGCATCCGCTCGACCCTAATATAAAAAAATATCTCAACCGTTTGAGCGATTATTTGTTTGTGCTCGGGAGGTGGATAAACCGGCGAGAAGGAATCGGGGAGTCGGTTTGGGAGAAGTAGGGTATTTGACATATTTTTGAAACTACCTATACTACCCTCATATCCACGGATCGCCAATGCTTTTATGCATCTCAACCATAAAATTCCATTGATCCTTCTCTTCTTGGCTTTTGTCGTTATTCCTTCTTCTTTTTCGCGTGCCGAGACATTCTCCGGGTCGACAAGTCTTTCTGATAGAGCCACTTATCAGTCTCAGAGTGTCCCGGTGATTAACTCTACAATTTCAGAAATTTCAGACAGCGCTGATTCATTCAATGAAAATTTCAATTCGGAGATTGACCGTACACCCGAGCAACCGGTTGACGAATCGTTATTCCGCGTAATTGATTCCATTATGGATCGGGCGGATCTGCCCGGTGGGAAAAAGATTTTTCGCGTTTATCAGTCGCATCGCCTTCTCCAAAAAATCGACGACGGATTCAAGGTTCGTCCTCCCGGGTGGAATTTATTTCATGAAACCGGGGCAACTCGTCTTAAAAAGACCGATGGGTATTCTTTTCGATCTCCCGTGGATTCTTCCGTTACCGTGGAAAGCGCTTCAATGGAAATGAAAAACGGGCGTGGCGCGGTTCTGCCAAAGAGTCGCGAATTTCGTCAATTTGCCGACGGGTATAAAACTGTAAGTGAATATCAGGATATTTATCCGAATGTGGATATTCGTTTCCGCGATTCGGGGAGTTTTAGACAGAAAGACATTGTTATTCGGGAAAATCCGGGGTTGGTCGCCGGCGATCGGTTGATTTTTTGGGAGGAATGGACATTTTCCCCAGGGTCAAAAGTAATGATTGGTGTTGACATCGTTCCGGACGGAGAAAGGGAAATTACCGCCAGCACTCTCTCTGTGCGATCGCCGGGCGGATTGCGTTTCTCCGCGACTCCGCCCATCGTTTATGATTCGGCGCATGCCGATTCAAACGGGATTGATTCGCACGGCGAAGGTTTGTCGCAAATTTTGAAAGTGGATTACAAAAAAAACCGTTTGCTTATCGGAACGAGGGTTGACGCGGATTATTTGAACGATCCGGAATTGGTTTATCCGGTTACGATTGATCCGACTTATAGCGAGTGTGACGAAAGCAAAGTCAGCAACATCGCTTGCGCCGTAGTGGATTTTTATGTGCGCTCGGATAACGGCAGCGCGCAAACGACTTACAATAATAATGATTTATTTTTGGGGAGATGGCTTTCCGCCGGTCACAATTACACCCGCCATCCGGTGATCAAGTTTAATCTTGATTTTAGTAAGATTGACGGCCCCGTGAGTAGCGCCACCCTCAATCTGTATTATCGCAATACCGGGAATGGTACGGCCACAAAAATCGATGCTACTGCCAAGCGGATTACCGCCTCTTGGAACGATTCCAATCCGACAGGCTATGATTATGGAAGTTTCCGCGGTAGCGCGACAACGGAAAATCCGGTGGTTTCCCTGTCTAACACACCGACGGCTGTTTGGAAATATCTGAATGTGACGGCGAGCGTCAAGAAATGGCAATCAGGCACTTCCAATTACGGTTTTTTGCTTGATCAGGATCCGGCCTGGGCGAGCGGTTCGACACCCCCTTCGGGCTGGGAGGATCGTCTACTTGTTTTTGACGCCGCGAGCGCGAGCGGAACCACTGGTCCTTATCTGGATATCGTAAGCGCTGGCACTCCGGATCTGACTAAAAATTCCGGCTTTATTGAGGAAAACACCACGACTTTCGCGCCCGGGGAAACCTTCAATCATGTTCTTTCCGTGAAAAATATCGGTACCGGCGCGTCCGGAAGTTTTACAACCAACTATTATCTCAAGAAAGATAGTTCAGGCTATACCGATACCTATAAAATCGGATCGCGGTCATTCAATGGGATCGCGGTTGAAGATTCCCAAACTTTGACATTTACCTATACTATCCCAGCCGATCTCACCCCCGGGGCATATTATCTTTCTTACTGGATTGACGCCGGGGAAGTAGTGACGGAGAGCGATGAAACAAATAATCGCTGGAAAATCGCGCTTACCGTGACCGATCCGCTCCTGCCCAATTTGTCGAAATATGATGATTATATTAGTCCGAGCGTCTTAAAAGCCGGTGAGCAACTATCAGCGCAATTAACGATCAAGAATATCGGCGATGTCGCTGCCAAGGTTGGGACCTATGTTAATTATTATTTCAGTCAGGATTATTATAATTATTCCAATTCATATTTGATTGATGATGACTATTTTTCCGCGCTCTCCAAAGACGGAACCGCGAATGAAACTATGGCCTATACTATACCGGCGAGCACGCCGCCTGGAAAGTATTTTTTCTATTATTGGATTGACGGAACTGAATATATTGCTGAAAGCGATGAGGGCGACAACCGTTATTTTCTTGAAATTAATGTCTTGCCGGCCAGCGCGATTGACCTGACGGCGGATAATTTGAGTATCGTGAATAATTCTGCCATGAAAAGCGGGCAGAATTTGTCGGCGCAGGGCATTATTCATAATACCGGCAATACCGACTCTGGAAATTTTTCTTATTCTTTGGAAATCCGCAATACCAATACCGGTGATTATTACAGTCTGACTAATCTATCGCCAAATACGCTTTCTGTCGGCGCCGGAAATAGTAATGTTGTCACTCTGACCGGCTTGATCCCTGACAGTTGTTCCTTCCCTTTGACCGGGACTTATGATATTCGCTTGACGCTTGATGGAAATGATAATGTTCCGGAAAGCAATAACAGTAATAATACCGGTTATTCATCAAATACGGTGGTGGTGGATCGGTACAGTTATTGCGGAACAAGCAGTGGTGGTGGCGGGGGAGGCGGCGGTGGTGGTACTCCTTTGCCCGATTATGATCAAGATAAATTCGTGGATGTGGAAGAAAAGTTTGTCGGCACCAGTCTGGTGGCCGCGGATACCAAACCTTTGTATGACATTAAGGCCTATTCCTATCTGTCCAAGGCGACTGATGTCAAACAGAATAATTACGCCGCCGATCCGGTCAATGTCCGCACCGGCTCGTTTGAATTCACCCAAACCGATTTTTCCTTGCCGGGACGCGGTTTTCCGATTGATTTTACCCGTACCTACAACAGTAAAACTCAGGATCGCGCCAATCGGTTCGGGAGAGGCTGGAATTTCTCATATAATCAATTTTACTATCAGGATCCGACCACAAAAGATGTGCAAGTCTACAATGGTGGCGCGTTGGTGGCACTCTTTGAAACCGATGATGGCGGTCAGATTTTTCGGCCGGCGCCCGGTGAATATGACTCGTTTTACAAGGAGAACGGATTTTTTGTCTACAAAACTCTTTCCGGCGTGAAGTATGTTTTTTCCGAAGTTTTGACCAATAATCTCGGACTGTTGGAGAAAATCATTGACACCAATGGAAACGCCACTCTTTTTTCTTATTCAATCGCGCGTGATCTACCCCTCCTTACGACTGTATCCGACGCCTCCGGCCGAAGCATTCAACTGATTTATGGGTCGTCCGAGGATGATTTGCGGTGGGACAAGGTCGCGCAACTTCGAGATTTGGCGAATCCGACGGCGCCGCGCGTCGTGGATTATGAGTATGATGGCAATGGTTATCTTATTCATGTCAAAGGCAACCGTTCATACGCCGGCGCCACTGATTTTATTGATCGCTATTTTACCTACGACGGCAACGGCCGAATGCTTACCTATACTGACCCGCGCGGAACGGTATTGCATAATAAATACGATTCGGAAGGACGCGTGATTGAACAATCCGAATTTAATCCGGATCGCGACCCGGTGGGTAGCCCGCGCCTCATCTACAAACTAACGCATGAAGGTGCTGATCCGGCGGTGTCCGGCAGTACCCACTGCGCGCTGGTGGAAAATTACCGCGACGCGACCGAGACATATTCTCTGCGATCTTGTTTTAACGCCGATGAATTGAAAATCTACGAACGCGATGGCGAGGGGAATGTAGAAAGATGGTCCTACGATGGGAATGGCTCCCTGACGGCCTATACTGATCAAAATGGAGCGGTGACCGAATATCAATACGACGCCAAACGGAGAAAAACTCGGCAAATATTGCCTGATGCAGGGGGTCTTCATACGGAAATTTCTTATGGCTACGAAGATGGATTCAATCGTCTGGTTCAAGAGCAAATTGTATCCGGTGGAATCACCAAAACCACCGGCTTTACCATTGATCCGGCCAATGGAAACATTCTGGAAATTATTGATCCGCTTGGAAGCAAAGAAATTTTTACTTATGATTCATTCGGAAACGCGCTTACTTTCACGGATAAAAATAATCAATTAACAACCTACGCGTATGATGTCAATGGAAATTATCGGGCGGAGGAAAAAACGACGGTAAGTGGCGCGGACGGATTGGATCAGGTTATTTTGAAAAAATTTAAATATGATGTTTATGGCAATGTCATAGAACTCACGACGCCGCGCGGTAATATCTTTTCTTATGAGTATGATACGCGCGGAAACAAACGGAAGGAAACAAACCCGCAAAGTGGAGTGAAGATTTATTCGTACGATTTGGAAGATAATTTGATTTCGGAGACCGATGAGCTCGGGCGGGTTACCACTTCGGTGTATGATAAAAATATTCCGGCCAGTTTGATTTCAGTGACTCGTGCCGACAATGGGGAAAGTATAACCATTCAAAAGACTTATGATTTGGTCGGTAATTTACTGATTGAGACCGACCCGCTCGGGCGGACAATCAAATATCAGTATGATAAAGCCAATCGTTTGGCGGAAAAACAGACTCCGTTCAACATTTTTACCTATGCCTATGATCCGGCGGGAAATCCTTTGAGTGAAACCGATAGTGCCGGCCGAAAAACCGCTTATTTTTACAATACGCGCCGCAAACCGATTGAAGTTCGCCGTTATTTGGATTCTACGAACTATGTCGGGGAGTCCCAAGTTTATGATGGCTTGTCCCGAATTGTTTCCAAAGTGGACGGCAATGGCAATGCCACCTCTTTTGAATATGATTTGGCCGGACGGCTCACGAAAAAGACCGATTCTTTGAGCGGTGTCACTACCTATTTTTATGACAAAACCGGCAACAAAATCGGTGAATTGAATCCGCGCGCGCAGGACGATGGCAGTTTGCGTAACGCCGGTGGTAAGTCAAATTCGTCCGTTTATGATGGCAAAAATCGTTTGTTAAAATCCACCAATGCCACGGATAAAGTTAGTCTGTATTTTTACGACGCGGACGGAAATTCGGTTAAGACGATTGATCGGCAGGACAGTAACGGTGGCAATGCCACGCGCGTCGCGCGGACGCAGTACGATTCTCTGGGTCGCAAAACCATTGAGACAGATTCTCTTGGCGCAACGACGAAAACGGACTATGACAAAGTCGGCAATGTGGTTTCCAAAACTGATGAAGAGGGTCGGAAGACAGTTTATACTTATGATGGCTGGAATCGGCTGACTGTGGAAACTGATCCGGCCGGCAACGCGACTTTGCACACCTATGACAAGGCAGGAAACAAAATCAGCCTTACCTACCCGGACGGTAAAAAGACCTTGTACGAGTACAATGACCAGAATTTGCTGAAAAAAGTGACGGACGCGGTCGGCAAAAGTCGCTCATTCATTTATAACGCTCTTGGCAACAAAACCGGTGAAACAAACAAACTCGGTATCACCGCCTCTTTTGAGTACGATTGGCTCGGGCGCCTCGTAAAGGAAACAAACTCTCAAAATACGGAAACGATCTACGCTTATGATAATAATGGCAATCGTTTGAGCATTACCCAAAAGGATTCTTCGGCCAATGCCAAATCTACTTCATTTGAATACGATACGCGCAATCGCCTGACAAAAACCGTGAACCCCGGCGGTTCCACCGAATCGGCGATTTATGATAAAGAAAATAATGTAACGCAAACTACTGATGGCAACGGCCAGATTGTTGCGTTTGAATACGACGCGCTCAATCGCTTGAATAAAAAGACGGTGGCGGAGGGAGCGATTCTGTACGGGTACGATCAATGGGACAGTGTCATTGCCTTGACTGATTTGGTCGGGAATACCACTTATTCCTACGATTCTCTAAACCGTCTTTTGACCGAGAGTAAAACTTTGACTGAACTTGGAAAAACTTTGACAATTACCCGCGCTTATCACGGTGACGGTCGGTTGGCGAGTTTGCGCGATGCCGCGGGCATTACCATTGATTACGCTTATGATAACCGGGGACTGTTGCGGAGTGTCAAAAAGGGGGATTTGACTCTTGCCACCTATGATTACTCCACTTTGGGACGGCCGACGCTATTGACTTATGGTAATGGCGTGAAGACAAACTACTCCTATGATGATTTGCACCGCATTGCCATTCTAGAAATTACGAATGCGGCCGGGACTTCGCTTTTCAAGCAAGATTACTCCTACGACGGCGAGAGCAATCGCGTTAAACTGGTGGAAAATGGCGCGCGAGTCGTGGATTATACCTACGATTCCTTGAACCAGCTTTCAGGGGTGCAATATACTGATGGGGCGGCAATCCAAAATATGTCATTTGAATATGACGCTTTTGGTAATCGAACCAAGTCTCTATTACCGACAGCGGAGACGATTTATTCATACGCTAGCGCCTCCGACCAGCTCAGCACCCTTACTGTAAATGGCCTTTCCAAAACTGATTTCACCTATGATGGCAACGGCGCTCTGACGCAAGAAAGCGACACTAGATTGGGGCGCTCGGCGCGCGTGAAAAAATATAATTGGGACAGTCAGGGACGACTTTCTAAAATTTCTTATGAAAATACCTTTCAGCCATCATATCTTTCGGCGACGCCGGTCGTTGATTTATCGTTTGCCTATGACGCGGACGGAAATCGCGTAAAAAAAACCAGCGGCGGCGCGTCCACTTATTATCTGAATGACGGTTTGAGAGTGCTTGATGAAATGAATAGTACCGGCGCCGTTGCGAAGACGCTCGTGTCCGGACTGGAACAAATCGCGGAGATTGATTCGGCCGGGGTGGTCACTTTCGTTCATTCGGATATTCTCGGTTCCACGGTTTTGTTGACCGACCAGGCCGGAGCGGTGGCGCAGGAATACGAATATGATGTGTTTGGCTCGGTTATGGGTATGAATGGGTCATACCAAACGGATTATTTGTTTACCGGTCAGCAGTATGATCCGGAGTCCGAACTTTATTACTATAACGCCCGGTACTACAACCCTCGCCTCGGACGATTTATCTCTCGCGATTCATTTCTCGGTCGCGCCGGCGACAGTTTGAGTCGGAACCGCTATGCGTATGTGAAAAACAATCCGCTGAAGTTTACGGATCCGACGGGGAATGTTGCGTGGGGGAAATTGGGGGGTGGAATTAAAGATTTATTTTTTGGAGCAGTTACGACTGTTTTTGGCGGAGTAGAAGCTGTTGTCGGAGGAGCTATGGTTGGTGGCGCTGTTGCTGGTGAAGTTGCTACTATTGGAGGTGCAACGGTTCCTGCTGTCGTAGTAGGAGGTGCTGGTGTTGGCTTGGCTGGTATGGGAGCTAATAATGTTGTGGCTGGTGGTAGTCAAGTCGCAACAGGAGGGAAAAATATGTGGGATTCTCTCTGGGAGGATGAGGACGATGTCGCGCCGTCTGTTGACTACACTTATAATCCAGCGCATGAGGCAATTGATTCATTGACTAAAGAAGGGTCAACCGGAAATTCCATTGCACATGTAGCGTATGATGTAATAGATATTTTTGGAGGAGGAGCTGGAGCGACGAAAGGATTACAAACTCTTTCAAAACTCCCGGAGGCTGGCAAAGCCACGGAAGGCATATACACTTTTGTTTCCAAAACCAGAAAAACTTATTGTGGGCGCGCATGTGATATTCCAAGGAGAATTGGTGAACATCTGCGGTCAGGTCTTTTATTGAAAAAGGATATATCTACTGTTGAGACTTTTGAAGTTCTCGGTGGCGTGATAAAACAGAGTATTGCTGAACAGCTTATGATAAAATCGCTGGGAGGTATTTCAAAACTGGAGAATAAGATTAACTCCATAGGGAAAGCACGTCAATATCTGCTGGAAGGACAAAGTCTTGGTAATTTGATCACTGGTTCGGTTCAATCCAATAATTTAATAAAAGCGCTCCAGGTCGGTACTGGTGTTGGCAAGATAATGGATAATAAATAATTATGATTTTCTCTCCAAAATCATTTAGGGTTGATCATGGTCAATATGGCGAGTGTATCGTTCTCACTGGCAAATGGGATGATGGCGTCGCAGAATATGCGCGGAAAAATTCTATCCGCGAGCTTATTGTAAATTCCGAGGTGGGTGGAACGATAAAAGATCTGTCCTTTCTATCTCGGTTTCCGGATTTGATTGGTTTTACCATATTGGATTTTAATATCGGTGATATTTTGCCCATTCATCAACTCCACAAACTTAAATTTCTGGAGATCAGCACATATTGCTCTACACCCATTGATTTTTCTCAATTTCCAGAACTCGAAAGTTGTACATTTTACTGGAGGTCGAAATCCCAGTCCCTCTTTCAATGTAAAACAATAAAAAAATTATTTATTCATGGTTATCCTTTTCCTGATGCGGTGAAACTTGCTGAGCTCGAAAATCTGGAAGACCTGTCGATCGTATCGTCTTCGATTGTCAATATTGAATCACTTGGATTATTGAAGCGACTGGAGCATTTGGGGCTTTATGTTCTTGGAAAACTGTCATCTCTTTCTGGACTTGAACGCTGCGTACATTTGAAAGAGCTTGCAATAGGAGCATGCCGTCAAATCTCCTCAATCTGGGAAGTGGGAAATTTAATTCACCTGGAAAGTCTTCAACTTGATAACTGTGGTGATATTGATTCAATAAAGCCATTGAAGAAACTGGCCCGATTAAAAAAACTTTCTTTTGTGGAATCAACAAATATTCTTGATGGTGATTTGTCACCAATTCTAAAACTTGGTTTGCAGTATGGCCATAATCTCTCTTTCCAAAATCGCAGACATTATTCGCATAAGCGTGAAGATTTTGCGTAATGCGGTTTTCATTTAGAACTTGACTGGATAAAAGAAAATTATGAATATTGCTATCCAAAATATAGAAAAGAATAATCAAAGGAAAAGAACCGTGTCCAAAGAATTCAGGATATGTTATTATTCCGATCTCATCTCGGGATTATAAATAGATTTTTATGAGTTCTTCTCGAAAAACTAAAAAACTTTCACAGAGCATGCTTTTGGAATTGAAAGCGGTCGGATATGAGGTTGATGATCCGTCCTATTTTGTTGAGCGTGCGAAACCCTATAAAGATGCTCTTCCCATTTTGCTCAAGTATATCCCGCTCGTTGAGGAGACATTTGAAAAAGACGTGTTGATTCGTGCAAGCAGTGTCAAAGGGAACTATCAAGCTGTGCCAGTTTTGTTGGATGAATACAAAAAATCAAGCAATGAAAGTTTGATGTGGACAATCGGAAATGCTCTTTGGTTGATTGGAGATCAGACAATCGTCGGTCAGCTTATTGAACTCCTTGAGTCGAACATTAAGGTGGATCAACTTCCCGACAATATGCCGGAAGGACTTCAGTCACCTGAAAAAGCCGCAAAAGAAACACTGCTTTGGGCTCTTGGAAAAACACGTGATCCTAAAGCCATTCCCGTTTTGAAAAAATATCTTCAGGTGGAGGGGTTAGAAGGTCATGCGTTGGAAGGCTTAAAATATTTTAAGGATCCGGATCTGATTCCTTTTGTCACACCGCTTTTGACCCATCAGAAATCTTGGGTACGAAAAAATGCCGAACGTTTTATTAAGAGCTTGAAAAGACAGATAAATATGCATGAACTGTGTAAGAAATTGAATGTCGCTTGCCAGATGCCATCTGACGAAACGCTAGTGGCCGTTTCGGAAGGCGTTTTTGAAGGTGATCTTGTGCAAGGGGTTCGTTATAAGATGGAGGCGCATATGTCCGGATGGATTATCACAAGCGATCGGTACAACGGAGATGTTTCTACTTTGCGAACCGAACATATGAAACATATCTTTGAACATCGTCCTGACCTTGTGAAATATCTTTGTTTACCCATCGGATGGCGTTTTGATACTTCTCGCGATGACTTCTGGTTTGATCAAGAGATTATATGAAATTTTCCTTGTTTATTCTTCTTGCCGTTTTCGTCTTTGCTCCCTCGCTTGTTTTCGCGCGCGAGACGAATTTTCGTCCGGCGTTTGGCGATATCCGCGCGGATTCAGTCGCTCCCGAACGAGCGGTTGTGACGAGAGATGGCGGGCTGAATTTGTATTCGGCGCAAGGGAAACTGCTTTCCGGATTTCCGGTTTTTTTGACGGATCAAGTTTTTGTTTCCTCGCCGATGGTGGTAAATTTGACGGGCGACGGTACAAAAACTATCGTCGCGATCACACGCGACAGCGCCGGTACTCATAAACTGACGGCGATTGATGGTCAAGGTCTAATGATTGCCGAAGCGAATATTTCAGGTTCCACTTATTTTGACCCGGTGGCACTAAAAATAAATTCCGCGCGTGATCATATTCTGGTCACGACCGAGCAGGGAAAAGTGTTTGAGGTAACATATGAAAACGCGATTTTGAACATTGCTGAAATCTTGGACGCGGCCGCGCCGGTAGCCATAACAGCGGACCCCGCCGGTTCGCGGTTTTTTCTCGCCTTCCAGAAAACAAATATTTTGAAGCTTTATCAAAAAGCCGGGAGTGCTTGGAACTTACAAAAAACTTATACCTTGAAAAGCCCGATTATTTATCCGGTTTTGTCTGATGGCTCGCAACGACTGTACTATATTTCCGATAC
>ERZ1292633.3764-Hain-H41-02um-R1-3764-length-14491-cov-4_pt1 | contig 14491 bp, 19 predicted proteins | sample MGYA00564406_ERZ1292633 | MGnify/ENA primary metagenome ERZ1292633 (study PRJEB36523, sample SAMEA6512639) | groundwater metagenome | collected 2019-01-08 | study: AquaDiva: Metagenomics assemblies of 32 groundwater samples
ATTAAATTTATAACATTACGAGCTGACTGTAAGGAAACCTCATGTTCTGTAGATTTACCGCCAAAAATTACTCCAATTTTTAACTTCTTTTTCATTGTATTTTCAATATAGCACTTTTAAGGTCTTTGGGAAAATGGGTTAAATTGACACAGCCATTCTTGGTAATTAAAACCATATCTTCTATTCGCACTCCACCAAAACCTTTCAAATAAATCCCAGGCTCAACGGTCATTACACATCCGACGGGTAATGTATCTTCACTTTTTATTTTAAAATTTGGCCATTCGTGAATAACAGTGCCGACTCCATGCCCAAGCCCGTGTTGAAAATTATTTTTATACCCGCCCGAACGACTGTTCAGTCGGGCGGGTTTTTTGGTTAAAAAATCTCGAGCAACTTTATCTATTATCCAACACCTCTTCTCCCCTTTCTCTAATTTTTTAATTGCACGATTCTGAGCTTCCAGTACATCAAGGTAAACTTTTTTCTGTCTTGCATTGGGCTCACCCCAGAAATATATTCGAGTCATATCAGAACAATAATGGTTTATTGTGCAACCGAAATCAAGCATTATTATATCTCCCTTTTTTAATTTTGTTTTACCTGGTTCGTGGTGAATATTGGCTGTGTTTTTACCAAAAGCGACAATCGGTGAAAAAGATAAAATTGGTGCACCAAATTTTATAAAAGATTTTTTAATTAGATTTGCAACTTCTATTTCTGTAATTCCTGTTTTTAATTTTACTACAATATATCGTAGTACTTTCTCACTAATTCTTTGTGCTTTTATAATATTAGTAAGTTCTTTTTTATTTTTTACAGCCCTAATTTCATGAAGTAATTTTATTTTTTTCATAAAAATTAACTATTCGCTTATTCGCGCGAATTAGAGATTAGAAAAGTTTAACAATATCATGATAAGTGACAAAAACCATAAGCAATATTAAAATTCCGAAACCAATCATATTGGCAATATTAAAAACTTTGGGATTGATACGTGAACCTTTTATTTTTTCTATCAGTAAAAAGAAAAGTCGTCCACCATCAAGCGCTGGAAATGGAAATAAATTTATAATTGCCAAATTAACTGAAATTAAAGCCGTGAAAGACATCAAATAAGAAAAACCAAAATCATAGGCCTCTCCTACTATACCTACCAAACCAACGGGTCCAGTTACAGATGCTAGGCTACCTTGACCCCGAATACCATCATAAATAAGCCCAAAAAGCCCCATAGCCGTGCCTTTTGTGACATATAGGGTTAACTTCATTCCTTCTTTAAAAGCGAGTAAAACGGGCAATTTAGCCGTACCTATTTGATCCATATTTATACCTATTATTGGATCTTTCCCCGCCTCTTTATAAGTAGGTTTTACTTTTATTAAATTTATATTATTATCATTTTTTCCTCGAATGTAACCAATTTCTATTTCTTTTTCGGGACTCGATACAATAAAAGATTTTACTGTTTCTGCACTGATAAAGGTAGTGGAGCTTTGGTCATTTTTTATAGAAATTATTTTATCTCCAGACTTAAGACCTGCTAAAAATGCAGGAGAATCTGGGGCGACAGAAACAATCACTGTATATACATTCTGTAATTCATAACCTTTCGTTTCACTGCCGACAGAAGTTGGCAATCCAGACATAAAACCAAAAGAAAATAAAAACCAGGCAAGTATAAAATTAGCAAAGACTCCTGCAAATAAAACTATAGCTTGTTGCCAACGTGGTTTATTTACAAAGCTTCGGCTCGAATCTGGTCCATTGGTATTTTCGTCATCGGGATTTTCTCCAAATATTTTTACAAAGCCACCAAGTGGTAATAAATTGAGACTGTATTCTGTTTCTCCATATTTCTTGCCAAATAATTTGGGTGGAAAGCCAAAACCAAATTCATCTACTCTGATGCCAAATTTCTTTGCAGTAAAAAAATGCCCAAATTCATGAACCAGTACCAACACTAACAATATTATAAAAAAAATAATTACACTCATATTATCCCATCACCTCTGTCTGCTTTTTCTCAAAAGTAGTTTCAAGATTATTATTCGCTTCCTCGATAATTTTTTGCAATTCATCTTTCGCTCGAAACCTTTCATCTTCAGTCATTTTCCCCTCTTTTTCCAAGGTTTGCACATCACCCCAAATACGTTCACGTTCTTTACGTACAGTGATTCTGGATGCTTCCAGTTTTTCTCGTAATACTTTTACTAATTTTTCTCTAGTTTCTGTTGTTAATTGGGGAAAAATTACTCGAATACCCGCTTCATCGGTAGCTACCGATAGACCCAAGTTTGCAGCTTGGATGGCTCTTTCGATATCTTTTACTTGATTCTTGTCCCAGGGCGCGATACGAAGTGTTTTGGGATCTTCAATGGAAATTGAGGCAATATTTTTTATGGGTACAAAAGAACCATAAGATTCTACAGACACACCGTCGAGCACCATTGGCGAAGCACGACCAACGTTGAGTTCTCTATATTCTTTACCCAAAAATTCCTCAACTTTCTTTAAATCAGTTTTAAAATTAGAAAAATTATATTGCATATTAATTAATTACAATTATAGCATATTAAACTAATTTTTAAAATTTGGCACGATTATTGCCACGGATTCCATTAAATTCTTTGCACTTGAGCCTGGCTGACGAAGAAATTGACGAACTTTAAAAAAGTGCATAAAGCAATTACTTGGAAAATTTTTTCGGATTCCTCCAATCTTCGATTGGAACCTTCCCCGTTCAAAATTTTCCAAGTAATTTTTATATAAAACACCTTCCAGTTGATTCAGAAATCTGAGGGCTTTCGAACGCGGAGAATTTAAAACAACAATTTCTTCTCCATTTTCATCTTCTGCATCTTCTTCTATGAGTAATTCTTTTATAAAATCAATTCTCTTTTGTAGTGGCATTGATATAAAATTTTCTACTTCTTTTAAATTCTCTCCTTCATTTTGTTTAGTTGAAATTAAATAAAATCTAGAAACAAAAGTTTTTAAGAGAGCACTGGCGTCGGGCACAATAAGAAAAAAATGTGTATTCTCTATTGGCTCTTCAAACATTTTTAAAAGTGTATTTTGTGCTTCTAACAAAAAATTATTGGCAGAAATGAGAAAAATTCTTTTACTCGTGGTCATTCCCTTCTCTACACTAAAAGCTTTCAGCTCTCGGGCATTTTCAATCTTAAAAGAATCAAGAGTAATATAAGAAAAATCAGCATTGCCTGTAGTTTTTATACCTAGTGTCTCAATAAAATCTAAAATTTCTGGCACAATTTCTTCTCTTATGCCTTCTATCAAATACGCATGATGTAAATTGTTTTTGTCTAAGTGTTTTAAAATCATAGGCTTTAGGCTTTAGGCTTTAGGCTTTAGCTAATTTCCTAGAGCCTAGTGCCTATCGCCTTATTAATTACTTCTTACTTAAAACTGTTCTTTTATATACATCTAAATGGTCTAAGGCAATACCCGTGCCTTTTACTACACAAAACAAAGCATCGTCTGCGAGCATTGCCTTCACGCCAGTTTTTCTAAAAACTAAATCAGGTAAATTACGAAGAAGAGAAGATCCGCCCGTCATAATAATTCCTTGATCCATAATGTCACTCGCGAGCTCTGGTGGAGTCTCTTGTAAAACATCTTTAATAGCTTTAATAATTTGCTTCAATTCATGATCAATGGCTCTGACTATTTCATTCGTCCCAACTTTTGCACTTCGAGGCAAACCCTGAATATAATCTCGGCCTTTTATGGTGACAGAAAGTTCTTCTTCTAAATGCACAGCAGCTCCAATTTTTATTTTTACTTCTTCAGCCGTTCTATCACCTATCGCCAAATTAAAAGTTTTTTTAATATAATCCGCTATGGCTTGATCTATTTTATTTCCAGCACATTTGACCGAAGTAGAAGAGACGATACCACCGAGAGATATCACCGCCACATCTGTCGTTCCTCCCCCAATATCCACTACCATATGTCCGCGTGATTCATAAATTGGTATTCCTGCACCAATAGCTGCCAAAATCGGTTCTTTCACCACATATGCATTTTTTGCGCCAGCGCGTATCGCCGCCTCTACCACGGCTCTACGCTCTGTGGAAGTGACACCAGCTGGAACAGAAATCATCACATCTGGTTTGAAAAAATTAAATTTCCCCATGGCTTTATTTATAAAATAACGAAGCATTGCCTCAGTCACTCTATAGTCCGCTATCACTCCATCTTTCATTGGACAATAGGTGATGATAGAGTCAGGGGTTTTACCGATCATATCTTTTGCCTCAAAACCAATGGCTAGAATTTTATTATCTTGTTCAGACACAGCCACCACTGATGGTTCATTTAAAACCACCCCTTTTCCGGGGACAAAAACTAGAGTATTCGCTGTACCTAAATCTATGCCTAATTTACGTGAAAAAATTCCCATACAAAAGTAATATAGCATATTTATGTTAGAATAAAAGTATGAAAGATGAACTCGAAAATCCATTTAAGGGCTATTTGGCAAACCTAAAAAAACACAAAGAAGCTGTAAATCCAGTACACGAAATTGTAAATTGTTATTACAAAATGAATGGCTGGGAAAAGATGCCAAAAGAATTTTATACAGGAAGATACGCTTATAATAAATTAGCCAAAGAAGCAAAAATGTTATACACCGCATGTGATGAAGTTTTAGATGATGCTATTTGGGCTTTAGATAAAATTAAATACTTAGCAGAAAAAGGAAAATTTGATTGGTCTATCATAACTTGCCTCAAACATAATTTAAAATAAAAAATTTGACATGAATATTGAATAGTTTAATATTTTAATGGGTATCGTTCTGTCCACCAATTATTGACCAAAAGATTTTTAAGGTCTATGCTTTATTTAGATGGCTCCCCCCTCACATGGAGGTTCTATGTTGTTCTTATTCCTTCGACGCGGTAGCAGTACGGAAAAACCGGTCGAGATTCACGCCGATAGTGAAAAAGAGGCTTTCACTAAGGCAAGTAATCTGATTCTGGGTGTTGGCCGAATGTTCGCAGTCGGCACACCAAAACAAAGTAGTACGAAAATGTTCCAAATAGAAGGTATGGTCTGCTACCAGGTCTTCGCACCAAAAGAAGAGGAATGAATACCTCCGGAGGTAACGACAATGATCACCCGCCAAGCATAGGGGAAAATTCTCCTTGTGCATTCAAGGCGGGTTTTCCTATTTAAGATACAATTACCGTAAATTCCCCTTTTTGTTTTACTGGATTTTTTGTGAGATATTCTAAAAGCTCAAACGGTGAACCTGTTTTAAATTCTTCATAAATTTTTGTAAGCTCTCTGGCAAGACAGACTTTTTTATTAGGACAAAATTTATTTAAAGATTCTAAAGTTTTTAAAATTCTGTGAGGGGATTCATAAAAAACCATTGTGCGTTCCGCATTCGCAATTTCTTTAAACAATGTCTCTCTTCCCTTCTTGTGTGGTAAAAATCCAAGAAAAGTAAATTCGTGTGTAGGTAATCCTGATGCAGAAAGTGCAGCGATAACAGCTGAAGCCCCTGGAGTCGGAATAACTTGCACATCAGGCAACTTCTCCTTTACTAATGACACAAGCATTGCTCCTGGGTCTGAAATTCCCGGTGTACCTGCGTCTGATACGAGTGCTAAATCTTTCCCCTCTTCTAATAATTCAAAAATTTTATTGAGCTTGGGGCTCGGCGCAAACTTACTTTGTCTATGGTTTTTTCCGACGACATCGTCGGACGGATAGCTCATCGTCGGTTTATTTATTTCATATTTATTTAAAATCTTTTTCGTTTCTCTAGTATCTTCACACAAAATTAAATCAACATTTTTCAACGTCTCAATTGCTCGATATGTGATATCTCCCATATTCCCAATCGGCGTCGCAACAATGTAAAGCTTTGACATAAATTTAATATACCATTCTTTCGCATAAAACAAAGCGGGACCCAGACGCGTGTGCGTAGGGTCTCTGATACTTCCTGCTTTCGAGCTACTTCGGCCTTTCGCCTGCGAGAAACTGCTGGTAGCTGATTTCGCCACTACCAACCTCCGCATCGTACGAAGGGTGACGTACTTTCCGAACATCTTCACGCAACTTGCGCGAGATGAACGGCGTGTAAGTCATCGTCTGCCTGCCGCTACCATCACACGCGCGACAAACGACACCAGTACCCTCGGGCTCAAAACAGCCCCGATAGATACCAGTACCTTCACAGTCCTCACACTCCATCTGGACTGTTACCTGAGAAATTCGAGGGCTCATTGATTCTCCACTGCAAATGGCGATGCGAAATTGCACCACCTAACGATATGAGTGTAGTATAGCACAAACGAACATATTTGTCAAACATAAAAAGCCCTATTTTACAAGGGCTTTTTGACGTTTTTCTATTAAAATCTTATTTTCTATACTTTCGAGTACGCCATTTGTCGGCAATCTTCACACGAGTTAGTGAACGTTCAAGTTCAGCTTCAAAGTGTTCAAAGTCAACAACCTCATTATTTTCCATTTGTTTTTTTAATTTTTCTGATTGTGCTTTCGCTTCAGCTATCTTCTCATCTGAAAGTTCTGACACGTGCTCAGCGAAGTCAGCCAAGATTGCAACGACGGTATTCCCCTCTTCGTCATTTTTAACTTCGACGAATCCACCGACGACAGCCATCGGTACATGTTCACCATTTATTACCGCTACAATATCTCCTGAGGCGAGTCCTGTGATGAGTGGTATATGTTCTGGCAGAATTGTGAGTTCCCCTTCAGTCCCAGGCAAAGTCACTTGATCTACCATCTCTTCCAAGATAAGTTTTTCTGGTGTTATTATTTTTAATTTAATTTGTTTTGCCATAATTAAAGTGCACCCTTCATATAAAAATCTCCTTCTGATTTATCATCATGCTTACCTTCAAGGATTTCTTTAAATGACCTAATCGTTTCTGTAAGTGGAACATATTGTCCCTTACTTCCAGTGAATTGTTCCGCAACGAAAAATGGTTGAGAAAGAAATTTCTGAATTTTACGAGCACGAGCCACAAGTTCTTTATCAGCTTCAGACAATTCTTCCATACCTAAGATTGCAATAATATCTTGCAAATCTTTATATCTCTGAAGAACTCTCTGTACTTCACGAGCAACTTCATAATGTTCCTTGCCAATAATATTTGGGTCGAGAATTGTTGAAGAAGAATCAAGAGGGTCAACTGCTGGATAAATACCTATTTCTGTAAGTGAACGATTTAAGACGACTGTGGAATCTAGGTGAGAAAATGTAGTTGCCGGTGCTGGGTCAGTAAGGTCGTCAGCTGGCACATAGATGGCTTGCACAGATGTGACAGAACCCTTATCAGTAGAAGTAATTCTTTCTTGTAATATTCCCATTTCTGTCGCTAGTGTTGGTTGGTAACCCACAGCTGAAGGGATACGTCCTAAAAGTGCGGATACCTCGGAACCCGCCTGAGTAAAACGGAAAATATTATCAATGAAAAATAGAACATCTTTGTTTTCTTTATCACGGAAATGTTCTGCCATTGTCAGACCCGACAAGGCAACACGTAGACGAGCGCCTGGTGGTTCATTCATTTGTCCGAAGACCATGGCAACCTTAGGAAGCACCCCGGATTCTTTCATCTCATGATAAAGGTCATTACCTTCACGAGTTCGTTCTCCTACCCCTGCAAATACTGAATAGCCCCCGTGGTTTGATGCTATGTTGTGTATAAGCTCTTGGATGACGACAGTTTTACCAACACCAGCGCCTCCGAAAAGTCCCACCTTACCTCCTTTCAAAACGGGACAAATAAGGTCAATAACTTTAATACCAGTTTCCAGAATTTCTACTTTAGTCGATTGGGAAACAAATTCTGGAGCTTTTCTATGAATTGGGGAAGTTAAAGCAGTAATTATTTTACCATTATCAATCGGTGCACCAAGAACATTAAAAATTCTTCCCAATGTTTCTTTTCCAACAGGTACAGAAATGGGAGCATTTGTATTTATGACTTCCATTCCACGAGCAAGACCGTCAGTAGAATCCATCGCCACTGTTCGTACAATGTTTCCTCCAATATGTTGCTCTACTTCAAGAGTTATTGATTGGTCATCCTTTTTAACAATGAGGGCTGTATAAATACCCGGAAGCTCATTTTCAAATGCGACATCTATAACTGGACCGATTATTCTTTTTATTGTACCTGTTGTTTTCATTTGATTTTTTTTAAATTACTTTATAACTTTATAAATTTGATAACTTTTAACTTACACTTGCCATACCGGCGCTAATTTCTGATATTTCTTTAGTAATGTTCGACTGCCTTGCTTTGTTAAATACCAATGTTAAATCATCTATCATTTCTCCCGAAGCTTCACTTGCATTCTTCATGGCTACCATTCGAGACGATTGCTCCGAAGCATTGGACTCGAGAAGCATTTGGTATATCTGCATCACTGTTAATTTTTCTGCCAACACTCCGATAAACAAATCTTTTTCTCCTTCAAATAAATAATCAATTTTTTTTTCTTTCAATTTTTCTTTTTTCCCTAATTCTTCTAATTCATTTATTAAATCTCTTAAAACATTTTTTTGAATTGGAAGAATTTGTTTGATATTCGGTTTTTGATTTAAAGCTGAAATAAAATCTGTGTAAACAACCATGACCCTATCATAATTACCCGTAGTGTATTCATCTGCGATCATTTTAGATATTGAAGAAACTTCCGATAAAGAAATTTTGTCTCCTAACTCAAAAAAGCTTGCAATAACTTTCTTACCAAGCCGACGCATGTCGACATCACCCTTTTTCCCGATAGAAATAAAATCAAAATTAATTTTTCCATCTTGAGATTTCAAAAGAGAAATAGTTTTTTTAATCGCTTGGGCATTATACGAACCACATAAACCGCGGTTAGATGTTATTAAAACAACTAGGATATTATTTTTTAAATCTTTTGTTTCTTTTTCTAGAAAAAAAGGATGTGTAATTTCTTCACCGTTTTGAGCGATAGAAGTTAAAACTTGCCAAGAATATTCAGCATACAATCTTGAAGCGAGAGTCGAGGCTATTGCACGCTTCATTTTAGAAGCCGAAACAAGCTCCATCGCTTTGGTGATTTTCTTTGTATTCTTTATACTCTTTATTCTTCTTTTAATTTCTTTTGTTCCTGCCATAAATTAATTTAATTATTTTGCAAAAGATTTTGTATATTCTTCTATTACTTTTTTAAGTTCTGCTTCTCCAGCGTCGCTCCACATTTTTGTTTCCGTTATTTCTTTAAAGAATTTTTTTGCGCGAGATTCACTGTAATCGAGAAGCCCTTGTTCATATTCTTTAATTTTATCTACAGGAATTGTATCCATATAACCCTTAGTCAAAGCGTATAAAACGACAATTTGATTTTCAATTTTTACAGGAGCATATTGTGGTTGTTTAAGAACTTCTACCGCTCTTTTACCTCTTTCAAGTTGTCTTTTTGTGGCTTCATCAAGGTCAGAACCAAATTGAGCAAAAGCTTCTAATTCTCGATATTGAGCTAAATCAAGTTTCAAAGTTCCAGCAACTTTTTTCATCGCTTTTATTTGCGCACTTGAACCTACGCGAGAAACTGACAATCCCACATTTACTGCCGGGCGAATACCTTTATAGAAAAGATCTGTTTCAAGAAAAATTTGTCCATCGGTAATAGAAATAACATTGGTTGGAATATAAGCGGTCACATCGCCAGCTTGTGTTTCAATAATTGGTAATGCAGTTATAGACCCTCCACCATATTCTTTATTTCTTCGACATGCGCGTTCAAGTAAACGAGAGTGCAAATAGAAAACATCACCTGGAAATGCTTCACGGCCGGGTGGACGACGAAGTAAAAGAGAAATTTCTCGATATGAAACTGCATGCTTCGAAAGATCATCATAAATAATTAACACATCCTTACCTTGATCCATAAAATACTCAGCAATGGATACTCCTGTATAAGGTGCAATATAAGAAAGAGCGGCAGATTCAGATGCTCCTGCAGAAACGATAACGGTATAATCCATCGCTCCACCTTCCTCTAAACGAACTTGCAATTTTCTTAATTTTGAATCTTTTTGACCAATAGATACATAAATACAAATTAAGTTCTGGCCTTTCTGGTTTAAAATTGTATCAATAGCAATTGCCGTTTTGCCAGTTTGACGATCACCAATAATAAGCTCACGTTGTCCACGGCCTATCGGTATGATCGCGTCAATAACTTTAATACCAGTCGTAACAGGCTCACTCACACTTTGTCTAGTGATAACTCCGGGCGCAACTTTTTCAATCGGATATGCTGAAAGTCCTGAGCTCGTCGAAGGATTATTTCCTTTTATTGCTCCCTTACCATCAATCGGCGCACCAATTGCATTGACCACTCTACCAATAATTTTATCAGATACAGGCACTTCGAGAATTCTACCTGTAGCTTTGACAACATCGCCTTCTTTAATATGAGAATAATCACTTAAAATAATTACACCTACGGCATCTTCTTCAAGGTTTAAAACCACACCAACTTCACCTTTGGAAAAGGTAACCATTTCGGAAGATTTTATATCGGAAAGACCAGAAATTTTTGCAATACCATCAAATACTTCCATCACATTGCCAACTTTTTCAACCTTTAATGTGGCTTTAAAGTTTTCTATTTCTTTTTTTAAATTTTCTACAATGTGATTATTCATATTTTGTTGTTAAATATTCTTGTAATTTATAAATTCTATTTTTCAAAGTTAAATCAATTAATTCATTATTTATCTCTATTTTCACTCCCCCCAACAAATTTTCTTCTATTTTTTCTTCGATAATTACATCTTTGGCAAGATATCGTTTTTTAAAAAGATGTATTATTTCTTTTTTATTTTGTTCGTGTAATTTATTGGCACTGCTTACTTTTGCTATTTTTACTCCCTTTTCATCATTAATTATTTTATTCAAAGAAAATAGAATCTCTTCGGATTTATTAAGTAACCTACGACGATGTAAAAAACTCACGACATTTTTCAGGGACAGGGCCAGCTCATGTCCTGTTTTATCTTTGGATGTTAAATAAATTGCTTGTGCTATGTCATTGTTTGATAATGTTGTCATAAAATTAAGGACGGTCCTTAAGAGGGCCTCCCCAAGGACCATCCTTTTCTAATTCTTTTATCGTTTTTCCATTAAAATCTTTGTCAATCTTTGTAGTAAGTAATTTTTCCGTCGCCTGCATAGCCAAGGCAACAATTTCTCCACGTGCTTCTTCTACCATTTTATTTTTTTCAACTTCTAGGGTTTTCTTGCCTGATTCTATAATCATGGCAACATCACTCTTGGCTTTCTCAAGCATTTCAGTTCTTTTGATTTCAGCTTCTTTTTTGCCAGCTTGAAAAATGGCTTGAGCCTCGGCGCGAGCTTTGACTAAAGTTTCTTCTTGGACTTCTTTTGTTTTACCTAAAATTTCTGCATTATTTTTTGCATCATCTATGCCTCTAGCTATTTTTTCTGATCTCTCAGCCATAAGCTTAGAAAGTGGTTTCAAGGCATAAATATATAAAACTACAAAAACCACACCAAAATTAATGGCTTGAGCAATAATGATTTTCCAATCTATGTGAAATGTAGAAATAATTGATTCCATAAAACTAGCACTTAGGCGCTAGGTTCTAGGCTTTAGCTAAATGCTAGTGCCTAGTGCCTAAAGCCTAATTGTTAGATTGAAAATGCGATAACAAGAGCGTAAATAGCAATAGCTTCTGCGAATGCACAAGCGAGAAGCATGGGAACAAGTATTTTCCCAGCTGCTTCAGGATTGCGTCCAATTGCTTCCATGGCACGTGAGCCAATCATACCAATAGCAAGACCTGGGCCGACAGCACCTAAACCAATAGAAAGAGCTTTTGCGATAGTATCTAATTCCATATTTATATTAAATTATTAATAATAATGATCTTCTCTTCGGGAGTAGATCTCTTTTATACACCGTGGAATACATCCATTTATGTGCAAAAGAGATACACTCTATGCGTGAGAAACTTGGTGTTTGCTCTCATGCGCTTCGTCATGTTCGTTATGGTCAGAAGCGGAAATCGTAAAATAAACTACGAGCAAGATTGAAAATATTAATGCCTGAATTACTCCGACCAATATTTCTAAAAATAAAAAAGGGATCGGAATAATGTAAGCAAAAAGTGCTGCCATCGAAGCCAACAATACTTCGCCAGCAAAAACATTTCCAAAAAGACGGAAAGAAAGTGAGGCAACTTTTGCAAATTCACCTATAATTTCAATCAAACCAACAAAGAACGTAATGGGGGCCACGATAATAACCGTCGGGTCCTTTCTTAACTTGGTAAATATTTCACCAAGTATTTTCAGATTAACATATTTATTAAAAGTTTTCCATATCCCAACTGAGAAAATACCAAAAATATTGGCACCCAAGACAGCCATAATAGCAAGTGCTATGGTGGTATTGATGTCAGCTGTTCCACCACGAAGAAAAGGAATAAAGGCGCGACCATGCTCACTCGTTTCAAGAAGACCAAATCCTCCCAATGGAATAATTCCCAGCCAATTGTTTATCAAAATAAAAAAGAAAGCTGAAATAGCAATGGGAAAAATTTTTACAGACAATGCTCGACTATTGGTAACTTGATCACAAAGCGACAAAGCTTCTTCAACGATAATTTCAAAAAGATTTTGTAATTTACCAGGAATTTCTTTTAACCTTAAACGAAGAATGATAGATAAAATTAAAATTATACCCACCACCACCCAAGAAGTTAGAAGTGCATTAGTAATAGAAAAATTCTTGTAGTGAGAAACTGGTTCAGCAAATAACGTAACTTCGTGAGAAATTTCATTTGAAAATTCTTTTTCTTTTACTTTCACCCCTTGTTCAATTTCTTTTATTATTATTTTTTCTGTTTGTATTGCCATAAATTAATCATCTTTCTCTTTTTTGCTTAGTTCTTTAATATCTGCTATATATTTTCTAACTACTTTTAAAATTCCAAAAGACGAAATAAGAAAACCAAATAGAGCAAGACTCAAGAAAATCCAAGGTTTGGTACCAAAACGGGCATCTAAATATTTACCAATTATTAAGGCTAAGACTATCGGCACTACTACCCAACCAGAAATTTGACTAAAAATCTCTAACGCTGGACGCCAATTTGTTCCATTCTTATTTGGCAAAACACTATTATTCTGTTTTGTTGTATTTTCATCCATCCCAGTCAGAAGTTAATCACTGCGAGCCCTCGTGACTTCTAACGGGACACGCAAAAACAAAAGCCCAAGAGCTTATCAGCATTATATGGGAAAAAAATAAACGATGCAAATGTTGAAAAAAATCTTAATTTAGAATATCTAACTCCCCAAGCAATTCCCTTTTTTCTTCTTCTGGAATATCAGCAACACCCCTATATTTACCGTTTATAAGATTATTATGTTTTCTTTCTAATCTGTTTAGCTTTAACATAGCTTCATTATATTTACTTTCTCCAAGAAGATTTTTGGTCTCTGCCTTTTCTAATAAAAACATTAAAACAATAAGTCTAGATGCAAAACAAGAAAGCCAACTATCATTATTAGTTCTGGCCAATTGAGCCTCAATCGCAGACGCAGACTTAGCAATTTCTTTTTGCAATGTTTCTAAGCTATTTGGGGGTTTTGGTTCATCTTCTATTGCCATATTTTAACATTATGAATTATACAAATAAAAAAGCAAATGTACTTATCTCCATTCTAATTTTATGAGTTTTTCTTTTTTCTGCCTAGTCCATTTTTTTATTTGTACTTCACTTTTTCTTGCTTCTGATTTATTTGGAAATTTGTTCGAAATATACACAAGTATAAAAGGTCCTTGATCTTTAGCCATTTGTGAGCCTTTGCCGATATTATGCAGAATTAATCTTTTTTCTGGATCGGGGAAAATACCAGTATAGTAATAACCAAATCTACTTTTTGCTATATATACATACCATTCCATAAAATTGTTTACCCTTTACCTTGAGTAAAAATCGAATACTGCCCTTCGACAAGCTCAGGGTACTTCGTCTCGGTCAAATTCAGTGTTTACACTGAGCGAGCCAAGGCGAGTCGAAGTGTGATCTAATTATATCCTTTGCACGAACTTTTTTCGAACAACAAGAAAGCTAATCTTACGCTCTACGACTATTTTTCTTCTAATTTTTCTACTACGCTCCAATAATGTGGTAATGCTAACAACTCCGCCACGCTCCGACCAAGGTCGGAGCGTCTGCCCTCACCCCATCGCATTTCCATTCTATTTTAGTTTGGCGGGGGGAATTCTTTTTTTGGTATGGGCGATGGGGTGAGGGCAGGTTTCTTCAAAGAAGAAACGGCGGAATTCAAATACAAACTCAATCGGTGCCTTCGTTCATCATATCACAGGTTGTCTAGGCTAAAGGGGCACCCTCGGCATCCGCCTCGGGAATTTCCGCTAGGGCTACGAGCGCCAGTTCTAG
>ERZ1292633.1706-Hain-H41-02um-R1-1706-length-23427-cov-8_pt2 | contig 14489 bp, 5 predicted proteins | sample MGYA00564406_ERZ1292633 | MGnify/ENA primary metagenome ERZ1292633 (study PRJEB36523, sample SAMEA6512639) | groundwater metagenome | collected 2019-01-08 | study: AquaDiva: Metagenomics assemblies of 32 groundwater samples
GGAGGTGCAAGCTAGCGAGGGGAGGACTCCGCGGGAGGTGCAAGCTAGCGAGGGGGGGGACTATTCAGGGGAGGGGTGTGGGGGGATACATTGACATCCGCGGCAGCCCCTTTGCCCTCAGCGGTCGTTGACACCCACTGCAATGCATTGGTGTCGTGTCATATTCACCACTAACAAAGATCCCTCGCCATACACTTCCTAAATATCAAATGCCGTACATCAAGCCAGCCTCCTTGGGCAACCTCAAGTACTATGAGTACCGCGGAAAAGATCTGAGCTATACGAGCAAGTACATCATGCAGCCATTTTGGACTTGGGTGGCGGGTTGGGTCCCCCTGACGACCGCGCCCAACTTTGTCACGTTCGTGGGATTTCTCTTCAGTTCGACGTTGCCAGTCCTGATCGCCTACTATGCCTACGTCAACGACGCGTTTGTGGGTGACAAAGTGTTTCCCGGCTGGATGTGGCTCGTCTGCGCATGTTGCTTGTTCGCCTATCAAACGTTGGACGCGTGTGACGGCAAGCACGCCCGACGAACGAAAACCAGCTCCCCGCTGGGCGAGTTGTTTGATCATGGATGCGACGCCCTCTTCACCCCACTCCTCCAATTCGCCATCTGCACGTGCCTGTCCCTCACCGGGTGGCAACGGCACTTGCACTTCTTCTTCGTGTGTAACACGCTGTTTGCGAGCATCTGGGAACAGTACACCACTGGAACGCTCGACCTCTGGTACATCAACGGGCCAGTCGAGGGTCTTCTGCTGACCGTCGCCGCCTTCCTGTGGTCCGCGATGGTGCCTCAGTCCTGGTGGCAGCAACCCCTGGGGACTCTCCCTGCCTTCGGTCCCATTTCGAGGTTCCGTGGTGTGTCATTCTCGACCGCCGATGTGTTGTTCTCCTTCACGGCCGGCATGGCCGCGCTGACCATGCTGATGAACGTGGCGTCAGTGGTGCGCAACCGGTACTTCGGGTCACCCGAGTCGCAACTGCCCTGGGTTCAGCCTGCTCGCGCAATTTTCATTCAATCCTTCGTGAACGTCGCGTATGTCGGCTCGTTCCTCTTCGTGCCGGAAGTGTTTGCCATCGCGCCATACTGTTTCGAGGTTTCCTTCGGCATTCTCTGCGCGATCACGGCCACCAGACTAACGTTATGCCGCTTGTGTCGTACTCCGTACGTGCCGTTCAGCCGATACCACTTCGTGTTCCTTTGCTCCCTCGCCGCCGCGGTCGGCGTGTGGCGAGCGTCGGGTCAGGTTCAAAAGGTGCGCGTCATCGGCTTGGCCTGCGTGGCCACCGGCGTCATCGCCTACTTGCACATGGCGATTTCGGTGTTCCAGCAGATCGCCACACACCTTGGCATTCACGTCATTACGTTGACCGGCGAACAAAAGCGCCGCATTCTCGCCGACGCATCCGCAGCGACGAAAAAACAATGATACTTCCTTGTTTCACACACACGTGAGAAATATCCGCGCGGTTAGATCGCCGGCGCCGCGGTCGGATGCTGTTGGTCACTTGTGCGCGCCACACTGTGTGGGTGGGCGCCTGACGATCGTTGCTCATGTCTTCCTGCCGCCTCTCTCATCCTCCGGGTGAACTGTGTCGTCAATTCGATTTGCACGGCAACATCTTACAATTGGTTTTCCGCGCTCACTCACTTACAGTTGCAGCAGTTCCAGCTGTACCCCGGAATACACTCGATCACCCACTCCAAGGGTTAGCATGTGACCGACGTTGGGGAGGCATATCATGGCTCGTCAGCCTACTGTCAGCCAGTGCGACAACGCGTCGCCGAGTCCGCTGTCAACCGCTGCAATTTACCTCACGAAGGGGCTCGAAGACGGCGTGCCGTTCACGATGGCGTTGCGCGGCGCGCCCTCCGTCACCGTGTGCGTCACGCGCTCGGTGATGACGTCCGCCGGGGGCCAATTGCAGCTCACCGCATCTCTCGCGGACTCCTCGTCGATGCCGACCGCGCCGCGTCCCGTCTTCCTCCACGGCGTCACGGCGATCGTGAGGGGTCTGGTCCGCCAGCTCAACGACGCCGTGCAGCCCCTAACCGCCACGGCGTCAAGCGGACAAGCGGGCCGCGCCATCGACGAAAAGGCCTTGGGCGACATGGTGCGCGTCCCGTCGCGATTCCTCCTGGTTCGCTGCTTGGACGACGTGATGACTGTGGAGGCAGCAATGGCCTGTTTGTTGATTCCACTCGGCTCCGCTGCGGAGTCAACCGTCGCCCGAGGCGCACGAAAGCGTTCCCGGCATGCCCCCGTGCCCTGTGCTGCCACGAATGTCCCACGCCCATTTCCACAGCCCATCTGGCTTCCGGCGAAGGTCTACCTCCGCGATGACACGCAGTGTCTGGTTCACGGTGAGCTCCGATGCTGCACGTACAACCCAGTGCTGGGGCGGTCCACCTTTCACTGTTGTGTTGGTGGACGGTTGTGCGCGACGGAGGAGGACGCCGTGCGGCAACTGTACGTGGAGCTGTGCCGCCACTGCGGTCTCAAGCCCGAAGGCTACTTGTCGGGGCGGCGCGCCCGGTCGACTGGGCAGCTCGTGGTCCGGCTGGCGTCACCTCAATCGGAAGGGATGGAAGAAATTGTAACGCTTGCCGCACTTCGCGTACGCCGCGCAATTGGACCGCCCACGTGTGCGGTGTGGGCTCCCATCGAGACGGCGCAGACTCTTTGAATGGTCTCTCGTCATCCTTGCCTACATCCCCCAAGCCTCGTGTCGATTGCCCCCATAGTCCCCCACCACCCCTTTTTTTTTGCTTTGACGTGTCACACATCACGCAACAGTATGTAGTCACACCCCTGATGCGCAGTCACCTCATTTTTCGGCGTTGTTGCATTGCGCCGCCCCTTTCATCCGGTGCGGCGAGCGTCGTGCCGTCGACGCGCCGTTTTGCAGAAGCCGAGGGAGGTGCGTCTACCAGCGATTCCCGCTCAGGGAGGCATGTGGCCTCTCACATCGTCGTTTCACAGCTGACGACGGCGGCCCGACACATCCGGAACCTGCACCAATACCGACACGCCAGAAACAAGTCAATGGTCAACGATCTCAAATTCTCGCGGCAGTGGTACCTCGCCCGAGGCGAAGGATGGGAAATCAAGCACGAGCAGGGCCATGAACTGGAGGCCGAAACGAACTTTGCCGTCTACCGATACGACTCGCGTCTGCAGTCGTCTGCAACGGCTCCACTCAGCGGGCCGCCGATTGGGAAGGTGGGGGACATCGTCGATCCGTTGGCGCGGTACCACAGCCTCTTGCAGCGCATGAGGGCACGGTGGCGGGTGGGTCGCGGCGCCTCGATGGATAAGCTGCGGATGTCCCTCGCCGCCGCGGAAGCCCTCGTGGACTTTTGCCGAGCCGAACACCACACCGTTCGCACGCTACCACAAGAACACGTCGACGCCATCGTCGACGCCTTCGACGCCACAATGGGGTTTGCGACTCACTTGGCCGGTTCGCACACTTCCGCGGTGGCCGCGATGATCCGCATCGCCTCGCTCGCGGACGAAGTCGAGTTGACGGCCGCGCGGGATGGTGCGCTGCGCGTGGCAAAGCACGCCGCGCTGCGGCTGGAAGCCAAGCATGCGTTCGCCCAACCGAATCGAGAGCCGTCGCGAACGATGGCCGAACCCGCGCCGCTCATCCGCGGCGGGGCGTACGGTTGGAAGGATCCGTTCACCCAGGATGCGGGTCGGGGGCAAGACCGCAGCGTCCGGCGATGGCTGCACCCTTGGTCTCGAGGATACAATCTCGCGTCACCGATGCGCCATCCGGCGTACACCGCGGAGTTGCCACATCAATAATCATAGTTTGGTGTTGCTATGGCATGGCGTGGCGAGGGTGAGAATACAGTCATCCTAGATATCATGTTCAGTCATCACTTGAGTGCTTGTTGCGCTCCAACGTCCACCTCCTTCAGTGCTCTCTATCCCCCCCTCGCTCTCTCTCCGTCCAATTCATATTTTCCCCGCCATAACGGCCCTCTTCACGATGGCCCTCTTCGTAAAACGCACGACGGCAGCACCGAGCGGCGTCCCTCTGCTCCTGGTATTGTTGGGGGTCGTCCCTGCGCTGTTGTTCCCCGCGCGGCTTGGCGCCTCCTACGAAACAAACGCTCAGACTGCTTCAAACGTCACGGGGTTGCAAAATATTTCGTCGACCACGGTCCGTCAAACGGCACCGCCGGCAACGGCCGCGGCGTGCATCGAGATCCTGGACGACGCTACTCAGTCGTGGTTGCCACTCTGCGCCACGGATGTGTCCTTGGGCCTCGCCACCGCCATCTGCGCCGCCCTGGGCACCGCCCCGTCGCCCTGGGTCGGTACGTTAGCGCAGATTACGCGAGCGCCTGTGCCGATAGCGGGACCCACACTGTTCGCCATGGCGCCGTTAGGGCAGGCATGCGTCACGACCGGACAGGGCGCGGCAAGCCAATGCGCGGTGTTGCTGAATCAATCCTGTTCCACTGCGACCGCTCTCGCGCTCTCGTGTCAGCCGCCACCGCCAAGGTGGCTTCTAACCTTTGCCGTGGTCGCCGACGGCGTGCTGCTGAATGAGATTGCTGGGTCGCCGGGCGGCTACGTCTGCGCCGCCGGGTTCACGCAGGCCGCGGCGAACATTGCGTGCCGATCGGCGGGGCGGTACCCCGGGCCGTGGGGCGCCACGTGGTCGAGCGGCACCGCACCCGGCGGGGCCGCCGTGACGATGGTTGACGTGGACTGCTCGGCGACCCCCGGCGCGGCATCGCTCGGGTTCTGCAACTATGCGTACTACGCGACGGGTGCCAATGCGACGGTGTGCCCTGGTCAGGCCGTCGTCTCACTGGACTGTGACGCGCCCCCGCCGACGTGGCGTTTCGACCTCCTGGCGACGACCGACCAGCCGTACGCCGGGACGGTGCTTGCGGCCCCGCCCGGGCTGCCGTGGGGCGTGGTGTGCGCTGACGGTGCCGCGCCACCGGGGACCGCCGCTGCGGCCGACGTCGCGCAGGCGGCGTGCGTCGGCGCTGGCCGGAGCCCTCCGCCGTGGGGCGCGGCCCTGCTGCAACCGGTCGCCAGCACGCAGGCGGCGTACATGTCGCAGGTGCAATGCGGGCCGGCGAACGCGACGCTTGCGGCGTGCCGCTTCTCGTTCAACGTTTCGGGTCTGGCCTGCGCGGCCGGCGCCCTGGCCATCGACTGCGGGCCGGCTCCGCCGCCGTCCTACCCCTGGACATTTCAGATTGGCGCGGCGGGTGTGATCCTGGCGAACGCGTCGGGCGCGTACTCTGCGACGCTGTGTGCGGATGGTTTCGGTCAAGCAGCGGCAACGGCGTTCTGCACTCGGCTCGGACAGGTGGGTGCCGCGCTGCCTCCGTGGCCAGTTGCCGTTGCACCCGGCGTGCTCGCACCGGCGCCGATTCGGCTGACCGGGATCGCGTGCCCTGCCAACGCGTCGACGTTCGCGGAGTGCTCTTCGACTTTCTACGTCAACGGCACGCCGAGCGCCGCGTGTTCGGGGGGCCGCGCAGCCGCTGTCAACTGCGCGCCGCCGCCGCCGTCGTGGACGGTTGGGTTGACGCCGGCCCCGGGAACGCGGCGCGGGGTCGTCGTCGCGAAGCCGGGCAGCGCCGCGGATGGCTCGATCTGCTCCGACGGCCTGTCCGTGGCGACGGCGCAGGCGCTTTGCCAGATGGCGGGGCAGCCAACTCCCCCCTGGAACGCCACGATCGCGCCAGCGGGCAGCGCTTCCGGCCCGATTTACGTGGACGGTTTGAGCTGCGCCGCGACCGCGACGGCGCTGTCGCAGTGTTCGTTCGCCTTCGACTTCGCCGGATTCGGGAGTTGCGCCGCGGCGGCCGCGGTGGACTGCTCGCCGCCGCCGCCGGCCTCCGCATGGAGCTTCGCCTTGCCGCCTGGCGCGTGGCAGGGCGCGCTTGCTGCCGTCGCTCCGGGGCAGCCGCCGGCCTACGTCTGCGCCGCCGGGTTCACGCAGGCCGCGGCGAACATTGCGTGCCGATCGGCGGGGCGGTACCCCGGGCCGTGGGGCGCCACGTGGTCGAGCGGCACCGCACCCGGCGGGGCCGCCGTGACGATGGTTGACGTGGACTGCTCGGCGACCCCCGGCGCGGCATCGCTCGGGTTCTGCAACTATGCGTACTACGCGACGGGTGCCAATGCGACGGTGTGCCCTGGTCAGGCCGTGGTCTTCGTCAACTGTTCCTCGCCGCCCGCACCAAATAGCTCCGGTTGGCAGTTCGTCGTCGTTGCCGGTGTGCATCGGGCGTCAGATCGTTCATACGATCAGCAAAGCCACGGCAGCATTTTCGAGTCTTACAAGGGCACCGTCATGGCCCGTCCCGTTGGCCTCCCGTGGGGCTACGTCTGCTCTCCCCTCACCGCCGATCCGGCCGCGTTGCTGCGCGTTGCGAACGCAGCCTGCATTGCGGCCGGCTGGGAGCCTCATCCCTGGGGCGCTTTGCTGCTCGATGCGATCACATTGCCGTCGTCGTCGAACCCCGCCGTCATCTATGTTGATTCTCTGCGCTGCGGCGGGGAGGGGCCTGACTTCTCCTTGGAGTCTTGCGCCTTCACGTTCAACGTAACGGGTGACTCAGACTGCCCTTCAGGCCTTCTCGCGGTCGATTGCTGGCCCCGGCCTACCAACTCGTCAGCGTGGACATTCACGCTAGGTCCTTTGACTGCTGCGAACACACTGGATCACCACCGGGGATCCGCGCTCGTCGCCATTGCCAACATTTCGGCGTCTGGATATGTCTGCGGCGACGGTCTCGCGGAGAGCGCCGCCAATTGTATGTGCGCCGGAATCGTCGGCCGCCGTCCTCCGCCGTGGGGTGCATCGCTGTTGCCGCCCATCCCGCTGAACGTCGCGCCTTGGGCGTTGTCTTCTCGGGCGTTCGTTTACAATCTTTCCTGCCCGCCAACTGCCCTGCCTTCAGCAGCTTCCTCAATAGTGGACACGGCGTCCGCGTGCACGTATAGCTTTGACATATTGGGATATCCAGGGTGCACGTCGATCGCGGCGGTGAACTGTGCTCCGCCTCCGCCGACAGCAACCATTTCGCTGAGCGGCACCGAGGCAGAGAGGTTGCAGGCGGTGTTTGTCTCCTTGCCAGCCAGCGAGGGTGGAACGGGGACGCTTTGCTGGCCGCTAGCCGGTAACGCGACCATTACCGCAACGGCTCTGTGCAACTTGGCGGGTGTGCGCCCGGCGCCCTGGGGTGCTGTAGCCTCAAGTATGGACCTCAGTTCGACGAACCCGGCGTTCTACAGCGGTGTGCAGTGCAACTCCTCGTCACCTGGTAGTTTCGCGACCGGCTGCGCGTTCGCCAACTTTGACATTTCCGGCCTTGCCAGCTGTGCTCCGGTCGGGATCACTTGCTTTCCCGGCCCAGCGAATGCCTCTTGGGCCTACGGTGTGTTGCCGCTGTCCAACCACCGCACGCTTCCAGTGTTCTTTGCAATCGTCACTCCGCCGTCACTGTCAGGGGGTGGCGCCAGCCCCGGATTCATCTGCGATGACGGGTCGTTTGATGACTTCGCCGCGACGGTTCTTTGTCAGTCAGCTGGGCAAACGCCTCCACCGTGGGGCGCCCTCGTCTTCCACTCGAGCACAAGCCTCGCGATGGCTCGACAAGATCTTGGAGTGGACTTTCCGATCTGGATGGCTCGCGTGTCGAACTGCACGGAGGGCGATCGTTTGGCCAGCAATTGTGACTTCGAAGTCATTGGGGATGGTCAGTTGCAGGCAATGTGCCCCTCGATGAACGTCGTGACGGTCGCGTGCGACCCACCGAGCAACACCCGCGCCCCCGCCAACACAAACTACTCGGCTTGCAGTGACGTTGGCACGTGTGTGGACTGTCTCGCGGCTACCTCCCCGCTATGTGAGTGGTGCGGGGGATCAGGCGTGCAGTATTGTGCTGGGCAAGGCGCATGCAGCACGGGGATCGCCTACGCTAGCTGCGACGCCGCGGCGGAGGCGCAACAAGCACTCGTGGAACGGACGCGGCCCGGATGGCTCGACAATGCGACAGGGGACGCGCGGCTCATCACTACCGCCAATCAAGCGGCGATGTGGCTCCCTACGGACTTGTCCACCGGGCGCATGCTGCTCCAGCCGAAAGGGGTCGTCATCACTGCCACCGAGGAAGGGCTGCTGCTCTTCACGGACGGCATGACCGGAGCGCGGCTTGCGCGCGTGAACGCGAGCATCGGCGTGCTGGCGATTCCCGACCTTCCTTCGGTCATGGTTGCGGTGAATGCGCGGTTCGTCACCATCGTAAATGTGACTTATCTCGCGGGGGGTGGGTTGCCGTCGGGAGCTGTGGACACGACGAACGTCACGCTGGCGGCCGGTGCCTGCGGCGTGCGTAGCGCACGTTACTCGCCCGTGAGCGGCGTCGTCCTGCTCGACGCGTGTCTCGGTTTGATCAATGCATCTGGATCGATTGTTTTCCCTTTCGGCGCGTCGCCGCCTTCGTCACTGCGGAGTGTGCTGAGCGTGGCGGCGTCCCTCGCGCCGATGTACACGCTCAGCACGCTTCGGGGCATCAACGGATTCGCCATCAGCGCGCCGTGCGAACCGCTACGAGTCGTCGATGCGGCCACGTGGGAGGTCATCGCGGCATGGCCGGCCCCGGAGTCCTGCAATGCATCCGCGGAGGACACGGGCATTGTTGGATTTGACGCTGACACCGGATCGGCGATCGCCGCGCTCGGCGCGGTGTTGTTGTGTGGGTCGCGCTGGGTCGTCACTCGCCAAGTTGCTCAAGGGGTGGCGCAGGCGTACTTCGCCAGTCTGCCGTTCTCGCTATCCCACCTGACGAACGTCTCGCAGTTTGGCCTCCACTCCGCCAGCGACGCGGCGGCGGTCATCCACACGCCTCCCTGGGGGCTTCGCGTGATGACCGACCCCGGCGTCTACCAGCAGGTCGACGGCTGCACGGCCAGTTACGACGGCAACGCCACGACGCAAGACTGGTTTGCGGCCACCGCGCCGGTGGCGATGTGCCAAGGCGTCGTGCTGTTCGCGTCGGGCGCCACGGCGAGGGTCACCGGTGCCGTTCACCCGACCACGCTGCCGACGCCATGGACCCTCCGAAACGCAGTCTGCGTCGCGTCGGCAGGCACGGCGCCCGCGCATTTTCTTGCCTTTGGCTCGGCGCAAAGCGCTATCGTGATGGCGGCCGCGATTTCGATGTCCTTGGAAGGGGACATCACCAGCTTCATCGTCGAGGGCGTCGCGAATGCGTCGTCGTGTATCGTCGCGTCGGTCGACTTCACTGCCGTCGTCGGATCGTGCAACAGCTCGACGCCGCTGCGCACGGAATTGCCCGCCAAACTTGGTGTGGCGCGGCGGCTTGCCCCCACAGGCAGTGTCGCGCTCGCGATGTCCAACGCAGGCACCGTACTGCGCCTCGGTCGGTCCGTCGTCAGCACGTGTGTGGTCGACCCAGCGGGAAACAACGTCACCGGCGTGTCGCTCATCGTCGACTCCGCGGCCGTGCCCGTTTCGGTCCAGTTCTTCGGCGGGGTGCCGTGGTTGTATTCGACCAGCCTCGCCAGCTCGTCGGTCAGTGGTGGGCGTCCATCAGCTCCTTCCAGTTCCGTTGGCTTCGCCGTGCCCATCGCCGAGCCTTCCGAGGGCGGCGTTCGCGTCTTCCTCACAGTCGGCTGCCGCGGTGCGGCGGACACGGGTAACTACATGTATTGCTACAAGGCGCCGGAGTCGGCCACCTACAAGCTCGCCGTGTACAATTCCAGCACGAGCGATCAAATCACAGGGTCGGGCTTTCAGCGGCTGGTCAAGCTCAATTTTACAGCCGAAGTTCCCTTCGAAACGGGGCTGGGGTGCTCCGTCGCTCTGAATTTCACGCGATGGCCAAACAGCACGCACGTCGCGGACCGCCTAGCCACGCTGCTGACGAGCGTGGCAGCGAATGTAAGTGCCTCCGGCACCACACAGGGCAATTGGACGTTTGTTGCGGCCTACACGTGTACGCCTCCGCACGCGAGCAACGGTGGGGCGACGTCAACGGGGTACATGACGCTCATCAACGCATCCGGCAGCAACTTCACGCTCTACGCCAAGGAGTGCACCTCGGCGTGCGACGAAAGCGTCTACAACACGAGCAAGCAGACCTGGCGCGCGGACGATGTCGTCTCCGTGCAGTGGGAACCCTGCGATCCAAGCGGCGGGGAAGGCGATCTGTCGTCGGTGCGCTGGACGAAAGGCTTCACCTTACATCCCACCGAACCGCTGGATGTCAATCTGCAGCTCGTTCGGCAAGGCGAGGTGTTGGGTTCGTCGTCCAGTCAGTGGAGGAGCCTGGATGGGGTCTGTCAGCCGACGTGCGAGTTTACCAACACTACATGTCGAGGCCTTGCCTCGCTTCTGTTGGGCACCGCCGGATGCTACCTCAGCTACGGCGAGAAACCCGATAGCAGCGACTACATCTTCTGGTCCTGGCCAGCAGCGTGCCCGGAAAACGAAACGGTGGTGCGTGACGCCTGGGACTTTGCTCAGGGCAACAACTTCAGCGTCGACCTCGTTTGCATCGATGGCGATGACCGCGTGGCGTTGGTCCCCACCGGGTATCCGGACTCGCCTCCGCTCGCGGTGGCCTCCTGGGATTCGTGTTCGCCCACGACACGGCTGCGTGCGCGCTGCACGCCGTGTCATTTCTTCATCTCTGCAGGTGTCATCGCCACACCATTTCAAATCCTAGCGCTCAACGCTGTGAAAAACGTCATACTCCTGGTCCTTTTCTCCACGGTACTGTCGCTCGGCCGGGTGCGCCGGGTCCTGTCGCGGATCCAGTCGGCCGTGCTCATCATGCTGTTTCCTCGCTATCGCTTCTTCCAGTTCCACACGGACATGAAGAAGCACATCGAACTGAGCGTGGCGCCCGAGTCGATCGAGTCGATGGAGGCTCTCGATAAGGAGGTCATGCTGATCGTCCGGGCGGAGAACGACCGCGTGTTTCAGGAATTCAAGACGTTCTACTTCGACCACATCGCGCAAAAGGGGACTCGACACGTCGACAAAACTGACCCGCTGACGTGCAAAAAGCTGCGGCTGTTGTACACTGCGTTTCGGCACGACACCTCTTCTCAAATGTTCTTTGTGGTCCGGGACGAGGGCGGGAGCGGCGGAAGTGCGCGGCGGCTCCGCGACGGAAACGAGGAATCGCCGTCTCAGCGATTGCTGCGCGGGCCAGAAGGAGCCGCCCTTCATCCTCCTGGAGAAAGCCAAGACGATCCCAACGCTGGATCGCCGCTGGGATCGATTCAGACTCCGACGCCCGCGCTGCTCCGGGCCGACGGTCGCGTGTCTCCAGACAGGGACAGGGTTGAAGTAGAGCAGCGCGGTGCTCATGTCGAATTTCACGACGAACCGGCAAAGGTCGTGGGTCCTGGAAGCGGCACCAGCACCAGCTCCAGCAGCGACGACGATGATGCTGAGGAAGGGGAGGAGGAGAGCGAGGAGCGAGGCAGCTCGCCGGGAGACGGTGGCCGGTCGCAAAGCGTTTCGCCTCAACACGATGACACGCCCTCGTCACCCATGCTGAGCACATCGCGAAATGCCGCCGATGTCGCCGCTGCTGACGGAAGGACAGCCTCCGAACGATCCTTCATGTCCAGCACCGAGTCACTCAAGAGCCACCGGATCATGCCACGCGACGCCGCAGGCACGCATCGCTCCGCAACGGTGGCGGCAAGCGACACGCATTCATCCCGGAATCTGTTCTCTACACAGCGCCTGCTTTCGTCCTCCATCTTCGAAGAAAGCGTGGATCGGCCGGCCCGGCGCTTGGAGCGGGCGACGAGAAACCTGTTGCGGCTTGGTAAATTCAAAGTCGTTGAGGTCCCCAATGTGTCGACCAGGGTCCTCTCGCCGCCGCGGCCCACGGTCCTGCTTCAGCTCAGCTACTGCATTTTCACTCTCATTCTGTACATCTATGCTGCCGTGACCACGACGGCCGCACAGCTGAACGTTCGCGAGCAGTATGCCGTCGTGTACTTCCGGTACCTGAACTCGGTCAGCTCCGTGAGCGTCATCATCGACTCGCTCCTGTTCGTCTACTTCAACAACGACGTTTACGGCGCGACGTACAAGCGGCAGGCCCTCAACTACTTGCGGCTCATTCTGCCTGCCTTTTGCTTTAATTTTCGGGGCGCACTCCGAGGGGGCAGGACCGCTCTCGTCCCGGTGGATTCCCACGTCCGTCACGCGCTGGAGCGCGGCTCCTTTGCCGCCCCGCCAGCCGTGCAACCACGGCACGCAAAAGCCGTGGAGATGGCCACGCCGGGCAAGGCGACCAGCACGGCCGGCGTGCTCATGCTGTACACCGCGCTCTTGCTGGTGCTCCCCGCCCTGCTCACGCACATCCTCATCGGCGTCGTCGTCTTCTTCCCCATCGCCGCCGTGTTTTTGCTCACGATGTTCCTGTTTCTGTTCGCGTTTTCTCAGCTCCAGCGGCGGCTGCAGCGCACTGGTGGCATCGCGCTCGTGAGCTACGCCATGTTTCGGTCCGGACTGGTGCTTCTCTTGTCTGCGCTGCTGGAGACACTCTACAACACTCAGACACTATTCTGGACGTGGGCGCTGACACGTGACGACCCGCGCTCGTTCGCAACGGCATGGAAGTATTCAATCAGCGAGGCATTCACCGCGCCGTCATGGAAGTGCGCGGTGTACATCTTCGTGCACGGCTTCTTGCACGATCAGGTCCAACTCGTTTATAATTTGTGATGCCGTCGATGTGCCTATCGTTGGCTATCACGTCCTCTCTTTAGTGTGTGGCGTGTTCCCCTCCCTCCTCCTCCTCCTGGGCCTGACTGATCGCGTGGCGGAATCGGCCCGTCCTCACTGCGTGATGGGCGCACGGTGACGGAGACCGTTATGCTTGAGACCCTTTGGAGTGAGTGGATGTTCTCGCTCGATCACACAATCCCGCGCCGGCGCGCAAACGGAAGACCTTTTCTCAACACAAAAAGTGGCAGTTTGGACGCAATCAAGATCAAAATGGTCCGTTGCCCATGTGCGCGGCTCGCAGCCTGGGTCGCCACCGTGTCGTGCACGTGGGTGTGCGCCCAGACGTCCGCTAACTGGTCCATTGTGACTCTCCTACCGCCTGTGACCGCTCTGGGTGGCGGTACGCGCACGGTGGAGGCTACGGTGAATGCAACGACTGGCTTTCTGTGCGAGCCGCCGGGGAGCGCCCCTGGTGCGCTGACAGCGACCGCGATCTGTTCGGCGGCCGGCGCCAACGCTTTGACATGGCAGGCTGTCAGCATGACCACCGTCCAACTACCGCTCGACACCCAAGTCGCAGCGGTCAACTTTTCATGTACTAGTGCTGCCGCGACCAGCTGCTCATCGGCGCCTCCCCTTCAAGGTACATGTGGAACTTTCGCCGCGGTCGCGTGTGCACCGCCGAGCTGGACTATCGCCATCGACTCGCATAACGTTCCGGTGGCCGTCGCACCCCCTTCTTGGCCGATGGGGCAGATTTGCACCGTCGGCGATAGCTCCACAGACACGGCGATCGCACTTTGCGGCATGGCGGCAAAGGCCGTGCCACCAGGCTGGCCCCCAGCATCGAGCTCGGTAGCACCAACCAGCGTCCCCTACGTTGCGACGCTCAGCTGCGATCGCGGGGCCCCGTCTCTTTCATCGTGCGAGTACGGATTCTACGTCGCTGGGCTGCAGTCCTGTTCCGGAGTCTTGGTCGTTAACTGCGCTCCGCCGCCTCCTTCATGGACGGTCAGCGTAACAACAATGGGAGGTCTGGCGTCGGGCCCTGTCGTCGTGACGCCGCCTGCAATGAGCCCTGGTTGCATCTGCATGGAGACGGGCACTACCGTGAGCACCCTCAACACCGTATGCCGAGCGGCCGGGCTGTGGCCACCTCCGTGGAACGCCACATTCGCGCCAGCGGCCTCCGCGGAACTCGCGTATATCGATGATATTTCGTGCCCCAGTGGGACAGACGACCTCGCGAACTGCTCGATGCAGTTCTACCTGGGCGGCGCCACCTGTCAGCAAGCGTTAGCCGTCAACTGCGGGCGGCCCCCACCGGCATGGACCGTTGCGCTTGTGAACGCGGGCCACCCCGGGCAGGCGCGAGGGGCCGTCACGCTGCTCCCGCAGCCGGGGAGCAAGCCACCCGGATGCTCCGCGACGAGTCCATCGCTGCCCGCAGGCGTCGCGAACACTCTGTGCCGAGCGTCATCGCACGAACCGCCAACATGGAACGCAACCGTGCTGAGCCCCGCGCAAGGCGTCCCAGGTCCCGTGTACGTCGCATCCTGGGCACAGTGCCCGCCGGCGGGATCGCTTGTTGCCAACTGTGAATTTCAGTTCTTTGTGAACGGGACTGGCGGCAGCTGTGCCTCCCCCCTCACCTTGGACTGCGCTCCGCCGCCTCCTTCATGGACGGTCAGCGTAACAACAATGGGAGGTCT
>ERZ1292633.3765-Hain-H41-02um-R1-3765-length-14488-cov-4_pt1 | contig 14488 bp, 14 predicted proteins | sample MGYA00564406_ERZ1292633 | MGnify/ENA primary metagenome ERZ1292633 (study PRJEB36523, sample SAMEA6512639) | groundwater metagenome | collected 2019-01-08 | study: AquaDiva: Metagenomics assemblies of 32 groundwater samples
GCCGTACTCTGGATTCCAATTTTCATTGGAATGACACCAAACGCGTAAGTCCTATAACTGTTTGCCGCCCGCCTGCGCCCGGCTTCGAGCGGGCAGGCAAGGTCGAACCTTGGGACTGGATCCCCGCTTCCGCGGGGATGCTCAAAAACTATAGTCCCCCGCACCAAGTGCGGGGTCCTTAGTTTTTGGCACTTATCCCCTCTTTTTTAACCTCTTATCCACAGCGCTCTGCTATAATAAAGGGCGCCTGTGAGAGGAGCATTCAAAAAACTGCTGCTCGCCTTTTTTGACGTACTGATAATAGTACCGGCAGGGTTTCTCGCGCACCCGCAGAGAGCCGATGCATTCATCGGATGCTTAAGCGGATTGATTTTCAACAAGGTGGCTGGGGCGGTTCAGGGTGTCGCGAGCGACCTCACAAAGGTGCCGGTAAGCGAGTCAACCGTTGCTAAAAACACGCGAAATACGGCCGGCCACACCCAAGGCACCCTCATAAAGGAGTGTGCGCTTGACGCCGTGGCAAAGGGCATTGCAAAGGCGGCCCTGCAGAGCTTCACCGCGAGCGTGGTCAAGTGGATAAACAGCGGCTTCCGCGGAAAGCCGGCGTTCCTGACAAACCCCGAGGGGTTTCTCATAGATATCGCAGACCGGGAGTTCGGCCGCGAGATAGACGCGATTGCGCCGTTTCTGTGTTCTCCGTTTCGGTTTGACCTCAAGCTCGCGCTCGGGCTCCAGTACGGCTACGAAACCCGAGACGAGGTGCGTTGCCGGCTCTCGGATGTGATTGCGAATGTGGAAAACTCATACAGCGCATTCGTGGCCGGAGACTTCAGAGAGGGCGGCTGGAACAACTGGATTAACATTGCCGGCACCCAACAGAACAACCCCTACGGCTCGTACTTAAACACCGTGAGCAAGGTGGACGCGCGGCTCGTCTCCGCGACCGGAGAAGAGATTCAGCTTCTCAACTTCGGCAAGGGCTTCATGTCGTGGCGCAAGTGCGAAGAGTACGAGATTATCAAAGACCCGAAGACCAATAAGGAACAGCGCGGCAAGTGCCTCAAGCAAGGCAAGCTCCTGACCCCCGGTTCCATCATAGAGTCGCAGACGAGCGGGACGCTCCAGTCTACGCTCCGAGAACTGGAGGTCGCGGACGAGATTGACGAAATCTTCGGCGCGCTCGTGAACCAGCTCCTTGTGCGCACTTTGGGGCCCGGCGGACTTTTTGGAAACACGGAGCCGGACAGCGGCGGCGGCCCCTCCTATGTTGAACAGCTTGCGCGCACCGCAGACCCCGTGGAGGCAGAGCGGCGCGCGCGCGCAAGGCCGCCCGAGGGCATTGACTGCCGTTTGGAATATCTGGCAAAGAGTGCGACCGAGCGGGAGGTCATGCTCGTAACCTACGCGACCGCGGAAGGGAAAATAACCCGAAGCGCGGGAACCGTGGCCACCATGCCCGACAACGCAACGCCCATCGTCAATCCGCTCTCGCTTGCAGACGGAAAACCCGACTGGACAACCTACTTCCAGAACATGCGGGACGGATGCCGCAACCAACTGAACCAGTTTGCGGAGCGGCAGGAAGGCCAGTTCGTCTCGGGATTGAATCTCCCGACGGCGGGGACGACGGGGGCGCAGCCGCCTGCCGTACCGCAGGAGGGAAATATCTCGCAGGGAAAGAAAGTTACGCAATCAAGCACCTTTCGCATTGGCGAGGGGACAGACGGTCGAGAATGGCGTTACCGGCCGGGACCGGAACACGCAGTCGATAGCAGTAAGGAGGGTAGTACCTTGTATGGGCTTGCGTTTACAGAGTTCGGAAAAACCGAATGGTGGTCAGTCGATTTAGCCGCTGATGCACGGTCGGATAAATCTGAATGGGAGATACAGGAAATCAACAAGATAAAGGTATATGGGCCATCAGTGGTTAACCTCGAGGTCAATCACGACAGAGGTATTTTTTCTTCAGGTACTGTGTACTCCGCGCAGTTTAGGGTGATTGTGACGAATGCCAACCCCGCTCTCTCAATTGACGAGGCAGTGCATAGGGCGATTGTAGCTGAAACCAAAACCATAGACTCCGGGAGAGGAAATAATTTCGTTGAGATTCCGACTGCTTCCGGTACAAAGGGTCGCTATGTGGTCATCTCCCAATTTCCACAAGGGAGCTGGAGAGGAGACTATCTGGGCATCGCCGAGGTGGAAGTCTTCGGCAAGCAGACGCGGATTGACCCGAACGCTCCGCCGCCGATAGAACTTCTCACGGTCTCGCTTGACCCGCCGCGCTCCGAGGCCGCGCCTCGTGAGGCCTACCAGCTTGATGCGATTACCGGCGCCGTAACGCTCAGCGCGAACAAAACAGCGAACAATCTCAAGCTGCAGTTCCAGCTCTTCTCCAACGGCGTCGAGGTGCCGTGGCGCAATGTCTTTCAGAGCTTCTTCGTCAGCGTAGCGCCGCCGTTTGAGAGCGCCAAAACCTCGCCAAACTTTGTGAGTATAGACGCAAACGGCGAGATGGCGCTCAATCCGCTCGTCTGCGAGACTGCGAACGCAAACCGGAAACTCGTAGGCGAATGCAACGGAACCGCGCAAAAGACGGGCGTGCCCATCACCTTCAATGAGCCGCTCTCGCTCACTGGCAGCAACCGCATTCCAATTACGGTACGGGGACAGATTCGGCAAGGGGGAGCATTCGTGCCGCCGCACCAATTTGAGATACGAATCAGCGCGACCAATCTCTCCGGCGTTCCTAAGATTCCCGAGGCGGCGATTGTCTTCATGGTACTCAAATAATCACGCGGCTCAACTTGAGCATCCAATAACATGCAGAGCGCTCTCACAAAGACAATAGTCAGCATACTTCTCGCCGCCATCCTCGCGGGCGCTGCGGGCGCTCCCCTTGCTTTGGCGCAGACTGCGCCCGCGACGCCGCCTGCCGGCTACTTCCCCCAGCTTCCGGACAGTGATAAGAAAGCGCGGGTGTTTCAGCGCGTGGACGCGGACACGACGCTCTCTCGGGACGCGAAAAACACCATCAAAGCAGAGTACGACAACATTCCGGAGCGCGCAGAGCAACTTCAAGAAGAGTACCTGACGCCCGATGAGCGCGGCGTGCCGCGCTCTACGCCGCCCGCAGGAGCGCCCGGCGCGCCCGGCGCGCCGGGCGCCGGCAAAAAAGAGACAAACACGGTCTGCGGCGGCAAGCTCTCGTTTGTGTACAATGCCGTGGTCGGAGACAGCAGCAAGAATTTTGAGTGCGCGGCCGCGTGGATTGCCTCTGCCATGCTCTGGATTTCGGCGCGCACGCTCTGGTTCTCGGGCGTGCTCTTAAACATCACGCTCACCCGCACCCTAGACCTAAACGAGTTCGTCGCAAACTTCCCGCTCGTGGACATCGGCTGGCAGGTAATTCGCGACATCGCCAACATTGTCTTCATCTTCATCGTGCTCTGGGCGGGCATCTCCATTACGCTCGGCATCGGCGACGGCAAACCCGCGTGGGGGCTTCTTGCCAATGTGGTCTTGGTGGCGCTCTTCATCAACTTCTCGCTTTTCATCACCAAAGCGGTCGTGGACGCGAGTAATATCGCAGCGCTTCACTTCTACGACCGGATACGGGACCCAGAGCATCTTGCCGACAAGGACTCCGGCCTCTCGGAGGCCTTCATGAACGCCTTTAAGCTCGGCTCGCTCTACAACACCAAGGTGGTGCAGAGCGGAGCCGGGGACAGCGGCGCGTCCTCGTACCTCCAGGCCGTCGGCGGGCAGAATCTTACCTTTACGAACATTATCTTGATTGGCATCTTCGGCTCGCTCTTTATCATTGTCTCCGCCTTCGTCTTCTTTGCGGCAGCGATTCTCTTTCTCATACGGGCCATCACGCTCATGATGCTCATGATTCTCTCGCCGCTCGCCTTTGTGGGGCTCATTCTCCCGGGCGCATCCTCTCTCGCGCACCAGTGGTGGAGCAAACTCTGGAGCCAATCCTTCTTCGCGCCCATCTACATGGCGCTTGCCTATGTCGTGGTGCGCACCATCAATGACCAGCGGTTCAATGACTTTCTCTTCTCCGGCGGCTCGACCAACTGGGCCGCCGCGATTACCGGGAACCAATCCAGCTCCCTCAACATCATCTTCGCCTTCATCCTCTTGATTGGGCTCATGCTCATGTGCCTCATCGTGGCGCAGTCCTTGGGCGCCGGCGGGAGCGGCATGGTGATGCAGATGGGGGGCCGGCTCCGCGCCATGGGGATGGGAGCTGTCGCGGGCGGGGCAGGCATATTGGCGCGAACTGGCCTTCGCGGCGGAGAGGCCTTGGCGAGTTTGGACTTTGTTAAGAAACGGGTGCGACCGGAGACTTTGCAGAAGATGAAAAAGTGGAGTGTGCGCAACCTTGATGAACGCTTTGGTGGGTCAGCTTTTGGCAATACCGCAATCGGTAAGTTTATTCGCGAGCGCACAACCGGCGCACTTGTACAAGCAAAGATTGCCGGTAAAACCGTACAGGAAGCGCACCTAGAGAGCAAGGAGATGGAGACAAAGCGGCGTGATATAGGGCTACGCAATGATGCGCTCCGAGCAAGCGACGGGCAAGAAAAAGTTTACTCAAAGGTGCAGACAGAACAACGGCGGGAAGAACTGCTGAAAGACATAACGGAGAACACGCAGGCCATCATTGATACCTACAACCGAGAGCGAAGCGCGGGGAAACCGCCGACTCCTGAAGAGATGGAGAAGTACACGCTTGCCACAGCGCATCTCGCATCTCCCGATGCGTTGAAGAACGAGCTAAAGACGCTAGAGGCAGAGCTAGACGAGCTGGCCGCGCAGTACAAAAAGGCACAACGCGAGATTGAAGATGCGTTGTCCCGAATGTCCATAAAGGGATTCCTTGAGATGCCGACCGAGCATTTCTTCAACAAACGTTTGATGGACGTGCGGGTGCTCGGGCTTGATAAATACATGGCGCTCATGCATAGCGACGGAATCCTTTCGCATACAGAGAAAGAGCAGGTGAATGAGGCGCGCTTCGGAGAAATGTCAAAAGAATCAGACCGCGTAGAAAATAGAGTTGAGGATTGGTACGACCGCCAGCCGTACTATCTAAAGGTTCGGAACGAGCATAGAGAAAAAGTGGAGGCGTACGAAAAGGCGAACAAAAAATGGGAGGGGGGTAATGCCAGCTTTGTAACGGCACAGCAGAAGTACGAAGCAGAAAGGGTGGAGCGCGAAAAAATCGTACAAAATAGGGAAGGGTTGCAACGAAAACACACAGAAGCGCAGGGACTCTACGAGCAAAAGAAGCGGGACTATCTGGCGCAGGGGTATGACCCGCGGCTGATGGCATCGGCCATTGGCGAACCCCCAATCGCACCTGCCCTTCCTAATCTCCCGACCGAACCCGTCGCTCCGGCTCCACCGACAACGCCGAGACCGGAACCTCCGTCTCCCGTCCAGATCCCCGGCATGCCCGGTTTTATCGGGGAGTGGCGCCGAACACTTCGCAATATGCTTAACTTGGAGGAGTTTGAGAACATCAACGAGTTTTATCCGAAACTCTTTAACCAAAGGCACTGGACTGCAACGGTGCGGCAAGGACTAATTAACCGCATTCGAGAGAGCAAGAACTTCACCAACCAAGAGAAGGAGACGGCTCGCGAGAACAAGAGTTACAACATTAGGATGATGTCTGACAACATTCTTGGTGAGGATTATTATGAGATGGAAGCGCTTCCCGGCGCCGCGCGTGAGAAAAAGAGAAAGGATTTGGAGAAGGAATTCAGGGAGGACCCGGGGGCCTTCCTTAGAAAACTGCGCGAAGACGCTGCTAAACCGGGGAAAGTCGGCGAGGAGGGCGGACGGCGTCTAGAGCGACACCAGATAGGCATGTGGCGCATCAGGGAGATGATAGGCGGGAAGAATCAGGAAGAGGTTGGTATGATGCCGGGACGCTTCCTCTTTACCCCAGAAGTGGCCATGCTCATTGACCGCGGCAAGGCGAACTCTGCGCAGATGCGCGGGAAAGATGAGGGAGAGAAGGTGGAGCATCTTGAGATAGTTCTTCCGTTTGAGGCGGCGTTCCTGCGAGGCGAGATAAACGAGGATTACTTCACCTCCGAGATGCAGGACTTCCTTGATTGGTGGCGGCATCACTCGCGCGGCAGAGAGTGGTATAGTCAGACGATAGAGCAACCCGTCTATAAGAGGCAACCGGATGGCACTCTGAAGGTTATCGACAGAGTCACCCGTGAGACCAACGACCCCGGCGAAGGATACCGGTGGGTCAATGTTCCCGGTGTTGGCGTTAAGAAAGTGAAGCGAACCGACTTACAGCAGCTGGATGATGATGAGTTTGAGGACCGATACGGGTTTCGGCCCCCACCGTCAGCATAAAAGGTATGGATACCAGAGAGCAACAACGGAAGCTTCTTGAGTTTGCGGCTGCCCTGCCGGATAGCGTACGGCAGGCGTTCAGAGCGCGGGGCGATTTTGACATCGTGCTCGCTTTGAGTGAAATGGGAGACAAATATGGGTTGCTCATTGACGAGATGCACTGGCTCTATGAAGGGACGAGGCGCGTACTTGCAGGCGAAGACTCCGCATCAAATCTCGTCTCGTTCCTTGAAAAGAACGTGGACTTTGAGGAAGAAAGTCGCCCGAAGATTCCGCAGATTGCCGCGGAGATTCAGAGGCAGATTTTTGACCCGGTGCTTCCGATGCTTAAAGCGGCGGGGATGTCGGTGAAAGAAGGAAAGGTCGCGATACCAGTCGCTCCAATTTCCAAATCCCAATTTCCAATTTCCAATGAGGAGAGAGGAGCGCCGACGCCGCCTTCGTCCCCACTAAACGCTACACGCTATACGCTAAACGCTTCTCCCGCTGACGAGCGGCACATCAGGGCGCTCACGCGCATAGCAACCGGAACCAGTTATAGCGAGACGCAATTGCGCGAAGCGTTTGAGGACTTGCCGACGGGATTGCGGCAGGCCATCTCCTCCGTTGATACCGCGAACGCGGTACAGGAGATTGCAAAGCAGTTTCTCCTCCATGTGGACCAGATGGGCGCGCTTGCAAGCGAGACGGGGCTCGTGCTTCTAGGGCAGACTCACCCGAGGAATTTTGTGAAAAACCTCTCGGCGCGGCTTCGGGTGAGCGAGGCGCGCGCGCTTGAGATTGCAAAAGAGATTAGCGCACAGATTCTCTCCAAAGTGCGGGAAGCGCTGCGGGGATTGCATGAATCTCCCCTAACAAGGGGAGCACTGCCGTCTTCGGCAGGAGGGGTGTTGCAACATCCCCCAACTCCCTTTACTAAAAGGGAGACAACCCCCCTCCGACCAGAGTCGGAGACCCCCTTTGCTAAGGGGGACAGAGAAGCGGAGCCGCTCAAAAGGCGAGAATTGGAGAAATCCGCGACTCCGTTTTCCACAAGCGCAAAATGGAATGTCGGGGACAACATACTGAAGCGGCAGACGGAAGAAAACCTGAATCGGGAGGAGCTCCTGCGCGGCATAGAGCATCCCACCCCCACGCTAAACGCCAACCGCTATCCGCCGAAGGGCGGTCTAAACGCTTCTCCGGTCGGCCCGACGGGTTGGCGCCCACCCGCTCGCGGAACGAGCGGGGAGTTGGAAGTTTCAAGTTCCAAGTTTCAAGTTCCGACTCCGACAACGCACCCTCCCACCCCTCCGCCTCGCGGACTCGGCGCCTCCCCTCTGGCAGAGGAGGCGGGGACAGAGGAAGGGGCCGAAAAGAGGCGGCCGAAGAGCGAAGCGGTGAATAGTCAAGAGTTAAAAGTTGACAGTTCTGCGAAGGGGTCGCTCCTTGACCAGAAGCTCGCGGAGCCAATGCAGAACGAGAGCGAGACCAAGCGGTACACCACGGACCCGTACCGAGAGCCGCTCGAATAACTGTAACCAATAACGGTAACTGAATAACAGATAACCATGAGACAACTGCGGTTTTTGGATTGGAAAGTGTACACAGACGCGCGGAGGTTTTTTGTGCTCGTTTTGGGGATTGCAAAATCGCTGCCAAAAGAGTATCGATTTGAGATAACGAACCAGCTGATCCGTGCTGCGTTCTCGGTAGTGCTCAATATCGCCGAGGGAAGCGGGAAGCATTCCGATGCGGAGTTGAACCGATTCTTTGATATTGCGCTGGGTTCACTGTTTGAGTCGGTTGCGGCAATAGACGCGCTTCGGGAAGCACACATGGTGAGTGAGAAGGCCTTCCTTGAAGTGGAAGCGTCGGCGGCCGAAATCTCGGACCAGCTCGGCGGCTTCAAGAGAAAACTTCGCCGCTCACTTTGAGTTATTCGGTTACAGTTATTCAGTTACTTGTTACCGTTAATATCTTATGCGTTTCCAAGTTCCCCAATTCATCACCGTTGAAGACCGCATCGGGCCGCTTACGGTCAAGCAGTACCTCTATGTCGTGGGCGGCGCGGGCGCCGGCTACATCGCGTGGAGGTTTTTGCCTTTCTACCTCTCGGTCTTCGTGATTGCGCCGCTCGCGCTCCTCTCCGTCCTCCTTGCCTTTGTCCCGGTGAACGGAAAGCCGTTTATCTTCACTCTCCAGGCCGCAATCCAGTACCTCTTCGCGAACCGGCTCTACCTCTGGAAGAAAACGCCGAAGAAGCCCGGGCCTCGGGAAGAAGCGAGGCGCGCCCCGACGAGTGCGGTGCCGAGGCTCTCCGAGAGCAAACTCAAAGACCTGACTTGGGCGCTGGATATCAACCAAAACATCAAGCGATAACCACAATGCCAATACCGCAAATGCAGAATGCGAATACAGCTAATCCTAAGAAACATAAAATCGAAATGAACGGCATCGTATATCCGGAACTTTCATTTGAAATGACTGGGTTATGTTTCAAAGTTCACAATGACCTCGGGAGATTTCGAAATGAACGCTCATACGCAGACGCTTTTGAGACGCTTCTCAAAGAGAAAAGGTGTGTCTACCAACGCGAGCCGCGATTACCAGCTTCTTTTGAAGGCGAGCGGCCGGGACGCAATGTGCCCGATTTCATCATAGGAGGTATACTAGTCATTGACTTTAAGGCTAAGCACCACATAACTCGAGAGGATTACTATCAGATGCGCAGATATCTCTCTGTGCTGAATCTGAAACTTGGACTTATCGTCAACTTTCAACAAGAACATGTGCACCCTAAACGAGTGCTTAACAGCTCTGTGCCTCCATAGCGTTGGATTCGTATCGCATTTGCGGTATTCGCATAGTAATTGGTAGCATTCGCATTATGGTCGCTGTAAACGCTAAAGCTTCACAGGATTTTGTGCGCATTAAGGAGGTGCGCGACGGCGTCGTGGTGCTCCGCGACGGGGGACTGCGCGCCATTCTCATGGCCTCCTCCATCAACTTCGCCTTAAAGAGCGAAGATAATCAGGCGGCGATTATCGCGCAGTTTCAGAGCTTCTTAAACACGCTCGACTTCTCCGTGCAAATTGTCGTGGAGTCGCGCCGCTTTGACATCAAACCCTATCTCGCGCTCTTGGAAGAGCGCTACGCGAAGCAGACGAGCGAGCTCCTCAAAATCCAGACGCGCGAGTACATCGGTTTTGTCAAAAAATTCACCGAGGACACCAACATCATGAACAAGTTCTTCTTGATTGTGGTGCCCTACACCCCGGCCATCCTTCAGGTAAGACAACAAGAGGGGGGCTTGGGCGCCACGCTTCGCAAGAATCTTCCCGGAAGAAACAGGGAAGCGGGCGGCGGCTCCTTTGACGAGCACCGCGCCCAGCTTGCCCAGCGCGTCTCGGTCGTGGAGCAAGGACTCGTGCGCTGCGGCATCAGAGTCGCGGAATTGGGGACCGAGGAGATTGTGGAGCTCTTCTACCGGCTCTTTAATCCCGGAGAAACCGAAAAGTCAGCAGCTTCTTAGCTGTTTAGCTTATTAGCTTGTTAGGAAAACTATGGAGATACACTCGTACAAAGATTTAATCGTGTGGCAAAAAGGAATAGAGATGGTCATCGAAGTATATAGGATGACCGAGCAGTTCCCTAAAAGCGAACTCTATGGTTTGGCATCGCAAATGAAGCGAGCGGCCGTCTCCATTCCCTCCAACATTGCCGAGGGGCGCAGACGCGGAGGGAAGAAAGAGTTTTGCCAATTTCTCTTGATTGCATACGGGTCAGGAGCAGAACTGGAGACACAGCTTGAAATTGTTCGGCGGCTGCCGTGGGGGAAAGAGCTGAACGCGCAAAAGATTGACGCTCTTCTTCTTGAGGTAATGCGCATGTTAAACAAAATGATTTCTTCCCTAAAAAGCTAACCAGCTAATAAGCTACAAGCTCGCACCATGGGTTTTTTTGACCTGTTCAAAAAGAAAAAAGCGAAGCCGGAGATTGCGGAGTTTCTTCCCGAAGAGATTTTCAAGTCCGGCGCCTTGGAACTTCAGGACGTGATTGCGCCCGCGGCGCTCAAGGTCGCGCCCAAATCCCTCAATGTCTCGGGGAAACTGACCCGCACCTTCTTCGTAATTTCCTACCCGCGCTACCTGACCGAGGGCTGGTTCGCGCCGATTATCAACATGGACCAGGTCTTTGACGTCTCCATCTTCATCCATCCGCTGGATACCGCCAAGGTCTTGCGGCAGTTCCAGAAGAAAGTTGCGGAGGTGCAGAGCCAGATGGCCGAGCGGGAACGAAAGGGAATGGTGCGCGACCCCATGCTTGAGACCGCGTACCACGACCTTGAGAAGCTGCGCGACGACCTCATGCAGGCGCAGGAGAAGCTCTTTGACGTGGGGCTCTACTTGACCCTCTACGCGGACAGCGACGCAGAGCTTGATAAGACCGAGACCGAGGTGCGCGGTATTCTTGAGAGCAAGCTCGTGCTGCTCAAACCCGCGCTCTTCCAACAAGAGGCGGGGTTTCGTTCCACAATGCCTTTAGGCGACGACGAGCTGCTCGTGCACACCAAGCTTAACTCCGCGCCCCTCTCTTCCGTCTTCCCCTTTGTCTCCTTTGACCTCACCTCAAACAAAGGCATTCTCTACGGCGTGAATCGGCACAACTCCTCGCTCATTCTCTTTGACCGATTTAGCTTGGAGAACTTTAACTCGGTGTTTTTCGCCAAAAGCGGCGCGGGCAAAAGCTACGCCATGAAGCTGGAAATTCTGCGCTCGCTCATGTTTGGGGTGGACGTGATTGTGATTGACCCCGAGCGCGAGTACGAGTATCTCGCCGAGGCCGCGGGCGGCAAGTACTTCAGCGTCTCGCTCACGAGCGAGCATCACATCAACCCCTTTGACCTTCCCGCCCCGCGCGAGGACGAGGCGCCATCCGATGTGCTCCGCTCGCACATTATCAACTTGGTCGGGCTCTTTCGGATTCTCTTCGGGGGGCTCTCTCCCGAAGAGGACGCGATTATTGACCGCGCCGTCACCGAGACCTACGCGCTCAAGGACATCACGCCGGACTCCAACTTCGCCGAGATTCCGCCCCCGCTCCTCTCTGACTTTGAGCTCGTGCTCGCGGGAATGAAGGGCGCGGAATCGCTCGTGACGCGGCTCGGCAAGTACACGCACGGCACCTGGGCGGGCTTCATCAACCAGCCCTCCAATGTGGACATTAACGCCCCCTTCGTCGTCTTCTCGGTGCGCGACATGGAGGACGAACTCAAGCCCGCGGCCATGTACATCGTGACGCACTTTATCTGGAACGCGATACGCAAGGAGCTGAAAAAGCGGCTCATGGTGATTGACGAGGCGTGGTGGATGATGAAAAGCGAAGACACGGCTTCGTTCCTTCTGGGGCTCGCCAAGAGGGGCCGCAAGTACTACCTCGGGCTCTCCACGATTACCCAAGATGTGGACGACTTTTTAAAGAGCCCCTACGGTCTTCCGATACTGACAAACTCCTCCATGCAAATCCTCCTCAAACAATCACCGACCGTCATTGACAAACTCCAGCAGATTTTCTCGCTGACCGACGAAGAGAAGTACCTGCTTCTGGAGTCCGATGTGGGCGAGGGGCTCTTCTTTGTCGGGTTAAAACATGTGGCGATTAAGGTCATTGCCTCATATACCGAAGACCAGATTATTACAAGCGACCCCTCGCAGCTCCTCGCCATCAAGGCCGCGAAAGAAGAACACCGCGCCGCGGAAGGCGCGGCGTAACTGTAACAAGTAACTGTAACTGAATAACAAGTAACCATGAGACAACTGCGATTTCTGGATTGGAAAGTGTACAGGGACGCGCGGAGATTCTTCGTGCTTATTCTTTCAATCGCAAAGTCGTTACCAAGGGAATACCGATTTGAAATTGCGAGCCAACTCATCCGCGCCGGACTCTCCGTGCTCCTCAACATCGCGGAGGGAAGCGGAAAACACTCTGACGCGGAATTGAACCGCTTCTTTGATATCGCTCTTGGTTCACTGTTTGAAGCCGTGGCGGCCGTTGATGGACTTCGTGAAGCGAGCCTCGTATCAGAAGGTATCTTTTCAAAAGTTGAAGTGCAGGCAGCTGAAATCTCCGACCAGCTTGGCGGTTTCAAGAAAAAGCTCCGCCGTTTGTAGTTTGTAGATTGCAAGTTACAGTTACCTGTCACTGGTTACAGTTACTTGTTAGTGGTTTATCGTGCCTCCTCAACAGAGACAAAAAAAACAGCATGTCATCCCGGCGCTGACCGCGGTCTTAATGCTCGGCACGGCCTCGTTCTACGACCTCCTGCAGGCCGGGGTAAATCTTTTGCAGGGGCTCAATGCGCTCGTGCCGGGACTTGGCGCGGCGCTCGTCTTTCTCTTCGGTCTCCCGCTTACCATCTGGGCGTGGCTGACCTTTTATGTCTGGTTCAAACTCCACGGAGTCTCGTTCATGCAGCCGAAACGATTCGCGATTATGAGCATCTGTGGTTTTGCCGATGTGGTGATGAATGCCCTTCCTGCCTGGATTGCGGCCGTGGCGCTCCTCATTCTCACCACCAGAGCCGATGAGCTCCTCGCAAAGGTGGCGGCGGGGGCCGGGGTGGCCGGAACCGCGGCAAGCGTTGCCGGAAAACTCCCGGGCACCGGCGCCGCGTTTAAGGGACAGATGGCGCAGGCGGCCGCGGCCGCAAAGAGAACCGCGACGGACGCGCGAGCGGCTCGGGAACAGCTCGCGGCGCAGAATGCGTAGCCCTCTCAACGCGCCAACGAGGCTAAGCCTCGTTCCGGTGAGGCTTAGCCTCGTTGGCTGTACGCATCTGCAATTGCAGAGAGATTTCTTGCATAGTCCGCTGTGCACAGCCGTATGCGCGCGAGCGCGGCGCGAAATGCGTAACCGCATCCTGTTTCTTATTACGCGCAAGAATCACAGGGGAGAGCGCCCCGCAGGCGTCAATAGGTCTTCGAGCCGCGGCATATCGCTTGACTAGATTCAAATGTACGCTACACTGTACACATGAATACCGTCGTCCCCATCTCAAAAGTCAGGCAGGACATTTTCCGCGTTACCGACGCGGCGCGGGATGGCGCGTATATTACGCTCACGGAAAACGGGGAGGCAAAGGCCGTGCTCATGTCCGCGGAGGAGTTTGACTCATGGCGGGAGACGCTTTCAGTTATAAACGAATTTCCAGACATTGAAAAAGACCTTGCTCGCGCTCGCCGCGCAGTAAAGACCGGCGCGCACAAACGCTATACGCTTATGGCTCCGTATGTATCTCGTTCGCCTCGCGCCGCGCGCGGAAAAAGAACTCAATAAATTGCCGCGCGACATGCAAAAGCGGGCACAGCTTTCTCTGTCGGCTATCGCAAAGAATCCGCTTCTCGGCAAACCGCTCAAAGGCAGGCTTGCGGGCGCGCATTCGGTATATGTGTGGCCGCACCGAATCGTGTACGCGCCGTTCCACGCGCAAAAAACCGTTATCGTGCTTCGAATTCGACACCGCAAGGATGCGTACCGCTAATAACGTGAGGAAAAACCGTAGGAATCGCCAAGCGGGGCCTCATGTGCACAGCCGTATGCGCGCGAGCGCGGCGCGGAGTATAATAGGGGAAGTAAAGTTTAAGAGCGACACCGAAGGGCATTAAACCCTGCGGGTCGCACCGAGGCCCTGCGCGGGAGCGCAGGGTGTCTCTCCATTCGCGTGCGCTATTCGTTAAACATAACTACTATGAAACGGCTTGCTGTGTTCGCGCTTTTTCTCATACCCGCCTTCGCCCACGCTCAATTCGGCGGAGTCGCTGAACCGCTTCAGATGGTCTTCTCACCGGAGCGCCCCGGCGCGTTCCAGACGGTTGCAGTAACGCTTGAGAGCTCCCTTGCGGAACTCTCTGCGGCCGAGATTATCTGGCTCGTCAACGACGCGGTAGTGGCGCAGGGCATGGGAAAGACGCGCATCAGCATCCGCACGCTGTAGGGTGTGTTGCGTTTGTCCGAAAGATAGTGGTCGAATGTGACATCAAGGTTGCCGAGAAATTTCTCAGGCCAATGGCATTTCTCGCAGGTCTCGCGGGCCGGACGGAGATTCTTCACCGGC
>ERZ1292633.2461-Hain-H41-02um-R1-2461-length-18932-cov-5_pt1 | contig 14483 bp, 16 predicted proteins | sample MGYA00564406_ERZ1292633 | MGnify/ENA primary metagenome ERZ1292633 (study PRJEB36523, sample SAMEA6512639) | groundwater metagenome | collected 2019-01-08 | study: AquaDiva: Metagenomics assemblies of 32 groundwater samples
CCCGCTTCGAGAAGCGAGTCGGCACGCCCGGTCGTCTTCGGCGCCGTTTCCACGACCTGCGGATGAATCCGCGCCTCGAGGGGCGCGAAGACCGGCCGCAGCGCGGTCGCGGGCGGCGGCGGATCTTCCGCGAGCGCGCGATCGATCGCCGTCTCGACGAGCTCGGCGACGCGCTTGGTCAGCCGTTCCCTCGTCTCGAGGTCGAGAACTCCCTCGGCCTCGAGCCGGTGCTCGTAGGTCGGCACCGGATCGAGGCTCAAGTAGAGCTCGAGCTCCTGCTTCGGCACCACCTTCATCGAGCCGTCGCCTTCGGCGTGGCCGCGGAGCCGCCCGACCATCGCCTCCAGAAGCGTCGGCCCGGCGCCGGCGCGGGCGCGCGCCACGGCGCGGGCGATCGCCTCGCCCATCTCGTCCGGGTCGTTGCCGTTGACGGTGAGCGCCGGAATGCCGTAGCCCGGACCGCGGTCCGAGAGCTGCAGACAGGCGTACTGCTGCCGGGCCGGGGTCGAGAAGGCGTAGCGATTGTTCTCGATGACGAGGACGAGCGGCAGCTTCCAGACCGCGGCGAGATTGAGCCCCTCGTGGAAGTCTCCCGTCGAGGTGCCGCCCTCACCGATGAAGTTCACCGCCACGCGGTCGGAGCCGTTCTTCTTGAGCGCGAAGGCGCAGCCGGCGGCGACCGGGACCATCGCGCCCAGATGGCTGATCATCCCGACGTGCTGGATTCCGGCGTCCAGATCGAAGTAGCCGTAGTGGTACGAGCGCTCGATGCCGCGCGAGAACCCCTTGTCCTTGCCGAGAACCTGGCAGGCGAGGCGGAAAAAGAGCTCGTCCGGTTCGGGACGATGGCGGGCGGGGCCGTCCGCGGCGCCGAAGCCGAAGCCGGGAAAGGCGCGCGCCGGATCGAGGTAGAAGGAGAGGATGGCGCCGACGTCGCGGTGCAGCGAGCAGAGAACGTCGCCCGGCTCGAGCGCCAACCCCGCCGGCACGGTGATTCCTTCATTGCCGATCGCGCTGTACCACTTGGCGACCCGGCCGGTCAGGAGCATCGCCTCGAAGCGCGCGTCGAACTCGCGCGCCAGCTTCATGTAGGCGTAGGTGCGCAGGCGCGCCTTGGGGCCCTTCATGATCGCCGGATCCTACAGGCTTGCCGTCTATCGGGCGAGGTTCGCGAGGCGCGAGGTGAGCTCGGCTCGGCGCGGGTGCTCGGGTTCCATCTGCAGCAGGATCTTCAATGCGAGCTCGGCCTCGGGCCGCTTCTTCTGGGCGAGGAAAGCCTCCATCTGCTTGATCCCCTGCTCGATCCCCTGCTGCTTGCGGTGCACCTCTTCGAAGCGGCTGATTTCGGTGAAGAGCTGCGGCGGCCGGGTGGCCTCCGGAACGGTGCGCTCGAACTCGAGGGCGACTTCTCTGGCGCCGTACCAATCATTGGCCTGGACTCACTCTTTGTAGCGCTTCTCGAACTCCCGACCCTTGGCCTCGCGCTCGGCGAGCGCCGCGATGTCGGAGATGCGCAGGCGATAGGTCTCGATCGACACCTTGGCGACGCCCGACGAAGCGAGTCGCGCGAGCTCGCGTTCCGCCTCGTCGAGTCGCCGGCCCTGGAGCAGAGATTCGAGGTGATCGCGCCGGCGATCGACGTCGGCGTCCGACTTCGCCTGCTGCTCGGCGCCGGAGATCTCGCGCCGCAACGCCTCCGCGAGCTCGAGGGTCGGGTCGGATTTCTCGAGCAACTCGAGCTTCTTGCGCGCCGCCGCGAGGTCGCCGTGGAGCACCGCGTCGCGGCCCGCGACGAGCACGCCCTGCGCGGCCTCGAACTTCACCTTGTCCTCGCTCATGTAGCGCACGGCGCGCTCGTAGAGCTCGCGGCGCGCGTGGTAGGGCGCGAGCTCGAGAAGCGTCTCGAGCGCGAAAGCGGCGAGCGACTGTTTGTTCTCGGTCAGGTACTTCTTCAGCAGTTGCTCCGCCTCCTCGGCCTTGGCGTTGAGCTCTCTCTCGACCTCACTCAGCTCCGCGGGCGCCGGTCGGGGCGCGGGGGGCGCCGGCGCGGACCTGGCTGCGGCGGTGGCGGCGGTCGCGGCGGTGGCTCCGATGGCGGCGGTGGCTCCGACGGCTCCGATGGCGGCGGTGGAAGCGGGCGAAGACCGCGCCTGGAGGCCCCGCCCGACATCGGCCAGCCGTTCCTTGAGCTCGGCGATCACCGGATGGCGCGGCGAGGCGGCTTCGAGCTGGGTCAGGAGGCCGGCGGCATCGTCGTAGCGGCGGGCAGCGACGGCCTGGTTGGCGAGCTCGGCAAGGCGCGAGCTCTCGTTGACTTTCCTCGCGGCACGCTCGATCTGCGCCAGGAGCTCGCTGCGCTCCTCCCGCGAGAGCTCGGCGGAGGAGCCCGGCCGGCTCGAGGGGCGGACGGTCGAGGTCGCCGTGGCGGCCGCGGCGCGCGCCGCTTCGGGCACCGCGATCTCCTGGGTGGCGACCTGCCGCAGCTGTTCGGCGATGCGCACCAGGGCCTGCAGGAACGAGAGCGCGTCGGGATAGCGCTGCTCGCGATCGCGCTCGAGCCCCTTCAAGACGGCGGTGTTGATCTCGGCCGGCACGGTCACCGCGGGATTGCGCCCGATGAGCGGCAGCGCTGGCTCGGTCAGGCGCTTGAACACGAAGCCGTGCTGGTTCTCGGAGTCGAACGGCGGCTGGCCGGTGATCATCTCGTAGAGCACCGCCGCGAAGGAGTAGAGGTCGCTCCGATGATCGAGCGGCTCGTCGCGGAGCGCCCCGGCCTGTTCGGGCGAGCAGTACATGAGCTTGCCCATGAACATGCCGGCCTGGGTGATCTCGAGCCCCGCCTGGACCGAGAGATTCTTGGCCAGCCCCAGGTCGATGAGCTTCATCTGGTATTTCCCGCGGCGGTCGCGGGTGATCATCAGGTTGTCGGGGGAGATGTCGCGATGGATGACGCCGGCGGCGTGGATCGCCTCGAGGCCGCGCAGCGCCTGGATGGCGAGGTCGACGGCGAGCGGGACGGGGAAGACGCCGCGGGAGCGGAGCCAGGTGCTGACGTCCTCGCCTTCGATGTGTTCGGACACCATGTAGAAGCTGCCGTCGGGCAGGCGGGAGTAGTCGTAGAGGATGGCGACGTTGGGGTGTTTGATCTGGGTCGCGATCCGCGCCTCCTGCGCGAAGCGCTGCAGGGCGTGCGGATCGGTCGCCCGGTCGGCGCGCAGGATCTTGATGACCCTGAGCTCCTGGAGGTGGACATGGCGCGCCCGCCAGACCTCGCCCATGCCGCCCGCGGCGAGGCGGTCGAGGATCTCGTACTTGCCGTCGAGAATCGTCCCGCTGTTGCGCTCGGTCAACGCCCGCTAGCCTCCTGGTGGTGCCTGATATCGCGCGGTACTGCCCGCTATGCCTGAAGCTCTCGTATTCTAGCCCGTCCGGACCCCATGGCGACGACCTCCGAATCCGCGCGCTCTCCGCGCCCATCGCCGCTCAAGACGCAGCTTCTCCCGTGCGCGGCGCTTTTTCTCGCGATGCTGAATCTGACGCTGGTGGTGGCGGGCTTGAAGGAGCTCGTGGTGGACGAGCTGGGCGGCACGATCGCCGACACCGCGCTCTTTTTCACGGTCGAGATGGTCGCCTATCTCTGTTTCGCGCCGCTCTGGGGGGTGCTCTCGGACCGCGCCGGCCGCCGCCGGCCGTTCATCGTGGCGGGTTTCGCGGCGAGCGGCCTCCTCTACCTCGCCTACCTCGGGATCCACTCGATCCCGCTGCTGCTGGTCCTGCGCTTCTTCCAGGGGGGGAGCTCGATCGCCGGCTGGTCGACGACGATGGCGCTGCTCTTCGATCACGCTGGTGAGGCGCACCGCGCCCGCTTCGCCGGCTTCGCCGGCGCCTCGCTGATCCTCGGCGTCGGCCTGGGTGCGCCGATCGGCGGATTGCTGACGGCGAGCTACGGCGCGCGCGCGCCGCTGGCGGCGGCCGGCGCCCTCTTCCTTCTCCTCTCTCTCCTTTCGCTGGCGATGGCGGAAGCCCCGGCGGTCCACGTTCGACCGACCCTCCGCGAAGTCACCCGCGCCCTCACCTCGCGCCCCAGACTCCTTCTACCCTGGTCCCTGTACGCGATGGAACGTTTCACCGTCGGTCTGTTCGTCGTCGTCTTCCCGCTCTGGCTGATCGCGCAACACAACGCCGACCCCGCCGCTCGCGGCCGCGCCCTCGCCATGTTCCTCCTCCCCTTCGCCTTCATGCAGTTCGCCACTTACCGTCTGGTCCGCCGCTTCGGTCCCTTCGCGCTCCTGAGCCTTGGCTGCTTCGGCTACGCCATCGCCTTCGCCGCCCTCGGCCGCATCGATCCGATGTTGATGACCCCCCTCCTCCTCGTCCTGGGAGCCCTGGCGTCGGTCATCTTCCCGCCGACCATGGCCCTTACCGCTGAATGGACCGCGCCGGAATCCAGAGCCAGCGCCCTCGCCGGCTTCAACGTCGCCGGCTCCCTCGGCTTCGCCCTCGGCCCCATCGCCGGCGTCTGGGCGCAGCACGCCATCGGCTACAAAGCCTCGTTCGACCTCGCGGCGGCCGCCGCCCTAGCCGGCGCCCTAGCCGCCACCGCCGCCCTCCTCCGCCAACGCCGTCGCTCCTGACTCACGCCCCACCCCGCAATCACGCCTGGAGAGAAGTTCGGTTCATGCGACCCCAGCGGTCGCATTTCCCACCGCCATTCCCCGGAAGAATCCCCTCTATCTCAAGAGGAAAAAGCAGCGCACCCGCCCCGCAGCGCACCTGTGCAAAACTGTTCTTACTTCAATGTCACCCCAAACGACATCAACGACACTGTCGACGAATCGTAGTTAGGCGCCCATGAATAACGCGCGGCTATCGCAAATCTCGTTGCCGAGGAGCGCGACGTTCTCGTGGCCTAGGTGGCTCGTTTTGTCCGGGCTCATCTTCCTGCTGATCGGATTTGTCGCAGTTGGCAGCCAGTGGCAACAGGTTCAAGGTTGGTACTGGGTTCATGTGGCCGGACCAACTCTTGAGAAAGAGTTCGGCTTTCGTGGCGGCTTGATTCCGTGGCAAGGCCCGAATGGCATCACTCGGCAACTCTTCGGAATCGCAGAAGTGGTCCCGGGAGGCGCTTTTCAGAAGGCAGGCTTCCAACCCAACGACGTAATCGCTGGATGGTTCTGGGGCTTTAGAGGCGAGTTCTATTCCGCTCTAGCAGAGGCCCGAGAGACGGGTACAGTTGAGGTCCCGTATGTTCCAGTTCAAGACATTAGGTTTGAGGAACCTCTCCGCCCTAAGGTTCGCGTAGTTGAGGTCCCGGCACATGTTCGCCTGGGCGCCTAACAATTCGTTCCAGCGGACGGCCGGGCTTCGCCCGTCCGCCGCTGAACTCATGATCCGTTAGGCCGCAGGAGCTAGGCTGACTTGAGTGTCAAGCGGATCAAGTGCCCTGAGTGCAAATACGAACTGCTGTACGCCACCCTTGGTTCAAAAGCGAGCTATATGACTGGTCGTGCCTTTGAACACGCTTGTGCGAGGCGGAGCGAGATCGTGGTGACCAACGCTATGAGTTGTCCCGTCCTTCGTGCTGCAGCCGAGAGAGTCCTTCGCGCTGAGTTTCCTGGCCGCGAGGTGTCGCAGTGAGTTCCATCAGCAGCAATGGCCTGCCGCCTAACAATTCGCTCCAGCGGACAAACGGGCTGCGCCCGTTTGCCGCTGAACTCATGATCCGTCATGCGGCATCGAATCGGAAGTGATCGGACGATTCTTAGCGCGGCAGCTCGACCGGAGGCTAATGATGAACTCGCTCACGTACGTGTTCTGCCTTGCGGCGCTCGTTGGGTCCACGGTTAGTTCTGCTGTCTCGCCGGACCAGGCGGCCTCCGGCCGCCAAGGCGCCGCGGTCAAGCTCAAGATTGTGTCGGCTGAAAGGGCGAACAGATGGTCCCTCGCTGGTACGGACTTAACTGCGAAGAAAGCCGATGACGTTGTGCTGGTCGTCAACATCTCAGGGATCAGCATCGACGAGTTCCAAGAGTTTCAAACATCCGCAAGAGAAAAGATCTTTCTCTCGGCGGGTGATGCACGCTATGAACCGTCACTCTTGTCGTCAGGGGCATGGAGGGAACCCGATGGTTCGGTCACGGAAGAACGATTGATCCTCGTTGTCGTTCCGAAGAGCACACGTGCGTTTACGCTTCATTTCGTCGACTTTCCGCCCGAGCCTTTCACCGCAGCGATGACTATCGTGCCCCAGCTTCCTCAATGAACCTTCATGAGCCGTCCGGCCGAGAAAACGCGTGGACAACGGGAACAGAATTGCCGCATAACCATTCGCTGCAGCCGACGCGCCTCTTGCGCTGTGGCTCGCTTCGCTCGTTCGGCCTCTTCGGGGCGCGCGGCTGAGCTCAGGATCCGTTAGACGGCGCGATCAGCTATGCGGTTTCTCATCTACTTTTTAGTCGCAACGATCCTGTGCCTTCTTGCCACTACCATTTGGGCGGATCTTGTGACACCAATGCGAGACTTTGAAGGCCGCGAGACCACTGGTATTCCTCGGCACCTCCAAGTTGAGGTTCGGGTCTTCACGATCATTGTTTCTCCCGTCGCGTTACTCGTCCCAGCCAACCTCTCCGGCCGGTACATGAGCTTCGCCAGAGACCCAGGGGGCTCTGGTCATTCAGATCACGGCACTCAGCCCCCCGCCGCGGCGGCCATCGACTTCCTTCGATTCGGTGTGCCGTTCTGGTTTGCGCTTATCGCTTTGGTTGGTGAGCTAGTCATGAAGTTGAGGCGACGTTCAACGGTGGGCAAGAAAAGGTGATCATCTCCATTTGTGGCGCGCCGTCTAACAATTCGCTCGAGCGGACAACAGGGCTTCGCCCTGTTGCCGCTCAGCTCATGATCCGCTAGACGGCAGGAGAACGGACGATGTTGAAACTCAAAGCCTTCGTTCATATTGTCGAGTCACCCTCCAGCGCCGACCTTCTCGATGGCAGAACGGAAGGTCGCGTGCTGAGCGAGGCGCTTCGCCTTGCCGGAATTCCCTACTCTTACAACCTGGCAGTTGACAAGGCCGCCCTCGAAGAGTCAATCGGGCCACGGCTAGACGCCGCAGCGAAAGCCTGTGGCAAGCTTCCGATCCTTCACCTCAGCATGCACGGCGACGAGTACGGTGTTGGACTTACTAGCGGCGAGCACTTGCATTGGGATGATCTCCGCACGATGCTCATGCCGTTGATGCGCAAGATGAATGGAGGCCTCCTGATCTCGATGTCGTCTTGTTTCGGTGCCTCCGGATGCAGGATGGCCATGTACTCCGGTAACGATCCGCACTTCTGGGCGCTTGTCGGCAATACTGGTAACGCTGCTTGGGCGGACGCAGCAATCGCGTACGTCTCCTTTTACCATCTCTTTTTCAAGGGCATTCCACTCGAAACCTGTGTGCACTCGATGTGCGTCGCATCTGGTGACACCAATTTTCAGCACTTCGACGGCGCCAAGACGAAGGCTGGTTGGGATGCGTTCGTGGCCAGCAACCCTCCACTGATTCCATCTGTGCCTCCACTGCCGGCCGCAGCGACGAAGGTTTGAGATAGTGGTGGCCTGCCGTCTAACCATTCGTTGCACCTGACGCGCCCCGTTCGCCTCGGCTCGCTTCGCTCGGTGAACTTGGTGGGGCGCGCCGGTGAACTCAGGATCCGTCACACGACCATGCGCACTGATATTGACGTCGCCTTCGACTTCAGGCGAGACACTCCGGAAGGCAAGGATCCGGATTCCTACAGCAAGACGTTGCGCCGCTATCACAAGCTTCTTTGGAGCAAGCGCTTGCCTTGCGGCGTGTTCTTTGAACTGAACGACAGCATTCCGGGACACTATCTGTATCACCGCTCCACCGCGGGAGAGTTCTCGCTCACCAGCGACGCGGTGATTCCAACGTTCAGGTGGCATGAACGAATTCAGATGCTGATCCCGGAACTGGAACTGAAGGCTTTCAACGCTGCCGGATACACAATTGGCGGGATGATGGTTTTTCCGGGAAACCGAATCGACGGAAAGTGGACAATCAACCAAGCCCGTGGCTGTACGGGACTAGTCGGGGATCGATTCGACCTGACGTTGGAGTGCATTCGGAGGCACTACAACGACGCAGAGTGCCCGCTATCTGACGTGCTCAAGCGGTACGCGCATTTCTTCGATCTCTTTGGCGACTTCCGTGGCTATGTGGAGTTTTTCTTACTTCAGGACCTTGTCTCGGCGGACTTTTCGGTTGTGAAGATTTCCACGCCGTTTGATGACTTCATCGGATCCCCTATTCCAAAGAGTGCTGACGAGTACAGGAAGTACGAGGGCGCTTCGCTCGCGTTCATCGAAGCGCGCAATCAGCGGATTCTGAATGACAACTCATGACGTCGCCTAACCTCAGGTTCGAGAAGAATGATTCCCCATGCCCTGTCGCCTAACAATTCGTATCTGGACTCCTTCCGCAAGTAGCTGAGCAGGACGAAGGTTGAAGGATGGCTTGGAGGTCACGGGCGCATTCGTATCTCCGGCCCCTATGAGGAGCTTTTCTCCTCTGGCCAAGATGGGTAGCCGCACGCGGGAAGCCAGTCGCTCCGAACGGCGCATGATCGCCGGGATTGTTATCGGCTCTGCCCCGCGTTGGTCGGACCTGTAGTGCCATCGTTTCGCTCTTCGTCGCGCTCGCCGGTGGGATTGGTTGCCTACGCGGCCTTGGTGAGGAATCGCGCCTGGTAGTCGCGGGCGTCCCGCCAGACGGACCAGGCGATGCGCGCGAGCTTGTTGGCGAGAGCGACGGCGGCCTTGTTGTGGCCTCGTTGCAGCTCGACGCCGAGCGCCCACCTGGCGAGCGCGTCGGGCTCTTTCTTCCTCTTCGCCGAGAGCAGCACGGAGCGGGCGCCGTGAACGAGGAGCGTGCGCAGGTAGGTGTCGCCGCGCCACATCGGCCATTCAGAGCCATCCAGATTGTTGGTGATATGTTTTGTCGAGCGTGCTTCAGTCGTGCGGCTTCTAAGCGCGCGATAAGCCACAACGCGAGAGCGCCATGACTACCAAGAGAACAGCTAAGAAGTCCCGCCCCATGCGGTCCGAATACCGCTTGGACTACTCAAAGGCGAAGCCAAACCGCTTCGCTACCGCCGTGCCAAAGAATGCAGTGGCCGTTGTGCTCGATTCCGACGTGGCTTCGGTCTTTCAATCGTCAGAGTCCGTAAATTCGCTTCTTCGATCGGTAATTTCCGCACTTCCGGCTCGAAGCCGCCCTGCATCTACACGCCCGCGCCGGGCGGTCTGACCAGTCGTTCAAGCGGGCAGAGCTGCTCCTGTCTATTGCGATGATTCTCGGACTGCGGACGGCGATCTACCCGGTGGGAGAGCTCGAGAGGGCGAAGCGGTGGTACGCGGAGGTGCTCGGCATCGAGCCGTACTTCGACGAGCCGTTCTATGTCGGTTTTTCCGTCGGCGGCTTCGAGCTCGGCCTGGTTCCGGACGGCACCCCCGGCACCAGCGGGCCGCAGCCGCTCTGGGGCGTCGAAGATGCGAAGGCCGACTTCCAGCGCCTGCTCGCGCTCGGCGCCACCGAGCTCGAGCCGGTCACCGCGGTCGGCGGCGACATCCTCGTCGCAGCGGTCCGCGATCCGTTCGGCAACCGGCTCGGCATCATCGAGAACCCCGCGTTCAAGCTCTCCGATGTCCGCTAATAACTTCAGTTCTTGCGCCGCAGCAGGATGTCGCCGTTGAACGTCTTCAGGAAGAGCTCGGGCCCGCCGCCCTGGATCCTGCCGGTCATCTCGCGCGCTACGACCACGCGGTAGCGCCCCTTCTCGCGCTCCTCGTCGATCCGCTCCGGCGTCTTCTTGTCAATCGCGATTCAGCAGCCTCTTAGGCGACTAGCAGGATCGTTGGTGGTATCATTCGACGTACTATGAGAACGATCAACGTAGAGGAAGACATCCGGCCTCTCTCGGAATTTCGCGCGGACGCAGCCGGACTCTTGGCGCAGGTGCGGCGAACGAAGCGGGCCTTGGTTCTTACGCAGCGTGGGCATACCTCCGCTGTGGTGCTCGACGCCTCTGAGTACCAGCGGCTCGTCGATGAGCTCGAGCTCCTTCGAGACATCCACACCGCGACTCGCGAACTCGAACGCGGGGAAGGGGTACCCCATCGCATGGCCAAGAGCGGAGCCCTTGCGAGGTTGCAGGGTTGAAGGTTGTTTGGGCCCCTCTGGCGATCGAGCGGGCGGTAGAACAGGCACGGTACATCGCAGCAAACAAGCCCGAAGCGGGGCGCCGGTGGCTTGCCGGGCTCTTTGCTTCGGTCGGGAAACTCTCGAAGTTCCCGCAGCTCGGCAGGCAAGTCCCAGAACTGGCCCGCCCTGAGTTCCGCGAAATCGATTTTCGTGGCTATCGGGTCATCTATCGTGTGGAGAAGCGGCAAGTCTCCGTTCTGATCGTTCGGCATGGCAGGCGACTCCTCGATCCCACCGAATCTGAATCCGTTAGCCGGACAAGGCTGTGACAGGGAAATCCATGGTGCGAATCGTTTTGGGTGTTATTGCCGGATTCATTGCTTGGGCGATAGCGTGGGTCGGAGGCGAGAAGATTCTTTCGGCCATCTGGCCGGAGGGGTTCGGCGCTCATCAACGCGCGTTCGAAGCGGCCGTTGCCGATGGCGGTCAGTTCACAGCGGACACGACGCTTCTTCTCATGCATATTGCCCTCGGTTCAATAGTCTCGGTGATGTCCGGATTTCTGGCCGCGCTGATCGCCGGTGAAAACAAACGCGCGCCGCTAGTCCTCGGCTTTCTGCTGGTGGCCTTCGGTTTACTGAAGGTGGTTCTGTCCTGGCCGTATGTTCCCATTTGGTATCACGGCATCTTTACGACGCTTCTAATTCCAATGACGATCATGGGCGGTAAACTGAAAACCACCACTTAGGAGAAAAGTAAGGCGGCGGAAGCGCTGCTCCTGCAGGCTTCAGCCAACATCGGAGGTCCGAATGCGAAGAGTCACAGGCATTGGCGGCATCTTCATGAGCGCCAAGGATCCCAAAGCGTTGTGCGATTGGTACAAGAAGCACCTCGGGATCGACGTTCAGGACTGGGGTGGAGCAGCCTTCACCTGGACTGACTCCGAAGGCAACCCGACCAAAGGAACTACGATCTGGTCGGTCGGTCCAGCGGGCGGCAACCAGTTCGCTCCGAGCAAGTCGACCTTCATGGTCAACTATCGAGTCGAAGATCTGGCAGCACTTCTCGAAGCACTGCGCGAAGAAGGTTGCAATGTGCTCGAGAAGACCGACGACTCGGAGTACGGGAAATTCGGATGGGTCATGGATCCAGAGGGCAACAAGGTTGAACTCTGGCAACCGCCACAAGGGCAATGATCGATCCCTTCGGCAGCCGAGACGAGTTCCCGTACTGGCCGAAGAGAGACCGGCGCAAGAAAGCGTGAATTGAAGCCACCTCCGATTCATGAACCGTTCACCGGGGCCGAGCTTCTCGGCCAGCTCGGCGCGGTGCGGGAGTGGGGCGCCGAATTCTGGTCTTCCTTCGACGATCGGGACTTTTTCGCGCCGCTGGGCGATGCCTGGTCGCCGGCCGACAACGTGCGGCACCTCATCCGCTCCAATCGGCCGGTGGCGCGAGCGCTGACCGTTCCCCGGTTCGTCCTCCAGCTTCGTTTCGGTTTCTCTCGCCAGTCGTCGCGGAGCTACTCGGCGCTCCGGGCTGACTACCGCGAAGCGCTCGCTGGCGGCCTGCAGGCCGGCTCGTTTGCGCCGTCAGCCCTCCCATCGGATCGCGAAACCGCTGCCGAGCGACTGCAAATCCTCACCCGCTGGTCGGACTCCATCGCCGATCTCGAGAGCGCGCTCGAAAAGTGGAGCGAACGCGCGCTCGACCGAGTCCGCCTGCCCCATCCCGGGCTCGGCCTCCTGACCGTGCGCGAGATGCTCTTCTTCACCCTTTACCACAACACCCATCACGCGCTCGGAGTCGCGCAGCGCACAGAGCGGTAGGCAGCCGGCGATCGCGTCGCCTCAGTTCTTGCGCCGCAGCAGGATGTCGCCGTTGAACGTCTTCAGGAAGAGCTCGGGGCCGCCGCCCTGGATCTTGCCGGTCATCTCGCGGGCCACGACCACGCGGTAGCGCCCCTTCTCGCGCTCCTCGTCGATCCGCGCTGGCGTCTTGTCCATCGCGATCTCGAAGTCGGAGTAGATCTCGCCATTGTCCGAACGCAGCCGGACGTCGGCCTTGAGCGTGCCCGGGAGCGTCACGTCAACGTCGCCGTTCAGCGTCGAAAACGCCATCGGCGCCGCCACCATCGCGCTCGTGAACACCACCGAGATGTCGCCGTTCACCGTCGTCGCCGACACCGGACCGCGGACGTCCTTGACGTGGATCTCGCCGTTGGTGTTCGAGAGCTCGAGCTCGCCGGTCACACCCTCGACCTCGATGTCGCCGCCGTTCACCGTCGAGAGCTCGAGCGAGCTTCCCGCCGGGACCTCGATCCTGAGGCTGATCTCGCGCGACCAGGAGTCGGCCGAGATCGACACCCGGTTGTTCTCCTCCTCGGCTTCGAGGCCCAGCGCCGTGTTCGGGATCCGTTTCATTCCCTGGCGATCGCCGCTTTCTGGTCGCTCTTCGCGCTCCTCCGCCTCGCCTTCGTCCTCCGACCGCGCGTCGATCACCACCTCCTTGGTGGCGCTGCCGGTGACCCGGATCGATCCCGAGACCAGCGACACTTCGATCGCCGCCGGCTTCGACGGATCCGACAGCGGTACGACCAGGCGCTCGGCCTCCGCCGCCAGGCTGCTTCCCATCCAGGCGAGCGTCACGAGCGCCGCCGCGAATTCTCTCGAACTCTTCATTTTCCCGTCCTTTCCATTCAGCGCGCGCGCGTCAGCCGCGCTCGCGGATCGTGATGTCGCCGTTCACGGTGTCGCAGTCGATCGCGACTCCGCCCTGTCCCAGAGTCGCCGCGGTGCGGCGGCCGAGCTCCTGCCGGTGCCGTCCGTCGCGGCTCTTCTCCCGCTCGGCCGTGGCCGGCGGCGCCGGCGGCGGGGCGAGCCGGAACGGGAAGTCGGTGTAGACGTCGCCATTGAGTGTCGCGAAGGTGAGGTCCGCGCCGAGGTTCTTCGGAAAGCCGAGCTCGATGTCGCCGTTCACCGTCGCGAAGCTCGATTCGCCCTGCGGTTGCGCGGTGAAGTCGACTTTGAGCTCACCGTTCACGGTCCTGGCGTCGACCCGGCCGGCGACATGGGTGAGAGTGACGTCGTCGTTCACGTGCCGGACGCGCAGCCGGCCGGTGACCCCTTCGACGCGGATGGCGCCGTCGTTGACGCTCTTGACCGTCAGGTCGAGGTTCTTCGGCACCACCAGCGTCCAGTCGAAGCGGACCTCGTAGTCGCGGTCATCCCACGGGTCGCCGCAGCCGTCACCGTCTTTCCAGCCGTCGTCGTGGCGCTCGCCGCCGCCGTACTCGTCGCGCTGGCCGCGCTGGCCGCGGCAGCGCCAGGAGCCACCCTGGACGAGCTCGAGCCGGCCGGCGCTCTCGCGCACCTCGAGCTCCACCTCGCGCTTCGCGCGCTCGAGCTCGGCGGCGGATTCCGCGAGATAGGTCGCCTTGACGGTGACCTCGATCGCGTCGCCCGAGCCCGCCTTGACGTCGATCGAGCCGATCACGTTGTCGACCACGAGCTCGCGCTGTCCGGAGACGGCCGCGAGGGCGAACCGCTTCGTTTCGGTGCGGCTGTCCTTGTGCTCCATCCGGCCGGCCATGGCCGGAGAGGCGAGGATCAGGGGGGCGGCGGCAAGCAGTAGACCGGCGAGGGCGAGGGTCGAGCGCTTCATCAGATGCTCCTTCCGAGGCGGTCGCGGAGGTAGCCGCGCACCACCGGGTCGAGATTCGGATCTTTTTGAAGCTGTTCGAGGTCGCGCCGCGCCTCGGGCGTGCCGGCTTCGAGCAGCACGTCGATGACCGAGAGCGAGACCAGCGGCGAGTCGGGCCGCGCCGCCACGGCGATGAGCTGCGTTCGCGTCTCGTCGCGGGACGCGATGGGGCGCAGCGCTTCGAGCGCCGCGAGCCGCACGTTCACGTTGGAATCGTTCATGAGCGCTTCGACGAGCGCCGCCGCGACGCCGGGATCGGCCGCCGAGTGTTCGCGGCCGTAGGCCACTCCCTGCAGGCGGTCCGAGACCGAGCTCTTCGCCAGGAGCGCCTGCGCCACCAGCTCATGGAGCTCGCCGACTTCCTCCTGGAGGGTCCGCAGCGCCACGACGTCCGACTCGCTTCGTCCCCAGAGGAGCCATCCCAGGCCAAGGCCGAAGGCGAGCACCGCGGCCATCGGCAGCCAGCGTCGAGCCACCAGGTCAGAGCCGGGCGAGGCGGTGCGAACGGGGAACGCCAGCGGCGCGGCGCCGCGCCGACCGAGCGTTTCCGGAGCGTCCGCCACACCATCCCGATGCT
>ERZ1292633.3770-Hain-H41-02um-R1-3770-length-14474-cov-13_pt1 | contig 14474 bp, 16 predicted proteins | sample MGYA00564406_ERZ1292633 | MGnify/ENA primary metagenome ERZ1292633 (study PRJEB36523, sample SAMEA6512639) | groundwater metagenome | collected 2019-01-08 | study: AquaDiva: Metagenomics assemblies of 32 groundwater samples
CCGGTGCACGACACGATCATCGACGAGCAGGCCCGTTTCACCGACCAGCATCTGCTCGCGGCGATCAAAGTCGTCGCGCGACCCCTGCAACCGAGATGGCGCCTCCTCGGCATTCCCCTCGCCTACCGGGAGGAAGTGCGCATCTTCCGGGCGAATCACGGCACGATCCTGCGCGTCGCGATCACGCATACGTTCCAGAACAGACTGCACACCTTCTTCTGTCGCTGCTACGCAAGGATGCGCGACAACGCCTGATCCGCTCTCTAGGCGGATTTTTTCTTTGCACAATTGATGACGCGATCGGCAAGCGCCGTCCCGTCGTCCGTCGAAAGGAATGCATGCGCCGCGTTTCCGAGCGCCGTCCGTCGATCGGTATCCGCGAGAAGATCCGTCGCCTGCTGAAAAAGGATCTCCGCGAAATCGGGTTGATCCTGCGCGACATACAGCGCGGCCTTGGCGGATGAAAACGCCCGGATATTCTCGACCTGATGACTCTTGGGGATCGGGACAACGACGGCCGCTTTCGACAGCGAAGCGATTTCCGACAACGCGCCCATGCCGGCGCGCGTCACGACTACGTCGCTCGCCGCATAGGCGAGCCGCATCGACTCCGCATCAAGCAATTCGCGCACGAGATAATCCTCGCGCGGTTCCAAGCGCTCCATCTTGCCGCGACCGCACACGTGGATGAGCTGCGTCTTCTTTCTCCATTTGTCCATGCCGTCATAAACCGCCGTGTTCAGGGCCGTCGCGCCCTGCCCCCCGCCGGTCACGAGCGTCACCGGACGCGCGGGGTCCAGGCCGAACGTGCGGACGGCCTCTTCGCGAGACGGCGCGTCGCCCGGGCGAAAGCGCGTCGGTGTCGGGATACGCTCGGTTCGTACCGATCCGAACGGCGGTCGATCGTATGAAAATGACGTCGTGACGGACGCACAGCGCTTTGCGACAAGGCGATTCGACAACGTCGGTGCCTTATCGAGCTGATGAATGAGGCACGGGATCCCTTTGGCCGACGCCGCGCGAATAATGGGAACGGCCGTAAAGCCCCCGGCGGATACGACGACGTCGGGACGTACCCGATCCACGATACGCTCGGCCGTACGAGCCGCGCGCCACGCGTCACGCGGAAACGTCAGCCACCGGACGTCCGGATATCGAGGCCACTTGGCCGCCGGCACCGGGTAAAAGTCCATGCCCTCGGCTTCGGCGAAGACGCATTCCGGACCGTTCGGCGTTCCGGCCCACGCGAACGTCACATCGAAAAGACGGTGACGCAACGCGCCGGCCGTAGCCATGAGCGGCGTCACGGGACCGAGGGAGCCCCCTCCTGCAAAAAGGATAATCATATGTCAGATGTTAGAGGTCAGAAGCCAGAAGTTCAAACCTCCGGCATCTGACACCTGACTTCTCACATCCTTTTAGGGATGCCGGCCACCAACCCCACGGCGGCGAGTGTGACGGCTAAAGACGTGCCGCCATGGGAAATAAAGGGCAGCGTCACGCCGGTGATCGGCAAAATCCCGATCATCGAACCAATATTCAAACCGGCTTGAAGCGCGATCCAGATGCCGACACCCGCCGCGAGGTACGCCCCGAACCGATCCTTGCTCTGCCGCGCGATCACAAAGCATCTCCAGACAAGCGCACCGAACGCACACAGAATGAGCAACGTGATCACGAAGCCCATTTCTTCGGCCATCACCGCAAAAATCGAGTCGGCTTCGACTTCCGGGAGATAAAGATACTTTTGCCGTGATTTTCCATACCCAAGTCCCAACCATCCGCCCGACGCAACGGCGAGCATCGCCTGATTGATATGATATCCAACGCCTTTCGGATCAAGCTCCGGCCGCAGGAACGTCATGAAGCGCGCGGCGCGATAGGACGACGTCTTGATGAGAACCCAGAATAAACCGGCGCCGACGGCGACCATCCCGACAAACCAGGTGATCGGCGCGCCCGCGACGAGATACAGCAACACCGCCGTGCCCGCGATCACCGTCATCGAACCCGTATCCGGCTGGATGACGAGCAAGAGCACGATGGCTCCGAGCGTGCCGACGAACGGCGCCAAGCTCTCGCGCCGATCACGCAAGAGTGTTTGGGACCGGCCGGCAAGCCAGGCGGCAAGGTAGATCAAAAAACCGAGCTTTACCAACTCCGAAGGCTGGAAACGTAACCCGGCGATCGTAATCCAGCTCAATGAACCTCCGACGCGCTCGCCGACGCCGGGAACATAGACGAGCAGAAGCAGCGCGAACGCGCCGATCAAGATGAAAAACGCATACCGTTTCCAAATACGGTAATCCACCAGCGCGAGAAAGAAGAACAAAAAAGTTCCCGGAAGCACGCCGAGCAACAGCTGACGTTTGACCAAAAAAAGACTGTCGCCCGTGCGCTGAACCGCCACCGCAGCCGTGGCCGATGTGAGCACGACGAGCCCGAGGATGAGCAAGCCGAGACTGACGCCGACGATGATCGGATCAAGTTGACGGAATCGGGCGCTCAATGAAAGTCGCATGTGTTCAGATTTGATCGACGAGCGCGATCACCGTGCCCACACCCGCGAGGATGAAAGAGAGCATCCAAAAACGCATAACAATTCTCGGTTCGCTCCAGCCGATCGCCTGCAAATGGTGATGCAGCGGCGAAGAGAGAAACACTTTTTTGCCGTTCCGCAACTTTTTGCTCGTGATCTGGATGAGAACCGACGCGGTTTCGACGACAAACGGCAGTCCGATCAGGACGAGCAGGATCGGCTGGTTGGTCATGAGCGCGACGACCGCAAGCGCGGTGCCGAGCGACATCGCGCCGGTATCGCCCATGAATACGTCGGCGGGATTCACGTTAAACCACAGGAAACCGATGAGACCGCCTATGATCGCGGCGCAAAACGTGGCGAGGTCGAGGCGGCCCTGCGACCAGGCGATAATCGCATACGCCGCGAACGAAGCGAGTAACGTGCCGCCGGCTAACCCGTCGAGTCCGTCGGTCTCGTTCACCGAATGCGAGGTCGCCACGACGACAAGAATGAAAAACGGGATGTACCACCACCCGACGTTATACGTGCCGACAAACGGTATGTGGATCTGGTCCCAGGACAAGCGCGTAAAAAACCACCACGCGCCGACCACGGCGATCAGTCCGTAGGAAAGGATGCGCTCGCGCTCGCGCAATCCGCCGCCTTTGCCGGAGCCAAGGCGCCGAATGTTCAGATAGTCGTCGACCAGGCCGATCAAGGCCGCGCCGCCCATGAGCGCGAGCGGCAGCCAAGTCTGGCCACGGGATAAAAACGACGCGCGGCAAACGATACTCCCCTCGCCCGCGACCCAGCACGCGCCTGCAAGCGCGAACGCGACGAGCAAAACGCTTGCCCAAATTACGATCCCGCCCATCGTGGGCGTTCCCGCTTTCGCTTTGTGAAAGGCGTTCATGATCGGGGCATGAACCGCTTCACGAATCGTCTTGCCCATCTTGAACCTGCGCAGGAGCCGAAGAAGCGGCGGCATCATCGCGAGAGCGATGATGAAGCTGAAGGCGGCGATGCCGAGCGGACGGGCGACGGCGAGAGGCGGGGTGATCATACGGAGTTGATAACGGTGAGATAGAACAAAACGACGGCCCAGGGAAGCGACCAAAGGAGCGCCAGCCCGACCAGCGTCGACGCGAGAATCTGGTCGGCGCGGTACAAGCCGAACGCGGTCAGGATATCCGACAAGGTCAGCGCGAGCCAGGTGATGGGCAAGATCAAGATCCATCCCCATCCGCGCAAATCATCGATGCCAACGTAAATATTATAATGGAAAGCAAACGTCCCGTTGGCGCGCGCCGAAGGCAAGACTTGCGACGCAAACCAGATCCCCATCCCAAGCGACATCCCCACCGCGACGACGGACGCCCACCGCAACGACGGACGGGCCCAGGCCAGACGCGCGGAAAACAGCCAAGCATCCAAAGAAAGCATACTAGACTTCGATTTGAACGACCTGCCTGACGTCGGGCATCATTTCCATAAGCGCCTCTTCAATGCCCGCATGAAAGGTCATCGCGCTCATGGGGCAACCCACGCACGCACCCCGGAACCGTACGGAAACCGTCCCCGACTCGGGTTCCACGTCCACCACCTCGACGTTTCCGCCATGCATCGCCAAACCCTGCCTGACGACGTCGAGTACCTTTTCCACGTCCTGACGGAACTCGTTCTTGTTTTTCGCCATATTGAGCATAATTTACGCCCAGATCGACTTCTTGACAAGCGGACTGTTTTCACGTAATCTTTGGGCCTTTATTACTAACATCTAACTTAGAACTCATAACTTAGAACTCATAACTTAGAACTCATAACCAAGAACTACATACCGGTCATTCTGCGTTCCGAGTTCTAGGTTCTATGTTCTAAGTTTCTCTCACGATATGGCACATAAAAAGGCAGGCGGCTCTACAGCCTATGGCCGCGATTCCCACGGACAACGTCTCGGTGTCAAAAAGTACGCCGGTGAGTTCGTGAAGACCGGAAACATTATCGTGCGCCAGCGGGGCACCAAGCTCCGCCCGGGCACGAACGTCCGTCTTGGCAAGGATGACACGATCTTCGCGGTCGCAAACGGTGTCGTAAAATTCTCCGACAAGCGCATCCGCCGCTTCACCGGGCAGATGAAAATAGCGAAATTCGTCAACGTCATTCCGGCGGAAACGAAATAAAAAAAACAGTAAACAAAGAGCAAAGAGCAGTTCCGATCCGGAGCTGCTCTTTGCTCTCTGCTCTTTTTACACTCTCCCGTTACGTATTCCGTGATCCTCTGCGCGTCGCACTCATGATTAACCCGAGAAACAACGGATGCGGCTCCATCGGACGGGAACGGAATTCCGGATGCGCCTGCGTCGCGAGAAAGTACGGATGTCCCTTGAGTTCGATAATCTCCGCGAGCTTACCGTCCGGCGATAATCCGGAATGAGTTAAACCCGCCGCTTCCAATTTTTCGCGGTAGTCGGGATTGCATTCGTAGCGATGCCGATGTCGTTCCATCACGAACTCGTGACCGTACAAAGAGCGCGCGACCGTACGTGACTTCAGGATGCACGGGTATTCGCCGAGACGCATCGTGCCGCCGTAATCCTTGTTCTTCATCTTTTCTTCCTGCTCGTTCATGAGATGGATGACGGGATGCGGCGTCTTCGGATCGATTTCCGTGGTGTGCGCGCCTTTCAACTTCAACACGTGTCTTGAGAACTCCACAATCGCAAGTTGTAAGCCGTAGCACAATCCGAGAAACGGAATCTTGCTTACACGCGCGTAATTGATTGCAAGGATCTTCCCTTCCACACCGCGCGTGCCAAATCCTCCGGGAACCACGATCCCCTTCACGCCTTTCATGATCTTCGACAAGGATTTCGGATGTGCCTCGATCGCGTCGGCGTTCACCCAGACGATTTCCGGTTTACGACCGACCGCCCAACAGGCGCTCCTAATCGCTTCCAATACGGAAAGATAGGCATCCGTAAGCGAAAAATCACCCGTCGACGTGTACTTGCCGACGATCGCGATACGTAACGGCTTCACGCTCTTTTCAATGCGACGGGTAAGCAGCCGCCACACGCGCCCGTCTTTTTGCCTGGCGCGCAATTTCAATTTGCGCGACACCAGCTCGCCAAGACCCTCTTCTTCAAAATGCGCCGGCACCGCGTAAATCGTCGAAACGTCCGGCGAGCTGATAATGGCCTCCGGGCGAACGCTGCAATGCACGGCGAGTTTACGCTTGCGCGGCTCGTCGATCGGTTCGCTCGATCGGCCGATGATAAAATCCGGTTGCAACCCCGCCGAGTTCAGCGTACGGACGGCGTATTGCGTGGGTTTCGTTTTCATCTCGCCGAGACTTCCCGGAATGGGAAGATAGCTCACAAGACCGACCAAAACGTCATCGGGCGTTTCCACGCGCATCATACGCGCCGCCTCGAGAAATAAAATATTCTGATATTCCCCGACCGTTCCGCCGATCTCGATGATCGTCACGTCGGCGTCATGATGCTCGGCGGCCGCCCGGATGCGCGCCATCACTTCCTCCGGGACGTGTGGCACGACTTCGACCGTCTTTCCCCCGTACCCGAGCGCGCGCTCGCGTTCGATGACGGAAAGATAGACGCGTCCGGTCGTCATGTAATTCACCTTGACGATGTCCTGGTCGAGAAACCGCTCGTAGTTGCCGATGTCCTGGTCGGTCTCGTCGCCGTCTTTTGTCACGAACACTTCGCCATGCTCGACCGGATTCATCGTGCCTGCATCCACGTTGATATACGGATCGATCTTGACCGCCGTCACCTTAAACCCGCGCGCTTTCAGGATCGCGCCGATGGACGCGCTCGCGATCCCCTTCCCCACTCCGGACATGACTCCTCCGGCGATGAACACGAATGTGCGGCGGCGTTTGGGCATAGACCGTTGTTTAGGATACGCCACGCGCGCGGATCGCAAAAGAGAGGTCAAGGCTCCACCTACGTGCCCTTCCGACGATGTCGTTATGACGCACTCATCGCATGACGAAGCGAATCGGTATTCGGGGGCGTATAACCATACGCCCCTACCGTAAACGTTTAAAACTGTCCCTATATTCCGCATTTTCGCTGTCTCAGCGCATACTCGCAAAAAGAGAGGTCAAGGGTTGACAAAATAAATAATTTTATCTATAAACGTACCCACAGGGGGTATAAAAGTGTCCAAAAAGAAAAAGAGAAACCTTCCACCGTATCTGAGGCTCGTCGGCTCTTCGCGCGATTCGCGCAGTGTGACGTTGTCCTTCAAGTTCTCGCTCAAAGCCTACGCTAGGCTCGAGGAGATCAAGGCTCGCGCACAGTCGGCCTCAAATGCCGGTTTAATACAAGACGCGCTTAGAACCTTCGACTTCATCTTGGATCTTCGAGATGAGGGTAAATCTTTGCAGATTGTGAGCAAAGACGGTGATAAAGAGCACGTCGAGATCATCTTCTAGACCGAACGGCGGTCTTTTTTGTTTTCTACCCCCCCTTGTGATCTGTTAATTGTCATCATTGCCTACGCTCCGTACCTCCGCTGTCGACTCGCGTACTCCGCAAAGGCGGCGTCAATGTCCGATTCTTCCAGCGCCGGCCAGAATTTCTTGATCCAATACAACTCGCTATAGGCCGAGCCCCACAAGAGGAATCCGGACAAGCGCTCTTCTCCGCTCGTACGGATGATGAGATCCGGGTCGGGCATGTCGGGCCAATACAGGCGTTTCGCGATCGTTTCTTCATCAATGGCGTCCGGGGCGATCCCTTCGCGCGCGATCTCGCGCACCGCATCGACAAGCTCCGCGCGTCCGCCGTAGTTCAGGCAGATCGCGAACGTCATGCCATTAAAGTCCTTTGTCGCATCCTGCGCCTTGTCGATCAGCTCCAAAATCTTTTTTGAAAAACCCTCGCTTCGACCGAGAATCCGCAGGCGCACCTTTCGATCAATAAAATAATTCAACTCTTTGTCGAGGGCATGTTCGAGCAACGTCATCAAAAAACCGACTTCCGTCTCGCTCCGCTTCCAGTTTTCGGTGGAAAACGCGTACACGGTCAACACCTTCACGCCACGCGCAAGACACCAGTCCCCCACCTGTTTCATTGTCTCGTATCCGGCGCGATGTCCCTCAACCGAAGACTGGCCGCGTTCCTTGGCCCAGCGACGGTTACCATCCATAATCATGGCGACATGCGACGGGACGGTTTTTTCCACAGACATAAAGATATGAGCGAAGGATACAGAAAAACCCCGCCCTTGGTCAACGCTTCGGTATTTCCACCATGACGACGGTCGCATCGTCGACACCTTTGGATCTTGGATGAAAATCCTTATACTCGCGCTCCTCACCGCGCTCCTTGGCGGCATAGGCGAGCGCTTGCGCCGGCATATTGCTCCACATAGAGGCGGCTTCTTTCACGTCCTGATACGGCAATTCGTCATACGCGCCAAGCAGGATCGCACGGATTTCCCGCTTGAGCAAACCGTCGCTGATCGCGTCCGTACAAAGCGCGATATTTGATCCGGGCGGAACCGGCACGACGTTCATTTTGATTTGAGGATGGTGACCAAACGCGCCCTGGACGGTCGAACGATAGATGAAATAATAATCGATGAGTCCCACACCCATATGCTTCGTCAGAAACTCGACCTCGTCTCTTGTGACGCCCGCGTCCGAGGGCAACGCCCTCCCCTCCTTGATCGCGAGTTGCAGCAAAGAAAGCTGTTCTCTTCCCAACAGCTCGTCCAGGATATCCTGAACGCGTATCGCGGCCTCCTCTCCGTATTGCACGCGAATGAAATCCAGCGCCGGATGCGCATCAAGCGTAAGCGTCCGGAGGCGGCCGTCCGGATGAAGAAGATAGGCGCGGCTGTCGCCGACCTGGCCGATAATCGCCCAAGACAATCCTCGTTCATCCTTCGTAAGCCGTACGACGGTTCCCGTCGTGCCCATCTGCGCAAGGAGCGGCGGCGACTGCTCGCGCACCTTCTGTAAACGAACTTCCGCCATATACATCAGGCGACGAAGCGCCTCCGCCTCCGCATGGATAGACGCATCCGCATCCCCTTTCGCCCGTCGCCTGGCAATCTCATCTAATGTTGTCGCTCCGGCACGAATAGCCTCCATAATCGTTTGAGACGCGACGTCTCCACCCGGATATCCGCCCATGCCATCCCCGACACCAAATAGACCCGTCTCCCCGTTTTCATCGACCTGCTCGAAATATGCATCCTCATTTGGCGCCCTACCGACACCTTTCGAAATGCTCATCGACTCCACGTTCAGGCGATCTTCATGCTTCTCTTTTTTCGGGACCGGATTGGTCGGCCGCTCGGATGCGGAAATTTCCCGCTCGGCTTGAGCGGATTCTTTAAGGATCGGCATTTCAGGGCCTTTCTTGCGTTCAACCATGCGAAAAGTCTATCACGACGCTCGACAAAACACTCATTTCGGCGTACGCTCGCGCCATGCAGATCATCGACGGAAAAGCGCTCGCCGCCTCGATCCGCGAAGAAGCCGCAAGCGACGTGAAGGCGTTGGGATTGAAGCCGCGCTTGAACGTGATGCTGGTCGGCGACGATCCGGCCTCTCATTTGTACGTCTCGCTGAAGAAAAAAGCCGGGGACGAAGCGGGCATCCGCGTGGATGTTCACGGGTTTGACGCAACGGTCGGCGAGAACGAGTTGCTTGAAACGATCGACGCATGGAACGCCGACCGGGGCGTGAACGCGATATTGATCCAGCTTCCGCTTCCGCGCGATTTTGATGAGACGAGAATCATTTCGCGCATGGATCCCGCGAAAGACGCGGACGGCTTTCATCCAAAGACGGTAGAAGCCCTGATGCGGGGCGAACCGACGATCGTGTCGCCGGTGCACGAAGGCGTCCTGCGCCTCATCGCGCAAACGGATGTGAAAATGGCCGGAGCGCAAGCCGTGATTCTCGCGAACTCGGCGGTATTCGCAGATCCTCTGGCACGCCTTCTTGTGACGGCCGGCGCCTCGGCGAACGTCCTCGACCCGGACGATCTCGACCGCGAGCGGTTGAAAGAGGCGGACATCGTTGTGACGGCCCTCGGACGCGCGGGATTCGTCCATGCCGGCATGCTGAAAGACGATGCCGTCGTGATTGACGTGGGAACAAACAAGACCGACGACGGCAAAACCGTCGGTGATGCGGCATTCGAATCGTTCCGCTCGACGAACGCGCGGATCACGCCCGTCCCCGGCGGCGTCGGCCCGATGACGATCGCGTTGCTCTTGCGCAACGTCGTCAGACTGGCTTCAAAGAATCTAGAAGCTCGAAGCTAGAATCTAACCGGTCCCCAGCTTCTCCCTCTTTCCTCTGACCTGCCACGTCGCGGCCATCACGCCAAGCGTGTACACGACAAACAGCAACCCGCTTTGGAGCGTGAACACGTTTGCCATGATACTCGGCGAGGGTCCGCGCAGGATGACGGCGACGAGGAGCTCGAGCATCGTCCCAAGGGTAATAAAGGTGAACGCGACGATGAGGCCGTCGGACCAGCGCGCGCTGCGGCGGTGCAATACCCAGAGCGCAAGGAGATAGGAGGCGGCAAACTGAATCGTATAACCGACCGCGTCGGGAACCCATTCCGGCAACGGACGCAGGTCGGTATACAGCAAGGCGATCACGCCTGCGTAAACGATCGCGACGCGCAATGGCGTGGCGGCGACGGATCGCAAGATCACACGGGTTGTCGTTTTCATAGGCTGGTTCTGCTAAAGAGTCGTTGAAGAATACCAAAGACGTACACGCCGATAAGCAGGGCGCATGCGGCGGTTCCGAGGACATGCCGAAGATAGTCGCGGTGGCGGAAAAACGCCTTATACCCGAGCGCGGCGATGACGACGCCGTTGATGCCGATAAAGACGGAGCCGATGAAACCGATTATTGCAAGGAAATCGCGTGAAAGCACGGCAAGCAACGCGAGCGGCGTAAGCAGGGCCGCCGCGAGTGCGACATACGGTTTCCATTTATGATCATACTCAAACGTGACGCGCAAATCCTGCGCGGTCGTGATATATGACGTCGCCACCGCAAGAAAACCGAGCAACGGCACGATCCACGCGGCGTGCGAAGGCAGTACCGACACCATGTCGGCCGCATTCCGAATCGGATCCCCATGCGCGGCGAGAAACAATGCAACGCCAAAGCCCCAGGAAACAAGCGCGGAGAGCAAGGTGCCGGCGATGAGGGCAAGATACGTATCGCGCCGCCTCCTCGTCGTCATTTCGACGACTTCGCCGACCACGCTCATGCCGGACAAAGAAAAGAGGAAGACGCCGAACGGTAAATGCCAATCATGCCATGAAGCGGTCGCGACCTGTCGCATGTCTATGAGCGGCAAGGCGAGGAGTAAGACGCCGCCGATCACCAAGAGCAGCGCGGCCGTAGCGTAGGACTCTACCCGCGCCACCATCTTCAACCCAAACATCACCGTGAGCGCCCCGCCGGCCCAAAACGCGATTTGCCATAACGCAATCGGAAGCTGCACTCCGAGCCCGCTCGCCATCACGGCCAAAAACTCTCCGCCAAGAATGATGTAGGCAAAGTTCGCGGCCAAAATGCCGAGCGGATACGTGAGCGACGTGACTTCATACGCGAACTCCCCCAAGCCCCTTCTCGCGAGACCGGCCAACCGCTCGCGCTCTCCCGTCGCCAGCAGCTGCTCGGCCATGATGAGATGCGTAGCGGTCACGACCAGCGCGAGAAAAAAGAACAGCACGGTGCCCGGGATAAAGCCGACGCGGGCGAAAGCGGCCGGCAAGCCAAAAATACCGGCGCCGATGATGGTGCCGACCATGACGAGAAAGGCTCGCAAGAAAGAACGTCCCCGAATGGACATGATGGGTACATGTTAGCATAGCAGGAAACATGAACTAGGAAGCAGGCCCCTAGATCCCTGTTTCCTGTCTCCTGTTTCATGCTACGTTGACGTTTCATGTTTCACGCTTCAAGCTGCACGCTGTATGGCCATCCTTGAGCGTCTGACTCCCCAGAATATCGAAGCGGAACAGTCGTTTCTTGGCTCTTTGTTGCTGGACAAAGACGCCATCATCAAAGTCGCCGATCTCCTTTCCACGGAAGACTTTTATCTGGATAAACATCGTCGCATTTTTATGGCGATGGTGGATCTCTACCGCCGCAACGAACCGATCGACTTACTTTCGCTCGGCAACCGGCTGCAGGAAAAAGAAGAACTCGAACCGATCGGCGGACGGGCCGAGTTGATCGGCCTCACGAACGCCGTCCCGACGGCGAGCCACGTCGTCCACTACGGGGAGATCGTCCAGAAAAAAGCGACGCTTCGACGGCTGCTGCAGGCGGCCTCCGACATCACGGCGCTCGGATACGAACAAGCCGAGGACGTGGAAGCGTTGCTCGACCAGGCCGAGTCGAAGCTGTTCAGCGTCTCGCAAAAATTCCTCAAGCGCTCGTTCACGCCGATCCGCGACGTTCTTTCCGACGCGTTCGAACGCATCGACGAACTGCATCGCGAAAAAGGCAAGCTTCGCGGCATCGCGACCGGATACGCGGATCTCGATAATCTGCTCGGCGGCCTGCAGAAAAGCGATTTGGTCGTGCTCGCCGCACGCCCTTCCTGCGGAAAGACCTCCCTCGCGCTCGATATCGCGAGGCAAGCGGCGACAAAGCTCAAAATCCCGGTCGGGATCTTCTCGCTTGAAATGTCGAAAGAACAGCTCGTCGATCGCATGATTTGCTCGGAGGCAGGCGTGGATTTGTGGCGCATGCGTACGGGCAAGTTAAACGAGAGCGGCGACGGAAGCGAATTCGAGCGCATCGGCCACGCGATCGGCGCGCTCTCGGACGCGCCCATCTACATCGACGACTCGGCAAACGCGAACATCATGGAAATTCGGACCAAGGCGCGGCGCCTGCAAATGGAACACGGCCTCGGCATGATCGTCGTGGACTATTTGCAGCTCATGGAGAGCCGTTCCAAAGGCAACGACTCGAATCGCGTGCAGGAAGTGGCGGAGATCACGCGCGGGTTGAAGTCGATCGCGCGCGAATTGAACGTCCCGGTGCTCGCGCTTTCCCAGCTCTCCCGCTCGGTGGAATTGCAAAAACCCGCCATCCCTCGGCTCGCCCACCTGCGCGAATCGGGTTCGATCGAACAAGACGCCGACGTCGTGCTCTTCATCTATCGCAAGGCCGCGGACAGAAACTATCGTCAGGAAGACTTATCGCCGGAGGAGAAAAATCTGGCCGAGATCCACATCGCCAAACATCGTAACGGTCCGACCGGCATGATCAAACTCTTCTTCGACGAACCGCGCGCAAGCTTCAAAAATCTCCAAAAACACAATATGATGCCCGGCTCGCCCGTTCCCCCGCCTCCTCTTTTCTCGCCGCCGATCTCCTCTCCTCCTCTCGGAGGAGGAGCCGGAGGTGGTGTGCCCGCTCCCGGCTCGCTCGGTCCCGGCGGCGGCTTGCCCTCCGGCGTCGCGAATCCGGCCGCGGGATCAAGCATACCGTTTTGATGATCCGTCCGTTTCAAGCTACTCTCTACTCACTACTCTCTACTCACTCCGGTATGTTCAACAAGCTCAAGCAATTCAAAGACATTAAGGATAAGGCCAAGCGGATTCAAAGCGTCCTTTCGAAGGAAACGGTCGAAGGGTCGGCCGGTTGGGGCAAGGTCAAGGTAAAAATCGACGGCAACCAGCAGTTTTTGGACGTCTCGATCGATCCGTCCGTGATGGATGATCGCGCCAAACTTGAAAGCATGATCAAAGAAGCGTCGAATGATGCGATCAAGAAAATTCAGCAAATCATGGCGACGAAATTGAAGGACGTCGGCGGCCTTGATCTCGCCAATGAGCTTGGGGACATGATGAAGAAACAGTAAACAAAGAGCAAAGAACAAGGAGCAGCCCTGATTCAGCCCCAACTGCTCTTTGCTCTCTGTTCTTTGCTCTCTATGCCCTCGCTTCCCGAACCCATCCAAAACGCCGCAGCGGCGTTCGATTCGCTCCCCGGAGTCGGCCCTCGGGCGGCGTTGCGTTACGCGTATTGGCTGGTCACGCAGCCGAAGGAAGTCGTCGAGCGATTCGGACGCACGATCCAAACGCTGGCCCAAAGCGTGCGACACTGCGACGTATGCGGCCAGTGGTCGGATCGCTCGCCTTGTGCAATCTGCGCCAATCCAACGCGCGACGCGAGCTTAATGTGCGTGGTGGCGACCAGCCCCGACATCAAATCGGTGGAAGAGACGGGTGTCTTCAAAGGGACGTATCACGTGCTCGGCGGTATCATCGATCCGATTGAAGGACGCACGCCGGATACGTTAAGCATCCCGCAACTCCTCGAACGTGCAAAAATGCCGATCATAAAGGAAATCATCCTCGCGCTCGACACGAACGTGCAAGGCGACGTGACCGTTCTCTATCTCAAGAAACGATTATCAACCCTCCCGATCAAAGTCACACGCCTTGCTCGCGGCATGCCCACCGGCGCCGCCCTCGAATACGCCGACGCGCATACGCTGGCGGATGCGCTCATCAACCGAAAAGAGCAGTAAACCGGGGCAGAGAGCAGAGAATAAAGAGCAGCTCCGGATTGGAACTGCTCTTTGCTCTTTGTTTACTGCTCTCTGCCCTTTACGCAATCTTCCCGATCTTCACTTTGGTAAAATGCTGGCGGTGTCCGACGCGGCGCGTGTAGCGGCTCTTGGCCTTGTACTTCACGACGGAAATCTTTTTGGCGCGGCCGTGGCTCACGATCTCGGCCTTCACCTTGCCGGACAGAAACGGCTCGCCGACGTTGACTTTTGTGCCCTCGGCCGTCAAAAGCACGTCGAATTCGACGGTCTGGCCCGGTTCGGCGACGAGTTTTTCGACGGCCAAAACATCGCCCTCTTGGACGAGATATTGCTTGCCACCTGTTTTAATCACGGCAATCATA